>WNGJ01003135.1_pt1 | contig 16943 bp, 16 predicted proteins | sample 5400611 | NCBI WGS metagenome assembly WNGJ01 (sample SAMN13153375, study PRJNA577476) | soil metagenome | isolation source: 40 cm soil or saprolite under Garry oak tree replicate 1 | place: USA:California | collected 2016-06-15 | reverse complement strand
TTGATGCATTCCTCCTGCCGCAGAAATCGCGCCTCCTCGTCGACTTCATGGACGTGGCCGACCTGGATGCAAAGCTGATCGGCGCCGCTCAGGACTTCAAGCCCGGCGACACGCTCAAACCCGACCTGGTGCAGCTCGTGCAGGCGCGAGCGCAGCAGTCATGGTCGCTGTCCGACGAGCCGCAGGGCATCGTGATCCGCGCGATCTACGTGATCCGCGGCAAGGACCAGGAGCCGATCGGCTACATGGAAGTGGCGTCGGTCCTCGACAACTCCTACCTCAAGACGATCAACACCAAGAGCGACGCGCAGCTCGCGCTGATCTGGAACGGGAAAGTCCGCGCGTCGACGACGACCATCCCCCAGGACGCCGTGTTCCCATCCGTGGAACAAGTCGACAACGCCCCGGGCGATGTCTTCGTCCAGGACGTGGCCCTCAACGGCCAGAGCTACTACGGCATCTTCCAGGTCGTGCGGTCGCAGGTGGCGAAGCCGGGAGTGCTGGCTGTCCTGCTCCCGCTCGACGCGCTCGCCGCCTCGCAGCGGACGCTGCTGGTCATCCTGTTCGTCCTGGCCGCCAGCCTCATCGCGCTGGTCACGTTCTTCGCGTATCGCTCGGCCACGGCGATGACGCGGCCGCTCGAAGATCTCGCCGCCGCGGCCCAGCAGATCGAAGCCGGCGACCTCGGGGTGCGCATCCGCCAGCGGTCACATCACGAGATCGGCACGCTCGAGCGTGCGTTCGACACGATGGCTCGGTCGCTCAGCGAACGTGAGCGCGCTCAGCAGGAATACCTCGCCGAGGTGCGCACCGTGAACGAGGTGGCCGACGCCGTCGTCGGTGTCACCGACCGCGAGCGCATCTTCGCCGAGTCGCTGTCGCGTATGGTCGCGCTGTTCCACGCGGACGGCGCGTCGATCGTCATCCGTGAGGACGCGCCGGGCGCGCCGCTCGGATCCGGCGGGCGGCTCATCGCGCCGACCACGATCGGCGTCGACGCCGACACCGCCGTCATGCTCGCGACACGGGTGCTGGTGAATCCGGTCTACGACCCGAACCAGATCCAGCACCTGAACGTGCCGCACAGCCCGATGCCGCATGTCGCGCACATCCCACTGTCGGCTCGCGGGCGTGCCGCCGGCCTGCTCTCCGCGTACTTCAAGCGGCCGCGCGAGATCACCGACACCGAGGCGCGCGCTCTGCGCACCATCGCCCGTCTCGTGAGCGTGGCGAAGGAGAACGCCGATCTGGTCAACGAACTGAAGGACAACAACCTGCAGCTCGAGCGCGCGAACCGCCTGAAGAGCGAGTTCCTCGCGTCAGTCAGCCACGAGCTTCGCACCCCGATGAACGCCATCATCGGCTACACGAAGCTCATGCTCGACGGGCTCGACGGCGATCTCACCGAGCAGCAGACCGCCGACCTCGAACGCGTCGTGCAGGCCGCCGACAACCTCCTCAGCCTCATCAATGGACTGCTCGACCTCGCGAAGATCGAGGCCGGCAAGATGGAGCTCAACGTCGAGGAGGTCGACATCCCGCTCGTCATCGACGACGTGATCGAGCTGATGCGCGCGAGCGCCGATGCGAAGGCGCTCAGCCTCCGCGCCGACGTCGCCAGCGCACTGCCGACCGCGTGGGCGGACCGCGCCCGTATCCGTCAGGTGCTCGTGAACCTCGTGGCCAACGCGGTCAAGTTCACCGAGCACGGTGGCGTCACCGTCCGTGCGACCGTGGTCGACGGCTGGATCACCCTGGGAGTCGTGGACACCGGCGTCGGCATCCCGCCCGAGGCGCAGACGTACATCTTCGATGAGTTCCGACAGGTCGATGCGTCCACGACGCGCCGCTACGGCGGAACCGGTCTCGGACTCGCGATCTCGAAGCGGCTCATCGCGTTGCACGGCGGCCGCATCTGGGTCGACAGCACGGTCGGCGTCGGCAGCAGCTTCCTGTTCACGTTGCCGGTACGCGTGCGCGCGGCGGCGCTCGTGGAGGGCGGCTTCACCGGCGTGGCGGTCCGCTCGTGAGCGTGGCGCGGGTGCTCGTCATCGAAGACGAGGCGAACAACCTCGACGTCGCGCAGCGCATCATCCGCGCCGCCGGCCACGAGGCGCTCGTGGCGACGGACGGGCAGAGCGGACTCGACGTCGCGCGGGCGGAGCGACCGGACGCGATCCTTGTGGATCTGCTGCTCCCGCGCATCGATGGCTGGACGGTCACGCGGACGCTCCGCGCGGAGTCGTGGGCGGCGCGGATCCCGATCATCGCGGTCTCGGCGCTCGCGATGCAGCAGGACCGGCAGCGCGCGATCGACGCGGGCTGCGACGATTTCGTGTCCAAGCCGTACGCGCCGGCCGAGCTGCGCGCGGTGCTCGCGCGCTTCCTCCCCGAAGCGGCGCCGGTCATCGTGGGGACCAGACGGCACGACGTGGCGTCGCCGATCGACCGCCTGGGCACGGTGCTCGCGGTCGATGACGAGCCCGCGAACCTCGATCTGCTGTCGCGCCGTCTCGCGGCGCTCGGCTGCGGGGTGCTCCGCGCGTCGAGCGGCGAGCAGGCACTCGCGATCGCGGAGCGCGAGCACCCCGATCTCGTCCTGCTCGACGTCATGATGCCGGGCATCGACGGCTGGGAGACCTGCCGGCGGCTCAAGGCGAACGCGCAGACCACTTCGATCCCGGTGATCTTCGTCACGGCGAAGGACCAGACCGACGACGTGGTCACGGGGTTCGAGGCCGGGGGCGTTGACTACGTCGCGAAGCCGTTCGAGCCCGTGGAGCTCGCCGCGCGCGTGCGGAGCGCGCTCTTCACGAAGCGCCTGCAGGACGAGCTGCGCGCCAGCAATCACGAGCTCATCAAGGTCGAGCGGTCGCGGCAGGAGCTCATCGGGATGCTCGGCCACGACATCCGCAACCTCGCGAACAGCGTGGTGGCCTTCCTGCAGCTTGTCGGCATGGGTCAGCTCGATCCCGCGCGGCCCGAGTTCGCGGAGCTCCTCGGTCTTTCCGAATCGAACGTCAGCGAGATGCTGCGGATGGTCAACGCGCTTCTCGATGTGTACAAGCTCGAGGAGGGCCGGCTCGAGGCGGTCCCGCAGGCGTTCCGGCTCGAGGAGCTCGCGCGCAAGAGCGTCTCGCAGGTGAAGCCCGAGGCTCGCGCGAAGAACATCACCGTCACGAGCGAGGTGGGCGACGCCACCGTCTTCGTCGACGACGGTCTCATCGTTCGCGTGCTGACGAATCTCCTCGCGAACGCGGTGAAGCACACACCTTCGGGCGGCAAGGTCCGGGTCGAGGCGCGCAAGGCCGACGAGGGTACGGACTTCGTCCTGATCCGCGTTTCGGACACCGGACCGGGCATCACGAACGAGGACGCTCCCAACGTGTTCGACCGCTTCTATCAGGGCGGCAGCGGCCGGAGTCGTGGCGGCACCGGGCTCGGTCTCGCCTTCTGCCGGCTCGCGGTCGCGCTGCACGGCGGGACGATCCGCGTCGCGAATCCCGGCCAGCCGGGCGCGACCATCGACCTCACCCTGCCGGCGGCGGCCGCGGATCGCGTGGCGGTCTCGGCATGAAGAACATCGTCCTCGATGCGACCAGCGACAGCGCGCGCCGGTACGAGCACCGCTTCCTGGTGAACGAGGCCGTCGCGCGACTCGCGCTGCGCACCAGCGGCACGTATCTGCCGCTCGACCGCGACGACCGGCCCTATCAGTGGTCGACGACCGCGTACCTCGACAGCTACGACTGGCGCATCTTCCGCGCCGCCGAGGCCGGCCAGGCGCTTCAGCTCCGGGTCCGTGAGTATCACCGCACCAGGCCGAGTGAGATCCTTGCCGGCGCGTCCGTCTATCTCGAGATGAAGGACGACTCCGCGAGCACCTCGTTCAAGGAGCGCTACGAGGTGCCGACGATGTCTCTTCCCGGGTATCTCCGCGGCGAGCAGAAGCTGCCGCGCGACCAGAACGGCCTCGTCGAGCGCGCGGAGCGGACCATCGCGGGTGGGGTCCGGCCCGTCGTCGTCACGCAGTACAACCGCATCGCGTACTCGGCGCCGGACGCGAGCATGCGCATCACCGCGGATCACAACCTCATGTATCTGGCCGTGCCTTGGGTGACGAACGACGAAAGCTCGCTGCCGTGTCGGATCGGCCCGGTCATCGCGCGCGAGCCCGGCGTGATCATCGAGGTGAAGTGGTACCAGGAGCTACCGCGCTGGGCGGACGAGCTCTACTCCTACATCCGCGACCACATGGTGAACGAGCGGCCGTCGAAATTCGTCGTCGCGCTGCGTCATCTGCTCGGCGAGGAGCAGAGGAGCGTGGCGCAGTGAAAGACCTCACCGTGACGATGCCGCCGGGCTCGTCGACGATCCCGACGAGCGTCGTGGTCGTCGAAGACGATCCCGCATCCGCCGACGTCCTCCAGCGCCGCCTGCAGGCGAACGGCATGAAGGTCGCCGTCGGTCGTGATGGCGGAGAGGGGCTCGCGCTCGTGCGGCAGATCGTCCCCGATCTGGTGCTGCTCGACGTCATGCTGCCGGACACCGACGGCTACGACGTCTGCCTGCGCATCAAGAGCGACGGCTCCATCGCGCACATCCCCGTGATCTTCCTTTCGGCTCGCGGCGAAGTCGTGGACAAGGTGCGCGGCCTGTCGTGCGGCGCCGCCGACTATGTCACGAAGCCCTGGAACGCCGCGGAGCTCCTGGCGCGGATCGACGCCGTGCTGTTGCAGTCGCGGAACGCCCGCCCGCCGCGCCTCGAGCCCGAGGCCCAGCGTCCGGATCGCGCTCGGCCGGTGGCGGCCATCACGCTCAAAGACGCGGCGCGGCGCGCCGCGGCGGAGAAGCTCCTCGCGTCCCGGTTCGACATCGTGCAGGACGGCTCGGTCGCCGTCGATCTCATCCTCGTCGACGACAGCGGAACGTCGGATCGGGACTTCGCCGACGACGGCGCCGCCATTCTCGTCATCGCCAAGGGCTCGGAGACGCCGGCGGCCGAGTTCGCGCGGCTCGATGGCGATCTGGGGCGTCACGCGGAGCTCCTCGTGCGCGAGATGCGGCTCGTGCGCGACATGGGCGCCGCGGCTGATGCGCTGATCACCCTCGCCACCTCGCTCGAGGCGCACGACCGATTCTTGATGGGCCACAGCGAGCGCGTCGCGGCACGGGCCGTCTCCATCGCGGGGCTCCTCGGGCTCGATCAGGCGGCGGTCGGGACGATCCGGCTCGGCGCGCTGCTCCGCGACATCGGCAACGCGAAGCTGCCGCCGCCGATCGTGCACAAGGCGGGTGAGCTGACCGCACACGAGCGTGAATCGCTCGAGCAACACCCGCTGCTCGGCGAGGAGCTTCTGCGCCGCGTGTCGCCGCTCGCGCCGATCCTGCCGATCATCCGCTGGCACCACGAGCGTCTCGATGGACGTGGCTACCCGGATCATCTGACCGCCGAGAAGATCCCGCTCGAGGTCCGGGTCGTCAGCGTCGCCGATCGGTTCGAGGCGCTCCTCGCCGATCGTCCGGACCGCGCCGCGGTGTCGGAGCCGGAGGCGGTGCGCATCCTCCAGGGCGCGGTCGGTCGCGGCGAGCTGGATCCCGCCGTGGTCGCGGCCCTCGCGGCGCTGGTGCGTTCGACCGCCCAGGACATGGCGCAATGAGCGACGCGATCCGCGTGATGATCGTCGACGACGAGCGGCTCTTCGCCGAGCTGCTCCGTGTCGCGCTACGGGGCGCCGACGACATCGACGTCGTCGCGGTCGCGCACGACGTGCGGAGCGCGATCGCCGCGCTCGACGAGGCGCGACCCGATGTCATCCTCGCGGACTACCACCTGCCCGATGGCACCGGCGCCGATCTCGCCCGCGCGGTGCGCTCATCGCCGCGGCAGACCGCGATCGTCGTTCTCACCGGCGATCCCAGCGCGTTCACGCTCGCCGATGTCGCGCGGTCCGGGGCGTCCGGGCATCTCACGAAGGAGCGCGGCTTTGGCGATGTCGTCGGCGCGGTGCGCGCCGCGGCCGCCGGCGAGGTGCTCTTCTCGTCGAGCGAGCTCCAGCGCCTGCTGCTCTCCGAGCGCAGCGAGCCCGCGACCGCGACCGAACCGCTCACGCCGCGCGAGCTCGAGGTCCTGCATCTGCTCGCGAGCGGCGCGAGCACGGCCGCCGCCGCCGCGGCCCTCGGCATCTCGACGGCCACCCTTCGTGCGCACGTTCAGGCGGTGCTTCGCAAGCTCGGCGCGCACTCCCGTCTGGAGGCCGTCGCGGAGGCCGCGCGACTCGGCCTGGTGACGTTGGATTCGTGGACACGCCAGGGCCCGACCTCCCCGCGCGGGGGGAAAGTGCTCGTCCGTGGCACCTAACTCCCCACGGGAGGGGGGTCGGGTACGGGGGGACCCGGCTACCATCCAGCGCATGGCAAAGCTGCTCATCGCAGACGACCTGGTGCCTATCCGCCAGATGGTCCGCATCACGCTGTCCACGCAGGGCTGGACGATCCTCGAGGCCAAGAACGGCACCGAGGCGCTCGAGCTCGCGCGCGCGGAGAAGCCGGATCTGGTCCTCCTCGACGTCGACATGGGACCCGGGCCGAATGGCTTCGAGGTCTGCCGCCAGCTGAAGTCCGAGCCGGGCACCAAGGACATCCCGGTCGTGATGCTGACGGCGCACGAGAGCGAGAGCGACAAGAAGACCGGGTTCTCGGTCGGCGCGACCCAGTACCTCACCAAGCCGTTCGGGCCGCTGGAGCTCATCGACACTATCCGCGGGATCCTCGCGCACAGCTGATCCCGCCATGCCAGAGGAAAGGCCCGAGCGGATGTCGATCGAAGTGATCGAAGTCTCTCCTCATATCGTCGTGCCGCAGGCGGGCTCGACCGTCGCCGGCGAAGTGTTCCGCCAGCTGCTCCAACAGGCGATCCGCGTCGCGGACCAGGCGAACTCACAGTCCGTGCGGATGGCGAGCGACTTCGCCGAGGTCTACCGCCGCGAGCAGTCGGTGCGTCTCGAGTACGAGACCAAGCTGCGCGAGATGCGTCTCCTCGAACGGCAGAGCACGCGGTACGCCGAGGACCTCGCCGACATGCTGCGCAAGGAGCGCGAGCGCCGCGAGGAGCTCGAGACCGCGCTCGAGAGCGAGCGGATCGCGAACGAGGAGCTCCGGCGCACGGGTCTCCAAGGCATCAGTCATCTGCTGCTCGCGGCGACGATCAAAGACCAGACGACCGGAGCGCATCTGCTCCGCGTTCGGAAGTACGTCGAGGCGATCGGCACGCGTCTCGGCCTGCCGTCGCAGGTCGTCGAGGAGTTCGGCTACTCCAGCGTCATGCACGACGTGGGCAAGATCCACACGCCCGACCACATCCTCCAGAGCGAGCACCACCTCTCGACGGAGGAGTTCGAGGTCATCAAGCAACACTGCATCGACGGCGAGGTCATGCTCGGCGACGCGCGCTTCTTCGAGACCGCGCGCGCGATCGCGCGGGAGCATCACGAGCGCTGGGATGGGCGCGGCTACCCCGATGGAAAGAAGGGCGACGGCATCTCGCTCGCCGCGCGCATCGTGTCCGTCGCCGACGTCTTCGACGCCCTCACGTCGAAGCGGCCGTACAAGACCGCGTGGTCGATCGAAGAGGGCATGGCCGCGGTCATCGCCGGCTCGGGCGCGCAGTTCGACCCCGAGGTCGTCGCTGTCTTCCAGTCGCTTCAGGCCGACGGAAGCATCGAGCGCGTCAGGCAGGAGGTCGCGACCGCGCAGCTCGACTGAGCCTGCGTCCGGTCCATGCGAGCGCCCCACCGCCGACCGCGCTCGCCACGCACGAGAGCGCGACGAACACCGCCAGCGCGCCGGGAACGAACCAATCCGGCACCGCCGCGTATCGCGCGACGAGGTCCGCGACGGGGCCCTCGATGATGAAGGCGCGGACCGTGCCGCCGATCAGTCCCGCCAGCCCGCCCGTGAGCGCACCGGCGCGCACCGCCGTGCGGTCGTCCTGCGCGAGGTGGCCGAGGACGAGATAGACGACGGTGCTCGCGAGCAGGCCGGCGGCGGTCAGCATCAGGCCCGCGCTTTCGAGGCGCGGTGGTCCGACCGACTCCGCGAGCTGCTGTGCGCTCGCGCGCGCCTCGATCGCTCCGATCGCGACGAGCAGGACCACCGCGATAGGTGCCGGGGTCCGCGTCACGTCAGCTCCTCTTCGCCGCGCATGAAGGTGGTGCCGATGAGGGCGACGAGCGACACGGCGCCGACGAAGAGCCATGCCGCCCAGAAACCGAAGGTCTGAACGGCAAAGCCCATCATCGGTGCGCCGACCATCACCGCGGCGGTCCCGCCGACGGCCGCCAGGCCCTGTGCCGCGCCGGGAGCCCCGGGCAGCGATGCCGCGGCGGTGTTGAAGACCGCGGAGTAGGGAAGCCCGACGCCGATGCCGACGAGGATCGCGCCACCGAGCGCGACCGCCAGCGGACGATCCGGGAAGCCCAGCAGCACGACGCCCGCGACGATCGCGAGATCGCCGATACGCATCACGCGGCGCGTCGGCACTCGCTCGCGCGCGAGCAACAGGCCACCCAGGGGGCGCGCGAGCACGGCGAGCACGAGCAGCAGCGAGCCGAGGAGCCCGGACAGCTCGAGCGGCAGATGGAACTCGCGCAGGAGATACACGGTGATCCAGGTGCCCGAGGCGATGGCGAGACCGAAGCCGGCGGCGTGCTGCAGGCTGGTCCACCAGCAGTTCGGGCAGCGCAGCGCGTCGCGGATGTTCCCCGGGCGCGCGACGGGCGGGACCGCTGGCACGCTCCACCAGAGAGCCGTGGCGATACCGACGAACGCGGCCTCGATCCAGAACGCGCCACGCCAGCCACCCAGGGCCGCGGCCAGCGGCGGCATCGCGACCAGCGCGATCGCGCTGCCGAGCGGGAACCCCGCGCCATACAGGCCGAGCGCGAAGTGATTGCGGCGCTCGCCGTAGAGGCCGGCGAGATAACGCGCCGCCGCGACGAATGCGAGGGCCGAGCCGATCCCCTGTATCGCTTTCGCCGCGAGGGCGGCCGCGTAGGTCGGCGACGCCGCGAACACCACTGTCCCGGCAGCCGAGACAGCAAGCCCCATACCGACCATCCGCTTCGGACCGACGCGCTCGGCCAAGCCGGTCGTGACGAACGTCGTGGCCATGTACGAAATGAACAGCGCGGTGGAGAGCAGTCCGGCGCCGAGATCGTCGAGCCGGAAATCGGCCGAGACGAGCGGAATGAGCGGCGCGTGGTCCGAATACGTGAAGCCGAAGGCGACGGCGCTCAGCGACAGGAGCGCAACGGCCACGCGCACATGCCGACGGTACGTGAACGCGCGCAAGCCGACATGTATCCTCCGCGCCGAACCGATCTGTCACCCAGTACGTATTCCGTTCGTATCTGACGCGACAAACGACGCTGGAGGGGGTGCCATGCGCAGGCTGTCCGCGGTCCTTGGAGCGGCGCTGCTCGTCGCCGTCTCGTGTGGTCAAGCCCCGGCGAGCACCACGGCGACGTCGCCGAGCCCGGCGGCGTCGGCATCGGAGCAACCACAAGCCGGGGGCCGGATCGTGTTCGGTGCCACCGGCGACCCGAAGACGATGCAACCGGTCATCGCGACCGATACGCAGTCGAGCGAGATCTGGAACAAGGTCTACCTGAGCCTGACCCGTGCCAACACGAGGACCGGCGAGACTGAGCCGAACCTCGCCGAGAAGTTCGAGCTCTCCAGTGACGGCCTCACGCTTACGTACACGCTCCGCGACAAGCTGGTCTGGAGCGACGGCACGCCCTTCACCGGCGAGGATTGGAAATACACGGCCGAGGCCGTCGCGCGCAGCGTGAAGACCGTTCGCAAGTCAACGCTCCAGGACATCGTCGGCTGGGCTGATTATCGCGATGGCAAGACCGACTCCCTCGCGGGCGTCGCCGTGAAGGACAACGGTAAGACGATCGAGATCAAATTCGCGAAGGTCTTCTGCCCGGCAACGGCCGCCCTGGGTGGCGCCGGCGCGGGCGGCATCCTACCGAGCGCAGCCTTCAAAAAGGTGTGGGACAACAAGACCACTGACACCAAGACGAACATCGATGACAACCCCTTGAACATGAACCCGCCGGCCTCGATGGGCCCCTGGGTATTCAAGGAGTTCAAGCCCGGCGTGCAGGTGACGTTCGTCAAGAACGACAAGTATTTCCGGGGCGCACCGTATGCCGACGAGCTCGTGGTCAAGACGTACGCCGACGCGACCGCCATCAAGAACGCGCTCGTGACGGGCGAGGTCACGTACGGAACGGTCGAGGCGAAGGACTACGACGAAGTCTCGAAGGTGGACGCCCTCAAGGGTGTCCGCTACAAATCGTCGGGCTACACCTACATCGGGTGGAACGCGAAGGCCGCGAAGGCGCCGTGGCTCGCGAACCGCGACGTGAGACAGGCGCTGTGGTACGGGATCAACGTCAACGCGATCATGCAGAAGATCCTGTTCGGCCTCGGGACGCAGGTATACGCACACAACCCACCTCCCTCATGGGCCTACGACCCGAGCGGGCTCACGCAGTACAGCAACGACGTCGCGAAGGCGAAGTCGCTGCTCGAAAAGGCCGGCGCGAAGCTGGGCGCAGACGGCGTCTACCGCTGGACCGATGGGCAGCCGATGAAGATGCGCATCGAGACGAACCAGGGCAACAATGCTCGCGAGACGATCCTCCAGTTCGCGCAGGAGCAGTACAAGGCGATCGGCATCCAGATCGATCCGCTGCTCGAGTCGTTCAACGCGCTGCTCGACCGAACGGACCCGGGCACCGACTACGAGGGCTTCATCATCGGGTGGTCCCTCGGCGCCGATCCCGATCCGTACTCGATCTGGCACTCGAGCCAGCAGGGCAAGGGTCAGTTCAACAATGTGGGCTACGTGAGCGCGACCGTCGACCAAGCCCTGCTCGACAACCGCAACGGGCCGGACTGCAGCCAGACGGCGCGCAAGGCCGCCCTCAAGAAGGTCGACCAGGCACTGAACCAGGACGCGCCGTATACGTTCCTGTACGCGGCGGATGTCCTGTTCTTCGCCAACAAGCAGCTGCAAGGTGCCGACCCGAACACGTACGGACTCACGCAGTGGAACGTAGAGAAGTGGTGGTTCAAGAAATAGGCGTCTAACGCGACACGGCGCGGCCCGGGCGGATCGAACCGTCCGGGCCGCGCAGTTGGAGACGGATGGGCCGATTCATCGCGCGCCGGTTGGTGCAGGCGATCCCGACGCTCTTCGGCGTGCTCCTTCTTACCTTCCTGTTGTCTCGCCTGTCTCCGTCGGACCCTGTGCAGCTCATGCTCGCGGGTCAATACGACGTGACGCCCGAGGAGCGTGACAGCCTTCGGCATTCGCTCGGGCTCGACCAGCCGCTTCCGCTGCAATTCCTTGCATGGCTCTGGCAGCTCGCACACCTGAACTTCGGTAACTCGATCTACTACCACCGACCGGCGCTGGACCTGATCCTCGAGCGGCTGCCGAACAGCCTTCAGATCTCGATCGCTGCGCTGATCGTGACCGTGGCGATCGGCATTCCCTTCGGAGTCATCGCCGCGATGCGCCGCGGCCACATCGAAGATCACGCGATACGGATCTTCAGCGTCGCGGGGCACGCGATCCCTCAGTTCTGGCTGGGCCTGATCTTCGTCCTCACCCTCGCGGTCCAGCTGCGCTGGTTCCCGATCGGGAGCATGAACACCGTGGGCGTGGACTGCCTGTTCTGCTGGGACCGGCTCTGGCATCTCCTCGGACCGGTCCTCGTCATATCGGTGGCGGGTATCGCCAACCTTCCGCGGATCCTCCGCACCGAGGTCCTCGAGGTGATCGCGCAGGACTACGTCCGTACGGCGCGGAGCAAAGGACTCAAAGAGCGCATGATCGTCGCGCGACACATCCTGCGGAACGCGCTCATACCGGTCGTGACGTCGTTCGGGACCATCCTGCTCGTGTTCTTCAGCGGGTCGCTCATCATCGAGCGAGTCTTCAACTGGCCGGGACTCGGCCGTCTCACCTTCGAGGCGGCGGTGGGAAAGGACTTCCCCGTCGTTCAAGCGGGCGTCGTGATCTCGAGCGTCCTTCTCATCCTGTCGTATCTCGTGCGCGACATCGCGTATGCCTGGGTCGATCCGCGGATCAAGGTGCGCTAGTGGCGACGCAGGCGACGACGACGGCGGCGCCCCTCATGCAGCCGGCCGACGCACAGCGTTCGGCGGCCGGGCTCTGGTCGGATGCTCTCTGGCGGCTGCGACGTGACCCGACGACGCTCGCCGCCATCGCGGTCGTCGTGTCCATGGTCGCGGTCGCCCTCGCGGCCGATGTCCTCGCCGCGAACTTCTTCCACCGCAGCTTCACGCAGCAAGACATCCTGTCGAACTACGAGAAGCCGAATGGCACCGAACCGTGGATGTGGCTCGGCACGGACGAGCTCGGACGCAGCCAGGTCGTTCGGCTCCTTTACGGCGCGCGCGTCTCGCTCTTCATCGGGACGTTTGGGGCGTTCACCGCATTCGTGATCGGGCTCACCATGGGCCTCACCGCCGGCTACTTCGGCGGCTACTGGGACGATCTCGTCGTGTGGCTGGTGACGACCCTCAACAGCATCCCGCTCCTCTATCTGCTGCTGATCATCGGCGTCCTGTTCCGACTGGATCCGCTGCCGTTCGCGCTCTTGCTCGGAGGGCTCGGCTGGCTGGGGATCGCGAACTACGCGCGCGGCCAGACGATCGCGCTGCGCGAGCGCGAGTACGTCGTGGCCGCGCGGACCGTGGGCAGCACCGCGGTCCGCCTGATGGTCCGCCACATCGCTCCGAACATCCTGCCGCTCATGATCGTGCTCGCGATGATCGAGGTCGGACAGCTGATCCTGATCGAGTCGGCGATCTCGTTCATCGGCTTCGGTATCCAGCCACCGACGCCGTCGTGGGGGAACATGCTGACGAACGCGTCGCAGTACCTTGGCAAGGCGCCCTACCTGATCTACCCACCCGGCATCGCCGTGCTCGTGACGGTCCTGTGCCTCTACCTCGTCGGCGACGGGCTACGCGACGCGCTCGATCCGCGCCTCCGAGGCGCGGTCGGCGGAGGTGCTCGCAAGTAACCCCTTGCGCTCCGGCAAACCTCGTGATTACATAATTACGAAGCTTACGAGGTAATTGGAGGCAAGAATGAGCGCAAATGACGAGCTGAAGGGCTGGTTCGCCGGCCGTCTTCCCAAGGACTGGTTCACCGGCGCGCCCGAGGTGCGAGCGGATCGTGACGAGATCTGGATCATCGGCACGCTGGCGGACGTCCAGCTGCCGGGCGACGCGGGCCCGGAGGCCGCGAACGCCGCGCGATCGGGCCGCATCAAGCAGTTCCGCGAGGACACGCGCGACCTGCGCATGCAGATCTCCGAGGAAGCCGAGAAGCGCTTCGGGCGCAAGGTCTCGTGGGGCGCGCGCTGCGGCGATGCGAAGGAGATGTTCACGCACCTCACCGTTCCGGCGATGACACGACTGCGCCTGCCCGAGCGCGAGGTCCTCGACGCGCTGGTCGACTCGGGTGTGGCCCGCAGCCGTGCTCACGCGCTCGCGTGGTGCGTCAAGCTGGTCCAGCAGAAGCAGGGCGAGTGGCTCGAGGAGCTGAAAGCCGCCGTCGAGCAGGTCGGCGCGGTCCGGCAGCAGGGCCCGCTGAACTGAGCATGGCCACAGAGATCCGGCGCGCGGCCAACGCGGACTCCGACCCGGCCAGCGCGCTGCTCGACGCGTACTCGCAAGCGGTCATCCGCGTCGTCGAGCGCGTGACCCCGGCCGTCGCCCACGTGCGACGCGGCCGCGGCGGCGGCAGCGGCCTGGTGATCACCCCGGACGGCTACGTGCTGACGAATGCGCACGTGGTCGAGGGCGTGGCCGAGGTCGAGGTCGCGTTCGCGGAAGGCGCGAGCTATCGCGCTCCCGTCGTCGGCAGCGACGCGGCGACCGATCTCGCGCTGGTGCGCGTGCTCGGGCCGTCTCTTCCCGCGGCGGAGCTCGGCGATTCGGACGCGCTCCGTGTCGGTCAGCTGGTGATCGCGATCGGCGATCCGCTGGGTCTCCAATCGACCGTAACGACGGGCGTGGTCAGCGCGCTGGGCCGCTCGCTACGCGCCAAGGACGGCCGGATCATCGAAAACGTCATCCAGACCGACGCGGCGCTCAATCCAGGCAACTCGGGCGGTCCGTTGGTCGACACGCACGGCAAGGTCGTCGGCGTGAACACCGCGATCAACGCCATGGCGCAGGGCATCGCCTTCGCGATCCCGGCCGCGACCGCGCGGCTCGTCGCGACCGCGCTCATCCGCGACGGTCGCGTCCGTCGCGCCTACCTCGGCATCTCCGGCGCGGCAACACCGATCGGACGGCAGCTCGCGCTGTCGCTCGGACTGGGAGTGGAATCCGGCATCCGAGTCCTCGAGGTCACGCCGAACTCGCCGGCCCGACGTGCCGGTATCCGGGAGGGCGACATCCTCGTCGCGCTCGACGGCGCGGGCCTCGCGACGCTTTCGGATCTGCAGCGCGCGTTGACCGCGGAACGCGTCGGCGCGTCGATGCTCGTCACGGTCGTGCGCCGCGGCGAGCGCCTCGCTCTCGGCATCACGCCTGAGGAGTCGCGCTAGCCCGTCGCGTCCTTCAAGTACTGGACCCAACCAGGGATGCGCGTGTAGCCCATGGCTTCGTTCAGATGCAGGATGGGCGCGTTCTCGCCGTCGTTCTCGGTGCGCACGTTCTTCACACCGAGCAGGGTCGCCTGCATGACGGTCTCGAGCTTGAGCGCGCGCGCGACGCCGCGGCCGCGCACCTTGCGCGCGGTGGCGGTCCAGTCCGTCCAGACGTTCCCACGCGTAGGCGGATACGAAAGGACCGAGATGCCGACGATGTCGTCCGCCTCGCGTGCGATCCACATCCGATCCAAGCGCACGGTCGGCGCATCGAACCAGCGGACGAAGACCTCGAACGCCTCACGGACGTGCGGGATGGTCGTCGGAACGTCCGACGCGGCCTCCTCGCTCATCTCGTGGATCTTGTGGAACTTGTCCGGATCGCCGTCCCGGTCGATGGTGTGGATCGTGATGCCCGCCGCGCGCATCTTCTGACGGCTTTCCGCGGCCAGCGTCTCGATCCGTCCACGCTGCGCGACGAGGTCGAGCTCCCACGCCTTGCTTCGCCGCTCTTCACGATACCCGCGCTCGGCGAACCACCGCGCGAGCCAGTCGTCGTCCTCGCGCGCGTAGCCCGTGAAGATCCGCGTGCCGGACGATCGCGCGCGATCCTCGATCACGTCGAACACGGTCCGGAGCTGCGCGTCGGTGCGCTCGGCGGGCAGGACCTCGAAACCGATGCGCCCGTAGCGCTTCTTCATCTGATCCCACGGCGCGTGCTTGTGGCGCGCGAAGCCGATGGGGGTGCCGTCACGGAGGACGATGAAGCGCTCGTTGGTCCAGGCGGGGTCGTCGGTGGCCCACCAGTGTCGCCACGACGCGGCGTCCTCGGGCTCGTCCGGGCGCGACGCGGTCGCGACGTCAGCCGCGAACGCCGCGTCGTCGAGCGTCGCGGGCCGGAACGCAAGGCTGCCACGACGCAGCGTGACAGACGGATCGGTGATCGTGGGCACGTTGGCAGTGTATGTGCGGGACAGGGCGGGAACACGCTGTCCGGGATGCGTGTTCTGGCAAGATGGATACATTCCGACGCGGAGGGATGAGATGACCATTGACCGTGCGCGCTGGGATACCGGCCTCACCTACGACGCATTCAAAGCCGCGATGACGCGCAACCAGGATCGCTTCGCGGAGAACGAGGCGCGGGTCGCCCTCGACCCGGCGACGGTGCGGACCTTCAAGTCGCTGCCGAAGGGTGTTCGCGTCCTCGTGCTGGCGGAGGACTGGTGCGGCGATGTGGTCGCCAACCTGCCGATCCTCGGTCGGCTCGCGAAGGACGCGTCCACGCTCGACGTCCGCGTCTTCTATCGCGACCAGAACCTCGATCTGATGGAGCGGTGGCTGAATCAAGGCAAGTACCAATCGATCCCGGTCTTCGTGTTCTTTGACCAGGGTTTCCGCGAGCTGGGGCACTGGATCGAGCGACCGGCGTCGGTGACCGCGCGTCGCGCCGAGGAACGGAAGAAGATCTTCGCCGCGCATCCGGAATTCGGTTCGCCCGACGCGCCGGTGGACCAACTGCCGGAAGAGGTGCGAACGAGGCTGCAGGCCGAGCTGCAAAAGATGCGCGAGAACATGGTGTCGTTCGCCAACGCCGAAGTGCAGCGCGAGCTGCGCGAGCTTGTCAGCAAGGTTGCGGTGTGACCGAGAAGCCGGTGAAGGTCAAGATCACGTACTGCGCCGAATGCGGGTACGAGCCGCAGGCGCTCGATCTCACCAAGGCGCTGATGTATGAGTTCGGTCCGCGCCTCTCAGCCATCGAGATCATCCCCTGGGAATCCGGCACCTTCGAGGTCTCGGTCGACGGCGTTCTGGTTCATTCGATGAAGCGCGAGGGCGGCTTCCCCGAGCATGCGACCGTCAAATCGGCCGTGCGCTCGCGGCTCGGGAGCGCGCCCGCGGTTTAGCGCTGACTAACCCTGACCGCACGACTCACGTTCGCGCGACCAGTCCCTACACTGCGCGCGGGCCGGCTGAGAGGCCGAGCGCATTACTGGGGAGGGACCAAACGCATGACCACACACCGGATGCGCGCGCGAATGTTCGCACCCATCGCCGTCATCTCGCTGGTCTTCGGAGCGATCGGGCTCGGGGGACCGGCGTCCGCTGATGACGACGGGCTTCAACCGATCGCCTTGAACGTCGGGCAGACCGACTTCACTCCGCTGGGTGCGCGGACAACGAGCCGTATCGCGGCATTCGTGCGCCTCTCGGGTGATCCCGTCGCGGTCG
>WNGJ01003613.1_pt1 | contig 16945 bp, 15 predicted proteins | sample 5400611 | NCBI WGS metagenome assembly WNGJ01 (sample SAMN13153375, study PRJNA577476) | soil metagenome | isolation source: 40 cm soil or saprolite under Garry oak tree replicate 1 | place: USA:California | collected 2016-06-15 | reverse complement strand
TGCAGGGCGTTCTGCAGCAGGAACAGCGCGCCGACCCCGGCGACCGCGGTCCCGTAGAGCTCCCAGGAGCTGAAGAACGCGGCGACGCTGATGTTCAGGGCGGCCACCGCGCTCTTCAGCAGCGTCGCGGTCAGCGCGTAGCCGCAGGCCGCGGCCAGGCCGAACGCTGCCCCGCGGGCGTTCCCCCTGGTCCTGACGCCGATGGTGATCACTATCGCCTCGAAGCAGCCGGTGACGATGAGCGCCGCGGCCCAGACCTTGAGGCTGGCGCTCGTCCCACCGCCCGACGGGGCGGCGGCCGCGAGTCCGCCGCCGAGGGCGACCGTGACCAGGCCCACGGCCCACCAGGTCTGCCGCGGCAGCTTGCGATGGGCCAGCCTGCTCGCCACCAGCAGGGTGAACGGCAGCTCGATGATGAAGATGGGCTGCACCAGCGCGACCGGGCCGGTGGCCAGCGCGATCGCCTGGCACACCGAGGCCACCAGCACCATGCCGATGCCGGCCAGCCACACCTTGCGCTTGATCAGGTAGCTGAACAGGGACAGGTGCAGCGTCTTGGCGGCCGGGGCGGTCGATGCGGCCATCCGCTGCAGGACCGACGCCAGGCCGTTGAACAGCGCTGTCAGCAGCGCGAACAAAACCGACACCACCGCGGCATCCTAGCAGCGTGGCTGACTGACGTGATGATGGATCCCATGGGGGGATGACAGCTCCGGTACCGGCTCCCACTCCCAGGTACCGGAGCTGTCTAACGTCCGGGCTAAAGAGGCCGGAGCGCCGACGCGGAAGATGCGCATCTGCAGGGCCAGCGTCGCGTAGTAGCCGACCAGCGTGGACAGCTCGACCAGGGCCCGCTCGCCGAGCACCGCCGCCGCGGTGTCGTACTCCTGGTCGTCCAGGTCGGCGCCCGGGCCGGTCAGCGCCCGCATCACCGAGTAGGCGACCTGCTCCTCCTTGTCGGCGAAGCCGGGATCGTCGCCGGCCCGCAGCGCCTCGATCTCCGCGTCGGTGAGCCCGGCGTCCCGCCCGAGCAGCTCGTGCGAGTCGCGCTCGTACGCGCTGTCCCAGGCCTGCGCCACCACCAGGATCGCCATCTCCCTGGTCCGGGGCGTCAGCTCGGTGCGGAACCTGATGGCCGCGCCGAGCTCCTGCAGCGCGTGCCCGACGGGCGGTGCGTAGAGCATCGCGTTGAACGGGCCGGCCAGGCCGCCGGCGCCGCTGGATAGCAGGACGGCGCGCGGCCCCTGGCCGCGCGGGCCGCCGAGGATCTCCCGGTACAAGTCCACCTGCTCGGCGGTCATCTCGTCCGAGGACAGAACGGCTAGGCGCATGGTAGGTATCTGCCCACCATGACCGGGGCATGCACCCAGGCCCGTTCGGAATAAAAGATCGTCCGTCACGTCCGGGTCTGGCTACGGCGGGCGACCGTGTCGACGGTGACGGCCGCGAGCAGGACGATCGCGGTCCAGATGGCCTGCGGCGCGGCGCCGAGTCCGAGCAGCTGCAGGCCGTTGTAGATGACTGCGACGATGAGCCCGCCCAGGACGGCGCCGAGCATCTTGCCCCGGCCGCCGAACAGGCTGACCCCGCCGATGACCGCGGCGGCCACGGCGTACAGCACGTTCTGCCCGCCGTTCACGTTGCTGGAGACCGAGCCGAGCTCGGAGGCGTAGATGATGCCCATGATGCCAGCGGTCAGGCCGGTCAGCACGAACGCGAGGACCCGGATCCGGCTCAGGTTGATGCCGGCCCGCCGGGACGCCTCGGCGTTGCCGCCGATCGCGTACATGTACCGGCCGAACCGGGTCCGGGCGAGCAGGAAGCTCCACGCCACGACCACCACCAGGATCAGGAGCACCACCCACGGCACGCCGCGCACCACCACAAAGCCGGCGCCGCGGTTGGTGTTACCGATCAGCACGACGACCACGCCCGCGACGGCCATAGCGGCCACCTTGAGCCAGGTCACGCTGGGCGGCGGCGCGGCCAGGCCGCCTGCCCGGCGGCGGCTGTCCCGGGTGATGAGCAGCCCGCCGCCCAGCACCACGGCGGCCGCCATCACGATCCAGCCGGCCAGCGGGCTCATGGCGCCGCCCTCGATGTCGAGCAGGACGTTGCTGTACAGCCGGACGGTCCCGCCGGACCCGGGCGCGGCCATGTTGATGACTTCCAGCAGTATGCCAAGACCGGCCAGCTGGCCGGCCAGCGTGACCACGAAGGAGGGCAGCCGGAGCCAGGTGATGATCACGCCCTGGACCAGGCCGTAGAACGCCGGGAAGGCCAGGCCGGCCAGCACGGCCAGCGGCCACGGGGCCGGGTTCGGCGGGACCAGCAGCCAGGCGGTGAACACCGCGCCGATCGCCGAGGAGTAGCCGATCGACAGGTCGATCTCGCCGAGCAGCAGCACGAACACCTCGGCCATGCCCAGCATTACGATCCAGGCCGCCTGCTCGATCAGGTTGACCAGGTTGCCGGCCGACAGGAACAGCGAGTTGCGGGCCTGGAAGTAGATGACGATGGCGACCAGGCCGAGGATGACGGGCAGGGCGCCGCTGTCGCCGCTGCGGACCCGGGTCCACCAGATCTTGGCGTACTCGCCGAAGGAGTCGGCGATGACCTCGGGAGCGGCGGTAGCCGCGGTCTGCGCCGCGATCTCTTCGTCGGCGGCCTCGGACGGCGGCTGGACGTCAGTGCTCACTGGAGCTCCCTGGTGGCGGGGCGGAGGGCGGCCCGGCCGGGGCGGCGGCGAGGCGCCGGGAGGTGCCCGTGGTCATCAGGTCGACGATCGACTGGGCGTCGTACTGGGCCAGCGGCCCAACCGAGACCATCTGGCCCAGGCGCAGCACCGCCACCCGGTCGGCCACGGCCTGGACGTCGTTCAGGTTGTGCGAGATGACGAGGACCGCGATGCCCTGGTCCCTGAGCCGGCGTATGAGGTCGAGCACGACCCGGGTCTGGGTGACGCCCAGGGCGGCCGTGGGCTCGTCCAGGATGACCAGCTTGGCCTCGCGCAGCACGGCCCGGGCCACCGCGACGGCCTGGCGCTGGCCGCCGGACAGCGACCCGACCGGCTGCCGGACCGAGCGGACCGTCACCACGGACAGGTCGGCCAGCGTGCGCTTGGCCTCCTGCTCCATCCTGGTCTCGTCCAGCACCCAGTGCCGGACCGGCTCCCGGCCCAGGAACATGTTCTGCACGATGTCCAGGTTGTCGGCCAGCGCCAGGTCCTGGTAGACGGTGGCGATACCAAGGTCGGCGGCGTCCTTCGGGGAGTGCAGCCGGACCGGCTTGCCCTCCCAGAGGATCTCGCCCGAGTCCTGCGTCCAGATGCCGGCGATCGTCTTGATCAGCGTGCTCTTGCCCGCCCCGTTGTCGCCGACCAGCGCCGTCACCTGGCCGATCGGGACGTCCAGGTTGATGTCGGTGAGGGCGCGCACCGGACCGAAGTTCTTGCCGATGCCGACCAGGCGCAGCAGCGGCTGGTCGCCGTTGGCAGCCGCGGTAACGGGAGCCTGGGCGAAGGCGGTTTCGGCCTGGCTGGCGGCTGCCTCCGCGTCGGCGGCGGCGGTTTCGGCCTGGGCCGCGGCGGCCTCGGCCTGGACGGCGGCGGCCTCGGCGGGATCCGCCGGGCCGGGCTGGCCCGGGCCAGGAGCCGGCGCCCGGCCCGCGGTGGCGGGCCGGGCGTCGTCCGCGCTCGGATTGGTCACCGGGCGCGCCTCCTCACGTTCGGGAAACTGATGGTCATTACGATATCCCGGCGGTCTTGCACAGCTGCGCGTACTGGCCGACGCACAGCTGGCCCACCGTCACGAACTTGTCCGCGACCACGGTCGAGGCCATGTTCTGCGTGGTCACCCACTTGGGCGTGAGATACACCGACGGCACCGGGGTGTTGCTCTTGGAGTCGTTGGTGCTGGCGTTCACCAGGGTGGCCGGCGGGGTTTTGCCGGCCCGCACGAACATGGCCAGAGCCGTGGCGGCCTGCGCCTCCAGGTAGATCGGCTTGTAGACGGTGCCGCACTGGTAGCCGGCCAGGATGTTCTGCAGGCCGATCGTGGTCGCGTCCTGGCCGGTGACCGGGAAGGTCTTGGACTTGACACCCTGGGTCTGCAGGTAGTGGATGATCGGCGCGGCGTTCGCGTCGTTCGGGGTGAGGACCGAGTTGATGTTCTTGTGCGCGGTGAAGTTCTGCTGGAACTCGCTCAGCGCCACCGACGGGGTCCAGGTGCCGGCCGGCTCGGCCACCTTCACGTACTTGCCGCTGGAGAAGAACGGGTTGAGCACCCCGAGGTACCCCTGCGCGAACAGGGTGGCGTTGTTGTCGGTCGGGTCGCCCTTCATCACCAGGACGTTCGGCTTGGCGACGTTCCAGGCGGTGGCGCAGGCGGCGAAGCCCTGGCCGATCTTCGTGCCCACCAGCACGTTGTTGAAGCTGACGTAGTACTGGCGGCTGCCGCCCAGGGTCAGCCGGTCGTAGTCGATGACGGCCACGCCGTGCGCCTTGGCGTAGGTCTCGATCTGGGCCCCGACCCCGGAGTCCAGCGGATCCATGATCAGGACGGTGGTGCCCTTGGTGATGGCGGTCTGCGCGTCGGACAGCTGGGTCTGGTCACTGCCCTGCGCGTTCTGCACGGTGAACTGCGACGACGACAGGCCCGCCGCGGTCAGCGCCTGGGTCAGGTAGGGCGCGTCGAACTGGACGTACCGGGCCGAGGTCACGGTGTCCGGGAGGATGACGGCGACGTTGCCCTTGCCCGCCGCGGCCAGCGGCTTCAGCGCCGACATTGCGGTGAAGTTCCGGTCGAACTGGGCGACCGAGATTGACACCGTGGCGCCGGATGAGGAGCTGGCGCTGCTGGAGGTGCCGCCGCTCGGGGTACTCGAGGACGAAGAGCTGCTGCAGGCCGCAGCGCCAAGGCACAAGGCCAGCGACGCTGACGCAACAACAGCCCCTTTCCTGGTTATCGGAATCATGTAAACCACCTCGCGTCAGAACGGAACGGGGTCGACGGGTCGACGGGTCAGCATCCAGGCACACGCAATTGCCGCAGTGGCCTGGCGACATCGCGGCCTCAGCGTCTTAAGGACGACACTAGAACGCCGGAAATTAACGAGACCTTAACATCGGCGGCGTGTCGTGAAGATACCGTGAACGGAATCTATACTGTGCTCTATTCGAATCGTGTTCGTCATCCGGGCGTTATTTTTGGCCATTCCTATTCCCCAGATGGAATTATTCGGGTGCCAGCCGGTAGCCGGCCCGCGGCTGGGTCAGGATGAGCGGCGGGCTCCCCTCTGCCTCCAGTTTGGCCCGCAGCCGCCGGACATAGACACGCAGGTACTCGGTTTCGGTCTCGTAGCCGTGCCCCCAGACCCTCCGGAGCAGGTGGGCGTGGGTGAGCAGCTTGCCCCGGTTGACCGCGAGCTCGCGCAGCAGGGCGAACTCGGTGGGGGTCAGGTGCACCGGCTGCCCGTTCCGCCGCACCTGCTGCAGGGCCAGGTCGATGACGATGTCGCCGACATCGATGACCGGCGGCGCCTGCTGCTCGACAGGCGCGGCCGGGCGGGTGCGGCGCAGCGTCGCGGCGATCCGGGCCAGCAGCTCCTCGATGCTGAATGGCTTGGTCATGTAGTCGTCTGCGCCCATGTGCAGCGCGGTCACCTTGTCCCGCTCGCCGCCGCGGGCCGACACCACGATGATGGCGACCGGCGAGCGCTCGCGGATCTGGCGGCAGAGCTCGAACCCGTCGGCTTCGGGGAGCATCAGGTCGAGCAGCACGATGTCCGGGTCCTCGGTCTCAAGCAGCTGGAGCGCCCGCATGCCGTCCACGCTCACCACGGTGTCGAAGCCGCGCACGGCCAGGTTGGACCGGATCAGGTCCACGATGTTGGGGTCGTCCTCCACCACCAGCGCGCAGGTCTTGCGGGCGCCCTCGGTCATCGCCGTCATCGGGTTATTCCTCCGCGCTCGTCGTCGCTACGTGCTGCTCGGCCTGGTATCCGGCTTGGTGCCCGGCCTCGACCGGCAGCGACACCCGGAAGCAGGTGCCCTTCTGCTGCACAGTCAGCCCGAGCCGGCCACCGTGCGCCTGCACGATGCCCTTCGCGATGGACAGGCCCAGGCCCGCGCCGGCGCCCGTGCTGGTGCGCGGGCGGCGGGCGGGCTCGAACGGCGCGGCGGCCAGCTCCGGCGGCAGGCCAAGCCCGTCGTCCAGCACGCTGATGACGACCTCGGCCGGCCCGGCCTCGGCGCTCACCCGCACCCGGGTTCCCGGCGGGTTGTGGCCGAACGCGTTGTTCAGCAGGTTCACGAAGACCTGCTCCATCCGGTCGTGGTCGGCCCACACCACGGGCAGGCCGGGGTCGCAGGTGAGGGTGACTTCCTTGGCGTGTTCGGGGGGCAGGCAGGCGATCGCCGCCCCGATCACCAGGCGCACGTCGCACCAGTCCCGCTGCAGCCGCATGATGCCCGACTCGATCGCGGAGAAGTCGAGCAGGTCGTCGACCAGCCGCCCGAGGCGCGCGGACTCGGCCGCGATCCGGTCCAGGAAGCGCTGCTGAGACTCGCGGTCCCAGGTCACGTCCGGCTGCAGCAGGCTGGACGCGTAGCCCCTGATGGCCGTCAGCGGGGTGCGCAGCTCGTGGCTGAGCCGGGACAAGAACCCGCGCTGCAGCTCCTGTGATCGTCTCAGGGCCGCGGCCTCCTGGTGCGCGTGCAACGCCTCCTCGCGCTCCAGCGCCAGCCGCAGCGAGTTCGCCGCGTCCTCCATCAGCGCGGTCTCTTCCTTGGTCGGCGGGACCCTGCGCCAGCTGGCCAGCAGCACGGTGGGGCCGCCGACCGCGGTGAACGTCACCGCCCGGGCCCGGTGCCTGCGGCTGCTGCGCAGCTCCCGGGCCACGCCGTCCGGGTACGTGCTGGACAGCGCGTCCGCGGCCAGCTCCCGCAGCGTGGGCGCGGCCTCGGCGGCGTCGGTGCCCTTCGGCCCGGCGTAGGCCCGCCAGCTGGCCGGCTGGCCCGCGGGCTGGGTGATCAGCGCGACCTCCTCGGCCTGCAGGCCGCGGCGCAGCGACTGGAGCGCGATGACCAGGCCCTCGCTGACCAGGACCGGGCCGGCCAGCGTCTCCAGCACCTCCCTGATCGTCTCCAGCACCCGGTTCCTGGTCGTCACCTGGTCGAGCAGCCGGTCCCGTTCGATCGCGCTGGCGGCGTAGCCCGCGTACACGGTGACCAGGTCGAGCTCGTCACGCTGGGGCGCGCCGTGCTCGTTGCGGAAGACCGTGATCACGCCGGACAGCCCGCCGGGCCCGAGCACGGGGACCGACCACGAGCTGGCCACCTTGACCGTCTTGGCCAGGTCGCGGAAGCTCCGCCAGGCCGCGCCGACGCGCACGTTGTCGGCGATGACCGGGCGCTCGTCGGCCGCGGCCAGGCCCACCGGGCCGCCGCCGGGGCCGAACGGCAGCCGGGCCCACGGCTCCATCTCGCCGGGGGTGAAGCCGAGCGACGCGGCACAGAACAGGGTCCGGTCGCCGACCAGGTGGATGCACAGCCGCTCGCTGGACAGTGCCGCGCCGAGCGCGGACAGGATCAGGGACAGGCTGGAGCCCGGGTCGGCGCTCACCAGGCGGTCGGTCAGCCCGTGCAGCCGGGTGAGCTGGCGGCGGGCGGAGGAGTCGATCGTCTGGCCGGAGAGCAGCGCGATCACATCGTCGGGGTGCGTGTCGGCCGGGCGCAGGTCGGCGACCACCCGGCCCTGGCGCAGCACCACGATCCGGTCGGCGAGCCGGAACATCTGGTCGATGTCGTGGCAGGCGAGCAAGATCGTGGTGCCCTGCTCGCGCAGGCTCATGATCAGCTCTTCGACCTGAGCCGATTCCTTCACGCCCAGGTTGGAGGTCGGCTCGTCCAGGGCCAGCAGCCGCGGCCGGCGGCCCATGGCCCGGGCCACCGCCACCAGCTGGCGCTGGCCGCCAGACAGCCAGCGCACGCAGCGGGTGGTGTCCTTGAGCGGGATGCGCAGCTCGGCGAGGAGCGACGCGGCGGCGGCGTGGAACCGGGTCTCCGACAGCATCAGCCGCTGCGATTCCTGGCCGAGCAGGATGTTGGCCGCGATGTCCAGGTTGTCGCACAGCGCGAGGTCCTGCCAGACCACGGCCACGCCGTGCCGGGCCGCGCCGGCCGGGTCCGGCGGCACCCGCTTGCCGCCGAGGTAGATCTCGCCGCTGGCCGGGACCACGTCGCCGGCGATGCAGCGCACCAGTGTGGTCTTGCCCGCGCCGTTCTCCCCCGCCAGCGCCACCAGCTCGCCGCTCTGCACGGTCAGGTTGATGTCGGACAGGGCGCGGAGCCGACCGTAGCTGAGGCTGAGCCCGGACACGGTCAGCAGCGGCGCGGCGCCGTTGTCCGCTGCGCCCGGCGCCACCGGGCCGGTGTCCCGCCGGGTGTCTCCGGCCGGGCCGCCGGCCCGGTGCCTGGCGTCCCTGACGGCGTTCCTGGCCGCGACGAGAGAACCGGTCATGCCGTCATTGTGTGGCCTCAATCGTGCGCTTGGCCACAAAGTTCACCCACCATGCTCGCCTGACCAGGGATTTTCACGGTTTTTTGATGATATGCGCACCGGTCGCGTGGTGCGGCGCATGGCCTCGGTACCGTGAGGATGGTCGGACGAGGGAGAGGAGCGGGCTGTGCTCGTCGCGTTTTCCGTTACGCCGCTGGGGACCGGGGAGGCGGTCGGCGAGGTGGTGGCCGAGGCCGTCCGGGTGGTCCGGGAGAGCGGGCTGCCGAACCAGACCGACGCCATGTTCACCACCATCGAGGGGGACTGGGACGAGACGATGGCGGTGGTCAAGCGGGCGGTGGACGCCGTCGCGGCCCGGGCGCCGCGGGTGAGCGTGGTGCTCAAGGCCGACATCAGGCCCGGCGTGACCGGCGCGCTCACCGCCAAGGTCGAAGCCGTGGAGCGCTACCTCCAGGGGTGAGCGGGGTCAGGCGACGCCGAGGAGGCGGAGCAGGGCGGTGACCGCGGCGGCGGCCAGGACGACGACGAGGAAGGGGGCCTTGCGCCAGGCCAGCACGCCGGCGACCAGGACGCCGGCCGGGCGGGCGAAGCCGGAGAAGCCGTGGCCCTCGGTCAGCCCAGTGGTGGCGACCAGGGCGGCCAGCAGGATCACGGCGGCGGCCTCGAGCAACGTGGCGGCCCGGGGCGGGAACGTGATCCGGGCGCGCAGCAACTGGCCGGACAGGCGGAACGCGTAGGTGCCGGCGGACAGGGTGGCCAGGCCGGCCACGACCAGGGCGCTGTCTTTCACGGCGCCGTCCTGACCTGGGCCACCGCCGGCTCCTCGTCGGGGCTGATGCTGGCCTCGGTCGCGGGCGCCCGGACCAGGAGCAGCAGCGCGGTCAGGGCGAGCAGAACGGGCAGCCCGGCGGGCAGGAACGGGGTGGCGGCCAGTGCGACGGCCGCGCCGGCCAGCGCGGCCCGCAGCGTCCTGGCGTCCCGCAGGTCCTTGACGATCAGCGCCAGGATCACCGCGGGGAACATCGCGTCCAGGCCGAACGCATTGGTGTCGTGCACCGCGGAGCCGATCAGCCCGCCGAGCACCGCGCCGCCGGGCCAGCAGGCCAGCACGCCGAAGCCGCAGGCCCAGTAGGCGGCGCGCTTGCGCTCCAGATCCGGCTGGGCCAGGGCGAAGACCACGCTCTCGTCGTTCATCACGTGCGTGCCGAGTAGCCGGCCCCAGCGCTGGCCGGTCACGCCGGGCGGTAGGGCCAGGCCGTACGGCAGGTGGCGCGAGTTCACCAGCAGGCCGGCCAGGGCCGCGGCCACCGGGCTGCCGCCCGTGGCGACGATCCCGACGAACAGGAACTCCGAAGCGCCGGCCAGCACGAGCACGCTCAGCGCGGCAGGCACCCAGAGCGGGAACCCGGAGGCGACCGCGATGGCGCCGTAGGACAGGCCGATGAAGAACACGGCCAGGCAGGTCAGACCGATCTCAGCCAGTACGCTACGCTCTAGGGTTCTGTATATCGAACGCATGTAGTTTATTCTGAACACCCAGACCATCGTTCGTCAAACCGAACGGATCGACTTATATGACGAACAGCCAGTCAGACAAGGCGCCGCTAGAGGTCATCGCGGCCTCGCTGCGCCGCGAGCGGCGCCGGTCCGGGCTGTCGCTCACCGAGCTGGCCCGCCGGGCCGGGATCGCCAAGTCCACGCTGTCCCAGCTGGAGTCGGGGACCGGCAACCCCAGCCTGGAGACGCTGTGGGCGATCTGCGTCGCGCTGGACGTGCCGTTCTCCCGGCTGGTCGACCCACCCCGGCCGCACACCCAGGTGATCCGCGCCGACGAGGGCCCGACGATTGCCGCCGCCGAGGCCGACTACCGGGCCACGCTGCTCGCCTCCTGCCCGCCGGGCGCGCGCCACGACGTGTACCGCATCGAGGCCGAACCAGGCCAGGCGCGGGCGTCCGAGCCGCACATGCCCGGCGTGGTCGAGCACGTCGTGCTCAGCACGGGCCGGGCCCTGGTCGGGGTGGCGGACGAGCCGGTGGAGCTCGGACCGGGCGACTACATCAGGTACGCGGCCGACCTGCCGCACGTGTTCGAGGCGCTGGAACCGGGGACGCTGGCCGTCCTGCTCTCGGAGCACGTCTAGGCGGGGGCCGGGACCTGCTCGATCAGCGCGGCCAGGCCGGCCTCGTCGAGCAGGTCGGCGGGGCGGACGGTCTGGTCGTGGGCCACGTAGTAGAACGCGGCCCTGACCTCGGATACCGGCACCCCGGCGAGCGCCGCCCAGGCCAGGCGATAGGCCGCGAGCTGGACGGATACCGCATGCCGTTCGGCCTCATTACCTGGCGGCCTGCCGGTCTTCCAGTCGACCACGTCGTAGCCGCCCCCGCGGGCGTCGGCGAACACCGCGTCGATCCGGCCGCGGACCAGCCGGTCGCCGACCAGGGTCTCGAACGGCACCTCGACCGCCCGCGGCCAGCGTTCGGCCCACTCGCCCTGCTCGAACCTGGACCGGAGCCCGGCCAGGTCGCCCTGGCCGGAGACCTCGTCGTCGTCCTCGGGGCCGAACAGCGCGTTGTCGTCGATGAGCAACTGCTGGCCGTACCGCTGCTCCAGCCACTGGTGGAAGGCCGTGCCCCGGCGGGCCTGGCTGGCCGGCGGGCGCGGCATCGGCCGGCGCACCTGCCGGGCCAGCTCGGCCGGGTCCCGGGCCAGCGTCACCAGCGACGACACCGACAGCCTGGCCGGCAGCGGCACCTGGGTCGCGCCGTCGCCGCGGCGCTGCGCCCGTTCGGCCAGCAGCAGGCCGGCGTCCCGCTCCCAGGCTTCGGTCAGTTCACGGTCCCGGGCGCCCAGGTCTTCCTGCGGCGGCGGGGCGGGCTGGGTGAGGGCCGATTCCACCAGGGCGGCGGCCTCGCGGACCGCCTCGTAGCGGCGGCCCGCCCGGGTGGCCGGCCAGTCGGCCGCCTCCACGGCGGCGAGCAGCGGGTTCTCCGCGTCGGACTCCGGCTCGTCCGCCCACGCCGAGATCTCGGCCACGCCGGACTTGCGGACCTCCTCCAGGAACGGCGAGGGTCCCAGGCGGCTGCTGCCGCTCTCGCCCCACCAGTAGCCCGAGCAGCCCAGCCAGAACGCGGCCCGGGTGGCCGCCACGTACATCAGCCGCCGCTCCTCGGACAGGTCCCTGGCCGCGCACGCCTCGCCGAAGGCCTCGAGCGAAGCGGCGTCGAGGCCGAGCAGCCCGGGCAGGTCGCCGGCGTCCCCGCGCAGGCCGAACGGGATCAGCCGCGGGTTGTCGGTCCACCGCGTCGACACCCGCGGCCGGGCCGGGAACACCTGCGACCGCTCCCCCACGGCCAGGCCGGGCACGAACACAGCCGGCCACTGCAGGCCCTTGGCCGCGTGCGCGGTGAGCAGCTTGACCGAGTCCGACTCGCCGACCCGCCCGGTCTCCAGGCCGAACTCCTCCTGCTGGGCCGCGGTCAGGTAGGCCAGGAACGCGCCCAGGGTCGGCTCGGCACCCTCGCCGGTGAACGCGTCCGCCACGTCGGTGAAGGCGTCCAGGTCGGCGCGCGCCGCGACCGGGTCCACGCCGGGCCGCGCGGCGACCTCGATGTCCAGCCCGAGCACGCGCTCGGCCTCGGCGGTCAGGTCGGCGAGCGGCCGGCCGATGTGCGCGCGGAGCCGCCGCAGCTCGCCGGCCATGGCGTGCATCCTCGCGTAGCCGGTCCGTGAGTAGGCGGCGGGCTCGCCCAGGTCGTCCAGCGCCTCGACCAGGCTGCCGGTCTCCGCGGTCAGGTCGGTGACGGCCTCGGCCAGCGCGTCCTGGGCGTCCTGCTCCACGGCGGCCGCCCGCGTGACGGCCCGGCCGTCGCCCTCGCCGCTGGCCAGCGCGCGGGCGCGGCGGCCGAGCGCAACCAGGTCACGCGGCCCGATCCGCCAGCGCGGCCCGGTGAGCAGCCGGGCCAGCGCGTCGGAGGCGCCAGCGTCGTGCAGCACCCGCAGCGTGCACACCACGTCCTGCACCTCGGGCACGGCCAGCAGCCCGCCGAGGCCGACCACCTCGACCGGGATGCCGCGGGCCTCCAGAGCGTGCCGCAGCGGCACGAACTGCGACCGCTTGCGGCACAGCACCGCGATGTCCGACGGCCGCACCTTCGCGGCCAGCCCTTCAGGCCAGGGCTGCCCGTCGGGTGCGATGCCGCGCCCGCCGGCCAGCAACGAGGCGGCCTGGCCCGCGACCCATTCGGCCTCGTCGAGGATCGTGTCCAGCAGCGCGCAGGTCACCACGCCCCGCTCAGCCCGGTCCGGCGCGGAGACCAGCCGGGGGACGTCGGGCGCCTCGTAGCGCAGTTCGGTCTGGATGGCCGCTGCCGCGTCGAGCACCCGCGCGGAGTTGCGGAAGCTGGTTGACAGCTGCAGCACCGGAGCCGGCCCGGAGGACGCCGAGGCGCCGAACGGCCGGACCCGGGCCACGACCGGGAAGTCGGCGGTGAACCGGCGCAGGTTGCCGGCGCTGGCGCCGCGCCAGCCGTAGATCGACTGGCACGGGTCGCCGACCGCGGTCACCGGGTGCCCGCCGCCGAACAACGACCGCAGCAGCACCAGCTGGGCGTGGCTGGTGTCCTGGTACTCGTCGAGCAGGACCACCTGGTAGCGGGCGCGCTCGGCCGCCCCGACCTCCGGATGCCTGCTGGCGATCCTGGCCGCCAGCGCCACCTGGTCGCCGTGGTCCAGCACCTCGCGCGCGGCCTTGGCCGCCGCGTACCGGGTGACCAGCGGCAGAAGCTGCTCCCGGGCGCGCTGGGTGGCAATTATCTTCCGAACGGCCTTTACTGTACGCCCCGGCAACGCGTCATGCTCGGCCGTGAGCCAGAGCCCGACCGCGGTGATGTCGCCCGTGTCGCGCAGGTGCTCGGACAGGTCGCCGGCCAGCTCGAGCACGGCCGCGGTGACCGTCTGCGGGGTCCAGGTGACCTCGTCCATCGGCCCGTCGTAGGCGGCCACGATCTGCGCCGCGAGCTGCCAGGACAGCGCGGGCGTAATCAGCCGCATGGACGGCTCGAGGCCCTCGCGCAGCGCGTTATCGCCGACCAGCCGGCCCGCGTAGGCGTGGTAGGTGCCGATCACCGGGGCCCCGCCGAACGGGTCCTCAGCGTCCGCGGTGCCCGGCTGATTCGGGCGGGGCCGGTTTGTGCCGGGCAGTTTGGTATCCGCGCGGCGCAGCCGCTCCAGGCGGGAACGCACCCGGTCGGCGAACTCGGCCGCGGCCTTCCTGGTGAAGGTCAGGCCGAGCACCCGGTCCGGGCGGACCATCCCGTTGGCGACCAGCCAGACCAGCCGGGCCGCCATCGTCTCGCTCTTGCCGGAGCCCGCGCCGGCGATGACCGCCAGCGGGCCGAGCGGCGCGGAAATCACCGCCGCCTGCTCCGGTGTCGGCTCGGGCAGCCGGAGCAGCCGGGCCAGCTGCGCCGGTCCGAGCTGTGCCAGTCCAGGCTGGCTGGGTCCGAGCGGGGTGCTCACCCCTTCATTCCAGCAGACGCCACTGACATTCCGCGGCGGAACCGTCACGCCGCGGGCGTCGTTGACCGGGTATGGAACGGTCTGGGCTTGGCATGGCCGAAGGGGTCATCAACCACGAGACGAGGGAGCGGTTCGGGGGGACCGTGAAACGGGCCGTGCTGCTGCGGTCGGACGACGAGCCGGGGCAGCTGGTGGTGCGGGTGTTCGTCGAGGCGGCGGACGACGAGAGCCTGGCCGGGTGGCAGCGGGCCCATCAGGCCGGGATCGAGGAGTTCCGGCGGGAGCTGTCGCTACGGCTGCCCTCGGCGCGGCTGCTCGAGTTCACCTACGACTCTCCTGGCGACTCTGCTGGCGACGAACCCGACGCGGCGCGGATCAGCGTGCCGGACGACGGGTCGCTGGCCGCCGAGCAGCTGTCCGGGCGCGAGATCGTGACCAAGGCCATGGAGCTGCTGCGGGCCAACTACGTGTTCCCGGACCAGGCCGAGCGGGCCGCTGCCGCGATCGAGGCGAGGCTGGAGGCCGGCGAGTACGACGACCTGGACGAGATCACGCTCACCGACCGGGTCACCGATGACCTGCAGGACATCACCGGGGACAAGCACCTGCGGCTGCGGCTGGGCGGCGGGCCCGGCCCGCGCCGCGAACCTCCGAAGCGGCCGGACCGCGAGAAGATGCGCACAATGGGGCGGCTGGACAACTTCGGCATCCGCCGGGTCGAGCGGCTGGGCGGCAACGTCGGCTATATCGACCTGCGCCGGATGGCCGTGCCGGCCAACGCGGGCCCGGCCATCAGCGCGGCCATGGAGCTGGTGGCCGGGACCTACGCGCTCATCATCGACATGCGGCACAACGGCGGCGGGGCGCCGGAGGGCGTGGTCTTCTGGTGCAGCTACCTGTTCGACGGCGAGCCGACCCACCTCAACGACATCTTCCGGGCCGACACCGGCGAGACCAGGCAGTTCTGGGCGCTGCCCTACGTGCCCGGGACCCGCTACCCGGACCAGCCGGTCTACGTGCTGACCAGCGAGCGGACCTTCTCCGGCGGCGAGGACCTCTGCTACACACTGCAGGCGCTCGGCCGGGCGCAGGTGATCGGCGAGACGACCGGCGGCGGGGCGCATCCGACCCGGCCGTTCCCGGTCAGCCCGGCGGTGCACATCGGGATCCCGTTCGCCCGCTCGGTCAACCCGGTCACCGGGACGAACTGGCAGGGCACCGGCGTGGTGCCCGACGTCGCCGTGCCCGAGGCGCAGGCCTACGACACCGCGTACGCCCGCGCCCTCGAGCACGTGCTGGGCCTGGACGAGGTGCCGCCGCCGATCGCGGACGAGGCGCGTGACGCGCTGGCCGTGCTGCCCGCCACCGGCCCGGGCTGACGCGGTGTCGCCTCGAGGCCGGAGGGTGGTCAGGGAGGTGATTGTGGTTCGGTCACGCCGCGGGCTTCGCGAGCCGTGGCGACGTCGGGCATGGACGCGCCGGCGAGGCGCCGGTACGGCCGGGCCATCGGCCATTGGCGGTCCTCGAGCACGGTATCGGGGTCGAACTGGCCCAGGCCCTGGATCAGCCTGGCCACGAGGCCGGTCCACCCGGTCTGGTGGGACGCACCGAGCTAGGGGTGTTCGAGGTGCCAGCGCGAGACTGAGCGGATGCCGTGCGGGCCCAGGAACCGCTCCTCGTCCAGCATGCGGCAGAAGATGTCTTCTGGGCCGGCCTTTGCGTGCTCCACCTCGACATCGAAATAACGGCCGTCGTCGAACACACCGGTATCGATGAGCTCGTACTCGAATTCATGCCGTGACCGGGCCCGGTTCACCGCGACCAGGTCGTTGTAGGGGAACTCGGCCTGCGGGTACTTGTAGAGGTAGCGCTGGTAGCTGTGCGTCGGAAGGTTATCGACGTAGAAGTAGCACTCCTTGACGTCCTCACCGTGGTTCCCCTCGGCGTTTGCAGGCACAGCCGCTGCTTGTCGTCGCTGATCCCGGCAATACCATCCTCACCCCACCGGTACGCACGAGACCGCGCCTGATCATGACTGAGATACGACCAGGCGTCTTCGCTGTCGCTGTAGTCTTCCCGGACCGTCCCCGGGCGGCGGGGTGCCGTACTCAAAGGAACAGATCTCTTTGCCGGTGCCGCAGATGCCGACATCCAGCAGGCGCAACGCGACCTGGTCAGGCTGGGTGAGCCGGGGAATGTCCTGCTCGATGATCTTGACCTGCTGAGATCCGGGAAAGACCGCGACGGCTTTCACATTCTCTCCAGGTGACCTCAGGTGATGGGCCACAGGGGCCGGACTTCGCCATCGTCCCCCGCCCCGCCAACAGCCGGTATCACCCGCCTCGGATGAACCACGCGCGGGCCAGCACGGCGGAAGCCGGGTCATCGCGCAAGCTCACGGCCCGACCTGCTCCCCTTCGGGGTTGACCGGGCAGCAGGCGGCGACGGGGCAGGTGCGGCAGCCGGGGTTCACCCGGGCCTCGAAGACGGGCCCGGCCATGCCGGCCGCGACGGTCTCCACCAGGTCCTTGGCCCAGCCGGGCTCGTCGTCCTCGGCCAGCGCGCCCTGCCGCTGCACCTTGGCCCGCAGCGTCACGCCGGCCGCCTTGCCCACCTGGACCAGCTCCGCCCCGCCCGGTTCGGCCAGGCCGAACCGCTCGAACGCGCCGAGCAGCACGGCCAGCTGGTAGACGCCGAGCTGCGGGTGCCGGCCCAGCTCGTCCTCGCGCGGCGCGCTGCCGCCGGTCTTGAGGTCCACCACGACGGCGCGGCCCTCCTCGTCCGACTCGAGCCGGTCCACCCGGCCGGTGATCTCCACCTGGCCGACCCGTACCTTGAGCGCCTGCTCCACCGCGACGAGCTCGCGCGGGTTCTCCGCGTGCCAGTCCAGGAACCGCCGGACCATGCG
>WNGJ01003134.1_pt1 | contig 16947 bp, 19 predicted proteins | sample 5400611 | NCBI WGS metagenome assembly WNGJ01 (sample SAMN13153375, study PRJNA577476) | soil metagenome | isolation source: 40 cm soil or saprolite under Garry oak tree replicate 1 | place: USA:California | collected 2016-06-15 | reverse complement strand
GGGGGCGAGCCGGGAGTTGGGAAGTCGACCCTGCTCATGCACGCCGCGGCGCAGGTTGCGGCCGTTGGCGGCAAGGTCCTGTACGTGTCGGGGGAGGAATCGGCTCAGCAGATCCGGATGAGGGGACAGCGCTTGGGCGTGCTGGATGCGGGCATCTTCCTGCTGGCTGAGAACGACCTCGACCTGATCTGCGATTCGATCTCGGCCGACCCGCCCCAGCTCGTGATCATCGACTCGATCCAGACCGTGATGGACGCGGGTCTGGAAGGGAGCGCCGGAAGCGTAACCCAGGTCCGGGAATCAGCCGCCCGGCTGATGCGGCTGGCGAAGGAGACGGGAGTTCCGATCTTCCTGGTCGGGCACGTCACGAAAGATGGCGCAATCGCCGGACCTAGGGTCCTGGAGCATATCGTTGACACCGTGCTGTACCTGGAAGGAGACCGCCGGCAGGAGCTACGCATCCTGCGCGCGATGAAGAACCGATTCGGCTCGGCCGAGGAGATCGGCGTCTTCGCGATGGGCGAGGGGGGTTTCGAGGAGGTCCCGGACCCTTCCGCGGCGCTGCTCGGTTCCGCGGCGATCTCATCGCCGGGCACCGCCATCGTGGCGGCCCTCGAGGGAACCAGGCCCCTGCTCGTCGAGATCCAGAGTCTCGTCAACAAAACTGAAAACAGCATGGTGCGGCGGATCGCCAACGGCGTCGATGTGAACCGCCTGCACATGATCCTCGCGGTGCTGGAGAAACGACTGCAGCACAAGTTCGGCAACTCGGACATCTTCGTCAGCGTGGCGGGCGGCATCCGCGTCACGGAGCCGGCCGCCGATCTCGGACTCGCCCTGTCGATCGTTAGCAACCAGAACAACAGCCCCCTGCCGGACGGCCTCGTTGTGATTGGTGAGCTGGGTTTGACGGGTGAGGTGCGCCGCGTGGGCCAACTCGAGCGCCGCCTCCAGGAGGCGGCGCGGCATGGTCTAACGCGTGCATTGATTCCGGCCGGCGCGAAAGCCGGACGGCATTCCGGTCTCGAAGTCGTCGAGGTCCGGACCCTGGCGGAGGCAGCCTCCGCCGCCTTTTCTACTCCCATAAGGTCCGGCGCATTCATAAGGGGGGCCGGAGTCTCGGTCTCCTGAGGAGGTAACCCGTTGAAGCGTTCCGAGTATCTCGCCCGGTGGATCGGTGCAGGGCTCGGAGTGATCGGTGGTTTTACGCTCGGATATTTCATGGTCCGCGGTGTGGGAAGCCCACATCCCGGCTACGTGATCATCGGGCTGACCACGCTGGAAGGATTGATCTTCGCCTACCTGGGCACGCCGTACGTGCTGGGCGGTTGGCGCACATTCAACTTCCGGCTGACGAGCACTCCGCTGCCCGACATGTTGAGCGGCCTGCTCGGCATGGTCGCCGGCCTCATCATTGCGGTTCTCATCGGCTTTTTCGTGCGCGACCTTCCTTACGGCTACGCGCTGTCATTTGTGCTTGCACTTCTTCTCGCGGCGCAGGGTGCGTCTTTGGGCCTGACACGCCGGACAGAGCTGGCGTCGCTTTTCTTCGGCGGCGAACGCAACCCAGACGCTCATCGCTTGAGCGCGGTCCTGCTCGACACCTCGGTTATCATCGACGGCCGCATCCTCGACATCGCCAAGACGGGATTTGTCGACATGCCGCTGGTCATCCTCAGCTCCGTGCTGCGGGAGCTCCAGATGGTCGCCGACTCGGCCGACGCAACGCGGCGGCGCCGAGGACGGCGCGGCCTGGATGTCCTTACCGACATGCAGAAAGACGCGTCGGTCGACCTGCAGGTGGAGGAAGACGACGCACCTCCCGGAACCGAGATTGACGCGCACCTGGTCCGCACCGCCAAGCGCAAGAGCTGGGCGATCATGACCAACGACTTCAACCTCAACCGCATCGCGCGCCTCGAGGGTGTCGCGGTCCTCAACCTCAACGAGCTGGCGCAGGCGATGCGGCCGGTGGCCATCCCCGGTGAGGAGATCGTGGTCACCGTCGCGCGGGAGGGCAAAGAGCAGGGACAGGGAGTAGGCAGCCTCGACGACGGCACGATGGTGGTGATCCAGAACGGCCGCCGGCTGCTCAATCAGACGATCACGGCGGTCGTCACCTCTGTGATCCAGACGTCAGCCGGCCGGATGATCTTTGCCGAGCCGGCCGGCACCAACGGGCGGCGGCCGAACAGCCGGGCCAAACCAGAGGAGCCGGCCTAGATTGACGGTAGGAGCGATCGTCGCTGCGGCGGGCTCCGGCTCGCGGCTGGGCCGCGGAAGCAAGGCGCTGGTCCAGCTCAACGGACGGACGACATTGGCGCGTGTGTTGGAGCTGTTCCTGGCTCTGGACGAGGTAGACCGGATCGTGGTCGTCGGACCCCCGAGCCGGCTCGAGAATGCCGAGCGCGAGGTGGCGTCCCTGCACCCGCGCAAGCCAGTGATAGTGAAGGCAGGCGGCGAGAGCAGGCAAGCATCAGTGCGTGCCGGACTGGCTGCACTCGGCGAGTGCGATTACGTCCTCGTGCACGATGCCGCGCGCCCGCTCGCGACGGCCGCCTTGGTGCGACGCGTGCTTGCGGCCGCGATCGAGTCGGGGGCGGCGTTCCCCGCGATCTCTCCACGGGACGCGGTGAAGCGGGTCGAAGGCAATCGCCTGGTTGAGAGCCTCGACCGCTCGCGCATCGTCCTCGCCCAGACGCCGCAGGCCTTCGCGTACGAGCTGCTCGCGCGGGCCCATCGAGAGGCCGCGGACGCGGGGCTGGTCGGCGACGACGACGCCCAGCTGGTGGCGGCGACCGGGCACGCCGTGACAGTCATCCAGGGCGAGCCGGCCAACATCAAGCTCACGACTCCCGAGGATCTCGGGGTCGTGGAGGCGCTGATCAGAGAGCAGGAAGCCGCCTCCAGGTGAGGGTCGGAATTGGATACGACGTCCACCGGCTGAGAGCGGGCCGCGACCTCATCCTCGGCGGCGTTGCCATCGGCCACCCGACCGGGCTCGACGGTCACTCGGATGCAGACGTGCTCACGCATGCGGTGATCGACGCGCTGTTGGGCGCGTCCGGGCTGGGCGACATCGGGAAACTCTTTCCATCAGACAACCCGAGGTATAAGGACGCCTCCAGCCTTGCCCTGCTGTCGACCGCGGCGGACGCGATGCGAGCGGCCGGATACAGGGTGGTGAACATCGACACCACGGTTATCGCCGAGGAGCCGCGCCTCCATCCGCACCTCCACCAGATGCAGGACAACCTCGCGCGGTCGTTGAAGATCGACGTCGGGCACATCAGCGTCAAGGCCACCTCGCCCGAGGGAATAGGTGCTCTGGGACGCAAGGCTGGCATCGCCGCGCAGGCAGTCGCATTGATCGAGGAAGCGTGACCCTCACGCTTCACAACACCTTGACGGGAACCAAGGTCGAGTTCCAGCCGCTGACCCAGGGCCACGCGGGTATGTACACGTGCGGACCGACGGTGTGGAACTTCGCGCACGTGGGCAACCTGCGGGCGTTTCTCTTTTACGACCTGGTGCGGCGTCACCTGCAAGTGAGCGGCTATCGCCTCACCCACGTGATGAACCTCACCGACATCGACGACCGCATCCTCGACCAGGCGATGCACGCGGGCGCCACGATCGGCGAATACGTCAAGCCTTACGTGGCTGCTTTCTTCGAGGACATGGCTGCGCTGCGTGCGCAGAAGGCCGAGCACTATCCGCGCGCGACGGAGCACATCCCCGAGATGATCGAAATGATCAGCACACTCGTTGAGCAGCAGTATGCGTATGCCGCCGACGGCGACGTGTACTTCCGGATCGCAAGCTTTCCCTCGTATGGCGCGCTGTCACATCTCGACCGCAGCGGCCTCAAGGCCGGCGCCAGAGTGGCGACCGACAAATACGACAAGGAGTCCGTGAGCGACTTCGCGCTGTGGAAGAAGGCGCAACCACAGGACGAGACGCTTGGAGCCGCGTGGGATTCGCCGTTTGGCAAGGGCCGGCCAGGCTGGCACATCGAGTGCTCGGCGATGAGCAAGCACTACCTTGGCGAGACGATCGACATCCATGCGGGGGGAGTCGACCTCATGTTTCCGCACCACGAAAACGAGATTGCTCAGTCGGAGGCCGCCAACCACAAGCAGTTCGCGCGCGTGTGGCTCCACTCCGAGCACCTCACCGACGCCACTGGCGAGAAGATGTCCAAGAGCGCCGGTGGATTCACGACGCTGCGCGACCTCGTCGACGCGGGCCACGACCCGGTCGCCGTGCGCTTCTTCCTCCTTGCCAGCGCTCACTACCGGGCGCGTCTCCGGCTGAGCGCTGAAACGCTGCACGCCGCGGCCGAGCAGGTCCGGCGGCTGCGCGAGTTTGTGGATAGAGTGCGGCGATCGGCTCCGGGCGATGCAACCGATGAAGGTCTCGTCCGCCGTATCGCGGAGGTTCGCTCCGCCTATCGTGAAGCGCTTGATGACGACCTCAACCTTCCACAAGGGGTCGGACTTGTGTTCGAGATTGTGCGGGAGGCAAACGCTGCGCTGGACGCCGGCCGAGTCAGCGCCGAGGCTCGCGAAGCGCTGCTCGGCTTCATCTCGGAGTTCGATGCGCACCTGGACGTCGTCCGCGCGGAAGAGCCTGGGCTTGCCGACGAGGTGGAGAGGCTGATCTCGGAGCGCGAGGTGGCTCGCAAGGCAAAAGACTTCGCACGCTCCGATCAGATTCGCGACGAGCTGCGCCAGACAGGGATCGCGCTCGAAGACTCAAAGGATGGTGTGCGATGGCGTCGCGTCCGGTAAAACGCCCTGCCCAGCGCAGCGCAGCCACGACCGTGGCTCCGCTCATCCATGGACGCAACGCCGTGCTCGAGGCCGCGCGGGCCGGGCGAGTGCTCAAGGTGTACCAGGCGTCGGGGCTCGGCCACGACCCGCGTCTCGACGAGCTGGCGCGCCTCACCAGGATCGAGGTGGTGGCGACCGAGCGGCTGGATGTGATCGTGCCCGGCGTGCACCAGGGCGTGGCCGCCGAGCTGAAGCCTCGAAAGGAATGGGAACTCAAGGAGCTCCTCGCGACCAATCCCTCGTTGCTGGTCGCGCTCGACTCGATCATGGATCCACAGAACCTCGGGGCGATCCTCCGAAGCGCGGAGGTGGCGGGCGCCGAGGGTGCGATCGTGCCCGAGCATCGGAGCGCACCGCTTTCACCGGCGGCGGTGAAAGCCAGCTCGGGCGCGAGCGAGCTGCTGCGCATCGCGAAGGTTTCGGGGCTGCCGTCCGCAATCCCCGAGATCAAACGGTCGGGCATCTGGTGCGTCGCGCTCGACCCGCGCGGCGAGATGCCGGCGTGGGACTTCGACTTCACGCAGCGCGTCTGCGTCGTGGTCGGCAGCGAGGGGGACGGCGTCCACCGGTTGGTGAAGGAGCGTTGCGACGCGCGTGTCCGGCTGCCGGTGAAAGGCCACATCGCGAGCCTCAATGCGTCGGCCGCCGCGGCCGCGCTCCTGTACGAGGTCATGAAGCAGAGGACCGCCAATGTCTGATCCGGCACTGGAGCTCGACCGCGCCAGCGCGGACATTCCGCTCACCCGCTCAGCGCGCGAGATCCTCGAACGCGCCGCCGCGATGGCAGGTGAACGCGGAACTGCCGCGACGCCCATCGACGTCCTGCGCGCGACGCTGTCGAACCGCGGATCGCTGGCAGACGAAGCAATCCGCGCGGCCGGCGTCGACCCGGCGAGCCTGCTCGCGCAGGTGTCTGCCAACGGCGCGGAAGTAGAGCCGATTCCGCTGCGCCAGCTCCTGGTGAACGCAAACCGCGAGGCCCAGGTGCTCGGCCACTACCACGTTGACTCGATCCACCTGCTGCTCGCCATGCTCTACAGCGACTCGCACGCGACGGCGGCCATGCTCCAGAAGGCGGGGCTGAGGCTTTATGACGTGCGACAGCACCTGCAGACCAGCGCCAAGGATTTCCTGCCAGGAGAATCCGACCGGCAAAGCAGCCGTTCGGCGCCACAAAGAGGACGAACTGACAGCGCGCGAACCCAAGCGACCCCACGGCCAGACGCCGCTTTGCGGCGCAAGCCGCTGCCCTCGCTCCGAGGCGTGATCCAGGTCAGCCCGGTATTTCTCGGGCTGGTCTCTGCAACCGCCCTGTCGGGCGTGCTGCTGTGGTTTGGAGTCCTTTCAGCGTATGCGGGGCTGTTGACGATCATTTTTGTGACCGCCGGCTGGATCACCTCGCTCTGCATCCATGAGTTCGGTCACGCCCTTGTCGCCTACCTCGGCGGCGATCGAAGCGTTCGAGCGTCGGGATACCTCGACCTGAACCCCCTCCGCTACACCAACGTTCTGCTCAGCCTGGTCATGCCGGTGCTGTTCTTGCTGTTTGGTGGGATCGGGTTGCCGGGCGGCGCGGTTTACATCGACCGCGGCTCACTCCGGAGCAAAACGTGGGATTCGGCGGTGTCCATCGCCGGCCCGGTCGGCACGCTGCTGTGCTTTCTGCTGGTCGCGACTCCATTCATGGCGCCTGGCCACGCCGCATGGGTCACGCCTACCAACGCAGGCTTTTTCGCCGCGCTCGCTTTCCTGGGCTTCATCGAGGCGATCGCACTCGTCTTGAACCTGCTGCCGGTCCCGGGACTCGACGGGTTCGGCATCATCCGGCCGTGGCTGCCTTACTCGCTGCAGGGGCTGGCGAATCAATACGGCCAGCTGGGCATCCTCGCGGTGTTTGCCGCGCTGTTCCTGGTCGCGCCCGTGAGCCTGGCCTTCTTCGGATTCGTGCAGTCGATCACCAGTGCCGTAGGCATCGACCACAACCTGATCGCACTCGGGTACCTCTATATGCACCATCCGCTCGGGTAGTGGAACGGGTCATCGTCGACGGCTATAACGTGATCCATGCCTGGCCGCAGCTGAAGAGGCTGCTCGGTGACGCGTCGCTCGAAGCCGCCCGCGACAAGCTGGTCGACCGCCTCTCGGTTTTCGGCATGGTGGAGGGCGCCGACGTAACCGTGGTGTTTGACGCACACCACTCCACCGCGCGGACCAACTCGCAAGAGACGGTAGAGGGCGTGAATGTCATTTTCACCCGCAAGGGCCACTCGGCAGACCATGCCATCGAGCGCATCGCCTATGAGGCGTCGCAGGTGGGCGACGTGATCACGGTCGCGACCTCGGACAGGTTTCAGCGCGACCTGGTGCGGGGGATGGGCGGCGCTGTCATCAGCGCGGAGGAGCTGGAGCGCCGTGTCGTCGCCGCGGAAGAAGAGATGGGCCGTCGCGTGAAGCGTTACTCATGACCAAGGTCCGCCGCACACGCATCGTCTGCACCATCGGCCCGTCGAGCGCTTCGCCGGCCGTGCTGCGCACGATGATCTCCGCCGGCATGGACGTGGCGCGCATGAACTTCTCGCATGGCAACCACGAAACGCACCGCCAGGTCGCGACGAACGTGCGCGAGGCGGCGGAGGACGCCGGCCGACCGGTCGCCCTGCTCGGCGACCTGCAGGGCCCGAAGATTCGCACCGGAGCTCTCGAGTCGGCTTTCCAGCGACTGGTTCGCGGCCGAACCGTTTTTCTTACAGCTGAGCCGCGAAAAGCCGAGAACGAGATCGAAGTCAGCCACCACGAGCTGGTCGAGGCGCTGAGGCGCGGGGACCGCGTCCTGCTAGACGACGGGCGCATCGAGCTACTGGTGAAGAGCTTGGCGAACGGGCGAGCCGAGTGCTCGGTGATCCGGGGCGGGCTGCTGGGCGAGCGCAAAGGAGTCAGCGTCCCCGGGCGGACGCTGCCACTGCCCGCGCTGACGGAGAAAGACCTCGAGGACCTGAAGCTCGCCGTCGAGCTGGGAGTGGACTACCTTGCGCTGTCGTTCGTGCGGGAGGCTGAGGACATCGTTGCCTGCCAGCAGCACCTGAGCGACCACGGATGTCGGGCTGGGGTGATCGCGAAGCTCGAGAAGCTCGAGGCGATCCGCAACCTGAGCAAGATCCTCGAGGTCGCCGACGCGGTGATGGTCGCCCGCGGGGACCTTGGCGTCGAGCTGAAGCTGGGCGACCTTCCGGCAGTCCAGAAAGAGGTCATCGACCGGGCCAATCGGGCCGGCGTGCCAGTCATCACCGCGACGGAGATGCTCGAGTCGATGGTCACCTCCAACCGCCCCACCCGCGCCGAGGCCTCGGATGTCGCGAACGCGATCTGGGATGGCACCGATGCCGTGATGCTCTCGCAGGAGACCTCGGTGGGAGCGCATCCGATCGAGGCGGTTCGCGCGATGGCCCGCATCTGCCAGTCGGCGCAGAGGCACCCTGCGTTTCAGCGCGCACCGCAGATGTGGCGCGAGCCGGGCCAGGTGGGGAGCGCGATCGCGCACGCCGCCGCGACCGCCGCGGACGAGCTTGGCGCCCGGGTGATCATCGCCTTCACGGAATCCGGCACGACCGCCTTGAGGTGCAGCAAGGCCAGGCCGCGGGTGCCCGTGATCGCCGCCAGCCCGCACCCGGAGGTCCTCCGCAAGACGGCGCTTTACTCCGGCGTGATCCCTCTGCTGGTCAGCCCGGGTACGGACACGGACAACATGGTGGCGAACGCGACCTCGGCTGCCCGCGACGGGGGCCTGGTCCGGGCGGGAGATCGGGTGGTGGTCGTGGCGGGGGTCCCCGTAGGCCTGGCCGGCCAGACCAACCTGATCAAAGTCGAAACAGTCTGATTTCGGGCGTTTCCGCGCGGAAACCCCTTATCGATGCAACGGGATAGGTCCTTTCCGCGCGGAAACCGCCGGGCTAATGGGGCGATAAAAGGCCGTGGGGCCGCCAAAATTGAGGGCGGGATGCCCGCACCTCATGGCCTGCTCGGCCGCATTCAGCGCGCCAACGACGACGCCTCCAGGCGTTTCGGGCCCAACACCGCGGAGGTGGAGGCTTTCATCAGCGCGGCCACGGAGCTGACGCCGTGGCAGTGGCGTCAGGTGCTGGCGACCAGGCGCCTCGTCGCCTCGGTCACCAAAGAGGGAGCCGGAGGCACAGTAGAGTCCGCGCGCTCGATCCAGACCGCGATTCGCAGCAGCGACGGGCGGCTGTCCGAGCCGATGTCCAGAGCAGGCGAGGTGCTCTTCGATTCGCTCGCGAAAAGAAGTGAGGAGAAACAGGTTGCCGCGTGGCTGGCGATGTCGGCGTTGGTCATGCGGTCCCAGATGCCGGCGCTCAAGTTCGCCGCCCACTACGCCCCGTTTGCGGCGCTCATCCCGGTGGCGGGGTCTGACGTGATCGACCCGATGACGCGCCATTACCTCAATGCACTGTCGGGGCTTGGCGAGGCTCAGTGCGAGGCCCTCGCGAAGCGGTGGCGTATCGAACCTGGCGCGTCTCGCGCGCTGCTCCAGGCGGTGAACAAGCACAAGCAGGTCAAGAGCGAGGAAGCAGCGGCGATGGCCGCCCTCACTGTGATCCCCGCCCATGTCACCGGCGACTCCGGCTGGGCCGCGGTACGCACCGCGGTTCACGGCGGACGCGTTCTTGGCTGCATGTCGGAGCTGTCGCGGCTCGAGGTCGCGGAGCTATGGGCGCCGCTCGAGGAAGTGATCCCGCTTGCATCGCTGGCCGAGGACTTCCACCAACCGGCGGCTGAGAGGGTCAAGGACGCGGTTAGCAGCGCGATCCGTTCGATCAAGTCGCCCCGGAGTCGCATCCCGGTGCCGACCCCGGCGAAAGCGGCGGCGCCTTACGGGGTGAACAGCGCCGAGGTCGCGGCGTTCATCAAGGGCGTCGCGGAGCTCACGCCGATCCAGTGGCTGCGCGTCCTGGACCGCCGCAAGCTGGTGTCAACCGTCACGCGCGACAGCAGCGCCGAGCCGGCGGGCGTCGTGAGGTCGATGCTCGCGACGATCGAAGGCACTCGCGAGCTGGACACGTTCACGCGGTGCCGCGCTTTCGCCGCGGTCGAGCGGGCCGGTTACGCGGTCGAGTCGCACAGCCACATGCGGACCGACCAGGTCCGGCAGATGTACGCGCCGTTCGCGCAGACGATTCCGCTCGACTACGTGAACGGCAGCGGCTTTTCCCACCAGCTTGCTTCGTTGGGCAAAGGCGACTGGCAACGGGTGGCCGACGCGGCGCCGGCGGCCAACGAAGAGGCCGTGGCCCCGTTGGTCAACGCGGGCGATGCACTGATCGACTTCTTCGGCGGCCGGTCGGATGACGAGGCGGTGGCAGCATGGCATGCAGTTTCGGCATTGGTGCGCCGGTATCACCTGACGCCGATCAAGTTCGCTGCCTCCTACGCTCCCTTCGCCTCGGCGATGCCGGCCACCAATCCGAGGGTGCTCGGCGCGCTGGTTTCGCGCTACGTCACGGCGGTGGGTCGCCTCGGGGCGAGCCAGTGCAACGTGCTGGCGCAGCCCTGGCAGGTCGACGAGGAAGCCTCGAGCGTCCTGTCGAAGGCGACGGTCGACGGCGCCACGAGACCCGCGGAAGAGGCGGCGGCGCTCGCGGCTGTGGTCACCGTTCCGATGAGGTTGGTGGGGAGCGGGGGCTGGGCGGCGGTGAAAACGGCGGCGTTCGGCGGCCGCGTGATCGCGTCCCGCGCGCGGCTCACTCCCGAGCAGCTGGAGACGCTGTGGAAGCCGATTCAGGCGGCGATCCCTCTGGCGTCGCTGGGGGCGCCCGCCCGCGTCCGCCGTTAAGAGAAAGGGGTACTCCCCTCCCGGCCGGCTCGCTTCGCGAGCGGGCCGACCTCCCCGGCGGGCGGGGAGGTGAATGCAGCAGCTCCCGGCAGAGCCGTGCCCTTGGCACTGGGTTCGGAACAGCCGGCGAGTTCGATCGCTTACATTCACTGAAGTGGCTGCTAAGAAGAAAAGCTCTCGGTCCAACTCGCATATGCCGAAGTTCGACAGCGTGCTCGTGGTGTCGGCGCATCCTGATGACCCTGACTTTGGGGCCGGTGGGACGATCGCCAAGCTGGCCAAGAACGGGTCGCGGGTGGTCTATGCCATCGTCACCGACGGGTCGCAGGGCGGCGAGGATCCCAAGCAGAAGGACTCCGAGCTCGTGGCGATTCGCGAGAAGGAGCAGAGGGCCGCGGCCAAGGTGTTGGGGGTCAAGAAGGTCGAGTTTCTCGGCTACAAGGACGGCCACCTCGCCCCGGACCTGAAGCTCCGCCACGACATCGTGCGAATGATCCGCAAATACAAGCCGGAGCTCGTCATCACCCACATTCCGGGACGGGTGCTAGATGCGCCCATGGGCGGCTCGCACCCAGACCACCTGGCCGTAGGCGAGGCGACGATGGCCGCCGTCTACCCCGACTCGCGCAACCCGCGCGCGTTTCGCAGCCTGCTCAAACAGGGTTTCGAGCCTCACGAGGTCAAAGAGGTATGGATTCCCTTCTGGACGTCGGGCGACTATCTCGTCGACATCAGCTCGACGCTCGACCAGAAGATCACCGCTCTCCGCAAGCACAAGAGCCAGGTTTCCAAGCCCGGGCGCGAATGGGACTTCGAGAAGTTCATGCGCAAGCGCCACGGCGAGGTGGGGAAGCGGGGCGGCTACAAGTACGCCGAGTCGTTCAAAAGGATCACCGTTTAAGGCGGTTCCAAATCACATCGGCCCAGGCCGCGTACTGGGCGTCGCCTGGGTGCAGGCGGTCTGCTGCGATCCAGCCTGGTGAACCGACGCCCGACCGGCTCGCCTCTGTGATGTCGATCCACTCGAACTCCCTCGCGGATGCTTCTTGGTGGGCGACCTCGTTGAAGGTGTCCGTCAGGCGGGCCACGAGGTCGGGCCCACCGAAGTCCTTGGCGGCCGGGACGAACGACCAGTCCGGGATCGATACCGCGGCGACCTCGAGCTTGGCGACTTTGTCGTAGATGTGCTGCAGCGACTTGCGGTACTGATCAACCGTTCTGCCCTGCACGAGGTCGTTGACCCCGATCAGGACCGTCACGAGGTCAGGCTCCGTTCGCTCGAGGTAATGGAGCTCGTACTCGATGAGGTCCAGCGTGGTGAAGCCGTTGACGGCCGGGTTTGTGAGGTCGACAGGGCGCCCGGTCTGCTGCTCGAGGCGCTGTGCGACGATCGACGGCCAGGCCCGCGACGGGGACGAGGCGCCGGTTCCGATCGTGTACGAATCGCCCAGCGCGAGATAACGGAAAGGCGCTTCAGCGTTCGACGTCGGCGAGCGCGCTCCAGACTTCGTTCTTGGTCCGCACGCGGCGCATCACCTCGTCGGTGAAGTCGGTCGTCGAGGCGTGCCCACCCAGGTCGGCGGTTCGGATGCCATCGGATACAGCTTCCAGAGCAGACTCGTAGATCGCGCGCGACGCCTGTCGGGCCTGGTCGCCTTTCATGTAGCTCAGGAGCGACGCGACCGCGAGGATCATCGCCATCGGGTTGGCCACGTTCTTGCCCTGGAGTGCTGGAGCGGTGCCATGCGGCGCCTCCGTCATGGCGACGGTGACCGCGCCGGCGTCGTCGAACGCGAGGAGCACCGATTCGGCGCCCGCGATCGTGCCGAACATCTTCAGGACGAGGTCGGAGAGCGTGTCGCCATCGCGATTGAGAGCCGGGATGACGAGCGACTCTCCGGACGTGGCGAGCAGGAGCGCGTAGGTGGCGTCGATGAGCTGCGGGTCGTAGCGAACCTCCGGATGGCGCTCGGCCGCGGCGTCCAGCTCTTCTTTGAACATCCCCTCGTAGACGGGGCTCACGGTGAACTTCGGTCCGCCGAAAACCTTGGCCTCGATGCGCCGGGCGTGGGTGAAGGCGTAGTCGGCGACGATGCGGCAGGTCCGGCGGCTGATCTTCTCGGTCCGGAACGCCCACTCGTCCAGCCCGTGGCCTTCGCGCCACTCCTTCGCCCCGTAGGCGTCGTCGACCGCCATGCGGATGACAGAGATGGGGGCGTGGACTCCGGCGAGGGGACGGACGCCGGGGATCCGCCGGCCGGTCCGCACGATCACCCGGCCGTCGATCTGCTTGCGCAGGATCGCGTTCGGGCTGCCGACGTCGCCGGCCCCTTCGGGTGTGACCGTGGCGGCCTTGATGCCGTAGCCACACTCTTTCAGAGCCTTCGCGGCGTCGAGGACGACCTGGTTGCGGGTCTTGCGGCGCTCCTCGAGCGAGAGGTCGAAGTCGCGCCTTTCGATCTGCAGCCCGAGGACATCGGGCTCGAGCAGGCGCAGCGCCTCGCGGAGCAGCTCCTCGCCGGTCTGGTCGCCATGGAGCACGGCCATGGCGGGTGTGGCCATCGCTCGAATGATATGGCCCGGTCCGAGCTGGACCGGGCCAGGGTGACTAAGCCGTGACCGGAGCCGGAGCGGGACGTGCGGGCGGGGAGATGAGGCCTAGCGCCATCATCATGCCGAGCTGGTCGGGTACGCCCCAGTGCTCCACGATCTTCCCGTCCTCGATCCGACAGACGTCGATCACGTCGATGAAAGCGGTCCGGCCGGTTGGAGCGTGGCCGGCGAACCTGCCGAGGTTGGTACCGCCGCCTTTCTGGCGAGCCCAGACCTTGTCGCCGACCACCACGACCTCGTCGATGGTGATCTTGAAGTCTGGAAACACCGAGCGGAGGTAGGTGATCGTCTTCTTGGCTCCTTCCGGCCCGTCCTCAGAACCGCGCTGGTACTCGCGCGCGTTGGGCGCGACCAGCTCATCCACGACCGCCAGGTTGCCCTGGTTGAAACCCTCTTCGATCAGACGCCGGTAGATCGCCTCATTCGAAACCGTCATTACTCGCTCCTTTTCAATTCACCCGAGGCATACTAGGATGACTACCGGCATAGTAGGATGAAAGGATGCCGCAAGTCAAGTCGAAGCGCACCTATGACTCATCGCTCCGCAAGCAACAGGCGAGCCTGACTCGCCTGCGCATCCTGGATTCGGCCCAGCGCCTGTTCACCGAGCGTGGGTACGGCGCCACCACGATGGAATCGATCGCCGTGGAGGCCGGGGTGGCGACCGACACGGTTTACGCGAGCTTCCAGAACAAGGCCGGCGTGCTGCACAAGCTGCTGGATGTGCGAGTCGGCGGAGATGATTCGCCCGTTGCTTTGCTGGATCGCGAAGGCCCCCAGCGAGTCCGCGCCGAGCCCACCCAACGGCGGCAGCTCGCCGCTTTCGCAGCGGACATCGTCCAGATCCTGGAGCGCGCTCGTCCCGTGGACGACATCATGCGTGGTGCCGGTTCGGTCGACCCTGAGATCGCGGCGCTCAGGGCGGGAATGCAGGAGCTCCGCTACAGGAACATGAGGCAGCTCGTCTCGTGGCTGAAGGCCAAAGGCTCGTTTCGCGGCGGCGTCAGCGAGGAGGAGGCGGCGGCCATGATCTGGACGCTCGCCTCCCCAGAGGTGCACGGTTTGCTCCGACGGGATCGCGGGTGGTCGATTGACCGCTATGTCGCCTGGCTTTCCGACACCCTCAGCCGAACTCTTCTCGTTTGACGGCCCGGTCCGCTGTGGACCGGGCCGGGTGCCTATCTCAGCTGCAGGCAGAGGTCCTTGACGCCACCTGTGTGACTGGTGATGGTGCCGTTCGACGTGTTGGCGACAACGTTTCCGGTGTAAAGAAGCAGAGCTTCAGCCGGCGGAATCGCCACGAAGACGGTGTGTCCAAACAGCTGAAGTGTCTCGGTGCCGTTCGGATAGTCGGTGATCACTCCCGGGCCGCTTGCGTTGACGGAGATGCTCTTACCGGTGGCGACCACTGTGAAACTGTCCTCCTGGAACCCTTCGACCATGTACCTGGTGACGCCGTTACTGCTCGAGAAAGACTTGATGTACTCGCGCTGAATCGCGACATGCCCGATGATGTCGCCCACCGATGCTCCGCAGAACGGCCCGACCACGTCCGGTGGCGTGCCAAATGGCTGCCGATCTGGGTTCCCTGCCGCCAGGGCGCCTGCGGATGTCACTGAGACAGCGAGTGCCGAGAGTACGACCACGATCAGCAAGCGACTTAACCACCCCATCGCGATCTCCTTGTGTGGACGATCTGGTTGCGCTTCCCCGGCTCCTTATACTCTGAACCGGCTCAATAGCAAGCCCGGATTGGGACCTCTGCTACTATTGACACCGCCTAGGTAACCTAGGCTTTTTTCTTTTCAGCCCCACCAAAAGAGCCAACCATGGAAGACATCATCACCCTCGCCTGCGGCGTGTGTAAGCGGCGCAACTACACCACGCTCAAGAACAAGAAGAACGATCCGGACCGGATCGAGCTAAGCAAATACTGCAAGTGGTGCCACAGGCACACACCGCACAAGGAGACCAAGTAGCCGTGGCAGTCACAGCCGACAAGCGCGCGGAGCAGCGTCCCTCGGAGTTCGCTCCGGGCAGGTTCCTGCGCGAGGTCTATGAGGAGCTCCGCAAGGTCGTCTGGCCGACTGCGGGAGAGCTGTACCGCTACACGCTGGTGGTCATCTTCACCGTCGTGCTGCTCGGCATCTTCATCGGCGGCACCGACTACCTCCTGGGCGAGCTCGCCAAGCGCGTCATCTACAACGGAGTCAAGTAGTGGCAGTCGAGAAGAGCGCAACCCCGGCCGAGCAGGAAGCCCAGTGGTACGTGGTTCACGCGTACTCCGGGCACGAGGAGAAGGTCAAGAAGAACCTCGAGAAGAGGATCGAGTCGATGGACATGCAGGACAAGATCCTTCAGGTCCTCGTCCCGATGGAAGACGAGATCGAGATCAAAGACGGCAAGCGCCGCCACGTTCAGAAGCGAATCTTCCCCGGCTACATCCTGGTTCGCATGGTGATGTCGAACGAATCGTGGTTCGTCGTCCGCAACACCCCGGGTGTGACGAGCTTCGTCGGCTCGGCGAACAGCCCGGTTCCTCTCCAGGAAAAAGAGGTGCGGGCAATCCAGAAGCAGATGAAGCAGGAAGCGCCCAAGATCCGGGTCGAGTTCCAGGTTGGAGAGTCGGTTCGCGTGGTCGACGGGCCGTTCACGGACTTCCACGGAAAGGTCGACGAGATCAACCCGGAGAAGGGCAAGCTCAAGGTGCTGGTCAACATGTTCGGGCGCGAGACGCCTGTCGAGCTCGACCTCCTGCAGGTCGAGAAGGTCCACTAGGCCCGCTCCCACATACATAAGAAGGAAGAGAAGAGCTAACTCAGATGGGCAAGAAGAAGATCCGAGCGATCCTCAAGCTCGAGCTCCAGGCCGGCAAGGCCACTCCCGCGCCGCCCGTGGGCACGGCGCTTGGTCCGCATGGCATCAACATCATGGAGTTCACCAAGGCCTACAACGAGCGCACCCAGGCGCAGGCCGGTGACGTAGTTCCGGCTGAGATCACGATCTACGAGGACCGCAGCTTCTCTTTCGTGCTCAAGACGCCGCCCGCGGTCAACCTTCTGAAGCGCATCGCCGGCATCGAGAAGGGATCAGCCAAGCCGAACCGCGAAAAGGTCGGCCGCGTCACGCGGCAGCAGGTGCGCCAGATCGTCGAAGCCAAGCGCAAGGACCTCAATGCCTACGAGACGGAAGCGGCGATGAAGATGATCGAGGGTACCGCGCGTTCGATGGGTCTCGAGGTGGTGGAGTAATCGTGCCGAAGAAGAGGGGCAAGAAGTACATCGAGGCCGCCAAGAAGGTCGAAGCCGCCATGGCGAGCAATGGTGAAGGCGGGCTCGAGCCGAACGCCGCCGTCGCGCTGGCCAAGGAGACGTCGATCTCCAAATTCGACGCCACGGTTGAGGCGCACATTCGCCTGGGGGTCGATCCCCGCCACGCGGAGCAGATGGTGCGCGGCTCGGTCGTGCTGCCCAACGGAACGGGCAAGAAGGTTCGCGTCGCGGTGTTTGCGCTGGGAGACCGGGCGAAGGAAGCCCAGGAGGCCGGCGCGGACTTTGTGGGCGGCGACGATCTCGTGAAGAAAGTATCCGAAGGCTGGACCGATTTCGACGCCGCAGTCGCGACGCCGGACATGATGTCCAAGGTCGGACCCCT
>WNGJ01018390.1_pt1 | contig 16950 bp, 15 predicted proteins | sample 5400611 | NCBI WGS metagenome assembly WNGJ01 (sample SAMN13153375, study PRJNA577476) | soil metagenome | isolation source: 40 cm soil or saprolite under Garry oak tree replicate 1 | place: USA:California | collected 2016-06-15 | reverse complement strand
TCCTTAAGAGCTTCCCGCACCATTGCTACGACAATCGCATGCTCGTTGTTATTCTTCTCACTCTGCAAAAGTTCCATCCCAAGCAGCTCATCTTCTTCTTCAGTTTCACCACGCCGCGCTGACCCGGCCAGGGCCATCGTGTATATGTGTCCATCCTGAGCCTGGACGAGCCGCTCTGGCGTCGCACCCACAAAGTAGCGTTCTCCACGCTGTACGGCAAATACGTAAGCGGCTGGATAGCTCTCGCGCAGCCGCTGGAGGGTGACACTAATATCAAATGCTCCAGCAGGATCCTCCAGCCTTACCTGAATGGCACGTGCGAGCACTACCTTCTCGAAAGCACCATGCTGGATCATCTCTACCATGTTTGCCACCATTTCCATCCATAGAGATGCTGGTCGTATTTCGTGTATAGAGAACTGGCTAGATACCTCCTCTCGAGGTAGCGTTGAGGCTTGCTCTATAGCGGCTTGTAGTTGTCTCACACCTGCTTCAATCTCCTGCGCGCATCGCTCGATAGGATCAGATGCCCGGATCATCCTGTTGATGGTAAGTGTGACTTGATTGGCGCTGTAGCTCAGGAGGAACCGGGGTAAAATGAGCAGCCCACCAGGAAAATCAGCCCAGAGCTGAGTGCGCGGGGAAAGCGGATCAAAGGCAAATCCACCAAAGAGTACAGGACCACTGCCAGGAGTGGGCATCACCGCGGGTGTATATGCAACAACCGCGTTATTCATTAAGGCGCGCCAGGCAGTAGCTGAATCGACGAAGCAAGTGCTTCCATCTGTTTCGATGCTTGTTGCGGCACCTACACCTACAAGCGTGTTTTGCTCTGCTGGCTGCTCCCAGAAAAAGCACTCTCCCAGTCCGGCCTGTCTGGCGCCAGTAAAGGCTCGGATCGTTTCACACCACTCAACCGGCTGCGTAAAACTGGCAAGTACAGTGCGTTGTTGTGTAGCAGCACGTTCTGCTGCCTCACGTAGAGTTCTGTTCAACAGTTCCTGGTCACTACCAATGGACCATCGTCCGGTCCCGGTTGTCTTATGCGCTCCAGGCAAATTGGGAATTACTACTTTCATACTTTTATCTAGTCTTACAAAAGCAGAATGGGCTGAGAAGATCTATAGCCCAAAGTCAACTATATTCTGTACATATTGTAACGGAGATGATAGGAAAACTGCCAATACAGCTAATTTCTCATCGACACAACAGATTCAACAACAGCTTCTATAAATTCAACTGTGCTCGCGCTCCCTCCCTGGTCGCAGGTCAAGCTAACTCCCTCTCGATAGGTCTGCTCAATCGCGCGCTCCAACTCCTGCGACTGTTCAGTATAGCCGAGATGAATATAGAGTTGCGCGATAAGACCACTGAGCGAGGCGATACCATTGCGTTCACCGATGCCCATTACGGTGACGTCAAGGCAATCTGCACCAGCTTCAAGCGCCGCGAATGTATTAGCGAGGGCACATCCTGTATCATTGTGACCATGGAATTCAATGCCAACTTGCGGATAGCGTTCAGCACAGAGACGAACAAGCCGTTCAACCTGGCGAGGTGTAGCTATACCAACGGTGTCGGGCAAACCAATGCGCTGCACTCCTGCTGCGACAACGGCATCAAAGACGGTCAACAGGTCAACCAGGTCGCTGCGAAATGCATCCTCGGCGGAAAAGCGCACCTAGCGTCCCGCATCTCGTACGCGTTGAATCAGTGGTACAGACTCAGCAAGCACACGGTCGATGCGGCGGCCATGGCTAAAGGTACGTAGTTCTGCCGATGTGCCGTAGAAGAGATCCAACCCGAAGACAGGAGTATCCAGAGCGGCCTGTACATCAGCTTCAACACAACGCACATGGGCCACAATATGCGCACGCAGGCCAATTTCGCACAATACGCGCACAATTCGCTGTACGCCTGGTGAGCTGATAGGCGAAGGGACCTCTATAAATGTTACGCCTAGAGCATCCAGCAAGCGTGCTATTGTCGGTCGTTGCTCAAGGGTAAAGAAAGCTCCGGCATACTGTTCACCCTCGCGCAGCGTCGAATCGAGAATAGCAAGTGATCTCATGATATCGTCTCCCTCTGTAGTGCGAGTTCCTTCAGCACCAATTCAAGAACATCAATGGCATGGATATATTCAGTGACATGTGTATGCTCCTGAGGGGTATGATCAAGATGTGAGTCGCCTGGCCCATATGCGACGATATTCTGCCCCCAGGACGGTCCGACTACGTTCATATCCGATGTTCCCGTTTTGTGCTTAAAGACAGCTTTGCCTCCAGTAGCGCGAATAGCAGATATGAAAGCACGTGATAAAGGCGTTGTGCGCGTTGTCTGAAATGCCGCCTCTTCGCCCAAAAAACTGATGCTTGCCTCATCTTCGTAAGCCCACTGCTCCAGTTGGGTGCGCAAGCCCGCGATATCGTAGTTAGGTGGTAAACGGTAGCCGATGCAGAGCCGTGCCTGTTCCTCCAACCCGTCTTGATCGCTGCTAATACTGCGCAGCGAGGGCATAAGCGCAGCAAAAGTGGAGTTTGCCGCGTGCTGCTCATTCCACTCAGCGGCGTGGTCACGCACTCGATTCCAGAAGGTCACCGCCACTTCATTCCCGTTTTGCTGCGAACCCGCGCTATGACGTACAGGGCGCATCACACAATACTCCACCAGCAACCTACCCTTGTAGCCAATCGTAACCGCCTGGCTTCCGCTGGGTTCTCCAATGATACAGGCAAAAGGCTGGTAGCGTTCTACGACGGCACGCGCGCCTCGTGAGCTAGCAGATTCCTCCTCAACAGCGCCAATCACCACAATTGGATGCTGGAAGGAGTCTGCGTGCGCAAAGCGTGCCAGGCGGCCAGTAGCACATAGAAACGCAGCTAAAGGCCCTTTCGCATCAACCGCGCCTCGACCATGCAACACCCTATCCTGTAACCTCACCGGAATGTAACCGCGCACAGTATCCATATGACCGAGCAAGACAATGGGCTGTGATCCCGTATTCGTTTCACGAGGATCAGTGCTGGCGATCAAGTTTCCAACATCGTCAACATAGCTATACAGGCCCAACTGTTGCGCCTGCTCAACCAGGTAGTGAGCCAGTACGCTCTCCTGACAAGAGTAACTGGGAATGGTAAGCATATTGCGGAGGAACGATACCTCTAAATCCTGGTCACTCTTCGGATATGTAGTGGCACCCCTTGCGGGTGCCAGGCCTGCGAATCTATCCTGATCATACTTCGGACATGTAGTGGCACCCCTTGCGGGTGCCAGGCTTGCGCGTGCCAGGCCCATGGGTGCCAGGCTTACCCGTACCAGGCCTTCTGGTGCCAGGCCTGCGAATTTCATATTTCCAGGCGCCAGGCTTGCAGACCCCTCTTCAAGCAATACTTCTTCCACCACATCCAATACCCGTTCCAGTTGTTCCTCCGAAATCACCAGGGGAGGCAACAGGCGAATGACGTTCGGTCCAGCCGGAAGGGCAAGTACACCACATTCACCCAGTGCTTCAAGATACGGCTGCACACGCCGGCTGAGTTCGATACCAAGTAACAATCCTCTTCCACGCACTTCGCGAATGAGCGGAGTATGCAATGCCCTGAGCCGCTGCAGGGCATATTCGCCCAGAGCAGCAGCACGCTCTGGAAGCGCTTCTCGTTCAAGGATGTCGAGGGTAGCCAGCGCCGCTGCACAGGCTAACGGATTGCCGCCGAAGCTGCTACCATGGATGCCTCTGGTTATGCGCCCACTCTCTATCACACACCGGCCCAGGCAGATTGCTCCCATTGGAACGCCACCGGCCAGGGACTTTGCCAAACACAGGATATCCGGCTGTAGATCGTAGTGCTGGCATGCAAAAAGTCGTCCTGTTCGTCCAAAGCCCGTTTGCACCTCATCAACGATCAGCAAGGCTCCGCGTTCACGACAGAGTGAAGCCAGACTATGTATATACTCTTCACACGCCACATGCACTCCTCCTTCCCCCTGCACCAGTTCAAGGATGACTGCAGCCGTTCCCTCGTTGATCGCTGCATCTGCTGACGCGAGGTCGTTGTAACGTATATGGCTGACGCCGGGGACAAGCGGCGCGAAGGGCTCACGGTAGTGCGGCTCCCATGTCGTCGAAAGCGCACCCATCGTGCGACCATGGAAGCCTCGGAATGCTGCAATTATCCCGGTGCGCCCTGTAGCGATACGCGCAAATTTGAGAGCGCCCTCCACTGCCTCGGTACCGCTGTTACAGAGAAAGAAATGTTCAAGTCCTTCCGGCACAAGGTGTGCAAGCCGTTCAAGCAGGCGAGCGCGCACATCGTTGTAGAAAATTTCGGGGCAAGTGATGAGGCGCTGCGCCTGAGCTGCGATGGCGGCAGCAATCTCTGGTCGTCCATGCCCGATGTTCGCTACGCCATGGCCCGCGATGCAGTCGATGTATTCGCGTCCCTCTGCATCCCATACCAGAGCACCGCTGCCTCGTACGATAGCTACCGGACGCTTACCGTACACACCACTGGTGTAGGTATTTTCCAGGTCGATAGTTGCATTCATGTATGATTCCTTTCAGTGTGGATAAGCACCGTTTCTATTACCGTTCCAGCTCCATTGAGCACATCCAGCAACGAGTTATTGCCTATACAGACTCGTGGCACACCATTTTGAAGAGCTTCCTGCGCTCCTAGCAGCTTCTTGCGCATGCGCCCACGGGCATATTCCATGTAGTCAGCAAGCTGATCGGCAGGGATAGTACGGATGAGCGTTGCCTGATCTTCTAGATTCGCCAGCAACCCCGGGACGTTCGTCATGATGACCAGTGCATCAGCATGGAGTGCAGCAGCGACAGCACCGGCAGTGCGGTCTCCATCGACATTCAAGTGTTCTCCGTCCCGGCTTAATGCTAAGGGAGCGATGACGGGGGTATAACCAGCATCAAGAAGTTGACTGAGTAGCGCATCATTCACGTGTTCGATCTGCCCCGTGTAGTCGTCGCGCAGGATTTGCACACGGCCATCAGGAGTCACCGAGCGCACCGCCGATTTGCGTCTCGCCAGCAGCAATTGTCCATCAACTCCTGCCAGTCCGAGAGCATTGACTCTGTGCTGCTGTAAGGATGCCACCAGTTCGGTATTGATCTGGCCAGCGACGGCCATCGCATAGATACGCAGGGTCTCGCTATCGGTGTAGCGGCTGACCATTCCGCTCGGTGAGGTAATCATGCGTACCGGATGCCCCAAACGTTCGGAGAGCGTGTTCGTGAGGTCAGAACCTCCATGAATCACGACAATACGTTGCCCATCAGCAACACATCGGGCTATTTCACGCACAATGTTCGTAGTAGCGACACCATTGCTACCGCCAATCTTTACCACAATCGTCAAAGCAATACTCCTAAACTGGATGCAGACCGGGAAAGGCTAATCCCAATGCTTCATCCCAACCGCACATACAGTTGAGCGCCTGCACTGCATTCCCGGCAGCGCCTTTCATCAGATTATCCAGAGCGGCGATGACCACCACACGCTGCTGATCGTGATCAAGCTCAAAGCCGATATCGCAGTAGTTGCTTCCCGCCAGAATCTTGGGTTCGGGATAGCGGTAAACACCGTTACGTTCTTTGACCAGGCGAATGAAAGGCTCGCGCTGATAGGCTTCGCGATAGAGCCGCCACAACGTACGCTCGTCAGCGCTCTCACTCAAAAAAACATGGGCAGTAACAAGCACTCCGCGCACTAACTCAACCGCCGTGGCAGAAAAGGCGATGTGCTGGCGAAGTTCCGCACCGGCAGCCCGCCCAAGCTCCTGAATGAGTTCGGCAGTATGACGATGCCCGGTAGGTTGAAATGAGCGTACGGCGCCACTCCTGTCGGGATGGTGGCTGCCCGGACCTGGTGTTGCTCCTGCCGCCGATGAACCGACCTTGGCATCCACTACAAGAGGGAGTGCATCATTTATAAGACCCGCCCGGTAAAGGGGAGCCAATCCCAGGATTGCGGAGGTTGCCATGCAGCCAGTGCCACTGACGAGCATTGAGCCAGGCAGTTCTGCACGATGCAATTCAGGAAGACCATAAACGGCTTCTTCCAGAAGATATGATGAGCAATGAGGTTCACCGTACCATCGTTCATAGAGTCCGGCAGAGCGCAATCTGAAATCGGCTGAAAGGTCGATGATCCGGGGCGCAATTGCCCGGTAGCGCTCAATCTCTCTGGCAGCTATACCATGAGGCAGACAAAGAAACAGCAGGTCACATGATGTCAGGTCATCTGGATGACAGAAGCGTAGGGGCCGCACCCTCTCCGGGGGAGAGGTATTAATCGTGCCCCCCACCGCCGATTTATCGGCCTTGCGCAAATTCGGATGTACGCTATGCAAGTAGTGCCCGGCATGACTGCTGGACGCCACTTGCGTCAACTCAACCTGTGGATGGAAGAGCAGGAGCCGCACCAGTTCTCCTCCGGTATAGCCGGATCCGCCGATTATGGCAACACGCAGTCGATTCATCTCACAGTCTCCTCCTGCACGCCGCTAAGCACATCGTTGTGGATCTTCCAGCACGTCGATTGCCAGGATACCCCCACCGACCGCTTGTGCAGCACGCATACACAGCCTATCAAGCTCAGGAGTGACCGGGCAATTGCTGGCTACCGCGCCACGAGCAGTGTTTGTGACCCAGTGTTCACTGGTGCGATAAATCGCACAGATGGTACGCCCGCCGACGACAAAAGCGCGAATATCTCGGAGCGGCTTGGCGATATACTCCTGCACATAGTGGTTATGATGCTGGTAGGATCCAAGCGTCTCCTGGTGTTCGAGCACCGCCTCCGCCGCGTCGCGGTCATTGATGCGTGCCAGTAAGCGCCCCCACGAACCGGTCGTGGGCTTGAGCACGACCGGGTAACCCAGCATCTCTATGCCGCGAATGGTCACCTGGGGATCAAAAGCCAGCAGTGTATGCGGTGTCGGGATACCTGCGCGAAGCAGAGCTAGGGTTGTGAGCAACTTGTCGTTACACATTGCAGTCACTGCTGCAGGGTTATATACACGCACGCCCCAATGCTCCAATACATGGAGTACTGCTAATCCACGCGACTGACTCATGCTGCGGCAAAGAACGGCATCATATTCGCGCCATCGCTCATCAGGATGTGGCAGATCGAACAGCAATTCCCCATCATCAATGACGTCAAACGCGATTGTCCTCTGTCTCAGTGCATCGATTAACAGTTTCTCTTCCACGCGGATACGTGATGTGAGAATAGCCAGGCGCATGGTGTCACTCTCCCCAATCTTCTTCAACCTGGGGTGCCAGCGCCACAGCAGGCGGTTCCAGGTGCAGCACCTCTAATTCCGCACTACAATCAGGACAGTAGATGATCTCTCCAACCAGGAGATCTTGCACGCCAATTTCGGCTTCACATTCTGGACAGTGTGTCATTTGTTGTGTTCCTCCTTCGAATTCGACTACATCATTTCAGACAAACAAAAACGCTCTTCATCCTTCGCTCAGGGAAGGACGAAGAGCGTTTTACATCGCTCTCGTGGTACCACCTTCATTCGTTGATGCCTCGCAACATCAACCTTGTCGAGTACTAACATACTCCAGCCGCTAACGGGGGCATCCGGCTAAGGTCTACTCTCGCTTGACGCGATTTCTTCTCGCAGCTCCGGGTTTTTATTCGCGGCAGGTTATCATACGAGCTTTCCACCAATCGCCCGCTCTCTGGATGTAACCAGGAACCGCTACTCGTCCCTTCAAAGCTTTTGTGTTATTTAGTTGTTCATTGCTTCAAGATGAAGGACAAATAAAAAACGCCCTTCATCCTCTCATAACAAAGGACGAAGAGCGAAATATACAATTCTCGTGGTACCACCTTCATTCGTTGATACCTCACGGCACCAACCTCGTCGAGTACTAACATACTCCAGCCCGATTACGGGGGCCACCGGCTAAGGTCTACTTTCGCTTGACGCGATTTCTTCTCGCAGCTCCGGGATTTTTTTCACAGTGTATTGACGTATGGGTTTTCCACCAACCACCCATTCTCTGGACGCAACAGACAACTGTTACTCGTCCCTTCAAAGCTTTTACTCTATTCAGTTGTAAATGTCTTTGTTAACGTATAGCATGTATTTGACCGTATTGTCAAGGTTTTTTTCATTTTTCTGAAAAAAATACTTATTAATCTTCCCTTGATTTCCGCGTAGTAGTATGGTAAGCTCATTCTGAAATACACAATCTATGGAGGTAGAAATATATGTCAGTCATAGCTATCCCTTCGGTCTCCACGCTGAGTGGTATTCCTCTTTGAGTAGACCCTGGCTTACGACATTCTAAAGGGTGATTTCTCTCGACCTGTTGCGTTTCACCCGCACTTTTTGGGCGCTTGAGCCTGTTGTTTCTCTTCTCTTCGCAGAAGGCAATAGGGAGAGTCGCTCGCGTTTCCTCCTCTGATGTTCGGCCTGTGGCATGCTCCGACCACATAAGGCCGCTGTGATACCACCTCGGAGATACACGTTTCGCTTCAATGGTTCTTCTTGCGCGATTTCATGCCTTCGTTGCCGTAACGAGATATGCTGTATGCCTTTCGGTGCAATTCCAGGCCCATTCTCGCGTCTCGGAGACCTGCGCTATGCACAACACCCGTACCTGAAAGGAACGAGTTATGCAACAGAGACAAAATCAAGCGCTACTGAAAGTAAGTCACGTTTATTGCCCAAAGGAGCTATTACCTTGGAGAGATTTTTTGAAGATGATTCCGAAGAAGAGCCTATCACATTCGAGAAAATAAAGCCCGGTGCGCGTGAGCGTGCCAGAACTCGCTCTCAAGCCCAAGCCAAACCCACCAGGAAGACCAGCTATGAAAGCAGCGCTGATGTCCAGCGCTGGTTGCACGAACAGTCGTATGATACGCAGCAGCATAGCCCTGATTTCCATCCAACATTGCTGGCATCCAGGCGCGATGCTCCCTGGATTCTTTCGTCGTTGGAGCCATTCTATAAACAGCAATTGATCACGGACGTGCTGCACGAAGCTCACAGCGGCAAGGAGGCCACGGTCTACTGCTGCGAGGCCCATCCATCGACGGGGATGGAATACCTGGCAGCAAAGGTGTACCGCCCGCGTATGTTCCGTAGCCTGCGCAACGACGCCATCTATCGCTTTAGCCGGGTCCAGCGCGATGAACAGGGCCAGGCGGAGCACGGCAACAGCCGCCGGGGTAGCGCAGCAACACGTAAGACCGAGAAAGGACGCGCAGCCCAGATAGCGTCCTGGATCGACTACGAATACCAGACGCAGCGTCTGCTCTACGCCCATGGCGCCAACGTGCCTCGCCCTTTCGCACAAATCGGGAACGCCGTCCTGATGGAATATATCGGGAGTGTCGGTGATCCGGCCCCCCGGCTCAGCGATATCGCACTTGAAAAGGAGGAAGCGCAACCACTCTTTGACTGCATCATGCGCAACGTCGAGCTGGCACTGGTCCACGGTCGCATTCACGGCGACCTCTCAGAGTACAACGTCCTCTACTGGCAGGGGGCCGTGACGCTGATTGACTTCGCGCAGGCGGTCGACCCTTATCACAACTCAGACGTGTTCTCACTGTTCGCGCGTGACATTGAGCGCATCTGCCAGTACTTCGCGCGCTACGATGTGCAATGCAATGCACATGAACTCGCGCGGGAAATATGGACCTGGCAGATGGGACCAATCCCCGAACTGATTTAGGAGGCAGGAAATATAATTCCTTGACTTTGCCAAAGAAATCGTATATAACGCTAATCATCGGCCTCACCCTGATCGCCGTCTGCTTGTTTTGCACTGGGCGGGAGGCCCTCATGCCAACTAAGTTGTTGGTTGCTGACACTGCTGTTTCCGGCCAGCAGTGTCGGTTGATTGCAAGGAACATCTCATGACTACTTCCATCCCTCCCATTGGGGTGACCGGCTCCACAGGACAACTCGGAGGCAGGGTGGCGACGCGACTCGCCAGCCTCGGCCATCCTCAGCGCCTGCTCGTTCGGAACCTCGCACGTGCCCCACAGCTCCCTGGCGCTGAGATCGTCCAGGCATCCTATGAAGATGGGCCGTCCATAAGAGCAGCCCTCAGCGGCGTCCAGACGCTCTTCCTGGTGTCAGGCTACGGATCAATCCGTCTGGAGCAACACTACAGCGCCATCGATGCTGCTATCGTTGCCGGAGTCGAACGCATCGTCTACACCTCCTTCCTGGCCGCCGCCCCGCTGGCGACTTTCACACATGCCCGCGAGCACTACCTTTCAGAGCAACGCATCCGCGCAAGCGGCTGTCGTTATACGTTCTTGCGCCCGACCTTCTACCTTGATCGGGCTCCCCGCTGGTTCTCTAATGAAGGGGTCGTCCAGGGACCTGCTGGCAACGGCACCATTACCTGGGTCTCCCGCGATGACCTGGCTGATGTGGCCGTCGCTGTCCTGACCACCAGCGGGCACGATGGTGCTAGCTATGACATCACCGGTGCTCAGGCACTCACGCTCGCTGAGGCCGCCGAACAGTTCTCGCGTGCCACGGGTCTCCCTGCCTCCTATCGGCCCGAAACCCTCGAGGAGGCCAGAGCGTCCCGCGCGAAGCTCAATCCCACGGACTGGGAGCTCGAGGCCTGGATCAGCACCTACGTCGCCATCGCCACAGGTGAGATGTCCGTTGTCAGCCACACCGTCGAGGCGCTCACTGGTCATGCTCCCCAGACCCTGGCTGACTACGTCCACCAGCATCCGGAGAGCTATCAGCACATCACTGCGACCCGGCTTTGACCCCGTTCAGGACGAAACAAATCACCACTACGGAGAAACCTCATCCAATCGCTTCTGCCGCGTTGCTGTGCCAAACTGCGCGATGATGGCTGCCGCGATCAAGAAGGCGTCAATAATCAAAAAGATCACAATTGACCCTGTCGTAGCGCCCAGAGAAGCGAGCAGAGTAGGGATGAGCGGCGCGATGAGCAGAATCCAACACCGCCGCCGAGATGACCGACGCCGTCAACCAGCGCAAAACCGGTTGCGCGCGCCCGCGTGGGGTAGTTCTCGGCAGACCAGGCATAGGTCATCGGTACCCACAGGTTGAAGCCAAAGAAGGTGATAATGGAACCGATTGCGGCAAGTGCAAAGTTGCTGGATGCAAACACCGCGATCAGCATGCTACCAATGAGCGTCAGTACAGCAGCGATCGGTAGCCACAGTTTGCGCTCCAGGCTCTCACCGAAGAAATAGGCGAAGATGGCGGTAGCGATGAACCCAAAGGTGCCAAATGCGGCAATCATACCAGCTTGTCCTGCGACTGACGCCGCTGCTACAGGAGGTGGAAGGTTTGCCGGAGGGGGTATAATGCCTGCCAGCAAGGTGGTAAGCCCCTGGGCAATAGCGTAAATCGTGACATACCCCAGGAACCAGACTACGACCAGCAGCACTGTGCGCTGAAGATAGAGGCGATTGCTGAAGATTTCCGTATAGGGAACCCTGGTAGCACCCGACTGAACGGGGAGTTCGGCGGCAGGTGCTGGAAGATCGGGTACTTTCCTACGCGCTCGCTCTTCCATGCTCGCGACGATCCTGTCTGCTTCGTCCACTCGCCCTCGCGAAATGAGCCAGCGCGGCGACTCCGGCAACTGGAAGCGCAACAAGATGCCAACTAACGCTAGCAGCGCGCCGATGATGTACATGATGCGCCAGCCATTACCCAGAAACTGTGGTCCACTGGCGGTGAGCTTCACCGTAGCTAGAGCGAAAGGCAGCCCGCTTGGGAAATTTGCGGGAGGCGTGGTCAGCAAGAGTCCCAACCAGATGCCAAAGAAAGCTCCCAGCGCTGACATGATGAAGATCAGGGAGGTGTACCTGGCGCGGCCTGAAATGGGAGCCATTTCATTGATATAGGTATTGACGAGGGCCAGGTCTGCGCCAATGCCGATACCGGTTATAGTTCGGGCGATGATGAAACTGGTGTAGTCACTGACGAAGGCGGTATACAGCGAACCGAGGCCAGTCAGGAGCAGGGTAAACAGCAGCATGTTTCTTCTGCCGAATCTGTCAGCGAGCGGGGACAAGACCAATGCGCCGACAACATAGCCAGCCAGGTTCAACTCGACCGGAAGACCGAGGTAAGTGGATGAGTTTTCGGGATTACAGCCGGGGACAATCTGCGTACAGGTCTGGATGAACGAGACGGTGATGTCGAAGATGTCATAGAATGTGAACAGGAAACCAACGCCAATGATGCCGATGAAAAGGTAAGAGAGGGACCAGATAGGGATGCGATCCTGGCGAGCAATCACAGCTGCCGCTGAGCTACGCGTGCCTGCTCCAGAAGGGGAGTTTGAGCTGCCTGCGTCGGACGCCATGAGATACTCCTTTCACTTGTCTGCTTCAGTTGAGAGAAGCCGTAGTACTGTTAGAAACATGTTACATACGTGGTATACGATGGAGGATACGTTCTCCTGGAAGTCCAGGAAGAAGAATATAAGTCCGCCCGATTTACCTCCTTTCTAATGTAAGTTCTTTCTATGTCAAGTAAGGATACGCACACATATCAACATTATGACATAATATGACCCACCCCGCACTTGGCGATCACCCTACTATGTTATAATGTGATGGCAGTTGAAGAGCTTGGAGATATGCCAATGGGACCATCCGAGCTGTCACCCTGAGCGAAGCGAAGGGTCTCTCTCGATGGGCGTAAAAATTTAAGTCGGCCTGCAAAGGAGTAGGAGTTTGTCACAGACCATTGTCAACACATTTGAAGAAGCCTGTGATGTGGTAGAACACCTGGGAATCTTGCCGCTATCCAGCTTCATTCCCGGTCATCCTTCTCTCATTTCCATCACACAGGACACCGCGTGGCACACTGGAACCGATACCGATCCCTGGCTCTGGAGAGACCGCTTTGCCGGAGAGGGCGTCGCCGCATACGGAAGATTCCTTGCTGGCAAGCCGCTCTTGATCTCCAGGCAGATGTTTCCACTCATGAGATGCCTGCTCGCTCCGTCCGAGACGATGGCAGAGCGCTATGCAGCAGGTATTTTAGCCAGACCAACCGCCCGGATGTACGACTGTATCCGGGAGAATGACGGCATCGATGTCAAAACGCTCAGGATGCTGACGGGTATGCAGCGTACATCCGACAAACGTGCCTTCGACGTTTCGTTGATCGACCTGCAAAGTACAGCCGATATTGTCATCTCAGGTATCTCCGAAAGGCTGAACGAGCATGGCAACAAAAGCGGCTGGAACAGCACGTGCTACATGCTAGCTGAAAGCTGGATGGAACAGCATGGGATCGCACCCGTGCTATTAACGCGCGAAGAGGCAAAGACGAACCTGTACGCCTGGATCGAGCAGCGATGGGATGAAAGTGCTATTCGTTATTTGAAAAGGAAATTCGACTAGCATCTAAAGCTGCCTTTCTCCTCTCAACATGAGCTATCAATCATCTGAGTGCATCCTGGCATCGGGATAGTATGGTGGCAAGCGCCTCTTGTTAGCCAAGCTTGTAGGTAACAAGACCCCTGGCAATGTTCTTCCTCGAGACGCCTTGCACTTCGACATCGAGGTAGACCAGGTTGCGCCCCCGCTGCAGCACACGAGCCGTGGCCTGGATATCCTCATGCTCCGCTGGCGCGAGATAGATGACGGTCAGACTCACGGTGGTGCCGCGCAAGTTATCTGGCACTGAGTCATCAGACCAGGCCGCAACCATAGCTGCGGTGTCGATCAGCGAAGCGATGGCTCCACCGTGCATGGTGGTACCAATCGTAATGAGCGCGTCGGCGAATGGGAGCCTGAGCGTTGCCACGTCCGGCTGCATGTCGGTCAATTGGATACCAAGGTGTCACGTGTTGCCAGGCATGATTATCATATCCTCCCTTTTGCTCTTTGACAAGCGTGTTCTGTCGAGATATCTCTACGAGAGGCACCAAAGAACGCTCCTCGTTATTCATAGTAAACAAAATTGGTCTGGACACAAGAGCCACTTTTACATCCCCATCTATCTCCACGAGGCAGACCGGGAATGGGTGACGTCTACCCTCCAAGGATTACTGGTGATGATGATGCTCATGATGCGTATGATTGTGACCATCCGTACCGGACGGTGCGCTTCCCTGTCAACACCCCGGTTCACCAGGATGCCCGCAACAGGCCTGGCGCAAAACCACCCGCCGCCAGAGGTTGCCCGTTAGCTTGCTCAATTTCTCAGGAAAGGGAAGAGGTTGATCGAGATTGGTCAGAAACTGGCGGAATGTACCTCTTGTAGCCATGGGTCATGTTCTCCTGTTATTAATCTAATAAGATGCCAGAATACGGTCTGCCAGCAAACCCAGACAACTGAGATTGGGGAAACCAGGCCCCTGGGCGAGACCTGCGAGCATTGGCAGATGCAGTTTGGGTGTGAAACCTTCAAGGGAAAGGTCTTCAGCAATAGCGTTCTCGATGGCTCTCGCGTTAAAAGATTGCGTGACCGCGGCCATACCTATGTGCGTATCCTCGTCGAGCAGATTTCTAAACCAGAGAGCATCGAAGCCACGCGCTACCACAACGTAATCGTATTCATCGTGTTTCATCTTGCCATCGTATTCACTATCGACCCGCACCGTCGTATCGTTTGCATGAATGCGCCGCACTGTGCCGAGAACGGAGCGCACATTCTCGGCGTTGCTGATCTCTTCCATCGCCTGGTGTGAGAAGACGCCTCTATCCGTGCGTCTCAAAAATTCGCGCCGGTCACGCTCGCTCAGTTGTAGCCAATTCGCCGCGTGCCGGTGACCACCATACAGGCTGGCGAGCTTGCCATCGGGGTCGGAGAACAACCTGTTCTCCTCGAAACCCTCATCGCGTGTATATATTACCCCAGACGGACTGATTACTTCAATGAATGCTGAACTTCGCAGGGCGTCCACAAGGGCCACCACGATAGCGGCAGCAGTTTCACCTGTGCCGATCACACCAATATTCAGCGACTTCTTGACTTGCCATCGGAGTTTCTCGAACTCCTCAACATGCTGCCAGAATGAAGCGCCATCCATGACACAAGGATGCTCCTCTGGCTGACCTGGAATGGTGAGCGGCGTCCCAGGCCCTGTCACCACAAGGCCCTCACCAGTGAGAGTAAAGGGTGAGCCACCTGCTGAGGGTTGGCATGTCAACTGCCAGTGTTTCTGATTCGCACTTGTGCCTATACGCGTCACTTCCGCCATGCACACGTCAAGCTCCACTTGTTCGGCAACCCATTGAATATACTTTGACCACTCCGCATGCGTCGGGCGTGTGCGCCCGCGATCAATCCAATCGGAATAACGCATCGAATCGATGAGATAACTATGCCACGAGAGGAGCACCATCTTCTTCGCGACTGCTTTGCTGAGCGCTTTGTCTCCCCAACACGAGGAGAGATAGGGAAAGCCAACGTCCTTTTCGGGGCGTGTCCCCAGGAATTGATTGCCGTCGGTGAATCCTGCCTGGCCAGACCAATGGGAAGCTACGCCCTGCCGATCAATAATACGCAAGTGCGGCACGGGATAGCCCAACTTCGCCAGCATGTGCCTTTTCGCTGCAATTGCGACTCCCTTTGGGCCAGCTCCCAACACCAATAATGTAGGTGTAGACTCACTTGCAGACTTGATCGATGGCACGGCGGTGATAGATTGATCCTTATTCGCTTCCTGGGTCACAGAACCCTCTCTTTTCTGAAAGAAACTGGAATGAGACGGCTAAAGACTCCCCTTAAAGGCCTCATTGAGTAAGGGTAGCCGGTTTCTCTGTTGGATACAATTTAGACCCAAATATTCCAGGCATGGAAGCATTATTGCTTAGACAGTACCACATGTCAATCACAAGATGACAGTTTTGAAAGAGCTATAAGAAAAACACAGCACCCTGGTAGGTGAAATTATCACTGCTGTTGATGAGTTGAAAATCAGGATGACTCTCACAAGTATAGTTAAATGCTGCATATAATCCGGAAGCAGTAAGAATGTTCCATTCACTCAGCGCACTTTTTGTCCACTGCTGAATAAAGCTTTGATTGCCGTAACGACGGTCTTTGCCGGGATCTAAGTTCCATTCGGTAATCATAATAGGAATAGTATGTCCAATCGCACTCAGCACAGCGCTATTGGTATTCGCAATATGTGTCGCCCAGTTGTTACTATGACTCAAACAGTAACTATCTGAATCCGATGAACTACAGACAAATTCGTGCCAGGAAATATAATCAGGTTGTGGATTTGCGCCCTTTACAAATGTTGCGATATACGTGGGATCCGATTGATACGTTACCGGTCCAATAAAATAATATGACGAATAAGCAGGAGTTGCTTTAAGTTGTGCTACAACTGCATTCCACGAAGCTTGATACGCAGTGGCGCTTATGCCCGAACCACCATTGCAGCTTAAGTCCTCCTCGTTGCCGTACTCTACATAGACGGGACCTGTTGTAAATACTTGTGCTACCAGTGACAGCCAGTGGTTATCAATCGTATACGGGTCAAAAACACAAGCACCATGAACGATCACCAGTGGTGCTGCGCCGGTATTCTTAATTGCGCTTAGGGCCTGCATATCTTGTGCATCCGTCAACGCATCGCGGAATGGCATACGAACGATCGGAGTAGTATGGTTCTTTAACATAGCCTGGGTCGTCGGATCGTTCATCAACTGATCATTGGTGTCAAATAAACTGTCGTTTACGCTTCTGATAAGATGAGCACTATCCGGTCCTCCTGTACTTGTTGGAGTAGGTGTTGGTGTTGATGAAGAAGTCGAAGTGGGAGTTGGTGTTGCATTTGGATTTGGTGGACAAGGAAAGGCTGCATTTCCTCCGGTGTTAAATGCATAGCAAGAAAAGTTAACGCTTTCCCCTGCTGTTCCTGCCACATCCCATGATGCTCCTGCCCCAACGTAATTTGCAGCGAGAGCATTATTATCATTT
>WNGJ01003413.1_pt1 | contig 16951 bp, 18 predicted proteins | sample 5400611 | NCBI WGS metagenome assembly WNGJ01 (sample SAMN13153375, study PRJNA577476) | soil metagenome | isolation source: 40 cm soil or saprolite under Garry oak tree replicate 1 | place: USA:California | collected 2016-06-15 | reverse complement strand
AAGGCACCGCGCAGCATCGGATCTCCGCTCAGATGAGCCGCGATCCGAAGCTCGATCTGCGAGTAGTCGGCCGAAACCATCACGTGGTCTGGCCTCCCCGCCTTGAAAGCGCGGCGGATCCGCTGTCCGAGCTCGGTGCGGATCGGGATGTTCATGAGGTTCGGGTTCGACGACGAAAGCCGCCCGGTCGCGGTGCTGGCCTGGCCGAAGGACGTGTGCACGCGACCGCTCATCGGATCGACCAGCTGAGGCAGGGCGTCGACGTACGTCGACTTGAGCTTGGACAGCTGGCGGTGCTCGAGGATCAGTCCGATGATCGGATGCTTCTCGCGCAGCGTCTCCAGCGTATCGGCATCCGTCGAGTAGCCGGTCTTGGTGCGCTTGCCGACAGGAAGGCGCAAGTCCTCGAACAGGACCTTCGCCAGCTGCTGCGGCGCGTTGAGGTTGAATTTCTGCCCGGCCACGTCCTCGACTTCCTTCTCGATCGCCGCGAGCTGCCCGCCGAGCTCGTCCTGCATGTGCTTGAGATACGGCACGTCGATGGCGACGCCTTCGGTCTCCATATCCGCGAGCACGCCGGCCAGCGGCAGCTCGAAATTCGGCGGCCTCGTTTGCCGCGATCGCGGACGGCTTGCGTGCGGCGCGGCCGGTGCCGAGCAGCTGCTCGCTGCTCACGAGCTCGACCTCGAGAAACTCGCGTGCGAGATCTTCCAGCCGTGGATCGCGCGAGCCCGCGCCGAGCAGGTAGGCGGCGAGAAAGGTGCTGAAGGCCCAGTCGCGTTTGCCGCCACCCAGAGACCGCAAGGCCAGCTCGGTCTCCTTGGCGTCATGGCCAGAGATCGGTCGCCCCGACAGCGTGGCCGCGACCGCGTCCATCGCTTCAGGCCGCGTCACATAAAAGGTATGGCCCGCAGTCGAAACGCCCAGGCCGCATATCCGGCAGCCCCGCCCGGTGCCTTCGGTGAACGCGAACACACCGACGTCCTCCGATCCATTGAGCAGGCTCGCGGCCTCGGTCGGATCCTCGACGATGCTGAGGCCGCCGGTTTGCGGGGCCGGCTCGAAGGTGAGGCTCGGCTGGACCGGCACCTGGTCGGGAGGGGGAAAGCGGGTCAGCAGCTGACGGAACTCGAGGTGATCGAAGACGCGCCGCGCCTTGTCGTAGTCGTATCGCGTCCACCGCGCCCTCTCGAGCTCCAGGTCGATCGGCACCTCGCGAACGATCGTCACCATCCGCTTGCCCAGCCGGATCTTGTCCGCGTTGGCGACAAGCGAGGTCTTGAGCCGGCCTTCGGGCAGCTCGCCGATCCGCTCCAGGAGCGCCTCCACGCTCACGTAGTCCTGGACCAGCTTGGCCGCCGTCTTGTCGCCCACCCCGGGCACGCCCGGGATGTTGTCCGACGTATCGCCGCGGAGCGCCTTGAAGTCGACCAGCTGCGGCGGCTCGAAGCCGTAGCGCTGGCGGACCTGCTCGGGGCCGTAGACGAACGTGTCCGTGATGCCGCGGCGAGGCACCAGCGCATCCACCGATTCGGTGACCAGCTGGAGGCAGTCCAGATCGCCCGAGACGATGGTGACCGAGTGGCCGCGCTCCTCGGCGATGCGCGCGAGGGTGCCGATCACGTCATCCGCCTCGAAGCCTTCGACGCCGTAGATCGGGATGGAGAACGCTTCCAGCACCTCGCGCACCATCTCGATCTGAGGCCGGAGGTCGTCGGGCATGGCGCGCCGCCCGGCCTTGTATTCCTCGTATTCCAGGGAGCGGAACGTTGGTTTGCCGAGGTCGAAGGCGGCGATCGCGTACTCCGGCCGCGAGGCGAGGACGATCGCCAGCATCGACGTAAAGCCGTAGACGGCATTGGTCACCCGGCCGTCTGAGGTGCTCATCGGCGGCAGCGCGAAAAACGCACGGTAGATGAGGCTGTGGGCGTCGATCAGAATGACCCGCCCTCGTTTCCCCTTCGCCACGTTCGGATTCTACGTACGTCCAGATCCACACCCTGACGGGGGCCTGCGCGTTCAAATAGGAGGGATGTGGAGGACCGCAGACTAGAATGGACCCGAGGATGAAAAACCTCATCGAGGTGTCAGTGGACAGCATTCGGATCCACATGCCGACGGCTCAGCACCTCGTGATCCTGAAAGAGAAGGAAGCGGACCGGTACCTGCCGATCTGGATCGGCTCGTTCGAGGCGCAGGCCATCGCGACCAAGATCTCGGGCAACACGCTGGGCCGTCCGCTGACGCACGACCTGATGGCGACAGCCTTCGGGGACCTTGGGATCAGCATCAAGCGCATCGTCGTCACGCGGCTTGCCGACCAGGTCTTCTACGCGCGTCTTTATGTCAAGCAGAACGGCCGCGACCTCGACTTCGACGCGCGGCCGTCTGACGCGATCGCGCTCGCGGTGCGAGCGGAGTGCCCGATCTTCGTCGCGACCGAGGTCATGGACACCGCCGGCATCATTCCCGAGGCGGATGAGATCGACGGCGACAAGGACAAGGGCGAGACCACCGTCGTCGACGAAGAACGCCTCGCCGTCTTCCGCGACTTCGTAAACAGCCTGGACCTCCCGGAGCTTCCCGACGAGCCCGGTGCCAAGGACGAACCCGGAGCTCAGGACCGGCCCGGGGGGCGACCCGGCCGGGGCTAGAGCACGCCGCTCTCCGGCGGGGCAAACGGCGAGTTCGATCTCGCACTCCGCGTTTTTGTCGCCCTGCTGATCGGGCTCGCGATCGGGACGGAGCGCGAGCTGCGCGGCCACGCGGCAGGCATGCGGACGATGGCGTTGATCGCCGCCGGGTCGTGCATGTTCACCGGCCTTGGGCTGCTCCCGTTCTATGGCAAGACGGTCGATCCGACCCGTATCGCGGCCCAGATCGTGACGGGCGTCGGCTTCCTCGGCGCGGGCAGCATCCTCCGCCTCGGCGAAGACGTTAGAGGACTCACGACCGCGGCGATGATCTGGGTCGTGGCATCTCTCGGCATGGCTGTCGGCTTCGGCTACTACGGGGTCGCGATCTTCTCCGGGATCCTCGTCATCCTGACACTTGTCTCGATCAAGCCCGTTGAAGAGCGCTTCATCCGCAACCGCAGAAATCGGCGCATCACCGACCCGCATCCGACCGACGTCCCGGAATGACCGAGAGCAAGGTCGCGATCGTCACCGACTCCACCGCGGACCTGCCGCCGCAGCTCGTCAAGGCTCGCGGGATCACCGTTGTGCCGCTGACGCTTCACTTCGAAGGCCGCTCTCTGCTCGACGGCGTGGACATCAGACCGTCCGAGTTCTATCGCAAGCTGCCCAACGTCACGACGCATCCGACAACCTCGCAGCCCGCGCCAGGCAGGTTTGCGGAAACCTACGAGCAGCTGCTGAACGACCACTCCGAGATCGTGTCGATTCACATCTCGGAAAAGTTGAGCGGCACCTACGCCTCTGCCTTGCAGGGCGCGGAGATGACGGACCCCAAGCGGGTACGCGTGATCGACTCGCAGCTGGTCTCGATGTCGCTCGGGTTGCTCACGCTCGCGGCGACGGAGATGGCCGCGCAAGGCTCCGACGCGGAATCCCTCGCGCAGCGAATCAGCGGGATGCGCGAGCATGTGCAGACTTATTTCTCGGTCGCCACGCTTGAATTCTTGCGTCGCGGCGGGAGGATCGGTCGCGCAAGCGCGCTTCTTGGCTCAGTTCTGCAGGTGAAGCCTGTGCTGTGCATCCGTGACGGGCTTGTCACTCCGCTCGAACGCGTGCGGACGTTTGATCGTGCATTGAACCGAGTCGTCGAGCTGACGCGTGAGGTGAATCGCGGCAAGGGCCTCTGCGTGATCGTCGGGCATGCGGACGCCGAAGCAGACGCGGAGCGAGTCGCCCGAGAGCTGGAGCCCGTCGCCGAGACACTGCTCATCCAGCCGCTCGGCCCAGTCGTCGGGGCGCACGCCGGTCCAGGAGTCGTCGGTGTCGGCTGCTACTCCGCGGACATCCTTCCGTTGAAGATCACGCGCGCCGCCAGCGCACAGACGCGGGCGTGACCGACTTGCTCACGCGCCCCTCGACGGCGAGCGCCTGCAGGTGCGCGAGCCCCTCTTGCAGCGCGAGCCGCTTCTCGTAGAGATTCTCACGCGGACCCCACAGGTCCAGCGCGACCTGCCACCCAGTCTTTTCCTCCCGGCCGATGATCTCGACGATCTGCTCCAGGCGGCGCTCGTGGTGTGAGACGAGGGCGTCGACGCGCCCCTTCACGTCCACAAATGGACGGCCGTGAGCGGGAAGCACGCGAGTCGGTTTGAGCCCGGCCATACGCCGGAGCCCAGTCAGGTAGTCATGCAATGGGTCCGGCGTGCTTTGGGGATGCAGCCCGATGTTGGGTGAGAGCTCGGGCAGGATGTGGTCGCCCGCGAACAGGAGGCCTTCGCCGTCGGCATAGAGGCAGACGTGACCGGGTGAATGGCCGGGGGTCCACTCCACACGCAGGGAGTGGCGCCCCATCTCGATGACCTCCGCGCCGTCCAGCTGGACCGAAGGCTCCGCGGTCTTCACGAGCTCGCTCAACGCGCGTTGCGAGTTGCTGAGGACGTCGGCCTCCTCGGCGGGCACGCCGTTGACGAGCAGGTAGTTCCTGACCTCCTCGACGAGGTGCTCCAGCTCCACGTAGCGCGGATGGACGAGCGGGACCTCGAGGCGATGGATGTACAGGTCAGCCAACCGGGGGCCCGCAAGGATGCCGGCGGCGCCGTAGTGATCGGGATGGATGTGGGTGACGACCAGGCGGCGCAGGTGGCGCGATCCGAGGTGCTCGAGCGCCTGGCGGATCGCGGCGAGGGACTCTTCCGCGTTCATGCCGCAATCGAGGAGGTCGGCGTCCTTGCCGTCCGTGAAGAGGAAGACGTTGACGAGGCCATCCTCGAAGGGGATCGGGAGGCGGAGCTCGAAGACGCCCGCCGCGACCTCGCTCAGTGCGAGTTGAATGGACATCTCGGCATTCTCGCTGAGCCGTCTAAGATGAGTAGCGGACCGTACTGGAACGTACTAAAAATGAGCCCATTGCTGCATTGGAGGAGCCGATGTCCGAAGTCCAGATGACACCCGACCAGATCGTCGAGGCGATGCCCAACTTCCTGATCCCGGAAAAAGCCGGTCAGACGAAGGCCACGATCCAGTTCGACCTCAGCGGCGACGCCGGCGGCAAGTGGTGGGTCCGGATCCACGACGGGAAGGCAGAGTCGGGCAAAGGCGACCCAGGGGAGCCGGCGAACTTGACGCTCCTGGCGGACGCTCACGACTGGGTGAAGATCATGACTGGGCAGCTGGACGGGACCGCGGCGTTCATGCAGGGCAAGCTGAAGATCAAGGGCGATATGGGCCTGGCGATCAAGCTCCAGACCCTGTTTAGGCGGCCGAACTAAAAAACGCCCCTCTCCCCACGTCCCTCTCCCCTGCGGGGAGAGGGTGCGGTTGCCGCTAAAAGCTAAATTTCCAAGTCGCCAGCCTGGGCGACATCTCGGACTCCAGGTTGAGCAGGCCGGAGTGCAGATCCATGATCACGACGTGGTGCGGGGTCAAGGCGATCCGCCGGCCGTCGCGCAGGCGCGCCGCTTCGACCGCGTTGCCCCAGGAGATCGTCTCGAGGGCCGAAGTCTTCAGATTCGACTCCGCCCAGCCGGCAAGGCTGCCGGAGTCGCCGCGCTGGTACGTGGAGATGATCATGAAGGCGAAATCGCCCGAGCACGGGCTCGCCGCCGGTAGCGGAGAGGCCCCTGGCGAGGCCGAAGGGCTCGGGCTGGGACTCGGACAAGGAGTCGGTGTCGGCGGGACAAAGGTGATGTCGAACGTCAGGTCGAGGCCGGGCGGGCTCTGGCTCGCCTGGGAGCGCTCGGTGTACCTCCAGGTCCCCGGGTAGCAGAAGCCCCAGCCTGCCTGCGGGTCCTCGTATCCGTGGTCACCCTTCGAACACTTGAGATCGCCGCCGATCTGAGGTACGCTCGGCACCGGATGCGAGGAAGTCGGCTGGCAGCCGGCTAACGCAACCATCGCCATCGCGGCGAGAATCGACCGGGGGATTGGCAGCGGGAAAAGCATTCGGCGACTAATTGTGCGGGAGTAGGTACGCCTGCCGGGGCACGCGTTCTGACTCTCGGAATCCAAACGACGCCGGATGCGGTAATGAGTTTGGAGGGGGGTTTAGCAATGGCTACTCGGAAGAAGACCGGAAGCGCTCCAGAAGAGAGGCTGGAAGCTGACAGGAGACTGCTCGAGCTCCTGGCCTTGCAGTGCGGCGAGGAGGCGGGCCTGCACCGCCCTCTCAACGACGTCACCGGCGGCGTGATCACAGGGATTCCCGAGGAGACGGACCTGGCGCAGGCCCTGTCCGACCGCGAGACCAGCGACCTGCTGGTGCACCTGTTGGACCAGAACCGGGAACAGGTCGAGCGCGCCCTCGAGCGCCTTCGGGAAGGTGCTTACGGGATCTGCGAAGGGTGCGGCCGCCGGATTCCCGAGGCGCGCCTGCGGTACCAGCCCGCGGCCACGCGATGCGTCGAGTGCCAGGGCCATTGGGACCGGCTCAACGGGAGAACCGCCTAACTCCTGTCGTAACCCGGTTAGTCCGGACGAAGCCGCGCGGAGTCCGAGGCAGACCCCGGATAGTCCGGACTATCCGGACGGATTCTGACCCCTCCGCAGTTGCGGAGGAGGGCAAGCGAGGGGCTGTGCGGTCCAGCTACGCCCGCCGGGCCGGTCGCAGCAAGGCGACCACGCCGAGCGCCAGCCCCACCACCACCATCGCCGACCCGATCCAGAACCACTTGATGTCACCGGTCATGTAGCTCCCGGGTATGTAGCCCAGGCCCTGTCCGGCGAACACCGCCCCCGCAAGCAGAATCAAACCGCCCACGATCGCCACTCCGGTCTTCACGCCAACTGACTACCCGGCGCGGTTACTTCAAATTCCGCCGTAGACGACCGACTTCTCTTCGGTGTACTGGAGGTACGCCTCCACCCCGTGCTCCTTGCCGAACCCCGACTGCTTGGTGCCGCCGAAGGGGAGCTCGTCGTGAGCGATCTGCAGGGCGTTGACCCACGTGTAACCCGCCTCGAGCTCCTGCACTCCGCGATGCGCGGCCGCCATGTTGGTCGTCCAGATCGACGACCCGAGGCCGTACTGCGAGTCGTTGGCGAGCCGAAGACCTTCGTCGAGATCCTTGATGCGGCGGATCGGCAGCGCCGGACCGAAGACCTCTTCGGTCCACATCCGCGCCCCGTCCGGCACGTTCTCCAGGATGGTCGGCTCGATGAACCAGCCCTTGTCGTACTCGGGGCCTTTTGGACGCCCGCCGCCATAAACAACCCTCGCGCCCCCCTCCACGGCGTCCTTGATCTGGGCCTCGACCTCGGCGCGCTGCGTGTCGGTATGCATCGGACCCATCCGGCTGTCCTTCTCGAGGCCGTTGCCCGGCTTCAGCTTGGACGCGCGCGCGACAAGCTTCTCGAGGAGTGCGTCGTACACGCCCTCCTGCACGTAGAGCCGCTTCACCGCGAGGCAAGCCTGGCCGCAGTTGAAGAAGCGGCCGATCGAGATCGCCTTCGCCGCACCCTCGATATCGGCGTCGTCCAGCACGATGCACGGGTCGCTGCCTCCCAGCTCGAGCGTGACCTTCTTCAGGCCTTCGGCCGCGCGAGCCATCACCTTCTTGCCTGTAGGGGTGGAGCCGGTGAGGGCGATCTTGCGGATGAGAGGATGCGAGACGATCGCTTCGCCGGTCGCCTGGCCGAGCACCACGTTGACCACGCCCTCGGGCAGGCCGCCCTCGAGCAGCGCCTCGATGCATGCAAGGGTCGACAGCGGCGTGGTGCTCGCGGGCTTGAGCACCACCGTGTTGCCGGCGGCGATCGCCGGCGCGACCTTGTTCGCGGCCAGCGTCAGTGGAAAGTTCCAGGGCACGATCGCGCCGCACACGCCGATCGGCTTGCGGATCACGAGACCGTACGTCGTCAGGTCCGGGAGGCGGACATGCTGACCGTGGACCTTGTCGGCAAGGTCGGCGAACCACGCGATGTTCTCGCCGAATCGCTGTGCCTCGATACGCGACTCGAGCAGCGTCTTGCCCTGCTCCTTGGTGAGGATGGGCGCGATCTGCTCGACCTTTCCGAGCATGTGTTGCGCCGCCTTGTGCAGAATCTCCGCGCGCTTGTTGGCCGGCAGCTTCGACCAGGTGGCAAACGCTTTCGAGGCGGCCTGCGCCGCCTTGTCAACGTCAGGAGCGCTCCCCGCGGGAACCTCGTCGACGACTTCTCCGGTCGCCGGGTTGCGGACCTCGTACGTCTTGCCGGACGCGGCCTTGGTCCGGTCGCCTTCGATGATCATCGTCGCCATGCGCCACCCCCCGTGCGTGATTGGTTCTTCGATAAGGTTATCGGGTTCCCTATGTCGGTCAGATTGGAGAAGCAGGGCGGCGTCGGGGTCATCGTTCTCGATCGCCCTCCCGCGAACAGCTACGACTATGCGTTCCTGCGCTCGTTCGCGGGCGCCGTCGACGATTTGCGCGCCGACGAGGACATTCACGCGGTTGTCGTCACCAGCGCGTCGGAAAAGTTCTTTTCGGCCGGGGCCGACGTCAGCGCCTTTGCCGCAGGGACGACCCGGTCGCGAGTGATGACGGCGACGCTGGCCCACGAGGCGTTTCGCAAGATGGAGAACACGCCGATCGTCTTCATCGCGGCGATCGCGGGGCACTGCCTCGGCGGCGGGTTCGAGCTGGCGCTGGCTTGCGATCTGCGGTTTGCGGCGGCGGGTTCGTACCAGATCGGCCTTCCCGAGCTGAATCTCGGGCTGTTTCCCGGCAGCGGAGGCACCCAGCGTCTCCCCCGGCTGGTCGGCCTCTCGAAGGGTCTTGACATGATCCTCAACGCGACGACGATGCCGCCGGCGGCGGCCAAAGAGGCGGGCCTGGTGGATCGGCTGTTTCCAGACGCCGCGGCTTGCAGGCAGGGCGCGATCGACTACGCGACCAAGATCGCGGCGGGACCCAGCGTGGCACTGGGGCACGCCAAGCTCGCGATCACCCAGGGCTACGGCGCTCCGCTCGACCTTGGGCTGGCGCTGGAGCGCGAGGCGATCAGCCGGGTCTTCGTCTCCCAGGATGCTGACGAGGGCATCAAGGCCTTTGGCGAGAAGAGGAAACCGGACTTCAAAGGGGAGTAAGATCCGCAGCGCAAATTCAATTTGGAGGTGGCGTCAGATGGCTGAAGTTGTCGTGACCGCGTACCGGCCGTCGGCCGCCTCCGGAGAGTCTCTCTAAAGACCCCTCCGGATCGGACGGACCGACACCGTCCATCCCTTTTTCAACCGGAGGATTCGAGTTGTCTCAATTCACCTCCCAGCTCGCTTCGCTGGGCTGGGATCTCGGCTATGAGGAAAAGTTCCAACAAGGCGCCGGCCCACGCGAGGTGCCCGCGCGCGTCCTCGCCGACTTCTCCGCCGATTACCTGATCCATGACGGGGCGATCGCAAGACGGGCCAGGGCGCGCGGCGTAGACCCGGCCGTCGGCGACTGGGTCGGTGTCGACGGCGACGCGATCAAGGGCATCGTCCAGCGGAGGACGGAGTTCTCGCGCCGGAGTCCGGGCGCAGAGAACAGGCAGCAGGTGCTCGCCGCCAACGTAGACGTCGCCTTCATCGTCGCCGCCGCGACGGACGTCAACCTGCGCCGTGCGGAGAGGTATCTGACGATCGCATGGCAGAGCGGGGCGGTGCCTGTGCTCGTGCTCACCAAAGCCGACCTCGCCGAATCACCCGACGCGATGCGCCTCGACCTCGAGTCGGTCGCGGCGGCGACGAGCGTCATCGTGACCAGCAGCGTCAGCGGCGAAGGCCTGGCCGAGATCGCCCACCAACTGCAGCCCGCTCGGACGGGCGTTCTGCTCGGGCCTTCAGGCGCGGGAAAGTCGACCTTGATCAACCGGATCATCGGCGAGACGGTGATGCGGACGCGGGCCATTCACGAGTCGTCAGGCGAGGGCCGGCACATGACCAGCCATCGCCAGCTGATCCGGCTGCCCGGCGGCGGAATGATCATCGACACGCCCGGGCTGCGCGAAGCGCAGCTGTGGATCGGCGAGGATGCCCTCGCGGGAGTGTTCGAGGACATCGAAGACCTCGCCCTGCGTTGCCGTTTCAGCGATTGCTCGCACCGCACCGAGCCTGGGTGCGCGATCCAGGCGGCAGTGCTCGACGGAAGCCTGGACCGCGGACGATTCGACAGTTACCGGAAGCTCCAGCGAGAGCTCCGTGCCATCGCTGCGAAGAGCGACGCCCGCCTGCAGTCCGAGCAGCGTCGAAAGTGGAAGCAAATCGCGGTGGCCAGCCGGGCCCGGGAGCGCTACCTGCGCCGATAACTCCCTAGTTTCGTGTCCAGAAGCCTTCGGGGTCGAAACGGCGAATCGCCGCCAGCTCCGGCTCGGTCGGCGCCGACGTTTCCTTGTGATCCTCAGCGACCTTCAACTCCCACCCGGTCTCGCGGCGAACTTCGTCGACGGCATGTCCCGGGTGAACCGATGCGAGGTGGGCCTCCCCGCCGCCCGGTGGAAAACGCAGGACACCAAGGGTCGTGATGATCGCCACCGGGCCACCACCCAGTAAGCCATTGCGGCCTCTCCAGCCCGGCGTTCCGTCGCCGTGGCCGGGCGAGGTGACGAAGGAGACGCGCTCCACAAGCCGCCGCCGCTCGTGGGTCATCAGGGTCACCCACCGCCGGCTGAGGATGGCGATGTCCGCTCCTCCCCCGCTCCCCGGCAGTTTCACCTTCGGCCTTTGCGGGTCGCCCACGTAAGAGGTATTGACATTGCCGAAGCGGTCGACCTCCGCGCCGCCGATGAAACCGAGGTCGACGCGGCCCTGCGCCATCAGCGCCATCGCGTTCGACATCCTCGTCGCCCACAGCGCGCCGGCCACGTTCGGCGGGTCGCCCATCGTGCCGAGAAAATCCGCCGCCGGCTGGTCACGCATCAGGCCTACCTCGAACAGGCCGCGCGCCGTCGGTGCGTGCGCGTTTCGCGCGACCGCGTAAGCGAGAATCGGCAGCCGCATGCCGACGAAAACCAGATCCCCGTCGCGGATCTCGCGCGAAGCCACGGCCACCATCAGCTCTTGCGCTGTGTAACTAGTCATAGCCGTAGTCCGCCGGTGCGGAGGGCAGGTGATGCTTGATCCGGACGGAGTCGAGGTCGATCTGTCCCAGATACGCCGCGCGGTCGGCAACGTCGAGGACCCATTTCCGCAACCACGCCCCGAAGCCCTCGACCGAGCGCGATTGGGCCGCGTAGTCGCGATAGAAGGCATGGTCGCGCTTGAAGTGGCCCTGGACTGGCGACGGATGCGCGCCCCCGGGCTCGTGCACGACGGCGACGACCTTCGTCTCCGGGAAGATGATGCGGTTTGGATCGCTGAGCGTCACGTCCGGGGCGACCAGCTCCTCGCAGGTGACGATCACCCGCTCGGCGGCGAGCCCCGCCTCCTCCGTGATGCCGAGCGGGCCCCACGCATGCGCTCGCCCGAGCTCGTCGGCGCGCTGGACATGGACGATCGTGACGTCCGGGCGCACCGCCTGCACGTGCACGAGGCCGTCGGTCGCCGAAAGGCCTGGATTCGTGCGCAGGATGTCGCTTCCAAGCAGGGTCCGGGTCGGAAGGCTCGGCACGTTCCATGCCGCTGCCCACAGCGCAAGCGAGATGGAGAAGTTGGAGTGGTCGTGCACCTCGAGCGAGCGGGGAACCCCTTGCTCGCACGCGCGGCGGTAACAATGCCCGAGTCCCTCCGAGACGTTGCCCACCCACGCCGCGGTGATGCGACGCGCGCAGCCGGCACCGATCAGCTGGTCGAACAGCGTGTCCGAGATGGGTCCGACGAGCTCCAGGTCCCGCCGCCCCTGGCGGATCATCTCGTGGCCGGCCGCGAACGGAATCATCGGCTCCAGCGCGACCCCGAGCGCGACGCTCGCGCCGTTCGGGACGAAGCGCTCGATGGCCTGCGCCATCGAAATCACTTTGAGCGAAGGGGAGGCGGGCCTCCCCTTCGGAACCCCTCCTTCCACTCGCTATGTCTGGCGTCGGCTGGCAGCCGGCGCTTGGGTGACGGCCGGAGTAAATCCGGCCTTTCGCTCCACCTCGTCTTTCACCTAGTCGGAGATGGTGTCCAGGTACGAGCGGTAGTTCCGCTCGAGCTCGCCCATCGAATCGCCCCCGAACTTCTCGAGCAGCGCGTCGGCGATCGTGAGGGAGACAACCGCCTCGCCGATCACCCCGGCGGCGGGGACGACGCAGACGTCGCTGCGCTCGTAGTGCGCCTGCGTCTTCTCCTTGGTCCTCAGGTCGATCGAGGACATCGGCTTCTTCATCGTCGAGATCGGCTTGATCGCGACTCGCAGGTCGATCGGCTCGCCATTGGTCACGCCGCCGGTCAGACCTCCCGCGCGGTTTGTCAGGTGCCGGAAGCGACCCTGCTGGTAATCGATCTCGTCATGAAACTCGGAGCCTCGGCGGCCCGCGCCCTCGAAGCCCGCGCCGAACTCGACTCCCTTGACCGCATTGATGGAGAGCACCGCCTGAGCGAGCCGGCCATCGAGCTTGCGGTCCCAGTGCACGTAGCTGCCCAGCCCGGCGGGCACTCCTCGCGCGATGACGCGAAAGGTCCCCCCGAGCGTGTCACCAGCCTCGGCCGCTTCGTCGATCGCGGCGACCATGCGCTGGGATGCCTCAGGGTCGGGGCAGCGGACGGGCGACTTCTCGACGTCCTCCTCGCTGAGGATGTCGGGATCGCAACCCTCGAAACCGATGTCGACGGTGCCGATCGACTGGGTGAAGCTGACGACCTCGATCCCGAAGTGGCCGAGCAATTTTCTCGCCACTCCGCCGGCGGCCACCCTGGTCGCCGTCTCGCGCGCGGACGACCGCTCGAGGACGTTGCGGATGTCGGTGTGGCCGTACTTGAGGGCGCCCGCGAGGTCCGCGTGCCCCGGACGAAGACGCGTCACCGGCTTGGGCTCGAAGCCTTCCTTGGACGCGGTCATCTGGCCGGTCCAGTTCACGTGGTCCTTGTTTTCGAGAACCAGGGTGACCGGGCTGCCGATCGTGAAGCCGCCGCGCACGCCGCTCACGATGCGCGCGACGTCGGTCTCGATCTTCTGACGCCCTCCGCGGCCGTGGCCGCCCTGCCTGCGCGCCAGGTCGCGGCGAAGGTCCTCCTCGCTGATCTCGAGCCCGGCCGGCAATCCCTCGATCACGACGGTGAGCTGTGGGCCGTGGGACTCTCCGGACGTCAAAAACCTGAGCACGAGCCCGATCATAGAGCCCGTTGCGGAGTGCCCTTGCGGTGGCGATGATCGACGTGGGCGGCACGTTGTGGCCGAATTCCTGGCCGATCCGCAAGGAAGATGCTGCCGGCCGCCGCCGCAGGATTCGAGCGGCCATGCCAGGGATCGAGCCGGCCAAGGTCGAAGCGCTCGGGGACGAGCTGATCGCGAGCAGCCGGCCGGGCGATGAAGCGCGCACGATCTCGACGGAGAACCTGGTCTCGATCAACTCGCCGGCGGAGGCCCTTATCACCGGTTGCCTGAGTCGATGCGGACTCCCGGCTGACACGGACAGCATCCGGCGCTTGCGGCGCGCCATGTCGATCCCCGTCTCAGATCGAATGAAGCCGCTTCCGGGCGCTGTGGCGCTGCTGGCCGAGATTCACCGGCTTGGCATGCGCACCGTGATCGCGAGCAACACGTACTGGCGTGACGCCGACAGCTACTGGGAAGACTTTCGGCTGCTCGGCATGGCCGGGCATATCGACGGCATCATCACCTCGGTTGACGCAGGCCACCTCAAGCCGCACCCCGCCGTGTTCGAGATGGCGATGCGCTGGGCGGGCGTGACCGCCGACCAATCCGTCGTCATCGGAAATCGCGAGGAGAACGACATCGCACCCGCGCTCGCCCTGGGGATGCGCGCGATCCTTGTCTATCCCGACGACCCGAAACCGGCGGCGAGCCGCGCGGACGCGGTTGTTCCCGACCTTTGGGAGTGCGCGAAAGCTCTCAGGGCTATGCTCGAATCCGGATGAAGCACGAGGTCGCGAGAGAGGTCGAGCGCGTCGTGCTCACACTCGACGTGAACGGCGAATCGCGCGAGTTGCTGGTTCCCGTGCACAAGACCCTCCTCGAGGTCCTGCGCGAAGACATGCAGCTCACCGGGACCAAGCACGGATGTGAGCTGGGCGAATGCGGAACCTGCACTGTGCTGGTGGACGGCAGGCCCGAGCTGAGCTGTCTGGTACTTCCGATCCAGATCGAGGGGCGGGCCGTCACGACGGTGGAGGGAATGGCCAGCGGTGCGGAGCTGCACCCGCTGCAGCAGGCATTCGCCGAGCTGGGAGCGGCGCAGTGTGGCTACTGCACTCCCGGCATCTTGCTGGCAGCCAAGTCCCTCCTCGAAGACAACCCGCACCCGGCGCGCGATGAGATTCGCGAAGCGCTGGCGGGCAACCTCTGCCGGTGCACCGGCTACACGAAGATCCTGCAGGCGGTGGAGCTGGCCGCGGACCGCATGCGGTGAGAGTCATCGGCAGGCCGTTGCCCAAGGTCGACGCGGCGAGCAAGGTCACGGGCCGCGCTGTCTACGCGGACGATATGCTGCCCGCGCGCACCCTCCACTGCAAGATCCTGCGCAGCCCCCACCCGCACGCGCGAATTCTCTCCATCGACACCTCGGCGGCTCGGCGAATACCAGGCGTCATCGCCGTGATCACCGGCTCCGACCTGCCTGTCAAGTTCGGGATCCTGCCCGTGACGCAGGACGAGCGCGCCCTCGAGCACGAGAAGGTGCGCTACGCCGGGGACCCGATTGCCGCTGTCGCGGCGACCGAGGAAGAGATCGCGGCCGCTGCCTGCGATGCCATCGACGTCACCTACAAGGTGCTCGAGCCGGTGATGTCAATCGACGCGGCTCTCGAGCCTGCGAAGGACGAACGCATCCAGGACTACGGCGGGCCGAACAACGTCCACAAGCTCGTCGCGCTCGAATTCGGTGATGTCGACGGCGGATTCGAGCGAGCCGCGCACGTGCGCGAAGACGTCTTCTTCTTCCAAGGCAACACGCACTTGCCGATGGAGCAGCACAGCGCCATCGCGACCTATGTCGATGGAAGGGTCACGCTGTGGTCGTCGACGCAGGTCGTCCACTACGTGCACCGGGCTTTGGCGAAGGTTCTGGAGCTCCCGATGAACCGGATCCGGGTGATCGGCGCGGCACACGGCGGCGGATTCGGCGGCAAGACCGATCCGTTCGCGCACGAGATCATCGTCGCCAAGCTCGCGATGCTCACCGGCCGGCCGGTCAAGTGCACACTCAATCGCGAAGAGGTTTTCTACGCGCACCGCGGCAGACATCCGGTGCTCATGTGGGTCAGGACCGGCGTGACCCCCGACGGCCGGATCACCGCCATGCATTTCCGCAGCGCGCTCGACGGCGGCGCCTACGGCTCGTACGGTGTCGCGTCCACCTTCTACACGGGCGCCCTGCAGACTGTGACTTACGATCTTCCCGCGTATCGGTTCGAAGGTTGCCGGGTCTTCACGAACAAGCCGCCATGCGGCCCCAAGCGCGGGCACGGCACGCCGCAGCCGCGCTTCGCCCTGGAGCTCCACCTGGAGAAGATCGCGCAGGACCTGGGCCTCGACCCGGTCGACCTCAAGCGACGCAACTTCGTCAAGCCCAACACCAGGACCGTGAACTGGCTGCGCGTCACCTCCTGCGGCCTCGAGGAGTGCACTGACCGCGTCATCGAAGCGTCCGGGTATCGCGAGCGCGTGAAACGCGCCGGACACGGGATGGGCTTTGCGATCTCGAGCTACCTTTCGGGCGCCGGCACGGCGATCTACTGGAACGATATGCCGCATTCGGAAGTCCAGATCAAGGTCGACCGCGGCGGCGTCACGGCCTACTGCGGGGCGATGGACATCGGACAGGGCTCGGATTCGGTGCTCGCGACGATCGTCGCCGAGGAGCTCGGATTGCAACCGGCCGATATCCGCCTCGTCACGGCCGATACGGATACCACGCCCATCGACCTTGGCTCGTATTCGTCACGTGTCACCTTCATGGCGGGCAACGCTGCGCTGGAGGCCGCACGGAAGATGCGGGCGCTGCTGGTCGAGGCGGTGGAGGCAGGCGGGCGCAGGTTCGACGAGGTGTCCTTCGAAGAGGCGAGCATCCTCGCCGAGGCGCGCTTCGGCACCCTGACCACGGCCGGAAGCTACACGCCCCCCAAGATCGCCGGGCCGTTCAAGGGCTCAGGCGTCGGGCCCAGTCCCGCCTACAGCTATTCCGCGTGCGTGGTCGACCTCGACGCCGACGCCCGCACCGGGCTGCTGCACGTGAACAAGGTGTGGATCGCGCACGACGTAGGCCGCGCCATCAACCCGCTTCTCGTCGAGGGCCAGGTCGAGGGAAGCGTGTACATGGGACTCGGCGAGGCGCTGATGGAGGAGCAGACGTTTCGCAAGGGCCTGCACAAGTGGCCCTCGATGCTGGAGTACAAGTCGCCGACGTTCCTCGACATCCCGGAGATCGAGACGTTCATCGTCGAGACGGTGGACCCAGAAGGTCCCTACGGCGCCAAGGAAGCGGGACAGGGCCCGCTGCTTCCGGTACCGCCCGCTTTGTGCGCCGCGGTGCACGACGCGCTCGGCGTGTGGATCGACGAGATCCCCGTCACTCCCGAAAAAATCGTCGAAGCCTTGCGCCGCAAAGAGAAAGGAGAGCCCGCGCGGTATGGACCGCCGCACTTTCCGTCAATTCCGTATCCAGCGGCGATCAAAGTCGAACCACCCCCCAAAGATGCTGCGACTGCCGCGATTTAAGTACCTGCGGCCGAAGACGCCCCGCGAGGCCGCCAGGATGGCCGCGGACCT
>WNGJ01005426.1_pt1 | contig 16952 bp, 5 predicted proteins | sample 5400611 | NCBI WGS metagenome assembly WNGJ01 (sample SAMN13153375, study PRJNA577476) | soil metagenome | isolation source: 40 cm soil or saprolite under Garry oak tree replicate 1 | place: USA:California | collected 2016-06-15 | reverse complement strand
CCCCCGCCTCGCGCAGCGTGAGCTCATCACCGTAATACCGCGCGATGACCTCACGCTGGCGAGCCGGTAGCCTCCCCAGCGCGTCCTGAACTCGTGTGTTGAGGTCCTCCTGGTCGAACCGCTCGGTGAAGCCGTCGTCCACAGTCGGACCGTGATGCGCGCCCTTTTCCATGAGAACGTCGAGCGACACCGCAAGCTCAGCCGTTTCGGATCGACGGTCCGCACGACCTCGCTCGTCGACACGACGAAGCTCGTCGACCACCGCGCCGCGGATGCGCAGCGAGGCGTAGGCCTCGAACGGAACACCACGACGCGGATCGAATCTATCGACGGCCGCAATGAGACCGATCATCGCCGCGGACGAAACGTCATCGCGATCCGCGAGAGAGGTGGAAGGGATCCGCATGCAGCGGGCGATGCCAATGGCGAGATCCGCGTAGCGCTCGATCAGCGCTCCGCGCGACTCCGCGCAGCCCGCGCGACTTTTCGCCCACATCTGGGCTATGTCCACGCCAGACCCCCTCCGCCGCCGCCGCGCTTCATCCCACGGCCCTCCACAGGACCGGCCCCCGTAGCGCGCCAGCCGCGAGACTGTGACGTGGACCTATGCCTGCGGTTAATCCCCGTTCAGGCACATTTCGAATACCCATTCGGGTTCTCGGTGTTTAACGGGTTTGGCGGGGTATAGGAACGCTGCTCCACCGGCCCGAATACCCGTTCGGACCGGACCACCTACGCGATCACATGGTTCCTTAGGGCTAGTACCACCGCATGCGTCCGATCGGCAGCGCCGAGCTTCGCGATCAGCATCTGGACGCCCTTTTTCACGGTGTCCTCGGCGAGGACCATGGCTCGGGCGATCTCCTTGTTGGTGTAACCCTCGGCCATATAGCGAAGCAGCTCGAGCTCGCGAGGTGTCAGGGGCTCGTGCGGCGGTTCCTTCTCGCTCGATCCATTCGGGGTGACCCCACTTGGCACGCCCGCCGTGTGCTCTTTTGTCGCGCCCTCGTGCTCGGCGAACTCGGCGGGCGCAGGTGCGCGGGGCTCGAGGGGCTCGCCGTGGGAGATCGAGGTCGCCGCTTCGCGACCCAGCGCAACGAGGCCCTCGACCGCGGCGTGAAGCGCAGCGATGACCCGGCTGGCCGGAGTGTCCTTGGAGACGTAACCATTGCCGCCCGCCCGGAGGACCGCGCGGATCAGCTCCGGGCTCCGGTCGATGCTGAAGGCGACGATCGGGAGAGCCGGGGCCTCGGCGCGGAGCCGCGCGATCGCCTCGGCGCCGTCGGCATCCGGCAGGTGAAGATCGCAGAGGACGACGTCGGGCTGCGCGTCCTCGAGCAGTCCGATCGCCTCGCTGCACGTCGCGGTGAGCCCGACGACGATCAGCCCCTCGCGCTCGAGAAGCGCGCGGACGCCGAGCTGCATGACGGGATGGTCCTCTACCGCGAGCACGCGCAGGACCGCTCCGCGCTCGTGCCTCATCTCGGCCCGGCCCAGCAGCGCGAGCGTGTCCGCGGTGCGCTGGGCGAGCGTGGCTTCATCCGGCTCGTAGGGTGGATCGTGCCGCGCGAAACCGACCCCGGTCGCGCCGGCGACGTCGGCGCTACCGCCCTGCTCGCTCGCGCTGAGGGCGGCCGCTCGGCATTCGGGGTCGTCGTCCGGGGCGTAGACCGCGAGCACCTTGCCGGACGCGTTCCGGACCGCCACAGCGTGGTGACCGAGCGACTCCGCCGCGGCCCGCGCCGCGCCGTGCGCGTCGCCTGACGCGACCGCCAGGGCCACATCGGCGAAACCCTCCGCGTGCTCGCGTTCACGCTGGAGTGCGGAGATCACGTTCATCGCCTGAAGCGCCCGCGAGAGATCCGCTGCGATGCCGTCGAGGAGCGTCTGGCGGCCGGAGAAGCCGTCGGCCTCCTGCGGACGTTTCACGCTCAGGACCCCGAGCACGTCGTCGCCGACACGAAGGGGTACCGAGATCGACTCGCGCGCGTCGGGATCCACACCGTGGAAGCGTTCGTCGGTGACGCGTCCTCGCAGCACGACCTTCTCCCCGCTCGTCGCGACCCACCCGGCTATTCCCTCGTCGAGGCGCTGGCCGCGCCCCAGTTGGACCTCCCTCGGGAGACCCACGGATGCGCGCAGCCGCAGCTCGTCGCCCTCGATGAGCATGATCGACGACGCGCCGGCCCCCATCCGGCGCGCCACCTCGGCCGCGGCGCGAGCCAACACGGCGCTCGCGTCGCGAGCGTCCACCAGACCCTCGCCGATCCCGCCGAGCACATCCAGGCGCTCGTCCAGCTCTGCGGCGCGCCGCTGCGCACCAACCAGGTCCCGGCCGTCGGATGCCATCATCGCGAGGAGCTGCGCGGCGGACGACGCCGCGACCACGTCGAGCGCGTCAAAAGGCACCTCGCGCCGCAGCGCGCAGAGCACCGCGGGGCCGTTCCAGGTCTCGATCGGCGCGACCACCGCGAAGGCGGCCTCGTCGCCCCACCGTCCGGATGGCACCGACACCGCGAACGCGCCCCCGGCCGCGCGCGCGAACGCGTCCTCGCCGAGGATGGCGTGCCAGTCGGCACCCTCGATCCGATGTGAGAAGACGGTGGACGGCGGATCCGCGGTGGCAACCACGACAGCGACCGCTTCCGCCCGGAGCAGCCAGGCCAGATGTTCGAGCCGCTGCGGCCATCGCGCCGTCGAGTTGACGGGTCGGCCTCCTTGCTCCGGTTTGCCGGAGTGTAGGTGGCACGACCCTTGCCTGCTCGCCCAATATGTCCATCGATCCCGAAACGATGGAGGAGCTGCTCGCCACCGAGACCGCCCGGCTCGCATTACGACCACTCAGGGTGGGTGAGACGGTCGAAGGAGCGATAGCCGCCGTCGCTGGAGACGAGGCCACGGTCGATCTCGGTGATCGTCCCGCGGGCGTGATCCCCCAGCGCGAGGCTGGACCCGACCCGCTGAAGGTCGGGGAGCACGTGATCGCGGTCGTCATGCAGCCGGAAGGTCCCGATGGTCGAGTCGTGCTCTCGCTCCGCCGCGCCCGTAATCGGAAGCAGTGGTCCCAGATGGAGGAGCTCCAGAAGAACGGAGACCTGATCGACGCGGGCGTCCTCGAAGCGAACCGCGGCGGTGTCGTCGTCGACGTCGGCCTCCGCGGTTTCGTCCCTTTGTCGCAGCTCGTCTCGATCGGAGCGATCGACACGCGCGAGCCCGGAGTGCCCGAGCCGGTGAAGGCGCTCGTTGGAAAGCGCCTGCAGGTGCGTGTGCTCGAGGCGGACCCGACGCGCGACCGCCTCATCCTGTCGGAGAAGGCCGCGACCCAGAAACTGCGGCGCGATCGGAAGGCGCTTGGCACCGTTCAGCTCGCCGAGGGCGACGTTCGTGACGGAACCGTCGTTGGCGTGACGTCATACGGATTGTTCGTCGACGTCGGTGTCGCCGACGGCCTCGTGCATCGCTCGGAGATCACCTGGGCCAAGGGGGTCGAGCCGACCTCGCTCTACCGGCTTGGGGATGCCGTGAAAGTCCGGGTCGTCGGCATCGACCGCGACCGCCAGCGCATCTCGCTGTCGATCAAGCGCTTGGGGACCGACCCGTGGGAGCAGTACGTCGACCAACTTGAGACCGGTCAGACCGTCGATGCCACGGTCACGCGCGTGATGCCCTACGGGGCTTTCGCACGGATCGCGGACGGTGTAGAGGGACTGATCCACGTCAGCGAGATCGCCGCGGACCGCGCCACAGACCTGGGGGAGGCCATGCGCGTTGGCGATGTGCTTCCGGTGCGGATCGTGGCCATCGACCGGGAGCGCCGGAGGCTTTCGCTGTCTGCTCGCCTCGCTGCGGACAGATGAACGTTGTCCGGAAGACGGTCGTGCCGGTCTCCGAACGTATAATCGGAACCAGATGATGCCTGCACCGATATACGGTCCAGAAGAGCTTTAGGTGGGTCCATTCGACCGCTTCAATGACCGCGCGAAGAGAGTGCTCGCGCTCGCCCAAGACGAGGCCATCCGCTTCAACCACAACTACATCGGGACGGAGCATCTGCTCCTCGGGCTCGTCCGCGAAGGCGAAGGCGTCGCCGCGCGCGTTCTGGACTCGCTCGGCGTGGAGCTTTCCAAGGTGCGCACCGCCGTCGAGTTCATCATCGGCCGCGGAGACTCCACGACCTCGCCCAGCGAGATCACCCTGTCGCCGCGCACCAAGAAGGTCATCGAGCTCGCCATCGATGAAGCGCGCAAGCTCGGCCACAGCCACGTCGGCACCGAGCACCTGCTGCTCGGTCTGGTCCGCGAGGGCGAGGGCATCGCCTCGGGCGTGCTCGAATCGCTGGGCGTGTCGCTCGAGAAGGTCCGTCACCAGGTCATCGCGACGCTCGGCCAGCAGCACCCCGCGACCGCCGAGACGGCGGCCGCCGGCGGCAAGTCCGCCAGCTCCAAGACGCCCACGCTCGACCAGCTCGGCGTGAACCTCACCGCGATGGCGAAGGCGCAGCAGCTCGATCCGGTCATCGGCCGCGAGAAGGAGATCGAGCGCGTCATCCAGATCCTGAGCCGCCGCACGAAGAACAACCCCGCCCTCATCGGCGAGCCGGGGGTCGGCAAGACCGCGATCGCCGAGGGTCTCGCGCACCGCATCGTCAAGGGCGACGTGCCCGAGACGCTGCAGGGCAAGCGCGTCCTGACGCTCGATATCGGCTCGCTGGTGGCCGGCACGAAGTACCGCGGTGAGTTCGAAGAGCGCCTCAAGAAGATCATCGAAGAGCTTCGTCACGCGCACGACGTCATCCTGTTCATCGACGAGCTGCACACGCTCGTCGGGGCGGGCGCCGCCGAAGGCGCGGTCGACGCGGCGAACATCCTGAAGCCGTCGCTGGCCCGTGGCGAGCTCCAGTGCATCGGCGCGACGACGCTCGACGAATTCCGCAAGTACATCGAGCGTGACGCGGCACTCGAGCGCCGGTTCCAGCCGGTCATGGTGGAGGAGCCGACGATCGAGGAGACCGTTGCGATCCTGATGGGGATCCGCTCGCGCTACGAGGACCACCACAAGGTCGCGATCACGGACGAGGCGGTCAAGGCGTCGGCGGAGCTCTCCGCGCGCTACATCACCGACCGCTTCCTCCCGGACAAGGCCATCGACCTGATGGACGAGGCCGCGAGCCGCGTTCGCCTGCGCTACTCGACGCTCCCGACCGACGTGAAGGACGCCCAGAAGGAGCTCGACAAGGTCGTCACCGACAAGGAGCAGGCCATGGAGGCGCAGCAGTACGAGCTCGCCTCGACCCTTCGCCAGAAGGAGCGCACGCAGCAGGACAAGCTCCAGCAGGCGAAGGCCGATTGGCTGCTCGCGCAGTCGCAGAAGCGGCCCGAGGTGACCGACGAGGACATCGCCGAGGTCGTCTCGATGTGGACCGGCATCCCGGTCCGGCGCCTCGCGGAGGAAGAGACCGCGAAGCTGCTGCGCATGGAGGAAGTGCTCCACTCGAAGGTCATCGGCCAAGCGCCGGCGGTGACGATGGTGTCCCGCGCGGTGCGCCGGGCCCGTGCCGGCCTGAAGGACCCGCGCCGGCCGATCGGCGTGTTCTTCTTCGTGGGACCGACGGGCACCGGCAAGACGCATCTCGCGAAGCAGCTCGCCGAGTTCATGTTCGGCAGCGAAGAGAACGTCGTGAAGATCGACATGTCCGACTACATGGAGCGGCACAACGTGTCGCGTCTGGTCGGATCGCCGCCCGGCTACGTCGGATACGAAGAGGGTGGACAGCTGACCGAGACCGTTCGCCGCAAGTCGTACTGCGTGATCCTGCTGGACGAGATCGAGAAGGCGCACCCCGAGGTCTTCAACATCCTGCTGCAGATCTTCGACGAAGGCCGTCTCGCGGACGCGAAGGGCCGCACCGTCGACTTCCGCAACACGATCATCATCATGACCAGCAACCTCGCGCAGAAGATGCTCAAGAGCGAGAGCGCGCTCGGCTTCCGGACCAAGGGCGAGGGCGACGACGCCGGCCTGAACGCCCAGTACGAGCGCATGAAGGAGCGCGTGCAGGAAGAGATGAAGCGTTTCTTCCGTCCCGAGTTCCTCAACCGCATCGACGCGACGGTCGTGTTCACGCCACTTACCAAGCCCGAGATCCGTCAGATCGTCGAGCTCGAGCTACAGGGCGTGCGCAAGCAGCTCGCGTCGCAGGAGATCACGCTCGTGGTCACGGACGAGGCCAAGGACCACATCGCGACGATCGGATACGACTCGAACTTCGGCGCGCGGCCGCTCGCGCGGCAGATCCAGAACGAGATCGCCGACCCGCTGGCGGAGATGCTGCTCCAAGGCAAGTTCCAGGCGGGCGACACCGTCCGCGTGAACCCGGTGGACGGCAAGCTCGCCATCGAGAAGACCGAGGCCGTCGAGGCGCCCAAGCCGGTACCCGTCGCGCCGTAGCTCGCGCCTTGCCGGCGCCCGTAGAGTGGCCGCCATCGTGAACGAGGCCACGTCCGAGCGGAAGGTCGTGACCGTTCTCAAGGCGGACATCTCGGGATCGACGCCGCTGGGCGAACGCCTTGATCCGGAAGAGCTTCGTGTGGTCCTCGGTTCGTATTTCACCGCGCTCGCGCGTGAGATCCACCGTCGCGGCGGCATCGTCGACAAGTACGTCGGCGATGCCGTCATCGCGATATTCGGAGTTCCCGAGAGCCGTGACGACGACGCGGCACGCGCGGTCGTCGCCGGCGTGGCGATGCAGGAAGCGATCGAGCGCGAGAACATCGAGCTGCAGCGCCGCTACGGCGTCCAGCTGGCCTGTCGCATCGGCATCGCCACCGGCGCGGTCGTCGCTGGAGCGATCGCGGAGGACGTGCAGGACACGTACACGGTCGTCGGCGCGCCGGTCGCGCTGGCGGAGGCGCTCGAGTCGGCAGCGTCGCTGGGGTCCGTGCTCGTAAGCCCGGCCACGCGAACCGCGGCGCGCGGCGCGATCCGCTTCGCGCCGGTCGAGCAAGTTCGTCCGAAGGGATCGCCGCGTAGGGTGCCCGCGCATCGGGTGCTCGGCTTGCGGCACGCTACACGCGAGCTGGTGAACGTGGCGCGCGGCATGACCACGGGCGCCTCGCTGCAGGTCGGCGCCGAGCGGTCGAACGTCCTCGCCGAGGAGCGAAAGGTCGTGACCGTGCTGTTTGCCGACATTTCCTCCTCCGAACCGCTCGGTGCCAGCCTCGACCCAGCCAGGCTTCGGACCGTCCTCGGTGCGTACTTCGGCGTGCTCGCGCGGGCGATCCAGCACTACGGCGGCACGGTCGACAAATACATCGGCGACGCGGTCATGGCCGTGTTCGGGGCGCCGGTGTCTCACGAGGATGATGGCGTCCGTGCCATACGGGCCGCGCTAGCGATCCAGCGCGCCGCCCAATCGCTGAATACCACCCTCGAGAAGACTCACCGCATCAAGATCGCGATCCGCATCGGCATCAACACCGGTGAGGTGGTGGCCGGGTTGCTGCCGGGCGAGGTCCTTGCGTATACCGTCACCGGCGACGCGGTGAATACCGCTCAGCGGATCGAGAGCGCCGCACCGCCGGACGGCGTTCTCATCAGCGAATCGACCTTCGCGCTCGCGCGGTCCGCGTTCGTCGTCGAGGCGGTTCCGCCGTTGACACTGAAGGGAAAGTCGGAGCCCGTCGCCGTCTATCGCGTCCTCGGGCCGGAGCGACGTGCAAGCCCCCGTGGCGGTCCGAAGATCGTCGGCCGCGAGACCGAGCTCGCGCAGCTGTACGCGTACTACCGCGAGGCGATCGCGGGCCGCGGTCAGCTCGTGCATGTCCACGGCGAGGCAGGTGTCGGCAAGACGCGACTCATCGGCGAGCTGTTATCCGGTCTCCCGAGAGGCACTGCGCGCGTTCGTGCCCGCGCCAGCTCGTACGAGCAAGCGACGCCCTATGCGCTCATCGCCGAGCTGGTGCGACGCATGCTTGGTATCGGTCCGACCGACGACGAAGCCACTGCACGCGCCGCCCTCGACAGGGCACCGGATCTTGCGGCATCCGGCGAAGCCGGGGTCACGCTGCTGCTCGAGCTCCTCGGTTACGAGGTGCGATCGCCGCTCGATCCAGCCGGAAAACGGCGACTGATCGTGTCGCTGCTGCGCGATGCGCTGCGGCGCCGCACCGACATCACGCCGCTGGTCCTGGTGATAGAGGACTTGCATTGGCGCGACGCGTCTTCGGCCGACGTCCTCGGCGCAGTCATCTCGGCTGTGCCGCCGCTTCGGTGCATGTTCGTCAGCACTTCGCGCGAACCGACCGACATCGCCTGGTCGGCGCAAGTGATGGCGCTCGACGCTCTGCCGTCGGCCGCCGCCGCCGAGCTCGTCGACCGGCTGACGCCCGTCCCGCTCGACGCGGCGACGCGCGCCGTGATCCTCGAACGGACCGCGGGCAATCCGTTCTTCATCGAGGAGGTCGTCCGCTCGATGCGGCCGGGCAAAGAGCTGACCGTGCCGGCGACCGTCCAGGACCTCCTAGAAGCGCGCCTGGACGCGCTCGATGCCTCTCCGCGCCACGTGGCGCACGGCGCCGCGGTCATCGGCAGAACATTCTGGACACGGGTGCTGGCGCGCGTCACGCCGGACGAGGACCTGGATCCCGCGCTCGGGACGCTCGAGCGGGAGCACTTCGTGCTCCGAGTCCAGGTCGCCGAGCCGACGTATTCCTTCGGCCACGCGCTGGTCCAAGAGGTCGCCTACCGGACGCAGTTGATCGCCCATCGTCGGCGAGCGCACGTCGCCGTTGGCGACGCGTACACCGACCTGTTCGGCGAGCGCATCGACGAGTTCATCGACACCCTGGCGTTCCACTACCGCCGCGGTGATGACGACCCGAAGGCCGTCCGATGGCTCGCTCGCGCCGGTCACCGCGCTCAGCGGCTGTACGCGAACCCGGAAGCGCTCGACTACTTCCGAGGAGCGATCGAGCGAAGCACCGCGGATCCGGCCGCGCGCGCCGATGCTTATGAGGCCGTCGGCGACGTCCACCGCGTGACCGGCCGTTACGACGAGGCTCTTGTCGCGTACGGCGAAGCCATGGCCATACACGCTGCCAGCGACGTCGTGGCGCATGCCCGCGTCCAGCGGAAGACGGGCTTGGTCCAGCAGCTGCGCGGCAAGGCGAATGAAGCACTCGCGACGTTCGACGATGTCCTCGCGCGGCTGCCACCGGAGGCGACGAGCGAGCGCGTGCGCGTGCGGCTCAACACCGCGGACCTGCAGTTCCGCAACGGAAAGGCCGACGTGGCGATCGCTCAGCTCCGGGAAGCTCTCGCCGACGCTGAGCGCATCGACGACAGCGACGCGATGGCCGAAGCGCTCAAGCAGCTTGGCACGATCTACGGCTACAAGGGCGAGCTTGCCCAGGCGCTTGCGTATCAGGAGCGGAGTCTCCAGGCGTACGTTCGCCTTGGCGACGTGCTAGGCGAAGCGAACGTTCATAACAACATCGGGCGGACCGAGCGGCGCCGCAGCCAACTTGCCGCAGCTCTCACGGCTTACGAGGAGGCGCTTACGATCCGGCAGCGGATCGGGGACCAGCTGGGAAGGGTCCACAGCCACGGCAACATCGCGGAGATCCACTTTCTGCGTGGCGAGCTCGCCGAGGCTGAGTATCACTACAACGCCGTGATGGAGCTGGCGACGTCGATCGGCTATGCGTTCGGCGCGAGTGCCGGTTTGGTCGGACTGGGAGCCACGAAGGTGGCGCGGGGAGACGCGAACGCGGGTATCGCGCAGCTGCGGCAGGCGATCACGGAGTTCGAGCGTGCAGGTCAGCGAACCTACATCGTCGAGGCGCTGCGTGACCTCACCGACGGTTACATCGCCACGGGTTCATCACTTGCCCTGGCGGCTGCCGAGCGCGGCGTCGCACTGGCTCGCGAGCTCGCCCTGCCGGAGCTCATCGCGATCGCGCTCCAAGCCCTCGGAAGCGCGCGACTCGCGGCGCGCGACACGCCCGGCGCGGTGGAGGCTCTAGAGGAGGCGCGCGGAGCGCTCGCGCGCGGCGAAGATCGCCATGAGATCGGACGGACCCTCGGACTTCTCGCACGTGCCTACGCGCGACTCCCCGCCACCGATGAGCGCCGCACGCAGGCGGGCCCGCTACGCGATCAGGCGCGCGTGATCTTTGAAGAGCTCGGCGCGGCGCTCGACCTACGCCGCCTCGCGCCGTAGAGCGCGGCGGCTACTTGACCTGGAAGTTCGTGCTGTAGGTCTGCGTGCTCGTGCTGCCGGCCTTGTCCTGCACGGTGAACGTGAGTTTCCAGGTCCCGGTCGTGAGGCTCTTCGTGCTGAGGTTGTAGATGTACCCGCCGGTCGTACCAAGCGTCGGGTCGTAGCGGAAGTCGGAATCCGGGTTGGCGCTTCCGGAGTCCTCCAGCTGGCCGGAGATGCTTGGCGAGATCTTCACGACATTGACCGCATGCACGACGATCCCGGGCGCCGACAGGTCGCCGCCGGTCGCGCTACACAGCTGGAACTTGATCGGGGCCGTGGAGCCACGTAGCACCGCCTTCGTCGGGTCGTACAGCAGGCAGAGGTTGAACTTCACAGCGAGCGTCGCGACCGGGCCCTCGCCGTCGTACGTCGTGCCGGCGATGTAGGTATGCACGGTGTAGACGCCGATCGGCAGGCCGCCGGTGATCGTTGCGAGCCAGTCGCCGGCGCCGATCGACACGGGCGCAGTCGACGAGGCCGTCGTCCCGTCCGCGCGCTTCACGACGTAGCGGACCTTCGCGTTCGCCGCGCTTTGTCCGGCCGGTGCGGTCACGAGCGCCCGGAGATTGATATTCGCGCCTGAGAACACCGTCGTGTCGCCCGTGTACACGACCCTCGCGGCCGAGACGGTGAGCGTCCCGGTCGCCTGGCTCCCCGCGTAGTACTGGCTCGTCGCGTCGTAGAGCACGGTCGTGCCGGCGAGCACGGGCTTCGCAAAGTACGCCGTGAGGCTGTACGAGCCGACCGGCAGAGCCCATGCGGGAATGGTGGCGCGCCCGTCCGTCCCGGTGATGGTCGAAGTGACGAAGTTGCCAGCACCGCTGCTCGCGACGAAGAACACGGTCTGTGACTCGGTCGGCGCTCCGCTCCCGATGCTCAGCGTCGCGATACCTGACCAGCGACCGCCGGCGATGACGTTCAGCGTGCCGAGGGTGAGCGTAGACGGCGCCTTCGTGATCGTGAGCGCGGCCGATGCCGCCGACGCGAGGTCCGTCTCATCCTCGTCGAACGCCGCGCGCATCCGGTATGGACCGGGGCTCTGCATCAGGATGAGCGAGATCGTCGCGTCACCGTTCGCATCGGTCACCGCTCCGAGACGCTGACTCCCGAGCGTGAACCGGACGCTCTTGCCCGCTAGCGGCCGAATTTCGCCGAGGATGTGCTCGCGCAGATGCGCGGTGAAGGTCTGCTTCGAGCGATACGCACCGCTCGTCGGCGCGGCCGTGATCGCGATGTCCGTCGCGAGCTTCGGCGTCTGGACCGTCGCGGTCGGCGCGGCGATGCGGTAGTACGCGCCGCCGTTCGTAGCGAACCCGACGGACCCGGCGCCACTCGCTGCCTGCGCCAGGAATACGACGTCGTCGAAGGACTCGACGCCCAGGTCCGCGAGCGTCTTGGTCGCCTTCCAGTACCCAGGCTGCGACAGGTCGCGAGCGAGGTCGACCGAACGCCACATCCGCGGGAACGGGCTGCGCGTGTCGGTGTAGGTCACCCAGACCTGGTCGATCGAGACGGTCTGATCGCCGACGACGAACGCCTCGAAGAGCGCGTTGCCGTTCCCGTCCGGCGTCGCACGCACATCGACGAACGCGGGCGGCTGCGCGAGGGAGCTCGCCGCCGGTGTGCGGTAGAAGAGCCGCAGCTTGAGGTTGCTGAACGTGCGCAGCGTGCCGGTCTCCGACGCCGCGGAGGCCGACTCGTACTCGGCGGGCGTCAGCACGAGATACGTCGTACCGCGCGCGAGCGCTCCGAGATAGTTCACGGTCCCGAGCTGGACGGGCGTCGGCGCGAATACCGGCGACCGGTACGCGGGCGTGAGCGACGCCGTCGCCTCAGTCGCCGGCGAGCTGATCGTCGGGCGGAACGGGGTCGTGTCGGTGTAGGTGCCCTCGCGGAATCCGACGCCACGCAGCACCTGCGTGCTCGAAGCGTCGGCGAGATCCACCGGCAGCACGGGCAGCCCGGGCACCCCGAGCGTGCCGAACGGACCGGAGTAGAAGCCACCGTGGTTCTGCAGCGCGCGGAGGCCGCTGAAGCTGATGCTCACGTCGCCATTCACATCGGGCGTGACCGGCTGCACCGTCCCGGCCGTTGGCGCCGCGCCGGCGAGGTTCACCGCAAGCATCGGGAAGCCGAAGAGCGTCGCTTCCGCGAGCTGCTTCTCGTGAAGGCCACCGAGATACGACCCGACTACCGCGAGGTAGTCGCGCTTGCCCTCGATGAACGCCTTACCGATGGTGACGCTCCCCGGCGCGCCAGAGCGCAGCTGCTTGGCGATGTTGAGGTACAGCCGCTCGCCGTACTCCAGGATGTCGCCCGTGTCGCCGGTCGAGGGGCCCGCGCCGAATTGATACCCGGTGCCGGCGATGAGAGCGCCGACCTTGCGCCGTCCCGCGGCCTGAGCCCAGTCGAGCGTCTGCGTCACGACCGGCACACCGTCGGGATCGACGAGGTTATAGCCGAGGTGGCAGCCCTGGCCGAGGATCAGTGTGTTCGTGAGGTCGGCGGAGGCGTTGTCGAGATCCTCCGAGCGGAGGATCGTCGTGCCGTCGGCGGCGAGGGCCGCCGCGTCGCTGAAGTGCGCGCCCAGGAACGTGATGTCGTGCCGCTCGTCGAGCCATGCGGCGCGCAGGGCATCGGCGGTCCACTTGTCACCCGTCCCCTCGTAGATGAGCCCATATGTCGTCGCCGTGCCGTTCGTGCTCACGGTGACGTTCCGCTGTGAGGTGAGGCCGGTCGCGAGATCGATCTCGTCGCGGAATTCGCGAGCGCCGTCAGCCATGAAGTCGTAGCCGACCGCGAGCGGTCGTCGCGTGACCTGCAACGTCCCGCTGAACGACTGGAGCTGCGCAGTCACCTCCGACGCCCTCTCCACGAGGCGGCCGACCGGCAGGTCCGGGATCGGGAAGAGGTGATCGCCGCGGCTCACGTTCAGCACCGAGCCGTACACGTCTTGGCTCATGAAGTAGCCGAGGCGGAGCACGGCCTGCGACGCCGGTCCGGATACCGGAAGAACGGAATGACGGAATCAGGCCCGATGACCATCACGTACTTCGTCGTGTTCGCCAGCCGCGCGCCGTCGATGATGCGGTCGATCTCGGTCGCGACGACGTTCTTCGCGAACGGGCACGCCTGCGCGGCGTCTGCCTGCGCGTTGGCATATGCCACGCGAGCGTCGGTGCCGACGTCGATGACGCGAGCACGCACTTCGGGGCGAGCGCCGAAGGCGATGAGCGCGGCGCGGAGGTCGGTCTTCTCCTGGGCGGTGCCGGCGATGCGCGAGAGGTCGGCCGCGATGATCGTGAGCGGGCTGGCCTCGGCGCGGAGGATCGTCGCGCCGCCGGCGGCCATCGTGGGACGCAGCACCGACGCGCACGCGCTCGGCTGCAACGTGACCTTCAGGCTGAATGGGTTGATGACGCTGAACGCGCCGTCCCGTCCGCGCAGGCGGATGTAGAAGTAGCCGTCGTTGTCCCAGGTGTTGCGAACGACGATCTCATCGCCGGTGCCGCTATTAAAGGAGCCCGCCAGCAGTGTCCGCTGCTGCGCGCTCGTGTAGGCCTGCGCCGAGTCGAAGCCGACCGGCGAATCGAACCCGACCGGCGAGTCGAAGCCCACTGGCGAATCGAAGCCGACCGGGGAGTCGAACCCGACGGGCGAATCGAAGCCGACCGGCGAGTCGAATCCGACCGGCGAATCGAAGCCGACCGGGGAGTCGAACCCGACGGGCGAATCGAAGCCCACCGGTGAATCGAATCCGACCGGCGAGGCGTACGCGTTGTTCAGCTCCGCGCCGACGCGGAGTACGTCCTGATTGGTCGTCAGGCTCGAGAACGCCGCGCCGATGTCGCCGAAGAACAGCACGTCGTAGTTGACGTCGAAGGTGCCCGCGTTCACGAGAACGGTGCTGCCCGCCGGGAGCTTGACCTTGAACCACGCCGCGCGTCCGAGCAGGTCGATGTGCTCTTGAATGCTCTTCGAGAGCGTCTTGGCGGGCGCTGGATCAGCCGCGAGCGTGAGCTCGTACGCGGTCATCCAGTTGTAGTTGTTGAGCGTGATCAGGTTGTTCGCCGAGTTGACGAGACTGAAGGTGCCGTCGGTATTGACGGTCAGCGTCGCGCCGCCACAGACGGTGCCGCTGGCGAGCAGGTACTTGAGCGCGTACGCGCCGGGGCCGAGGGCGGTGAAGCTGAAGGCGCCGAACGTCGCGGCGTCAGCGCTCGAGGTCGTCTGCGTCAGGAACGTGGTGCCGGTGTACAGCTTGACGGTCCCGCCGCCGACCGGCTTGCCGCCGCAGGTCTCCGTGCCGCTCACGTTGACGAGGGAAGAGAGAACGAACTGCAGCCCTGGGAACTCGATCGCGGTCGAGACGTCGAGCGTGTCCGCGCTGCCAAAGTTGAGCTTCCCGAACCACCACTCGGTCTGATAGCCCGTGAGCGACGCGCTGAAGCGAAGCGGCCCGGATGGGACCTGGATCGTGAACGTGCCGTCGGCGGCCGACGTGGCGGTGGTGCGGAGCACGCCGCGCTGATCGAATGCGTTCACCGTCGCGCCAGCCAACCCAGACGAGGACGTGTTTCGCACGGTGCCGGTGATCGACGCAGCGCCGCAGAGGCTCGCGTCGCGCGCGACGAAGTTCTCGAAGAGATCCGTCCCGGCGGTCGTCATCGTCGTGGGCGTCGCGTCGAAGCCCCAGAGCGCGAAGCAGCCGCCTTGCGCGATGAGCTCGTAATGCGACGCGTCGCCGACCTGTCGGCCGATGCGATCGACGCCGGCGACCGTGCCGGGCGCGTTGATCGCGACGTACGTGCTGCCGCTGGAGTACAGCGCCGTCGTGGCGCCCGTCGTCGCCGGGACCGCGTTCGGCGTCGACCAGATCGTGTCTGCCGCGTCGACGACGGTGACGCCCGTCTCCCCGCTGCCGTGCCACCCGTTACCCCAGCCGATATCAAGACCGAGTCGGCCGAAGTACGCGTACCCGCCTTCGCCAAGACCGACGGTCGGCAGGTTCGCGCTCCTGATGTGGGTGAGGGCGGCGTCGGTGCCCCACGTGGAGAGGTTTCCGGTCTCATGGCCGATCACGATCAGGTTGTAGGAGCTGAGATCCGCGGTCTCGGCGGAGGCGACCGTGAGGGATGTGACCTGGTAACCGCGCGTGGTCAGCAGCGACGCGAACGCGTCGCGGGCCGCGGTGTCCGTCGTGTAGACGTACGCGACCGTCGTCGGCGGCACCGGCGCGGCGGAGAATTCGGACGTGCCGAACGCATGCGTTTGCGTCGCGTGCAGCTTGCGCGCCCCCGCCCTGATCGCGGCTTGCAACGCCGTCGTGTCCGGCGCCAACCACGTGCTGTTCGTCCAGGTGCCGTTCGGGGTCGCGGTCGTCGAAGCGAGGAATTCGAGTCCTTCATCGTCGGGATCCGCGTAGATCTGCACTATCGCGTTCGGCGTCGAGGTGCCCGAGACGGTGAAGGTCGACCCGAAGACCATCCGCGTGATCGCGGGCGGAACGACGCCGCCGTTCGCGCCATTCGTGAGCGCGATGCCCTTGCCCGAGTGGCCGCTGACGCTCTGCGCCTGGATCAGGTTGCCGGTGGATCCGGCGCCGTTCACGAGCATTCCCGTGGTGCCGTTGTTCAGAACGACGTTGTTCTGCAAGCGGTTGGAGACGTCGTTGGCTCCGAGGACGATGCCTTCGGCGTTGCCCGCGACGAAGTTCCCGTCGATCGTCACGTTTGAGCTGTTGAGCATCGCGATGCCGTCGCTACCGTTCCCGACGACGGTCGTTCCGTCTGTGGCGTAACCGATCCGGTTGCGGGCGATCGTTGCGCTGTCGACGCCGTACACGTACATGCCGTGGACCGTGTTGCCCGAGACCGTATTCGCGCTGATATCCATCGCCGCGGTCTGCGGGGTCTCGCCGAGGAAGACGTAGATACCGGTGCCGGTGTTCGGCCGCGGCGTGCTGCCGTCGGCTGCCAGGCCGACGATGTTCGACCGGATCACGTGCGCGGCGGCCGCATTCTGGATCGAGATGCCGGCGCCGGCGTTCGCCGCGATGACGTTGCCCTGGAAGGTATTGACGCCGACGGGCACTCCGGAGGCCGGGGAGAACGTGATGCCGTTCTGGCCGTTCGCGAGCGCCGTCTGCCCGTCCGAGGCTACGCCGATGTAGTTGCCCTGGATCACGTTGCCCGACACGCCGCCCAACGCGATCCCGCTGCGGCTGTTGCCGGAGATGATGTTGCGGTCGGTCGCCGTGCTGCCGCCGATGGTGTTGTTCGACGCGCCGAGAGCGATGAACACGCCGTCGCCCGCATTCGGGAAGCCGGCCGTGCCATCCGCCGCCGGGCCGATCAGGTTGCCGGCGATGACATTGCCCGACGCGCCTGTTCCGCTCAGGATCACGCCGTCGTCGGAGGGATTCGCGGGGCTCGTGCCGTTGTTGCCCGAGATCACGTTGCCTCGAACGACGTTGTTCGAGGACTCGATCTGGAGCCCGCTGATGTGGTTCGCCACGTCGGCGCGGCCATCGGAGCCGAGTCCGATGAAGTTGCCTTGTACGGCGTTGCCGCCCGCGCTTGCCTCGATCAGGACGCCGTCGGATCCGTTGCCCGAGATCACGTTTCGATCGTTGGACGAAGACCCGCCGATCGTGTTCTGAGGGGATTGGATCTGGATGCCGAAGCTGGCG
>WNGJ01003132.1_pt1 | contig 16953 bp, 12 predicted proteins | sample 5400611 | NCBI WGS metagenome assembly WNGJ01 (sample SAMN13153375, study PRJNA577476) | soil metagenome | isolation source: 40 cm soil or saprolite under Garry oak tree replicate 1 | place: USA:California | collected 2016-06-15 | reverse complement strand
CAGAGATTCTCGATGTGCATGAGGCGCTGGAGAGATTGGCGACGCTCGACTCAAGAAAAGCTCACGTCGTGGAATTGAAATACTTCGGCGGCCTCAAGCATGATGAAATCGCTGAGGTCCTGAAAATCTCTACCGTGACAGTTCGACGTGATTGGGTCTTTGCCAAGGCATGGTTATACGGTGAATTGCATAACGCGGCCTGACAGACGCGAATTTCAAGAATTTACACTGCCGATAGACACGAATTTCACGAATTCACACTAATTGATGCAATCCTTGTGAACTTAACTTGTGACAATTCGTGTAATTCGTGTCCCGCTCAGATTCGTGTAATTCGTGTCGGTGATTCGCGTCGGAGATGAATGAGCTGATTTATAAGGAAGAGGTTTTTCAACTCGTGGGCTTTTGCATGGAGATTCATCGCGAGTTGGGAAAGGGCCACGACGAAATCACCTACAAGGGAGTCGTCCTGCCTCACTATTATTACGTGGACTTTGTGGTCTGGGATAAGAACCTCTTTGAGGTCAAAGCCGTCGAAAAACTGACCGATTCGCACATCAAACAAGTGTTGAACTATCTTGCCGCCTCGAAACTTCGGCTCGGTCTGTTGGTCATTTTCGGTGGCGATTCGCTTGAGTGGAAAAGGGTTGTTTTATGAGACACAAATTTCACCAAGACACGAATTTCACTAATTCACACGAATTGATTCAGTTGGTTGGCTCAAGCCGAATAAAATTTCGTGAAGATTCGTGTAATTCGTGTCCCAAATTCGTGGCAATTAGTGTAATTGGTGTCTATGACGCCGGCGCGGTTACAAACGGTTGAGGAAATCTTTCACGTAGCGCTGGATCAAGAGCCGGACCAGATTGGCGCATTCCTGGACGCGGCCTGCGAAGGTGATGAGGTTTTGCGCCGTAAAGTTGAAGCACTCCTCGCTTCACATGAACGAGCAGGCGCCTTCATTGAAACCCCAGTCGCCGGTCTTGCTGCGAGCATTGTCGAGAACGGGCAAGCTGACTTGCTCGTCGGTCACACGATCGGCCACTACAAAATTTCTAGACGAATCGGCACCGGCGGCATGGGCGACGTCTATCTGGCCAACGACATGACAGCGGGCCGCAAGGCCGCACTCAAACTTCTGCCCATGCGCTTTACCAGCGATGCGGAGCGCCTGAAGCGGTTTCAACAAGAAGAGCGCGCCCTAGTCGGGCTCAATCATCCAAACATCCTGACGGTTTACGAGATCGGCGAGGATCATTCTACTCATTACATAGCCAGTGAACTGATCGAAGGCGAGACGCTGCGTCAACGTCTGATGCGCGGGCGAATCGAGGTCGGTGAAGCTGTTGACGTCGCGATCCAAGTGGCGAGTGCGCTCGCCGCCGCCCACGAAACGGGCATTGTCCATCGCGACATCAAACCGGAGAACATCATGCTCCGGCCTGACGGGTACGTGAAAGTGCTCGACTTCGGGATTGCAAAGCTTGCCGAATCCGCCTTCGCCAAGGCTGCGGCGGACGGGGCAGGATCGATGACACTCGCTGAGACCAATCTCGGATCGATACTGGGAACCGTTCGTTATATGTCGCCGGAACAGGCGCGGGGCGCGCCGGTTGATAAGGGCACCGATATCTGGAGTCTCGGCGTAGTCCTTTACGAAATGGTAACGGGGCATGCGCCATTCACCGGCGAAACGCCAGGAGAAGCGATGACTTCGATTCTTGAGAAGGAGCCACCCCCGCTCACGAGTTATATCACGCACACTCCGGCCGAGCTTCAGCAGATTATCAGCACAACGCTGCGCAAAGAGCGCGAGGAAAGGTATCAGAGCGCACACGAACTGCTTGAGGCGCTCCAAAGCCTCCGTCGTAGCATGGAATTTAAGACAGCGTTGGAACGCTCCACGAAGGCTCCTTTATGGCTGCGCTGGACACGGTCGCCCACCGCTTTGGTGCTCCTATTGTTAGTAGCTGCTCTTGCGCTGGCGCTTCCATTCTACTGGCATCGGAACCTGACGCCGATCTCAATTCCAGAGAAGAGCATTGCTGTGCTGCCATTCATGGATCTTAGCCAGACAAAAGATCAGGAATATTTCTGCGACGGTATAAGCGAGGAGATCCTCGACGCTCTCGCAAAGGTCGATGGGCTGCGCGTCGTTGGCCGCACCTCGTCGTTTTCGTTCAAAGGAAAGAACGCGAACGTAAGCGAAGTAGGGAAAAAGCTAAACGTCGCGAATGTGCTTGAAGGAACTTTGCGGCGTGAGGGCAATCGTGTTCGTGTTACCGCGGAGTTGATTAACACGCGCAGCGGTTTCCATCTTTGGTCGGAAACGTACGAACGCGAACTGCAAGGCGTCTTTGCGCTGCAGGATGAAATAACTCGCTCAATTGTTGAGGCGCTCAAGGTCAAGCTCGCTGTTTCACTTCCAGTCCATGAACAACGGAACACGGAGGCATACGAACTTTATCTGCAAGGTCTCTTTTTCTCAAACAAGAGCAGCGAAGCAGATTTGCGGAGGGCGCTCAGTTTCTTTCAGGGCACTCTCGAGAAAGATTCTACATTTTCGCGCGCCTGGACTGGAATCGCAAAGGTTTGGTATTTTCTCGCTGACGTTTACGTAAAACCACTTGAAGCTTACCCTGCATCAAGAGAAGCAGCGTTGAAGGCGATTGCGCTCGACGAGAACGATGCTGAGGCTCATTGTTACCTGAGCGAAGCGAAGCGGGTCCTCGACTGGGACCTTGAGGGCGCGGACGCAGAGTTAAAGCGCGCGGTGCAACTCGATCCTAACTCGGCACCAGCTCATTTCTTTCTGTCCATGCTGCCTCTCTTCCGAGGTGAATTACAAGAAGGGCTTCGGTTAGTGCTTGAGGCTGAGAAATTGGACCCCGTGTCGCCTATCACCAGCTACGTTGCCACAGCCGCCTACCTCGCCAACGACCAGATCGACGAGGCAATTAGTGAGGGCCAGCGAACGCTCTTGCTCGATCCGAATTACTTTTACCTGGATTCGAATCTTGCCGCTGCCTATCGCGAGAAGGGTAATTTCGCAGAAGCGATCACGCTCTATACCAAATCTCAGGAGGCAACCCATCTCCCTAGCAGCGGCCTTGCCATCACCTACACGCGCATGGGTCGCGAAGCGGAGGCGCGCAATATTCTTGCTCAGCTTCTTCAAGCCAGGGAGAAGCGATACGTCGCGGCTCCCGTCATCGCTGCGGTTTACGTCGCCTTCGGTGACAAAGAAGAAGCTTTCCGCTGGCTCGAACGCGCATTTGCCGAACACTCGGGAATACTACAGTGGATCGCGTTTCTCCCCGAATTTCGTCCGCTCCATTCCGACGAGCGTTTTCCTCATCTTTTGCGGCAAATCGGTGTTTCGCAGAACTCAATTTTGGCGATCACCGAAACAACTCTGTCAGAGATTACCGATCGGAGGGCCCAGACTCACCTGACCCTGAAGATTGGAGTAAAGCCACGACCCGGCACGCAGAATGGCCACGTTGTCAGGATTAAGGTCGATTTCTACGATCTAACGAAAGATAACAGGCTGAAGCCAACTAATGCCAAGGTCAGCTATAACTGGCTTAGCTCCGCACGCGACTGGACTGATGCGACTCCCAAGTTTCTGGCAGCGACTTACGTGCGTCCCCAGAGCCAGCTACCTTCATCTGATAAACGCCGCTATGGTGGATTCATAGTTCGAGTGTATTTCGATGGCCAGTTGCAAGATTCCCGAGCAAGCCCGTCGGACCTGTTAACGCTCTTTCCGGCTGAGGATCAGCCCAACACTCCTCCCAATGCGCGCCCTGGCCCGTCACCGTAGCTGTAACCACACGACGCTTCGCTGCTGTAGCGGCAGCCGTGCCGGCTGCCCGCCTCCTAACCAAAGCTGGAAGCACTTAAGGTTCGCGATCATTGCAGGCGTCTTTTACCCACTTCTTGTAGCATTCGCTCAAGATATCGCACCCACATCACAGCCAGTTGGTCAGCCTGGCGTTACCATCGAGCAGGTTATTGTGACGGGCTCGAACATTCCGACCGCGGAAGAAGTCGGTCCCAATCCGGTGGACACCTATCGTCCGGCAGACATCCAAAAACTGGGCGTCCGCAATGCAACGGACCTGACAACGTTTTTGCCACAGGAAGCTGGCGGAACCGTCAACCTCAACGGCACTCGTGGTGACGGTACTGTCCAATTCAACCTGCGCGGCTTGTTGGCCAAAGAAACCTTGGTGCTGGTCGACGGCAAACGTGTCGCCTTCGGTTCGTTGAACTCCGTCGGGTTCAGCGGAGGCGTGGACATTAACCTCATTCCCTTCCCGATGATCGATCACATCGACATCCTGAAGGATGGCGCCTCGGCTGTGTATGGCTCCGACGCGGTCGCCGGCGTGGTCAACTTCTTTTTGGTCCACAAATTCCGTGGTCTGGAGATCGGGGGCAGTTACGGGAACACAAATTTGGGAGCGTCCAACGACATGGGCGAGTGGGAAGCATGGCTCAAAGCCGGCACCGGCGATGACAAGACCGACGTTGTTGTTATCGCAGATTTCTGGGAGCGGACCGGCGGCCTCTTCAGCCGCGACCGGGACATTTCCAGTAACGCCTTTCAAATACCCTGGGGTGGGTTCGATGCTCGCCCCCCGAGTGGGCCTGGCCGCGTTCGACAGTTCCGCTTGCTCCCGAAAATGTTTTTCGGCCCCGGAGGTCTTCCGCAGTTTGGCGTGAACACCCCGCTGCCGCATTCAGCTCCGAACGTGCAAACTTCTCCATACTATGTCCACCAGTATGCGGTTCCTACTTATCCCCACGGTGACTTCTTCTTCTTGAACTACGCGCCTTTCACGTCAGCGCTTCCGCCGGCGGATCGCCAAGCTTTCTATGGTTCCTTCACGCGCGATCTGTGTGACAAATATCTGGTGCTGTTTGCCGACTTTAAATATGTCCGCTCATTTTTCGATGCGTCCCTTGCAGCTGTGCCGTTTGGGCCCGATCCATTCGAGACCCTAGGCACTAACGAGGTTAGCGACGCCGGCACCATCAGTGTGCCGCTTCAGAATCCGTTTAATCCGTTCACCGTCGCGGATGCGACTTTGGTTATTAACGGAGTCCCAACCCCCGTGACGCGGAGGGTTTGGTTCCGCGGCATTAACGATACCGGTCCCAGCCATGAAAAGTTCACCTACTGGGATTCCCTTTTCGACGTCGGGCTGCATGGCGAGATGGGAGAATTTGGCGATTATTTCAAGACTTGGAACTGGGAAGCGGGTTTCCGTTATTCCCGGAACGAGGGGCAGCACTTGTCGGTAGGCGACGTAAGCCAGCCTGGATTGCGGGACGCGCTCCTGGATACGAATCCGGCCACAGCGTTTGATCCTTTCCTCAATTTCACGGCCCACAACACTCGGGCGGCCAGATCGAGAGTTTATGTCAACCTGCAAAATAGCGGCCAATTCGAGTTGCCACTAGGTTATGCAACCATTAACGGTGACTTGTTTAATCTTCCGGCCGGGCCGGTCTCATTTGCGATCGGCGGTGAGTACCGCGGGGAGAGATGGACGCGCGATCGTGACCCGCTCACTTCCACATTTCAATCGATTGGCTCAAACGGCGGGCAAGGCGCACGCGTGAACCGGGATGTCTGGGGAATTTACCAGGAGGTGCGGGTTCCCTTCACCAGCCCCACATGGAACTTCCCCGGTTTCTACAGCTTCGAGATTGGCTTCGCCGAGCGCGAGGAGTGGTACAGCCAGAACACCTCTGCAGTTCTACCTTCTGGCGTCTTCCCATTTCAGCCGGCGGCGCACCGCCAGTATAACGCACAGAAGCCAAAGGTTTCCGTCCGCTGGCAGCCGCTTGATCCTAAGTGGATAGGGGCGCTAACCCTGCGTGGCAGCTACACCGAAGCGTTTCATGCGCCGAATTTGTCGGAGATTTCGCCCGCTTCGTCGCAGGGGGGCGCCCCGGTTGTAACCGATCCATTTTCGGGTCAGACCACAGGCGTGGAGGAACGCGCTATAGGAAATCCCAACCTACACCCGGAAGTTGCCTATGAATGGTCTTACGGCGCCGTTTACAGCCCGAAATGGATCAAGGGCCTGACGCTCAGCGCGGATTGGTGGCATATTGATATGCGATCGATTGCGTCTTTCCTCGGTGCGCAATTCATTGTCGAGAATAATATCCCCGGTCTGGTTTTCCGTGGTCCCGTCAGCCCGAGCCCCAATCCTTTTCCCCCGATTCCCGGTGACCTCGGCCCACTCATCCTGGTCATTGATCCCAACGAAAATCTTACGGGCGCGATTTTTGAAGGTCTCGACTACGAAGCGATCTACAATCTTGATTCTTCGATGTTTGGTCACGGGGATTTTGGCCGGCTGACATTCACGGTCAACGGCACCTGGCTCTCGCGGGCCGAGCTTCAGGTTAGCCCCGACACCAAACGATTTGGTATCGCCGGTGAATTCATACCGGCGGGACTCAGCCTGACCAGTTCGCTGCCATGGAATCGGGCCAATTTCAGGCTGTTCTACGACGGCCCGGCTGACACATGGATGCAGGGTCTCGATATTGGTGTGGTGGTCCACTGGATTGGCCAATACGAGGACGACAATGTCAGTCTGACACGAATCAGTTCCCTTCCTCACGTTAAACCGCAAATGCCTAGAACTGGCGGTCCGGGAGATAACGCCGCTCCTTTTCCTCAGGGCGCGCGGAAAGTGGCGGCGTGGACTACGCTCGATTTGATCGCGTCCTACACGTTCAACTTGCCGCCACCCGCTCCGGCTGAGGTACCTGGCTTTGCCAAGGATGGCGGTAAGAACGTCAAGATGAAGGATGGCAAGGAGAAAAACGTGATGCCTGTTTCCACGGCTGATTACAACCCGTGTGGTTGGCGCGCCTGGTTGAATAACACGACAATTTCCCTTGGGATGCAGAATGTGCTAGACGCAGATCCGCCGTTCGTGGCCGGCAACCTCGGAAACGGTTACGACGAGTCGCTTGACACGATCAAAGGCCGCTTCTGGTACGTCCAGCTAAAGAAGAGATTCTAAGAAACCTGTTCTCAGAGATCCGAGTCCGGCGCTGAATTTCCAGCCGTCACGTTCGCCTTCAATTCCGGTTGGACCCATTCGACTTGCGCTCCCACGTACGCGACGCTTCGGCGTGGCAGGCAGGGCAGACGCCTAAGCGCGCTTACAAAGGAGACTTGTTATTTGTCGGGCAGTTTGCTAAACCACGGACAATTGGCGAGAGGAGCTTGTTATCAACAGACCATCGATCTGGCGCGCCAGGTTGGGCATAGCGGGAATTCCTTTATTCCTAGCCTCGATTGCACTTGGTCAGGAGACACCGCTCACGCCACACACAGCCGCACAGGCTGGCGTTACGATCGAGCAGGTCATAGTGACGGGCTCGAACATTCCGACAGCGGAAGAGACGGGCCCCAATCCAGTGGATACGTATCGTCCGGCGGACATCGAAAAACTGGGCATCCGCAATGCAACGGACCTGACAACTTTTCTGCCACAGGAGGCGGGCGGAACCGTCAACGTGAACATCGGCAATGGTGGTGACGGTACTGTCCAATTCAACCTGCGCGGCCTGTTGCCCAAGGAAACTTTGGTTCTGGTCGACGGCAAACGTGTCGCCTACGGTTCGCTGGGCGTCGCCGGGGCTAGCCAGGCTGTGGACATTAACCTCCTTCCCTTCGTGATGATTGACCACATCGACATCCTGAAGGATGGCGCCTCGGCTGTATATGGCTCCGACGCGATTGCCGGAGTGGTCAACTTCTTTTTGATACACAAATTCCGTGGGCTCGAGATCGGGGGCAGTTACGGGAACACAAATTTGGGAGCGTCCAACGACATGGGAGAGTGGGAAGCATGGCTGAAAGCCGGCACGGGTGATGATAAGACCGACATTGTGGTCATTGCCGATTTCTGGCAGCGTACTGGTGGTGTCTTCAGCCGTGACCGGGATATCTCCAGTAACGCCTTTCAAATACCCTGGGGTGGGATCGACGCTCGCGTCGTGGATGAACCTGGCAGCGTTGGAAGGTTTGTAGATTTCCGCCGCTTGATCCCAAAATTGTTTTTCAGTGCAAACTCGCCGCCGCCGCACTCAGCTCCGAACGCCGCGACGTCTCCATTTTATAAGAACAGCTTTGTGATCGCGCCCAATGCATATCCAGGGCCCCCCGGTATAAATTTCGTTACCGGATTGCCAGAGACCGGCCCTATTCAGTATAAGGGTGGTGGCGACTACTTCTTCTTTAATTTCGCGGCTTTCACGCCCGCGCTCCCTCCGGCTGATCGCCAAGCCTTCTACGGTTCCTTCACGCGCGATGTCTGTGACAAATATCTGGTGCTGTTTGCCGACTTTAAATATGTCCGCTCGTATTTCGATTCATCTCTGGCAGCTGTGCCGTTTGTGCCCGATCCGTTCAAGATCCCAGGCTTTAACGTGGGCTTTAGTCAGTCCGGCATCAGTGTGCCAATCTCGAATCCGTTTAATCCGTTCACCGTCGCGGATGCGACTTTGGATATTAACGGAGTCCCAACCCCCGTAACTACTAGGGTTCGGTTTCGCGCTATTAACGACACAGGTCCCAGAAGTGAGAAGTTTACCTACCGGGATAGTCTCTTTGACGTCGGGTTCCGCGGCGAGATGGGAGAATTCGGCGATTATTTCAAGACTTGGAACTGGGAAACCGGTTTCCGCTATTCCCGAAACGAGGGGCAGAATTTATCCATAGGCGAGATCAGCCAGCCTGGGCTGCGCCAGGCACTTCTGGATATGAACCCGGCCACGGCGTTTAATCCGTTCCTTGGCTTCCTTGGCCACAACACCAAGGCGGCCAGAAGCACAGTTTATGTCACCCAGCAAAATACCGGCGAATTCGAGTTGCCATTAAGTTACGTTACCATCAACGGTGACTTGTTTAATCTTCCGGCCGGACCGGTCTCATTTGCGCTCGGCGGTGAGTACCACGGCGAGAGAATGACGCGCGATCGTGACTCGCTCAATGAAACGTTCCAATCCATGGGCTCGGCCAATGGGCAAGGCTTCCGGGTAAACCGGGATGTCTGGTCAATCTATCAGGAAGTGCGGGTTCCCTTCACCAGCCCCACATGGAACTTCCCTGGCTTTTATAGCTTCGAAGTTGACTTCGCCGAGCGGGAGGAATGGTACAGCCAGAACACTTCTACAGTTCTAACTCCATTCCAGCCGGCGACCAGCTCCCAGTATAACGGACAGAGGCCGAAGGTCTCTTTGCGCTGGCAGCCGCTTGACCCGAAGTATATCGGCGCGGTTACCTTGCGTGGCAGCTACACCGAAGCGTTCCATGTACCAACACTATTCGAGATGACGCCTGCCGGCACGCAGAACTTCCCACAGGTGGCCGATCCATTTTCAAATTTGACCCCGGTGAACCAGATCGAGGAACGGGTTAGTGGAAACCCCCGCATACAACCCGAAGTGGCCTATGAATGGTCTTACGGGATCGTTTACAGCCCGAAATGGCTCAAGGGCCTTACCCTGAGCGCGGATTGGTGGCATATTGATCTGCGATCGCTCATCTCGCTCCTCGGCGCGCAATTCATTATCGACGCCGATCTTCCCGGCTTGGTATTTCGGACGCCTCCGCCACCTGGGACTCCACCTCTCCAGAATGGTCAACCAGACCGGGGCGCAGTTACGCTGGTCATCGATCCTAACGACAATCTTTCCGGCGCGATTTTTGAAGGTCTCGACTACGAAGCATTCTATCTTCTCGATTCTGGGATATTCGGTCACGGCGATTTTGGCCGGCTGACATTCACGGTCAACGGCACCTGGTTGTCCCGGGCTGAGCTCCAAGTTAACCCCGACACCAAACGATTTGGTATTGCCGGTGAATTCCTACCGCGGGGATTCAGCCTGACCAGTTCGCTGCCATGGAATCGGGCCAATTTCAGTCTGTTTTACGACGGCCCGGCTGACACATGGATGCAGGGTCTCGATATTGGTGCGGTGGTCCACTGGGTTGGCCAATACGAGGACGACAATGTTTTTCTGACGGGGTCGACGAAGCTAAGTGAGCCCAGGAGTGGCCCTTCTCCTCAGCGTGCGCGGAAAGTAGCCGCGTGGACTATGCTCGACCTAATCGCATCGTACACGTTCAACTTGCCGCCGTCGGCTCCGGCCAACGTGCCCGGCTTTGCCAAGGATGGCGGTAAGAACGTCAAGATGAAGGACGGCAAGGAGAAAAATGTAATGCCGGTCTCTACGGCCGAATACAATCGCTGTGGATGGCGCACCTGGTTGAATAACACGACGCTCACGCTTGGGTTGCAGAACGTGTTAGACGCAGATCCGCCATTCGTGGCCGCCTCCAATGAGAACGGTTACGACGAATCGCTTGCTACGATCAAAGGCCGGTTCTGGTACGTCCAGCTGAAGAAGAGATTCTAAGAAACCTGTTCGACTACGCGTTGGCATCTGGCGAGGAATTCGCAAACGCGGTGTAGAGGGCGCGTGCCCTCACCGGCAGGGAATTTTTGCGGCTGGGGACAGCCGCCGCTACAGCCCGTCCAATTCGGTGTTGGACCCATTCGACTTGCGCTCGGGGCAGGCTGTTGAACGTTTCTTTTGTGAGATCCGACGACAGCGCGCTCCTTATCGTCGCTCACGGGTCGTTGGTCACTACTTCAACGGGATAGCTGGAAGACGCTTGAGTGTCTTGTTGGTTGGATCGACCATGATTCCGACCGACTCGAGCGCTGTCACGCCCAGAACCGGTTCCACTCCAGGGTTAGCAAAGATCACGCGACCGGCAGTCGTCTCTCCCATGAATTCGATCCGGACCAGACCAAAGGGGTACTCCCGAACGGTGCCGTCTGCCAACTCGTACGCCATTTTTCCTTCTTGTTTGATTCCGAGCTTTTCGAGTTCGTCCGAAGGGGCCATTGAGTCCGTCGCTCCAGCATCTACTAGAAACAACGACTCAAACGATCGTTTCGGATCCACCAGGCTTGTGAGCTTGGTTGTAACTTTGGTCAATCCCATGGCCCAGAGAGTACCACTAGGGTCGGCCCATCGCAACGGATCGGCGCGATTCGGCGACACGGCTTCCGATGTCGGAGCAGCCGCTCGTAGCCATTTTTAACTCAGCATCGGATCCAATCGACTTGCGCTCAGCGCAGGCTGTTGAACGTTTCCTCTGTGAGATCCGACGACAGCGCACTTCTCATCGTCGCTCACGGTTCCACCGTAAATCCAGATTCGAGCGCGCCGACGTTGGCGCATGCGGCGGAGATTCGGCGTCGGAAAATTTTTGCGGACGTTGAATGCGCGTTTTGGAAAGAGGAACCGAGTTTGCGCGACGCGATGTTTTTGTTCGATCCACAATCGATTCGCCAGGTTTACGTCGTGCCGAATTTCATCAGCGAAGGTTATTTCACTCAGACAGTCGTTCCGCGTGAGCTTGAGCTAAACGGGCGCATCACAAAACGATCGAACGACCAGATCTGGAACTATTGCGAGCCAGTTGGCAATCACCCGATGATGACTGAATTGCTCCTCAAACGCGCACACGACGTCGCAACCGATGTCGATCCTGCCGAGACCAGCTTGCTGATCGTCGCCCACGGAACGGACTTGAATGAAAACAGCGCCGTTGCTGCGAAGCGCGAAGCGGAAAAGATTCGAGCGCTGGGAAAATACGCGACCGTGCTAAACGTTTACATGGAGGAATCTCCGCTCGTATCCAATTGGCGAAAATTGACGAAAACCCGGCACGTAGTCGTGGTCCCGTTTTTTATTTCGGACGGACTACACAGTTACGAGGACATCCCGGTTTTGCTCGGGATTGCTGTAGCCGCGGGCGTTGACCGCGGCCGGCCGGGGTCAGCGCCGTCGGCTACAGCGCGCGGCGAGATTTTCCGCCATAATCCATACCGCATCGACGGCCGTTCGTTGTTCTATGCGCCATCGATCGGTACCGATCCCGGTTTTGCCGATATCATCCTGGAGCAAGTTCAGCGGTAGCACGGTAGGCGGTATCATGGTCGCGCGCCTCAACGAAGGGATTGCGCGACGCAGCGAGTGATCGGATGATTCACTATGGATGCCGTATTGCCGCTGGATCAGATGACGGTCGAGGAAAAGCTCCGAGCAATGGAAGCTATCTGGCGATCGCTTTCGAAACACGAAGACCACGTGCCGGTTCCTGATTGGCACAAGCGAGTTCTCGATGAACGGCAACGGCAGATCGAAGCAGGAAAGGCCACATTCGTCTCTTTGGACGAAATGAAAGAACGTGTCCGGAAACGAACTGAATGAATGTCCAGGTCCTGGACGCGGCCGAAGAGGACCTTGTCGAAGGATATTGGTTTTACGAGGCGCAACAGCCAGGTCTGGGCGCTTATTTTCGCGATAGCATCTATGCCGATGTCCGAGCGCTAGAGAAGACGGCAGGCGTTCATCGCGTCATTTATAAAGACTATCACCGCGCACTTGCGACGCGGTTTCCCTTCGCGTTGTACTACTCGATTTCGGGACAGACAGCGTTCGTACGAGCGATCGTCGATTGCCGGCGCGATCCAACATGGATCAGAGAACACCTGCAATAAGTTTGTTTCGGCGAGAGCGTTGAACCAGCATGGGAGGCGCTCCTCCGCAAAACTATCGCAAAAAGTTGAAATCGTGCTCGCGCTTGGTTTCTTTTTGCGCAAGATTGCTGTCCCGCGAATGAAGGAAACCACTTGCAAGAAGCTGCAGGAGATCGGGGGGTTTGCGCTGGCCGGGGGCTGCACGCGAAAACGAATGAAGCAACTCGTGGAGATGATTCGCGTCGCTCGAGGCTATAGGTGGGTCGGCGTTTACAAGATCATCAAGGACGAGTTCGTGATTCTGGCAGAAACGGGTAACGAACCGGCCACGTATCCGCGCTTTCCTGTTACCCAAGGCTTATGCGGTGCGGCACTGGATTCAGGCGAGCCGATCATCGTCGGGGATGTACATAAAGATCCGCGATATCTGCCCACGTTTCACACGACGCGCTCAGAAATTGTTGTTCCCATAAGGAATGACCATCGGCACATTCTTGGAATGATGGACGTGGAGAGTGATCAATTGAACGCGTTCGGAGAAGAAGACCGACAATTTATAGAGCGCGCAGGCGGTTTGATCGGACACTGCCTGCATTAGCGGATGCGTGGCACAGACATCTTGTCCGCCACGTTTTAGCGCCAAAGGCGCGGCATTCAGCTCGGAGCCTGGGACAGCGTCCCAGGACTCATTGAAGGCGCGATTCATTTTCGGGAACACTTCGGTTCTCATTGAATCGCGCTTTCAGCGCGCGTTCGCGGTGTGATTGAATCCTGGAGCGATGCCCCAGGCTAAGCTGACATAGCACCTTTGGTGCTAAACACGTATCTTGTATCGTTTGAGAGATATGCCGGACTCCATCGAAAAGCTGCTCAAAACTGCGCTGATTGCGCCATTCTATTTCGGTGAAATTTTTGTTCAAAAAACAAAGAGCGGTCGCTTTGTCCTGTCGCACCGCGATGACGAATCGGTGGATCATTTGCAGACATTTCGAAACGCACAAGACCCGATCGAAATTGCAAAATACGACGACGCGGGAGATTATCGCCCCCTCAAGACCGCGCCCAACTTACGTCACGGGTGGCGGCTGGAGCTCGACACGTTGGAAGAACTGAGATGCGCGCTGGATTATTTTTATCCGGGCAGGCTTGCGGTGTTCGTTGCTTGGAAGATCGGCCGGCTGCGCACAACATCGCTGCGCGACACATTGAATCGGCAGTCAGGGATGTATCGCGTCGCGGCAAAAATTTCCGATTCGCAGACCGATGATGTGGTTGCGGACTTCTGCCGATCCGATGGCGGATGCTTACGGACCATCTTGTGGAAACGCGATGTAGATGGAGCGATAGCATCGACAAAGTTACCGAAAGAGAAGTTTGATCCCACCTGCGATCAGGTCCAAGCGCCGAGTGAGCCGGGGTCATCCGCCTTCGCTAAAGCTACGGCGGACAAGGCGACCCCGGCTACAGTTCCGCTGCTTTGCCAGGAAGCGTGCAACCTGCTGGTCGCCGAGTGCCGGAAAGTAGTGAAAGGCGAATGATCATTCGTGCGTGTTTCCGGTTCTGGAGTGCGGCGACATGTCGCCGCTTTAAAAAGCGCGGACATGTCCGCGCACTCCAAAAGACACTGATGCAACAATGGGAACGCCGGAAATGATCATCCGTGCGCGGACCGTCGTGACGATGGATGGACCGCCCATTGACAATGGCGCGGTCGCCCTTTCCGGAAACAAAGTTGTCGACGTCGGAAAATTTGATGAAATCAAAACGCGCAACGGCGGTGAAATCGTCGATCTTGGCGAGCGAGCGCTCTTGCCCGGACTGATCAACGCACATTGCCACCTCGATTACACCTGCCTGCGCGGCGAAATCTCGCCGCAAAAATCTTTTACCGATTGGATTCGCGCGATCAATGCGAAGAAGGCAAAGCTTTCGTCAAAAGACTATCTGACGTCGATTGACGAAGGCTTCGCTGAGGCCAAAAGATTTGGCACGACTGCCATCGCCAATCTCACAGCGTTTCCAGAATTAGTTTCACAGATTACTTCGCCGATTCGCACATGGTGGTTTGCGGAACTGATCGATGTGCGCGCGCCGGAGCGCGCGAACGAAATTGTCGATCTCGCAATTGAATCGCTGAAGTCCGCCCAGAATTGGGGCTTGGCGCCGCACGCGTTATTCACCGCGTCGAAGGATTTGTATCGTCACTGCGAGGAAGTGGCGCCACAGAAAAATATCGTGTTGACGACCCATTTGGCCGAATCCCGCGAGGAAATGGAGATGTTTCACGAGGGCTCAGGACCGCTCTACGAATTTCTGAAGAGAATCGGACGGCCGATGGATGACTGCGGGAATGAGACGCCGCTGGAATTATTCCTCGGCGCGTCCGGCGGTCGCGGCCTACCACGATGGATCGTCGCGCATTTAAATGAAATCGCAGAGAGCGACTTCGAACTGCTGGAAAGATCAAAGAGACAGTTCCACGTCGTGCATTCGCCTCGTAGCCACGCTTATTTCAAGCACAGCCGCTTTCCGTTCGAGCGTTTGCACTCTCTGGGATTCAACATTTGCTTGGGTACCGATAGTCTCGCTAGTAACGACAGCCTGAGCTTGTTCGCCGAGATGCGCGCGTTTCAGCGCAGCGAGCCTGGGATTTCGCCGGATGAAATTTTGAAAATGGTAACGGTCAACCCTGCGATGGCCTTGAATCAGGAAAACACGCTCGGACGAATTCGGCCAGGATTTTGCGCCGATCTCATAGCGATTCAATCCAGTGAACACGACAATCCTTTCGAGCACATCGTGCAGTTCGACGCCTCGATCGACTGGATGGTGGTGAACGGAAAGATGTAGAGCATGCATTCGCTTGCGCCTGATTCCGTTGATTCAGGAAAAGGTGCTCCGCGAATTGCTTGCTGATTGCCTGCCAAGCCGGTAAACTCGGCGTATGGCCGGCCAGGGAATGCAGCAGACACAGAATCTTGCCCTGCAGCAAGTTCTGTCGCCGCAGTTGCAACAAAGCCTGCTGATTCTCCAGACCCCGCTGCTTGAACTGCGCAACCTCGTGCAACAGGAAATGGAGACAAATCCGGTGCTCGAGGAATTGACGGACGAGCCACGCGCCGATGAAGGCCGCGAGCCTGAACGTTCCGCGGACGACAATTTCAATGACGAATTCCAGAAGCTGGCGAGTCTGGATGAGGAATGGCGCGATTACATGGCGCAGTCGGCCAGCTACAGTGCCGATGGCCGCCGCGGTTCGCGGGAAGCGCAAGATAAGCGGCAGTTCCTTTTCGATTCCATTCCCGTGCAGGAAACGCTTCAGCAAAATTTGATCGGGCAACTGAATCAGAGCGTGCTCAGTGCCAGCGATCGCAAAGCTGCGGAGTTGATTATCGGCAATATCGATGACAACGGATTTCTTCAAAGCACGCCGGAGGAAATGGCGCTGAACTCGGGAATTCCGAAGGAAGATTTCGAGAAGATGCTGGCGCTGATCCAAACTTTTTATCCGGCGGGCGTCGGCGCGCATGATTTGCGCGAGTGCTTGCTCATTCAATTACGGCGAGCAGGGAAGGAGCGCAGCCTCGAGGACAAAATTGTGTCTGAGCACATGGAAGATTTGGGCAGGCGACGCTTTCCGGAAATCGCGCGTCGGATGGGAATCAGCGTTGATGACGTGCAAAAGGCTGCCGACAACATTGCGCGGCTAAATCCTCGCCCTGGTCAGGTTTTCGCTGCTGCGCCGCAAAACTATGTGCTGCCCGACTTGGTGGTGGAAAAGGTGGATGGGGAGTATCAGATCACCTTAAACAATGAGCAGATTCCGCATCTGCGGATCAGCAATCTTTACAAGGACATCATCGCGTCTGGCGACGCCCAGAGCAGCGAAGTTAAGAATTACATCCGCGACAAAATCCGGAGCGGAAAATTCCTTATCCGCTCGATCCATCAACGACAGCAAACAATTTCCAACATGGCGCAGCAGATCGTTTTACGGCAGCGCGATTTCCTTGAACATGGCCCCTCGCATCTGAAGCCAATGCGGATGGGAGAGGTTGCCGATGCAGTGGGCGTGCACGAGACCACAGTGAGCCGAGCTGTGTCCGGCAAATACATGGCGACGCCACAGGGCGTGTTCGAGATGAAATACTTTTTTACGTCCGGTTATGAAACCACGACCGGTGAATCGCTGAGCAACATCAGCGTGAAAGAAGCGATTCTCGGTCTCGTGAAGCACGAGAATGGCAGCGCGCCGTTGAGCGATCACGAGATCGTCGAGGTTCTGGCGGAACGCGGCATTCCGATCGCCCGGCGCACCGTGGCGAAATATCGCGATGAGCTCAATATTCTG
>WNGJ01003549.1_pt1 | contig 16954 bp, 18 predicted proteins | sample 5400611 | NCBI WGS metagenome assembly WNGJ01 (sample SAMN13153375, study PRJNA577476) | soil metagenome | isolation source: 40 cm soil or saprolite under Garry oak tree replicate 1 | place: USA:California | collected 2016-06-15 | reverse complement strand
CGGACCGCGCGAGGGACGTGCCGGTTCCTGGGCGGAACTAATTGCCTCAGCGCTGCATAGCCAGCATAAGCAAAGGGTCAGAGCGATTCCTGTTCGGTGTTCTGCGATCATGATGCGGCGCACATAAGAACAATAAGCGTTCTTGGTCCCATAGCTTCTCATCTTGGATATAACTGTATATGGACGAAGCCCAATTCCCAAATGGACCTCGGTACAAATCGCCTCTTAAGGAAACCGTAGCAGCCAACGCCTTACCGGTAACTTGAAAATCCACTTTACCGATTAGCGTTAATCAGGCATGGCGAGCCTCGTCGAGAAAATCTATTGAGCAGGGCTTCCACGCCTCGACCTAACAGGTACCACCAAAAAGTACCCGCAACAAAAATCCAAATCACTGCGAGTGCTGGATATTTCCATCCTAGAATGTACGCGGGAAGCGAAATGGGAAAGTCGGCGAACTGGATGAATGTAAACAGTATCCCAAGGTATTGAAGGCTGGGAATTACGAGGCCAATAAAACTTATCAAGCAGGCGCAAAGATGAAGAGTCGGGAGCAAGTAAACCCGGCGGCCCGGTCGCTCCATGACGATTACTCCTCCTAAGCGCGTCAACGGGCAAGTATCAACCATTTCCCTAATGGATGGCTACTTTTGTGGAGTCGAGGTGTGGCGCGGTGGTTTAGGTGGAGCCTATCGGTTGCCGACCCTTTCGTCTGTCGGTGCCTCACTAGCTCTGCCGTGCTTCCGAATAACACGCATGATTGAGGACACTAACCCCAGTATTGCTGGGTTTATCTAGGCAAGACCATCGTCAAGGCGAGTAATCACATGACCGCTGGCGCTTGGACTGGTTTCGAGTCAGGCTCAGGTATTAATCAGCCAATTGCGCAATCATGGAGCGAGCTGCGGGAGATACTTCAGAGTAGCGGGGGCAGGTTGAAGGAACTGTAGCGTAAAGGTACCGTGGTCTATGGCGGAGGAATGATCTGCCAACCTAGACCTTGCATTATGCTGTGGGAGACCGGCAAGAGCATATCGCGCGAATTGCTGGTTATTTCTACATGAAATTTCCCCACGAAAAACCCCACGGAACGTTGGAAATGGGCGCGGGGGATATTGTCCCGGCTGAGGCCGCGCGGGGGTGTTATCCGTGGAGCCGCTAGCGCCATGGTAGCCCCGAAGGAGATTGGAGGAAGGGCCTGATCGACGGACCTTCCGAAAACCCTTATATTTATTGGGGAAAATGGCGCGCCCGGGGGGACTCGAACTCCCGACCTTCTGGTTCGTAGCCAGACGCTCTATCCAACTGAGCTACGGGCGCGCAGGAGATAAATATTATCACAGGGTTGCGCCGGGGACATAGCCGCGGCGAGAACAGCCGCGGCGAGAACCGCGTTTTTGCTACCGGAGCACCTCGAGAGCATTTCGGTCTATCGAGAGCGCACGCACGGCCTAATCAGGCCGAGGATTGGCTGGAATCCCCTTGTGTGGTACGAACAAAACTCCTTCCGTGCGCCTCGGTGCCAATCCAGAGGAGCGTTGCCAGCGTTAGAATCGTCACGATTTCGAAGCCGGCGACCGCCCACTGATAGCCGAAGCGCATGTGCAGCGCGTATTGGAGGGAATTTGTCGGAGAGGCCAGCAAGATCCCGAGTTGATAGGCGAGTCCCGGCATCAACCCACGCGCGGCGTCGGCGGAAAGCTCATTGAGGTGGACTGGGATAACCCCCCAAGCTCCCTGAACTCCCGCCTGCATTAGAAAGGAAGCGGCTATGACCGTCACGAGCCCCCAACCAAATGCCCACGCGGGGATCAGCAGCAATGACAATCCCAACGCTGCCATCATCCCCTTGCGCCGCCCTACGGCCTGAGAGAGTTGTCCAAAGATGATCGCGCCCACGACTGCCCCGACGTTATAAATCATCGCGATGTTGGCGACCATCGCTGCAGAAATCTTGTGCACTTCCTTCAAGAAGTCCGGATAAAGATCCTGCGTCCCGTGCGAGAGAAACATCATGAAGGTCATAAGCACGACGAGATAGGCGAATCGCTTCCATTCCCCTGCAACGATACGCAGAACTTGTCCGGTGCTCGCGGCGCGATGCTGTTTCCACGCCTCCGACTCCGGCACCTTTGTACGGATGTACAGTGCGAGCAGCGCGGGCAGCGCGCCGATCCAAAACATGGGGCGCCATCCCCATACGGGCAGGAGGAATCTCGCGGCAATCGCCGCCAGCAAATAGCCGATGGAATAACCGCTCTGCAAGATGCCGCTGAGAATTCCGCGCCAGCGTACTGGCGCTGCTTCCATGGCTAGTGAGGCACCCACTCCCCATTCGCCGCCCATGCCGATGCCAAAGAGTGCGCGCAGAATGATAAACACCGTGAAGTTCGGCGAGAATCCGCACAAAAGCTCGATGACCGAAAAGTAGATTACGTTGGCCATGAGCGGAATGCGGCGCCCGTAGCGGTCCGCAAGCAGGCCGAATAGGAGTGCGCCCAGTGGGCGCATGGCCAGCGTCGCCGTGGTGGTCCAAACGATTTCTTTTTTGGTTACGCCAAATTGGTGTGCCAAAGTATCGAAGAGAAAAATGACGATGAAGAAATCGAACGCATCGAGCGTCCAGCCGAGGAATCCAGCGAGGACCGCATGATGCGTTCCGGAACGCTTTGGCTGAACGGCCTCAACCATTTCAGTTAGCTTGCCACTCCGCCGGCTTGGGCATCAGGCGGGAGAGCGCCACAGCGCTGGCGACGGCCAGAATCGCAAGAAGCAGGCCCTCTTGGTAGAGGCCAAAACAAAGCTTGCCGATGCTGAAGAGGGCGGAATAAATGAGCACGCAGCCGAGAATCCAACTCAGAAGGTTGCGCCCTAAATCGCGCGTGACCTGAACGTCGCCGGCGAGTTTGGCTACCGGCCGCCAGCCGGTGATTTGCGGACGTACCTTCGTATAAAACTTGATGAGCGTGTCTTGGGGCACGGCCGAAGTGAGCAGAGTAACAGCGATCCACACCAGCGTAGTGACGCCGGTCGTGCAGAGAGTCGTTTTGGCAAAGATGACCGGGGCAGAACCAGTGAAAGGCTGAGGGCGACCAATGAGAGCGTTCCATAGCACATCGGAATGAAGAGCGAGAGTCGTCACCATTGCCGCGAACATGGCGGAAATCTCGCTCCACGCGTTGACGCGCCACCAATACCAGCGGAGCAGATACACGCCGCCGGTGCCAGCCCCGAGCTCGAGAACAATTTTCCAGCCATCGGAAACGGACTTCAGTTGCCAGGCAACCGCGGCGGCTGCAACCACCAGGAGGGCCGTGGCCAACCGTGAAGCGTTCACAAAATGCGCTTCACTTCCCTCTTTCTTTAGGAAGCGGCGGTAGAAATCTTCGATCAAGTAAGAGCTGCCCCAATTGAGCTGCGTAGCGACCGTGGACATAAAAGCGGCCATGAATCCCGCGAGAAGAATCCCCAGGAGTGCATGTGGCGTCTGACGCGTGGCTACCAGCATGAAACCGCGCTCGGGCTGCGCCAGGTTCGGATAAAGGACAACCGCGACAAGGGCCGTCAGAATCCAGGGCCAGGGGCGGAGTGCATAGTGCGCGAGGTTAAACCACAGAACCGAAAGCAAACCGTTGCGTTCGTCTTTCGCGCTGAAGATGCGCTGCGCGATATATCCTCCGCCGCCTGGCTCCGCGCCGGGATACCAAAAGGCCCACCACTGTACGGCTAGGTGCACGACGAAAGTAATTACGGGCAGCGTCCAAAGAGCTTCGCCGGTAAGCCCGCGCGAAAAATCAGGCAACAGTGCGGTGATATCACTCGCCCCGGCCCCCCCAGCAGCGCGGCGTTCCGCGAGCTTTGCCAGGAGTTGGGGCATCCCTCCGACGGCGCGGACGCCGTACCAAGCCACGCCAATCACGATGGCCATCTTCAATACAAATTGGAACAGATCGGTCCAGAGGACGCCCCACAGACCGCCCAGCGAGACGTAGATGCCGGTGAACGGCATCAGAAAAAAAACGCAAATCATAAGCGCCTTAAAATCGCTAATGCCCATGGACGTGCTGATGATGTTGACCATCGCCTTAGTGACCCAGCCAAGGATCAAACAGTTCATCAGCAGGCCGAGGTAGACTGCGCGGAAGCCGCGGAGGAACGCGGCGGACTTGCCCACGTAGCGCATCTCTGCGAATTGCACGTCGGTGATGAGCCCCGAGCGGCGCCACAACCGCGCGAATAAAAACACGGTCATCATTCCCGACGGCAGAAAACTCCACCACAGCCAGTTCCCCGCGACTCCGTTGGCATAGACAAGACCGGTAACCGCAAGCGGCGTATCGGCAGCAAACGTCGTCGCCACCATAGAAGTTCCTGCGAGCCACCAGGAAACGTTGCGGCCCGAGACGAAATAATCTTCCGTGCTCTTCCCGGAACGGCCCCGGAAGTACAAGCCGAGAAATAAGGTGATGAGCAGGTATCCAACGATGGCAGCCCAATCCGCGGCGGCAAGTGTCAATGTGAGTCCTTTCTGGAGAAGGCGATTGTGCGCAGTACTATATAGCACTTCCCAACGATTGCTAGCATGGTCTTTTCTGAAAACTGCGCCGTGTCTTGGCGGTGCGAAACGGGTGCAGGCAGATCATTGCGAAATCGGCGCCCGCGCGGCCCGGCCAGGGAAGACCCCGTCAACGAGCTGCGCATCCTTGACGACGGCAACTCCATTCACAAACACAAACTGGATTCCTTCCGAGTACTGCATCGGTTTTTCGTACGTGGCTTTGTCAATGACACGATTGGCATCGAACACCGTGATGTCCGCGTCCGCTCCCACGCGAATACGCCCTTTATCCTTGAACATCGGCGCGCGCTTCTCCAGCCGTTGAGCCGGCATCAGGGTCATCTTCTTCAAGGCGGTCATCAGATCCAGCGCCTTCTCTTCGCGCACGTAACGTCCAAGCACCAAGGCATACGTGCCAGCGGTTCGCGGATGCCCCTGCCCTTTCGCAAGATATCCGTCGCTTGCGATCATCGTCAGCGGACTTACCGTGGCTGCATGAACATTTTCTGGCGTATTCCCGGGAACAATGACCATCCCCCCTTGCTTGCGATAGCGCAAAAAGGATTCCTTCGTCAGGTGCTCGCCGGTGGCTGGCCATAGAAGGGAAGCGTAATAAGTAGCCGGCTCTTCCTCCTTGTGATCGAACATCGCGGCCTGGATGCTAGTCATGCCCATCGTGTACGGATAGCTCTCGGTGGTTACGTCCATGCCACGGGATCGCGCGTCAGCGATCATCTGAAGCTCCTGCGTAACGTTTGGTCCGCCGGTGCTCTGGATGTGCACGACGTGGAGCGGGGCCCCAGTGATCGCCGCAACCGCCAGCACCTCTTCAAACCCGCTGAAATTCCCCGCCGCCTGCGTAAGTGGCGCGCGAATATGCACGTGGCACGAAGCGTGATATTTCGCCGCCACGCGAAATACATCAAGGATTTCTTCATTAGTGGCGGCTTCGGTGTAAGCGGGCCCAAGCCCCACAGCAACGGCGCCACGCTTCAATGCTTTCTCAATCAGCGCGCTGATCTGTTCTTTCTCTTCCGTTGTTGCCACTCTGTGCGCCGCGTCCCCGCTCGGCAACAAACCGCCCGGGTCGTGCATAACCGCCATGCGCGCCGGAATGTGCCCGGCGCTCGCTCCGAAATTGATGCGCGCTTTCCCTTCCCGTTCCCCATACCATTGATCGGCATCGGCAACTCCAACTTCAAGCTCCAGGGCCGTTGTCACTCCGTCCGCGGCTTTCGCGGCATAGTTTTCGGCGTCCTGCCCATGCTGGTGTAGGTCGATGAAACCCGGTGCGACAACCAGGCCCTTCGCTTCAATCATTTGCTTCCCTGCAAGAGGCTCGGTCGAGATTGCGGCGATTCTCCCGCCGCGGATCCCGACGTTTCGAATGGCGTCCAATCCCGATTCGGGATCTATCACTCGCCCGCTGACGATGACCACATCATAAGTTTCATTTCCGTTGCTGGCGCCGCTTCCTGTAGTCAGCGCCACTGTGGCAGCGAGCAACACCACAGCCGCTGCCCACTTCCACCACGCACCAACGGTAAGATGTGACATTAGAGCTGCGCCCCTCCCCGAGGCGCTAAGTCTTATCACGCGGGCTCCGTCTGTCAAACGTTTTCTAAACCGATTCAAAGACCGCGAATCGCTCGCTTAGGATCTTCAGCGAAAAGAAAAACCCCGGATCGCTGGGGGGAGCGACCCGGGGTGGGGGTGTTGCTGAGGGGGGCCGGAGGAAACTCGTTTTTGTTTAGTTCACCTGATGTACGGCCAGCATGCAGATCTGCCGCAGCTCTTCGTAGGTGAAATACGTCTCTTCCTGTTCGCCTGCGACTTCTTTGTGCCCGAATCCCGATTCGCTCGAGATGCGGTTCAATTCCATTTCCGAAAGACCCAACAGCACCGCCGCGCGGCGCCTGGTTACGTACTTGAGCTCTTGTGTTTTCATGGCTGTGTCCTTTATGCAGGAAGTAGAACCATGGAGTCTTCTTCAACCGCCAGGATCATGGCCTTATAGATATCCACATCCCAACCATCGCCGATGCGCATCCGTACGGTATCGTCGCCATCTTTAAGCAGCTTCCCGCGCAGCGGCACCTTGATATCACCTAGCGCCACTTGCAGGACCACCGGCTGCCCGACCCAAGCCTTGAACGCACTGTCCATTCACAGCCCCCTGAGTGATTCAGCCTGACGAAAGAGAGAATCGCGCAGCGCGCAGCTTGTCACAATGGTACAGAGAGGGTACTGGACTAGTAAGAAGGTACTGTCGAGATCTCGAACATTAATCTACGGTTGTTTTCCATTGGAGTACAAAAGTACTGCCCTTTCAGGACGCCCGAACCATAGGTTGAAGACTCTCCCCCCGCGATCCTCTCTACATGACGAGGCACGGGCAAAGTCCGCACAAGACCCCAACCGCTATCCCCAGGCGGGCGGGCGTCGGCCTTGCACTTGGCGGAGGTTTCGCACGCGGGTTCGCGCATCTCGGCGTTCTGCAAGTCCTCGAACAGAACAACGTGCCCATCTCGCATATCGCAGGGACCAGCGTGGGCAGCATCCTGGGCGCTGCATACGCCAGCGGTACTCCCCTGGCGCACATTATTGAGACGTGCCGCACGCTCCGCTTCCGGGATATCGCTCGTTGGCGCGTCTCCCGGCTTGGCCTGGCAAGCAATCACCGACTTGAGAATTTGATCGAGCGCGTTTTTGACTCACGCAACTTTGAGGATCTCCGCATTCCTCTCGCAGCGGTGGCCACGGACTTGAGCTCTGGCGAGCCTGTGGTGTTCACGCAGGGCAATCTTGCCGACGCCATCCGCGCAAGTTGCGCCTTCCCCGGATTGTTCGAGCCGGTCGAGATTGGGACACGGTGTCTGGCGGATGGCGGGCTGGTCGCCCCAGTCCCGACGCGCGCCGCGCGCGACCTCGGCGCCGACCCCGTAATCGGGATTTCCGTCGGCGTGCAGGATGGCCACCGCGGCGCCCCCACAAACATCTTTCAGGTCGTGAGCCGCGCCGTGAGCGCAGCGCAAAAGCACCAGCTTGAAATCTGGGAACGCCATGCCGACCTCGTCCTGCGGCCCGACGTGCAATCACTGGCTTGGGATGACTTCCACCGCGCCGAAGAAGCTATCGCTGCCGGCGCCACTGCTGCGTGGCGCGCCCTTCCGCGCATTGAGAAATTGCTTGGGCAAAGGGAAGACGCCGCCCAGGGTCTCCAGGCCCGGCTTGAGGCTGAAGACAAAGGTTCTTTATGGCTTGCGGAGGTGCTCGGATGAACCGCATCAGCATCTGGTTCGCGCCTCTTGCTGTCCCGCTCCTTCTTTGGCATGAATGTGGGGAGGATGTTGGAGTTTTCTGCTACCGTATAGGTTTGGGTGCCTTCACGAGCTTGCGCTCGCGCGCTCTCGTTTCTGTGCCAGTAAGTGATTCACTTCATCCATCCGTCGCGAGGAACAACACCGAGTGCTCGACGCCATCGTTCACTTTTTCTACTCGCTCTACAACCCAGATGGACTCAAGGAACTAATCCGCTCCGGGGGCGCACCCCTAATCTGTGCGATCGTCTTCGTTGAAACGGGCTTTTTTGTAGGTTTTTTTCTTCCCGGTGATTCCCTTCTGGTGACCGCGGGAATTTTCTCGGCTGCCGGCGTGATTCCTCTCAAATGGCTCCTCTTGCCCGTCATGTTTTGTGCCGTCGTGGGCGACCAGATTGGGTATTGGATTGGCCGCTCGGCGGGCGCGGCCCTGTACCGGCGCGAAGACTCTTTCTTCTTCCGGCGAAGCCATCTTCAACGCGCCCATGACTTCTACGAAAAATATGGCGGCCGGGCCGTCATCCTGGCGCGCTTCATTCCTATCGTTCGAACGTTCTGCCCGCCCGTCGCCGGCGCCGCGAAAATGCCCTATCCCCGCTATCTGCTCTTCGACATTTTTGGCGGCATCTTCTGGGTCGGAACGATGATCCTGGGTAGTTATTTTCTCGGTCGCTTGGTTCCCAATATCGGCGCTAGGATTCATTACGTCATTGCCGTGGTCATCGTCGTTTCCGTGCTTCCCGCGGTTATCAGCATCTATCGCAGCAGGCATAAGTTCGCCGCCGTCAATAATGGCGGCCCCGGCGCCACTTCTCGTCCAGAAGGCGAATAGACTGTGGCCGCCGCAAAGTTCCGAGCCATCATCTTCGATATTGGCCGCGTGCTGATTCGCGTGGACATCTCCCGTGCCATGGACGGGCTGGCTTCCGGCCTTTCGCTAACGCCTGAAGAAGTGTGGTTCGCCATTCAAAACGACCCACACTGGCTGGATTGGCAGGAGGGGCGCATTTCTCCCCGGGACTGGCACCTGCATCTCACCAAGCGCCTGGGCGCTTCACTTACTTTCGAACAGTTCAGCGAAGTCTGGAATCGCGCCCTGGACCCCAAACCCATCCACTCCGAGGCCTTCCTGGAGAGTCTTTCTAAGAACTACCGGCTCGCATTGCTTTCGAATACCGATCCCATCCACATGTCCCATGAGGAGGTTCGTTTCCCCTTCTTCCGCTTCTTCCCAATCCGCATGTATTCTTACCAAGTCGGCGCAAGCAAGCCTGACCCGATCATCTACCGCAAGGCGCTCCAGGCTTGCAAGGTCCGGGCGGAGGAAGCCGTGTATATCGACGATATTGCGGCCTACGCGGAGGCTGCCACCCGCCTCGGGATGACAGGGATCGTCTTCCATTCTCCCGAGCAGCTCCAAACCGAGCTCCGAAGGCTCGGGATCCAAATCGACTAAGCTCTCGTCAAGCAAAAAATCCGCTATTACCTGTCCTTTAGGGTAAACTTTGCTAGGACTAGTACTGCATCTTCGTTTTTTCGCCGCCTACAACCCGCTGTCCTTCTATCACTTACCGTAATCATCGCCTTTTCTTCTTTGGCTTCTTGCATGCTATCAGTGGGTTACGGGCCGAGTAACCCGGCAATTCCCCTAAACGGGGTGAGGAGAAAGATTGATTATGTCAGACGATAGAATTTCGGATGGGCGCACGGAATCACCAGCTTGGACGTTGCCAGCGATGGTCGTTCTAGGCTTGATAGCTATTGGCGGACTGGCAGTTGGGTGGAGTGCTTCTTCGAAGCTTGATGGCACACAGCAAGCAGTTGCAGCTCAATTGAAGACGGCAGAGCAGTCCATGCAACAGGACATGTCCTCCTTGAAGGATCGTCTTGCTCAAGACGAAAAGACCAACACGGATCTCCAGGGCGACCTGAAGGTTGTTACTGGCAAGCTAAAGATTACGCAGGGTCAGCTCAAGAAGTCGCGCGAGGAGGCAGCCAAGCTCAACGATGCGACTACCGAGAAGCTGACCGCTCTGGACACCTCAGTCCATTCGGAACTCGCGACCAAGGCTACCAGCGATGACGTAAAGACCGTGGACACCAAAGTTGTGGGCGTCAAGACTGACCTGGACGCCACCCGCGAAGACTTGAAAATGGCTCGCAGTGAGATGGGCACGCTCATCGCGCGCAACCATGATGAAATTGACCAGCTCCGCCGCCTCGGTGAACGGGACTATGTTGAATTCACCATCGTCGGCAGGAACAAGCCTCAAAAGGTAGGCAATGTCACTGTCGAACTGAAGGGCGTCAACGAAAAGCGCAGCCAGTTCAACGCCGCCGTAACGATCGAAGACAGGATATTCGAAAAGAAGAATCGCGCCATGAACGAGCCGATCTTCTTCTATCTTTCTGGAACGCATATTCCCGAGGAGATAGTCGTCAACAAGGTGGGCAAGAACACAGTCAGCGGCTATCTCAGCATCCCGAAAGCAAATTCGCAAACCGCCGCTGCGGCCACCAAGTCTGGCAACTAATTGCTTAATGCTGTAGCCCGGTGGCATTTACCGGGCTAGGTCTAAGGCGGGCAGATCATTCTGCCCGCCTTTTTTCTTTTCCAGGGCGCTGCGCCCTTCCATATTCCGATAGAATGGCTTCGCCGGTCCGGAGCCTTGCTTGCGCCAGACGTCCAGTGTTCTCTACATCGCCGTCGATACACTAATCCCGTTCCGAGGAAGCAGCCTCCACGGCTTGGATGAATTCACCGCGGCGCTCGACTACGAAGGCATACCCGCTGTCTGGCTGACCAGCCGCTCGCGTCTCCAATTCGACGACCCTCGCCGCAAGCACGGCCACACGCATCCCTTCATTGCGGAGGACGGGTGCGCTGTGTACTTGCCGGAAGGCTACTTCCACCTGCGGCCCTCATCCGACAGCTCGCGAACTAAGAAGGCCGCGACCGTGCGCCTCGGCCGGTTTACCTGTATTCCCATTGCGGAGGCCCTGCCTGTAGCCACTGAGGCCCTGCAAACACTCTCTCAAGATACCGGCGTTCCGGTTGTCACTCTCCGCTCACTCTCGCCCCGCGAACTGGCACAAAACACCGGCCTCCCGCAAAGAGAGGCAGAGCTTGCGCGGCAACGCGATTTTGACGACGTCTTTTTCTTTGCTGGTGCTTCTGACGGAGAGGTCACTAGATTTCTCGCGGAGGGGCGCGCGCGCAACCTCCAATTCCACCAGCACGGTGTGCTCTGGTCCGCCGCCATCGGCCGCAGCGTTCAGCGCTGCGTGCGCGAGCTTGCAAAGCTGTACGACCGGGCGCTCCGCTACCATGCCCACACGGTCGGCGTCGCCACGGTCGATTTAGCCGCCGGACTTTTCCCCTTCTGCGAGCGCACTATCCTTTTGAACGGCGCCAAATCCGAAGAGGCCTCCCACGATCAGGCTGGCACTTCTCACACGCGATGCTTGCCGCTCCATGCACCGGACTTTTGGGAACAGCTGCTTGCGGCTATCGCAACAAAAAACTAGGCGGCTCGGAAAAAATGTCGCGCAAATGCCCGCCGATTTGGACACCGCCAATTCCAATCAAAGAACTGGATCCCCATCCGTCTTCTCACAAACCATCTGTTCTCCGTGGGATAAGACGTTTGACCCTTCCTGGAGTCTTGGTCCCTAGATTGCCTTACTCTTATCGGCAAACGCTGCACGCAGACGCTGCCGACTCTGGTTCGCGAATACCAAACGCCGGCAGAGTAGATCGAGTACTAGGAGACCCCTGACCATGACTTGGCTTCGCAGTTTCTTCCGCCTTCCAGTTCACGAGTCCAACGTTGTCGTGGTTCTCGCCTTTTGCGTCATGTTCATGAGCTTTATGTCCGTTGCCCTGGTATGGCAGGCGCAGATCATTGCCAACCAGCGCGACGCTATTCAGTGGCTTGTGCGGCTCAAGTTCGGCGGCTAGTCGCGCCCGTCAGGCAGATTACCTGGCTTATCGGAACTCCAATCGCAACTGGACACTGACCCTCCCACGAAACGCAGTCTTGCATCGGTTGCCGGTGCGTTCGGCTTGGAAAGCAATTCCGGCAGACTTTCTCAGCAATTTGTGATTAAATAGTTTTACAGGGGATTTCTCTCGGGAGAACTGCCGTGAAAAGCATAGTTCGACTCGTCTTGCTAGCCACAACCCCGGCCCTTTTTGCGTCCCTGCAGCAAGCTTCAGCCGTGCAATCGGCTCCACAGGATGCTGCGTCTCCCGCCCAGCCGCAAGCGGCCAATCAGGCGTCCTCGCACGACCGCCACCATCGCAGGCACAGCACTGTCAAACGTCGCCATCATCGCAGAGCTTCGACTCAGCATTAATTGGAAAGCATTCGTGCAAAAAGGGGAGCTGATGGCTCCCCCTTTTGCTTTTTAAATGTGTCGTCTCGGAAGCGCGCTAAAAGCACGTATGTTTCGCGAGCGACGCGCACCGCAAAAGCGGTGTGATTAGCTGTGGTGCCGCTCTAAGCCCGGTGGAGTCATGGTCCCTCCGGAGCTCGGTGAGCTCACGTTCCGCTTGTACTCCTTCAATTGGTCGAATGCAAGCGAAGAGAGGGTGAACGCGCGATTTCCACAGTACTCGCGCAGATAACTGCTTGAGGTGATTACTTGATGAAAAGTGTCTCGCGCAGTTGGTCGCGGCCGACAAACGATTTCATGGTCCTGAAGCGGGTAAAGAGGTCCTGGATCTCTCGGTTCTGATAAACCTTTTGCGCCGCGCAGATGACCGGCGACGAAATCACTTGCAGCGAATTCGAATCCGCCACTCGATAGCGCTGAAAGCCCTCCGGCTTCTTGCTGTGAAACATCGCCAGAATCACGCCGCCCGGCCGCAAGAGTTCCGTCAGGTTGGCAACCATCTGCTTCGCCAGCATGGGCTCAAGGTAGTCCAGCAAATCCCACAAGAGCACGGCGTCGAACGACGCGCGCGGGTACTGCAGGTTCTCAGCCAGAAAGCGCGTCGCGCGACCGTTCGGTGTCATGTCCAACTTATCACGCGCGTCGGTGTCCTCGCGCAAGCGCTTCTCGTCGTCAGTCAGAAATGCTTTCCATCCTCGAAGGAAGTCTTCCGATGAGACGCGGAAGCCCCGCTCGATAAAAAAGCTTAAAGTCGTCTGCCATGCGGGCCCCAAATCCAGCAATGTGCCCCGTCCAAGGCCGTCAAGATTCCACAGGAATTCTTTCAGCCCGTTTGAGACGCGCGTCGATTCCGGCGATTCTGGGGCGCGCGTGGCGCCCACGGCGGAAACCGGTCCACCAGGAGTTCGTGATCGTGGATTCGAATGCACCGGAAGTGACCCGCCGCGGCTCGTCCCATTTGTCATGCCAAGGCCCAGTTTATTCAGAAAGCTCATCGTCAGTTAGCCGCCGTTCCGGGGCTCAGGGACGCAGTGTCAGCTACCTTGCCCGTCGATGCCGTTGCAGATGGGGCTGCTGACGCTGTCGCCGCGGACGCTTTGATCTCAGCAGTCTTGGTCGGCTGCTTGCCCGCTTCCACTCTTCCGCGCAGCAGCGCGCCGTCCTCAATCGTCAGGCGATCCGTCTGCACTTCGCCGGTGACGTGTCCCGTGCTCCACAGCTGAACCTTGTCCAGCCCTGTGACTTTTCCTTCGATTTTTCCCCGCACGATAACCTCACGCGCAAGCACGTCCGCCTTCACATGTCCGTTTGGTCCAACGGTCAAGCAGCTGTTTGTCGTGAGACTGAGTTTTCCTTCTACCATCCCGTCAACAAAAAGATCTTCGCTGCCCGTGACTTCACCTTTAATTCTAATTCCCTGGCTAATGCATGCGGCCGCGCGCGACGAAGTGGGGGGAGCACTGGAAATTGCGGGCGTACTAGCCGTAGCCGGGCTCGATGAAGTCGCAGAATTCGCAGGAGTTGCTGAGTGGCCGGAAACTTCTTCAGGCTTCGCATCTTCTTTTTTCCACATCTCACACCTCGACATCGAAAATTGGATTTTCGAAGCCGCTTATCGCAGGGCTGGTTGGAACTGCGACTCGGAAGAGTGAACATAGTACACGACTTAGCGGGTGTAAACAAGGAATGGCAGGTAGCAAATCTAGAGTGTTTCCTGAAAGGCTACACCAGTAATAGCGGATTTAGTTCTCCCAAATCCACTACAGATTGCGTCGTTTCTTTCTTCTCCCTTTTCCCTCGCAATTCCCACCAGTTCGCAACCATCCCGGCAAATTCCTGTGTTAATTCTTTTAGTGATTTATGCTTTTCCCACCAATGCTGAGGGTCGAAATCCCCGTCGCTCGCACTGGCGATGCGCACCTCAACATTCTCTGGAAAGACATGTTGGAATATATAGCGCGTGCGCCGCGTGTGAAAATTCGATGTGACAACGATCACCCTGTGCCATTTTCTTTCTTTCACAAGCCGCGTAAGCGCTTGCGCTACTTCCAGAGTACCGTCCGCATCGTGTACAAACCGCACGATCCTGTCTCTTGGCACTCCGCGCTCGATCAGGTCGTGCTCCATCAACTCAGCGATCCCCGCATTGGGCCGCAGGCGTCTCCCGCTCGCTACAATCACGGCCGCCTTCCCTTCCCTGAACAACTGCGCTCCTCGTGTCGACCGATCGGCATAAAAATTATCATCGCCCAGGACGATGAGCGCGTCCGCTTTGTCGAGAGGATCTTCGACTATCCACGTCTCCGCTGCAAAACGAAGTATGGGACGCCTTATCAGGTACAAGACGGCACAAAAGATTACAAGACACAGCAGTACAATCAAATTGAGGAAGATTCCGCCTAGCTCGTTTTGATTCGCTTGGCCATGCTTCATGAATTGGGATCCAGCGCTCGCAAATTTGCAGCTGCTTGCTCCGGCAGTTCTGAGTTGAAGTACACTTCTTTGATGCTGTAGGACTTGCTGGTCTTCTCCACGATGGGCAGTATCTCGATGTGCCAGTGGTAATCGTCCGGCAACGTCTTCCAATACCCTGCCAGTTCGCCTTTTTTGTTCTTGGTATTGGGTGATGTATGCACCACCAAATGATATGCCGGCGCCACCTTTTCCAGCCGGCGCAATACCCGCCCCAGTAGCGCCGCCAATTGCTTGCGATTCGAACCTGGCCGCGGCTGCTCGAACAAGTGGTTGTGCCTCCGGTGCATCAGCCAGACTTCGTACGGCACGCGCGACGCATACGGGCACAGCGCATAATAATCTCCCTGCACGTCCACGATTCGTTTTCCTTGCTTCTCTTCCTGACGCACGGTGTCGCAAAAAATGCAGCGCTCTTTGTCTTTGAACCATTCGTGCGCGGAGTTGAGTTCGTACTTGATTCGACGCGGGACAAAAATCGTGGCCGTCACCTGCGAATGAGCATGCGGCCACTCTTCTCCTGCCAGCACACCCTGATTCTTGAATACGCTGACATATTTAAAACGGGAGTCTTTCTTCAAATCCGCAATGCGCGCCCCCCACACCCACAACACCCGCTCAATCTCTTCGTCGTTGAACTGCGACATCCGCCTGTCGTGCAGCGGAGTCTCCACCACGATTTCGTGGGCGCCGAGCGCCACCATCTTGTCGTACATTCCTTCGGCTACACGCCCGGGCTCCCCCTCAATGTGATAAAGCGGCTCCGGGTGCGGCAAGACACGCACCTGCCATGCACCTTCCGCCGGCCACGTCATAATGGACCGCAGCTTTTCGAGCTTGGCCGGCTCCAGCGGGCACTCCTCCGGGGTCTCGCTGCGAACCTCTTTCTGTCCCAGGATGACCCAGCTTTGAGTGATGGGATCTTTGCGAAGTTCCATTCGATGTCTTTAGCGGGTGTAACGTGCGGGTGTCGGTCCCTGTTCGAGGCGGTGACGATCCCAGATCGCGCCTTCGCGCGTGAAGTAGGCCATTTCGAAGTCTTGCGTCAGCTCCAACGCATCCACAGGGCAAGCATCCTCGCAGAGTCCACAGAACATGCACCGCGAAGTGTCATACGTAAAGTTAGTCAACACTTTCCTTCGCGTGGCATCGTCGCGTTGCCAGCCCACCACAATCAAGTTTTCCGGGCATGCCAACGCGCACAAATTGCAGCCAATACAAAGCGTCTCGCCCGTCTCTGGATTATTATTCAGCCGCGGCGCACCGCGATACCGCTCTGCCACCATCGGCCGCTCCAGCGGATACTGCTCCGTCACAATATTCTTGGGATGTTGCGCCCGGAAGGTGACCGCAAGGCCCTTCAAGAAATCGACTTGAAACAATCGCCCCAGGAGCTCTCGCATGCGCCTAGTTTGTTTCCCCCCTCCCCAATTGTCAAGCAACCGCTTCTCCGTTTTTCTGTGCGCTCTCAGCGGCTCGGCGTTATATCCGTTTCCTTTGTTTTCGCGTGTTATTCTCTCTACCGCGATGGAAATTGATATCCAGTTCATGCAGGAAGCCCTGGCCGAAGCGGGCGCCGCAGCCACGGCCGGCGAAGTTCCCATCGGTGCCGCGCTAGTCCATGACGGCAAGATTCTCGCCCGCTCCGGCAACCGCACCATTCGCGACAATGACCCCACAGCCCACGCGGAAATGGTTGTACTTCGCGAAGCCGCCCGCCTTCTTGGCAACTACCGTCTCGCTTATACGACTCTTTACGTCACCATAGAGCCATGCAGCATGTGCGCGGGCGCCATCATCCAGGCCCGCGTCCCGCGCCTCGTCTACGGAGCCGACGATCCCAAGGGCGGCGCCGTTCGCTCCTGCTTCGAAATCCTCTCCCACCCGCGCCTCAACCACCGGGTGGAAATCGCCGCCGGGATTCTCGCCCCGGACTGCGCTTCCATTCTCCAGTCTTTCTTCGCTGAACGCCGCTGACTCGCGCGTCCGTTAGGCCTAGTAGTCAATTCGTGTAGAGGCAAGCCTTGGTCTACCTACTCCTCGTTGGCACTCAAACCGAGCGCTCGATTGCCGAAAAACGCAACGCTCTGCTACGATTAAACCTACGACGACCGCGGAGAGGTGGCTGAGCGGTTGAAAGCACTCGCCTCGAAAGCGAGCGTACGGGAAACCGTACCGTGGGTTCAAATCCCACCCTCTCCGCCAT
>WNGJ01003131.1_pt1 | contig 16954 bp, 12 predicted proteins | sample 5400611 | NCBI WGS metagenome assembly WNGJ01 (sample SAMN13153375, study PRJNA577476) | soil metagenome | isolation source: 40 cm soil or saprolite under Garry oak tree replicate 1 | place: USA:California | collected 2016-06-15 | reverse complement strand
CGCGTGACGGCGCACCCGCGGATCACGCTGGCGCGGAACGAGGTGACCGAGCTCCCCTCGCCGGGAGTGGTCGCCACGGGTCCGCTCACCTCCGAAACGTTGAGCTGCGCGATTGCCGCGCGGCTGGGCACGGCGGCGCTCGCCTTCTTCGACGCCATCGCGCCCATCGTCTCCGTGGACTCGCTCGACCACGACCGATTGTTCCGGGCCTCGCGCTACGGCAAGGGCGGCGGCGACGACTACTTGAACGCCCCCCTCACCGAGGGCGAATACGACGTCTTCCTTCAGGCCCTGGGCTGCGCCGACCAGTACGAGCCGCAACACGAGTTCGACCGGACGCCGTACTTCGAGGGATGCCTGCCCGTGGAGGAGATGGCCCGCCGGGGGCGGGACGTGCTGCGCTTCGGGCCGATGAAGCCCGTCGGGCTGACCGATCCGCGGACCGGCCGCGAGCCGTTCGCCGTCGTGCAGCTGCGCCAGGAGGACCGGGCGGGCCAGATGTGGAACCTCGTGGGCTTCCAGACGCGGCTGCGGATCCCCGAGCAGCAACGAGTGCTGCGGCTGATCCCGGGGCTCGCGGGCGCGGAGTTCCTGCGGTACGGCAGCCTGCACCGGAACTCCTACGTCAACTCGCCCGCCGCGCTCACGCCGCACCTGTCGGCGAGAGATGATCCCCGCCTCCTGTTTGCCGGCCAGCTTACCGGCGTCGAGGGGTACATGGAGTCCGCGGCGACCGGCATCCTCGCGGGGATCAACCTGGCGCGTCTGCTCTCAGGCGCGACCCCGCTGCTGCCGCCGCCCACGACGATGCTGGGGGCGTTGTACCGCTATCTGCGGGAGGCCGACCCGGAACACTTCCAGCCGATGAACGCGAACTTCGGCCTGCTCGAGCCGCTGGAGCGACCGGTCAAGGACAAGCAGCGGAAGAAAGTGTTGCTGGCGGAGCGGGCGCTCGAGGAAATGGAGCGATTCGCCGCGACGTGACCTCTGCCGCGACCGACATCGACGCCTTCGTCGCGTTCCTCGGCAAGGAGCGCAACGATTCGCCGCACACCGTCAAGGCGTACGCGCGCGAGGTGGCGGATTTCGCGGCGTTCTGCGCGCGCTTCTACGGCGGACCCTGGAGCTGGGCGGGGGTGGACCGGCTCGCCGTCCGCGGCTTCCTGGGCGCCCTGCGGCAGCGCGGCCTCGCCCCCCGCTCCCTAGCCCGCGCCCTCTCCGCGCTGCGCACGTTTTACCGGTTCTTGAACGTCACGCGCGGGGTGGAGGTGAATCCGGCCAAGGCCACCCGCACGCCCAAGCTGGGGCGCACGCTGCCGACGCACCTGGACCGCGCCGAAGTGGACCTGGTGTTCGCGGAAGCGGAGCGCCGGGCGGACGCGGGCGGGTTCAGGGAGGCACGCGACCTCGCGATGCTCGAGCTGTTCTACTCCACCGGGATCCGGCTGTCGGAGCTCGCCGGGCTGAACGAGGCGGACGTGGATCTCGTGTCGGACCAGGTGAAGGTGCGCGGCAAAGGACGCAAGGAGCGGATCGTGCCGTTGGGGCGGCACGCGGGGGCGGCGCTGCGGCGCTATTACCGGCAGCGCGACGGGTTGCTCGCCGCCTCGCCCCCGCCCGACCGGCGGGCGGTGTTCCTGAACCAACGCGGCCGCCGGCTGAGCCCGCGCGGCGTCCAGCTCGCCATGAAGCGGCTGTTCGGGAGCCTGGCGCGCGGCCGCGAGCTGCACGTTCACGCCCTACGCCATTCGTTCGCGACCCATCTGCTCGACGCGGGGGCGGACCTGCGGGCGGTGCAGGAACTGCTTGGGCACGCCTCGCTCAGCACGACGCAGGTGTATACTCATACTTCGGTTGAGCGGCTCAAGAAGGTGTACCACCAGGCCCACCCGCGGGCCTGATCGAGAGGATGGGGCGTTGACGGGTTTTCGCATCCACAGCACCACCATCGTCTGCGTGCGGCGCGACGGCCACGTCGCCCTCGGGGGCGACGGGCAAGTCACGATCGGCGACACGGTGATGAAGGCGAACGCCAACAAGGTCCGCACCCTGAAGGGGGGCAAGATCCTGGCGGGGTTTGCCGGCGCCGCGGCCGACGCCTTCACACTGTTCGAGAAGTTCGAGGAGAAGCTGGAGCGCTACCCCGGGAACCTGCCGCGCGCGGCGGTCGAGCTCGCCAAGGACTGGCGGTCGGACCGGGTGCTGCGCCGCCTGGAGGCGCTGCTCGTGGTGGCGGACAAGGAGCACGGCTACGTGATCAGCGGCTCGGGCGAGTTGATCGAGCCCGACGACAGCGTCCTCGCCATCGGCTCGGGGGGGACCTACGCGCTCGCTGCTGCGAGAGCGCTGCTGCGCTCCTCCGAGCTCGCCGCCAAGGACATCGTGCAACAGTCGCTCGAGATCGCGGCGGAGATCTGCGTGTTCACGAACGAGCACATCACGATCCTGGAGCTCTAGATGGCTGAACCGACCCGGACGCCCCCCACGTCCCCCACGCCCCCTACGCCCCCTACGCCCCCTACGCCCCCTACGCCCCCCACGGCCCCCGCGGACGAGGCACCCCCCGCGGAGCAGGTGCAGAAGGAAGAGCAGCTGCCCTGGCTCGAGGAGCTGCCGCCGCGCAAGATCGTGGCCGAGCTCGATCGCTACATCGTGGGCCAGGAGGTCGCGAAGAAGTCGGTGGCGATCGCCGTCCGCAATCGGTGGCGCCGCGCGCAGGCGCCCGACGAGATCCGGGACGAGATCCTCCCCAACAACATCATCATGATCGGGCCCACCGGGGTGGGGAAAACGGAGATCGCCCGGCGCCTGGCCCGCCTCGCCGGCGCGCCGTTCCTCAAGGTCGAAGCGTCCAAGTTCACCGAGGTGGGCTACGTTGGGCGGGACGTCGAGTCCATGATCCGCGAGCTCGTGGACGTCGCCATCAACATGGTGCGGACCGAGCGGGAGGACGACGTCTATCCCGACGCGGAGACCCGCGCCGAGGAGCGCCTGCTGGACATCTTGCTGCCCTCCACCCTGCCCACGCCGCCCACCTCCCTAGCGGCGGCGCCGGCCCAGCCGCCCGGCTCCCCGGCGGAGCGCCCCCTCTTCGTCGTTTCCTCCAAGGGAGACGTGACGGCCAAGCCCACCGAGGCGGACACGCAGACGCAGGAACGCCGCCGCCGCACGCGCGAAAAGCTGCGCCAGCAGCTCAAGGATGGGAAGCTCGAGGAGCGCGAGGTGGAGATCGAAGTCCAGCAGCAGAGCTTCCCGTCCCTCGAGATGATGCAGCCGCCGCCGGGGATGGAGGGGCCGGACGTCAACTTTACGGAGATGCTGCAGGAGCTGCTCCCTAAGCGCAAGAAGCGCCGCACCGTGCACCTGCACGAGGCCCGCCGCATCCTGATCGACGAGGAGCTCAAAAAACTGGTGGACATGGACGACGTCGTGAACGAGTCGCTCGACCGCGTCGAGAACCACGGGGTGATCTTCATCGACGAGATCGACAAGATCGCGGGCGAGCGGGGCACCGTCGGTCCGGACGTGTCGCGCGAAGGCGTCCAGCGCGACCTGCTGCCGATCGTCGAAGGCTCCACCGTCCAGACGCGGTACGGCTACGTCCGTACCGATCACATCCTGTTCATCGCGGCCGGCGCGTTCCACGTCTCCAAGCCGTCCGACCTGATCCCCGAGTTGCAGGGACGTTTCCCGATCCGCGTCGAGCTGTCCCCGCTCACCGAGGAGGACTTCGTGCGCATCATGACGGAGCCCGAGAACGCCCTTACCAAGCAGTACGCCGCGCTGTGTGCGGCGGAGGGCGCGACCCTCGAGTTCACCCCCGACGGCGTGCGCGAGGTCGCTCGCATCGCGGCGAAGGTCAACGAGCAGCTCGAAAACATCGGCGCGCGTCGCCTGCACACCGTCATGACGACCCTGCTCGAGGAGGTGCTCTTCGCCCTGCCCGACTATCCCACGAAGCAGATCGTGTTCGACGCCGCCGCGGTGCGCGACCGCCTCGCGAAGATCGCTGGCGACGAAGACCTGCGACGCTACATCCTCTAGCCCGCCTTTAGCCCGCCTTGTCTTGGGTCGGGGGGGCGGGTAGAATCCCCTCGGCGCCATGGCCAAACGGGACTTCCTCTCTTTCAACGACCGCTCGGAGGACGACCTCCGCGGCCTCCTCGACCTCGCCGGGCGCATGAAGCAGGGGGCATACCGCGACACCCCGCTTGCCGGAAAGACCCTGGCGATGATCTTCGCGAAGTCGAGCACCCGCACCAGAGTCTCCTTCGAGGTCGGGACCTACCAGCTCGGCGGCCAGGCGCTGTTCCTGTCTTCCCGCGACATCCAGCTGGGCCGGGGGGAGCCGATCGCCGACACCGCCCGGGTCCTGTCTCGCTATGTGAACGGCATCATGATCCGCACCTTCGATCACGCGGAAGTGGAGGAGCTGGCGCGCTGCGCCACCGTCCCCGTGATCAACGGCCTCACCGACCTGCTGCATCCCTGCCAAGTGCTGGCCGACCTGTTCACGGTGCACGAGGCCCTCGGCGGGTGGGAAGGGAAGCGCGTCGCCTGGGTGGGGGACGGGAACAACATGGCCAACAGCTGGATCGAGGCAGCGGGGCTGCTGGGGTTCGAGCTGCGGCTCGCCTGTCCCGAGGGCTTCGAGCCGGACCGCGCGATCTTCGAGCGCGCCCAGGCGCGCGCGGGGGCCTGCATCACGATCACCGAGGTGCCCGAGGAAGCCGTCGAAGGCGCGCACGTCGTCAACACCGACGTGTGGGCGTCCATGGGTCAGGAAGACGAGGCGGAGGCGCGCCGCAACGCGTTCAAGGGATACACGGTGGACGCCGCCCTGATGAAGCTCGCCGACCGGCGCGCGATTTTCCTGCACTGCCTGCCGGCCCACCGCGGCGAAGAGGTCACGGCCGAGGTGATCGAAGGTCCGCAGTCTCGCGTGTGGGACGAGGCCGAGAACCGATTGCACGTCCAGAAGGCGCTGCTCGCGACCCTCATGGGCTAGAGATGACCAAGCGCACGCCGTTGTACGCCCTGCACTCAAGCCTCGGGGCCAAGCTCGTGCCCTTCGGGGGCTACGAGATGCCGCTGCACTACCCCGGTGGGATCGTGGCCGAGCACAAGGCCGTGCGGGACGGGGTGGGCGTGTTCGACGTCTCGCACATGGGGGAGTTCGAGGTCACCGGGCCCGATCGCAACGCGTTCGTGCAGCGGGTGACGTGCAACGACGTCGCGGCTATGAAGCCCGGCCAGGCGCAGTACTCCGCGATTCTCACGGACAAGGGCACGTTCGTGGACGACTGCGTGGTGTACCGCTTCGCGGACAAGCTGATGATCGTGGTGAACGCGGCGAACATCGCCAAGGATTGGGAGCACATCGTGGCGCACAAGCGCGGCAACGTGCGGCTGCGCGACATCTCCGACGACACGGGACTGCTCGCAGTCCAGGGGCCGCGGGCCGAGGCGCTGCTCGCGCCGCTCACGACCGCCGGCATCGCGCTGCTGCCCTACTACCACTTCGTCGAGGCGAAGCTCGCGGGGGTCGAATGCTTCATCTCCCGCACGGGCTACACCGGTGAAGACGGGTTCGAGCTGTACTGCCGGGCGGAGGACTTGGAGACGCTGTGGCACGCGGTGGTGGGGTCCGGCCGGGCCGAGCCGTGCGGGCTGGGGGCGCGGGACACCTTGCGGCTGGAAGCGGCCTACCCGTTGTACGGCAACGATATCGACGACGGCGTCACGCCCTTCGAGGCGGGCCTGGGCTGGGTCGTGAAGCTCGACAAGGGGGCGGACTTTCTGGGCCTCGCCGCCCTGAAGGCGCAGAAGCTCGCGGGCGTCAAGCGACGGCTCGCCGGATTCCGAGTGCTCGAGCCGCGCGTCGTCGCCCGGCCGGGGCACGAGGTGTACGTGGACGGCCACAAGGTGGACGTGGTCCGGAGCGGCACCGTCACCCCGACGGCAAACTACGCGCTGGGGCTCGCCTACCTGCCGCCGGCCCAGGCGGCTCCGGGGACGCGCTTCGAGATCGACGTGCGCGGCCGGCGCGCCGCGGCCGAGATTGTGAAACTGCCGTTCGTGCCGCACAGGACCAAGCGGAACGTCGCATAGGCGATGCGCGTCGGGATACTGACCATCTCGGATCTCGGGGCCATGGGGCAGCGGGCCGACGTGTCGGGCGATACGATCCTCGAGTGGGCCGGAGGGCGGGGATACGACGTGGTGGTGCGCAGCGTGGTGCCGGACGAGACCGATCGGATTGCAGCCAAGCTCGCCCGCTGGGCGGACTCGGGCGAGGTGGACGTCGTCCTCACCACGGGCGGGACCGGGCTCGCCGATCGCGACGTGACCCCCGAGGCCACGACGGCGGTGCTCGAGCGTCCGGCACCCGGGATCGCCGAGGCGCTGCGGGCCGCCGCGGGCCCGCGGTTTCCCCGGGCCTGGCTGTCGCGCGGGGTCGCGGGGACCCGCGGCAAGACGTTGATCGTGAACCTGCCGGGCTCGCCCGGTGGCGTCCGCGACGGCCTCGTCGTGCTGGAGTCGCTCCTCGACCACGCGATCGAGCTGCTAAGTGGCGAGAAGGTCACTCACTGATAGCTGAAAGCTGAGAGCTGAAAGCTGACACCTGATGGCTGACCGCTGATGGCCGACCGCATTCTCATCACGACCGACGACCTCGAGCACGCGGTGCGGATCAACGCCCAGCTCGAAGCGGCGGGGTTCGAGACGAGCATGGCGTCGTCGTTCGACGACGTGCGCCAGGAGGTGCGGCGCCGCGAGCCCGACTGCATCGTGCTCTCGGGCGGCCTGCACGAGGACGCCGCCATCCAGCTGCTCCTCGCCGCGCGGGACCGCTCCATCTCGACGCTGGGCCTGGTCGAGGCGACCGAGCCCGACGCCAAGGGACTGGCCCTGCGGCTGGGCCTCACCGCCTGGCTCAGCAAGCCCGTGGAGGCGCCCGAGGTGGTGGCGACGGTGCGGCGCCTCATCGAGCGCCGCAAGCTCCAGGGGCGCACCGGCATCCTCGGCGAGTCCCCCGCCATCCAGGAGGTGCTCGTCAAGATCGAGCAGATGGCGCCGGTCAGCTCGACGGTGCTCATCGAGGGCGAGTCGGGCACCGGCAAGGAGCTTGTCGCTCGGGGGATCCACGACCTCTCCCCCCGCCGCGGCAAGCCGTTCATCGCCGTGAACTGCGCGGCCATCCCCGACACCCTGCTCGAGAGCGAGCTGTTCGGCCATGAGAAAGGCGCGTTCACCGGTGCCGCGGAGCGGCGCCTAGGCCGCTTCGAGCTGGCCGACGGGGGGACGATCTTCCTGGACGAAGTGGGGGAGATGACCCCCGCGACGCAGGTCAAGCTGCTGCGGGTGCTCGAGGACCGGGAGTTCTTCCGCGTCGGCGGCACCCAGCCGATCAGGGTGGACGTGCGCGTGATCTCCGCGACCAACAAGTCCCTGAAGGAGGCCGTCGCCTTGGGCCAGTTCCGGGACGATCTGTACTACCGGCTCAACGTCCTCTCCATTTATCTGCCGCCGCTGCGCGAGCGCAGAACGGACATCCCGCTTTTGGTGCGGCGCTTCATCGCCGAGTTCGCCGCCCAACACGAGCGCACATTCCGCGGCATCACTCCCGAGGCGCTCCAGATCCTGGTGGATGCCGATTGGCCGGGCAACGTGCGTCAGCTCCGCAATCTCGTCGAGTCGATGGTCGTGCTGGCTCCTGAAGGCGAGATCCGCGCGAGCGACATCCCACGCGACGTGCGCGAACGGACTCGGGGGCTGCCGGTGCGCGTGGTCGCAGGCACACGCGAGGTGGCGGGCAAGGAGCTGGAGTTCATCTTCCGCAGCTTGGTCGAGCTGAAGCTCCAGGTGGAGGAGCTGCGACGCCGTCTGGATGAGCGTCCCTCCCCCCAGCGCGTGGAGGTGATCGAGGTGGGTCACGGCACGCCCCTTGCCACTCAGATTCAGGAGGCGGAGACGACGCCGGAGGCCGAGGTGCTGTATCACTCCGGCATGACAATGGCGGATGTGGAGCGCGCCGCGATCGAGGCGGCGCTGCGCGAGACGCAGGGCAACCGTCGCAAGGCGGCGGAGCTCCTGGGGATCGGTGAGCGCACGCTGTACCGCAAGCTGAAACAGTACCAGATGGTGTAACCTGGTGTCGGCAAACGCTTTTGACCTTGGTTTTTAGCCGTGGACTTTAGGGTCGTTTCAGAGCGTTGCGTGACGTGCCTCGCGTGCGTACGGGTGTGCCCCGCCGACGCGGTGGCGGTGGAGGAGCAGCGCGTCTCGATCGTCGACGAGGCGTGTACGCGGTGTGGGCTCTGCCTCCCGGCGTGCCCGCACGACGCCATCGTCGCTGGTGGCGACCTGGAACGGGCCCTCGAGCTCGCCAAGGGCGGCCGCGCGACGCTGATCCTCACCGTCGAGTCGGCCGCCTACTTTTATCCCGCCACCCCCGAACAGCTCGTCAACGCGTGCTACGCCGCGGGCTTCCGGACCGTGCACCGGGGGGTGCTGGGGGACGAGCTGATCGCGCGCGAGTACACGCGCGTGCTGGCGGACGAGGGCTGGGGCACGCTGATCCGCAGCACCTGTCCGGTCATCGTGGAGACCGTCAAGACCCAGTACCCGGAGCTCATCCCCTACCTGGCGCCTGTCGCGACGCCTGTGGCGGCGGAGGCGCGCTATCTGAGGCATCTGTACGGCCCTCGCACCGCTGTGGTCTACGCGGGCGTGTGTCTGACGGAGGGCGGCGGGGACGTGGACGCCGCCATCACCTTCGAGGATCTGAAGGAGCTCTTGGGGCGCCGCGCGGTCCGGCTGGAGGACCAGCCGCTGCATTTCAATCGGGTTCCCGAGGAGCGGCGGCGTCACTGGAGCACCGCCGGCGGGCTGCCGCTCGAGGTGCTGATGGAGGAGCGGCAGGCCTCCCGCCGCTTCCGCAAGCTGCGCGGCTTGGGCCACTTGGAGGCGCTGGCGCGCGCCGTCGCGGTGGATCGGATCGATCTCGGGTTCGTCGATATCCTGCCGTGCGAAGGCTGTCTCGATCACCCCTTGCTCGGACCGAAGGAGGAGCTGTTCCGGCGGCGGGAGATCGTGGGGGCGACCGAGCCCGCCCGGGCGCGCGAGCCGGTGGTGGAGCTCGGCCTGGCGGGGAGCGTGACCGTGGGAGCGGCGTTTGCGATTCCGCGCAACGGGCAGGGGCCGCCGGCCGAGGCGATCGACGCGGTCCTGGCCCAGATCGGGCTCGCGCCCAACGGCAAGCCGTGGGACTGCGGGGCCTGCGGCTACGCCACCTGCCGGGCGTTCGCGGGCGCGGCGGCGCTGGGGCGAACCACCCTCAAGTCGTGCCCGCCGTACCTCGACAAGCAGGCCCAGCACGCTCAGCAGCAAGCGGCCGTGGATTCACTCACCGGGCTGTCTTCGTTCCGCGTGTTGCGGGACCGTCTGGCGAGCGAGACCGCGCGCACCGCCCGCACGGGGGAGTCGTTCGTGGTGCTGTTCGTGGACCTCGACAACTTCAAGCAGGTGAACGACGAGTACGGCCACGAGGCGGGGAACGACGTGCTGCGGAGCGTCGCGCGGGAATTCGCCGCCCTGATCCGCTCGACCGACTTGGCGGCCCGCTACGGCGGCGACGAGTTCGTGCTCCTCTTGGTCCGGACCGGCCTGGGGGGGGCAGTGGTGGTCGCGGAGAAGGTGCGGGTGGACATCGAGGGTCTGGGAACGCGGCTGGGCTATCCAGCCGGGCTCGTGACCGTTAGCATTGGTGTCGCCGAAGCGCGGCCGGGGCCCGACCAGGAGGACGTCCTGATCACTGCGGACCGCGCGCTGTACCGCGCCAAGGAGCAGGGTCGCAATCGAGTCGCAACCGGGGAGAGTTGATGTGACATTATCCAAGGCATCGGGGCCGCCCGGCGGAGGCGACCCCGGGCCCGATCCGTGGGGTGTGAAGCGTGCGGAAAACCTCATTACCAGCCTGACGGGCGTGTTGTCGGCGCGGGTCGTGGTGACGCCCAACAAGGGGGAGATCAGCGAGATTCACGTCCTCACCGCGGGCGACGTGCAGCCGAAGCAAGTGGTGCGCAACATCGAGTCGGCGCTCATGGCGCAGCTCGGCGTCAAGATCGACCACCGCAAGGTCAGTGTCGCGCAGACCGCGGACGTGCGTCCCATGGAGGTGTTGCAGCAGGAAGCGATCGCGAGTCGGGCCAACAAGCGCGTGGTGGTGTTCCAGGGGCTCGAGGTGCGGCCCTCCGACCGGTCGCAGCGCGTGATGGTGCGCGTACGGCTGTCGTTCGACGGGCGGGAGGCGGAGGCGGAGGAATTGGGGACCGACACGATGCGCAACCGCGTGGAGGCGGCGGCGCGGGCGGCGGCGTTGTGTCTGGACGAGCTGCTCCCCGACAACTCGGTGGCGCTCGAAGGGGCCATCATCACCGATGCCTTCGACCGCAAGTTCGTCCTCGTCGCGGTGCACGGGCTGGGCGGTCGCGAGGCGCAGCTGCTGACGGGGACCTGTGAGATCCGGGAGAGCGCGGAGCGTAGTGCGGTGTTGGCGGTGTTGGACGCGACCAATCGCTGGACCGATGCGCGTCGGTAAGCAACTGTAGAATAATAACTTAAAGACCCCTTCGCCCTCGACCTGCTGTACCCATCTGGCGGGGGCTTGCGAGTTTCCTGTTTCTGTAGTATTTCCTGTTCCGTGCGTTTTGATAGAATTCAACTTGCCGCCGGGCGCCGGCATCGTGGCACCTTGCGCACTTCCTATTTTGGTGGTATTTCGCATTCTGTGAGTCCATCGAAGACCAAGAAGTACTGGGGGACGCAGCGGGTCGCACACATTTGCCATGTGTCGCCGGCGACGGTGGCGCACTGGATCGACCAGGGGCTGCTCAAGGGTCACAAGACGCCGACGGGGCGGCGGCGCGTCGACACGGCGGAGCTCGTGGAATTCTTGCGGTCGCGGGACATGCCGGTGCCGGCGGACCTGCGGGACGCGCTGGGGCGCGACGTCATCGTGGTGGTGGACGACGACCAGGCGTATCTCCACGCGTTCGCGAAGACGATCGAGAAGTCGGACCTGGGGGTGGAGGTGGTGAGGGCGTCGAACGGGGTGGATGCGCTGCTCGAGATCGGCCGGGTGCGGCCCTCGTTGATCGTCTTGGACTTCAAGCTGCCCGATCTCAACGCGGTGCAGGTGATCGAGCGGCTGCTCGAGCCCGGGCGTCAGCTGGACGTCGAGGTGTTGGTGCTGACGGGCGGGATTCGGGATGAGGACACGAGGCGGCTGCAGGCCGTCGGCGTCAAGACGATCGTGAACAAGGCGGACGGGATCACGGTCGTTATCGACGCAATTCGGCAGGCATTGCGGAGACGGAAGGCGGCGTAGGAGGACTCAGCGATTGTCAATCGCCAGTCGCGTTGTGGTTTTCACGCGAGTGGTTGCAGGCGATACAGGACACGAGGGAAAAGGGAGGGTAAGGGGCCCGGGTCGCCGTTGCCCAAGCGGAGCCGAGCGAACAGCTGATGAGCGGAGCGTCGGGTACGTCATAGCGAGACGTGCCACTCCATATCTGACGAGGATCCACTCGCAGGTTCCTAAGGGGGTGACGCTCTATGCTACATGCGCTCGCACTGTTCTTCAGCGTGGTAGCCAGGTTGTTTCTGGCCGATCTCGCGGTCAAATGGTAACGAGCGGCTAACGGCCCCTCCTCCTCCTTTGGAAGAAGAAGAGTGCAACTAGTGACAGGAATCGTCGGGCAGATTCTCAAACGGATTCGTATTCATCTGCTTGTCGCAGCGGTTTTTCTCGCGGCGGCAGCAGTACTGGTCTTGCCCGAATGGGTCGTTCCGGTGTTGTCTATGTCGCGGTTTTGGAATGCTGTTGTAGCGTTTTTGATACTCGGCGTTGCGTGCGACTCGTTCTTTCTGCCGGTCTCGCGCGTACCCTTCGCAAACATTACGAGTTCAGTCGTCTTCATTCCGATCCTGGCTTCCGTAGCACTCTTTCCTCACCCTTGGCCGATGGTCGTGAGTGGAGTCACGGCGGCACTGGCTGATGCCTTGCGCCGAAAGCCGCTGATTAGAGTCCTGTTCAACACGGCGCAATACATGCTTGCTACTGGACTGGGAGGTCTGGTCTATCGCCTACTCGGTGGAACGGTTGCCTTGGATACGTTTTCACTCGGTCTGATCCCGTTCCTAGGCCTAGTGTGCACGTTCATCATTGTTAACACGGGTAGTGTCGCGCTGGTGGTGGCGCTAACAAGTGGGGCTTCCCTTCGGGAGACGTGGGACGGCATAATCGGGGGTGCGCTCGCGTACGATTTCCTGTCAAGCTCGCTGGCGGTATTGCTGATCTACCTGTACGTCAAGTTGCAGATTGCGGGCCTGGCTCTCCTAATTGTCCCACTCTTTTTTGTACGGCACAGCTACCAGAAGAAGGAGGAACTCGAGCAAGTCAATCAAGAATTGCTCGAGCTCATGGTGAAGGCCATCGAAGCACGGGACCCATATACGTCAGGCCACTCCGTTCGAGTGCAGGAGTATGCCCGTGTAATCGCCCGTGAGTTTGGGCTTTCTGGAGCACCCCTCAGACACGTAACCAAGGCGGCCCTGCTACATGATGTTGGCAAGATCCATGAAGACTTCGCGCTTCTCCTCCGGAAAGAGGGCAAGCTTACTCCTGAGGAGCGGATGGCCATGCAGAATCACCCTGTCCGTAGTGCAGATCTAGTCCGAACAATAGGTGGCCTTCGCGGGGACGTAGAAGCCGCGATTCGCCATCATCACGAGAACTATGATGGTACTGGATACCCAGACGGCCTGTCGGGCGACGAGATACCGCTCGGAGCGAGAATCATCATGATCGCCGACACGATCGACGCTATGACCACGGATCGGCCATATCGACAGGCTTTGACACTCGTTAGGGCAATCGAAGAGCTCCAGGGGCATGCAGGCAGCCAGTTCGACCCTGTTTTGGTGGACTTGGTTACGCGGTCTCCTGGAATTCGGAGGCTGCTGGCTCCTGGCAAGAATGTCGGCACGGAACGTGCCCCACTGCAGACGAGGTCCAGGGTTCACTCGACGTGGGCTCAACCGTCGAAGGCTACATAGAGGGTTGAACCGAGTAGGTCCGCGAGTTGTTCGAGCGCGCTTCCGCGCTGCCTTCGTGGCCTAAGTGCAGAACCCCCCAAAGCACGACACACTGCGCGAATCAACCGGACGCGACCGCCCAGTCTAGACTCAGGAGTTGAGGGCTTGCTCGGTGGTGACGACCACCTTCCGCGTTACACTAGGAATCCCTGTCCGACCAGCGAGGCTTTCAAGCCCGCTAGGTCAGGCGCTTCAAACGCCTTCAGCTCGTGCTCGGTTTTGGGATGCTCCCCCCCGTGGGCCCGCCTCTCCGCCCAAGCCTGCGCGGCCAGCGTCTGTAGGTAGAACATTACGTTGCGGTTTCGGAATCTCTCCTTTGCCTGTTGCGCCATCGTGCACGCCGTAACTGGTTCCCCGACATGTCCTGCTTTGAAGATCTTTAGTTTCTCAATGATCCCCAAGCTGTGCACGGCGCGCTCCCTACCCGAAGTGAGTTTTTCCAGCATCCCAATTCTGTCGAGCGCTAGCGCGATGTCAGACGCAAGGAGAGCTAGGTTTGCGCTTTCCGTGACGAACTCGACTCGCTTGTACCACCTGGGATCTTCTTCGACAAGCTTCTTCGCCTTCTCGAGACACTCCGCTGCTCTCCGGGAGTCCCCATTCAACATGTACGCTTCCGCGAGATTGGTGTACGATATGACTAGGCGGGGGCTCCTACCGCGGGAGGCTGCCTCGAGGCAGTAGCAGCCGAATTTGATCGCATCGGCGTAATCACCCTCATGCGTCTTGATGCCGCAGAGGTTGGCGGCAATGATTGATGCGCGCGACTCATCGCCAATCTTTCTCGCGAGGTTGAATCCTGCGAAGTAGGCAGCTTCAGCCGGCCCAATCTCGCAAAGATAGTGTCTGCACATACCCAGCCCGTTGTAGACGTAATTCAAGGTGACGCTGTCCGACGATGATCTCAGTACATCGATCGCCCGTTCGAGATAACCTGCGGCTCGCTTTAGCTCACTGAAGAAGAAGTAGCAGAAGCCGAGTGCGTGTAACACGACTGGGTCATTAGCGCCTACGGGCTCTTCCGATAACGCGAGGAGTTCATTCAGCGCGCTCTCTACACGTCTATCCTCGCCGAGCTCAGCTCCTGCTCTGGCGCACTCGAATAGCGCTAGAGCTGTGAGTCGTGCGTCGCTCAAGCGTCGTGCGGCTGCGAGTGCTTCCTCGGTCGCTTGACAGTACTTTTCTAGTGGGTCCCGATCGAGGAGGTACTGCGCTGCCGCGCGCATGCGTGTCGCATCGGCCAGCTCGCGGGGCGATAGCTCCGGATCGGCCAGAACCTCGGTCAGAATCGGAAGAGCATGCTCAGCCTTCGATTGGTCTAGGAGAGCCCTCGATAGTAGGAACCTGATGCGTTTCTCCGCGCTCCCCGCGGCGCTGCGCTGGCCCTGGAGGACCAACAAGATCTGCTCGGCCTCATAGGGAGCGCCGACGGCGAGTGCTTGCTCCGATCCGTCGATCCCGAACGACAGGGCTCGCGATGCATCCCCCCCCCGCAAGAAATGCCACGCGATCTCCAACTGCAGCGACTGCCGCTGCTCTGCCGGCCGCTCTACCAGCAGCTCCGCCACCTGGCGGTGCAGGTGCTGCCGTGCCGGCGCCGCGATCGCGTAATACGCCTGCGCCCGCAGCAGCTCGTTCCGGAACTCGAGGTCCCCCCGAACCTCCCGTAACATCCCCTGCTCCCGCAGCCGCGACAGGGCTTCTCCCGCGGCGCCCGGGGGGCACTCCACCGCCGCGTACAGCGACAGGTCCGCGAGCCGCCGCCCCAGCACGGCCGCCAGGTCGAGCACCGCCCGCGTCGGTGCGTCGAGCCGCTGGGTCTGGCGTTCGAACACCGCTCGGATCGCGCGGGGAATGCCGAGCGTCGCCGAGGGCAGGGTGTCGAGCGCTTCGAGATCGCGCAACAGCGACTCGGGGCCGTGCGCCGCCCACTCGCGCGTCAACAGCTCGATCGCGAGCGGGTTGCCGCTCCCCGCACGCAGGATGCGCTCCGCCGGCGGCTTGCCGTGCCGCGGATCCGCCCCCTCGGCCAGCCGCTGCACGAGCTGCGCCGCCGCCTCGGGAGCGAGGGCATCGAGCTCGACCGTGCGAAGCCCGGCGATCGCCGAGTCGCCCGTAAGCGCAGCAGAAGCGTCGGAGGCGCGCAGCTCGCTCGAGCGGCCGGCGAGGACCATGAGCACACGCGCGGCGTCGAGCTTGCGAGCCACGACGTGGAGAATCGCGGCGCTGGCGTTGTCCGCCGCGTGCACGTCGTCCACCACCAGCATCACAGGGCTCTCGTCTCCGGCCGCGGTGACGGCCTTGAGGAACGCGTCCGCGAGGCGTAACGGCATCACCTCCGCCGCCCAGTCCACGGGCTTCGGCACCCCGGGGAACACGGCGAAGATCTCGGGGGCGATGCGCGACAGCTCGCTCAACGCCTCCGGATCGGCGCTGCCGATGGCGCGCTGGCAGGCGAGCTGGCGCACCAGCTCGCCCAGCACCGCGAACGGCAAGTCACGCTCGGCGTCGTACGCCTGCGCCCGCGCCACCACCGCCCCCTCGAGCTGGCAGCTGGACGCGAACGCATTGGTGAGCGTCGTCTTGCCGATCCCCGCATCGCCGGTCAGCAACACGACGCGTGGCTGGCGGCGGCGCACCTCGGCCCAGCTGTCGTACAACGCGGCGAACTCGCGCTCGCGCCCGATCAGCGTTTCCGCCTCGAACCGCCGTTCTTGACGCTCGGACACCTGCGAGGCCGGCCGCGGGGCCGGCGGGCGCCCCTCGCGCAACAGGTTCGCCATGCGAACGAGATCTGTGCCCGGCTTCGCCCCCAGCTCGTCCGCCAGTCGAGCCTCGAACCTGCCGTACGCCTTGAGCGCGCCGCTGCGATCGCCGACCCAGGCGCGCGCCTCCATCACACCCCGAACGGCATCCTCGCTCAGCGGGTCGAGGTCGTACAGAGTCTGAGCGTGCCGCTCCACGGCGGCGAAGGCGCCCACGCGCCGGCGCGCGTCCATCTGCCGCACCAGACAGTCCCGCACGCGCGACATGAGCTTGGCGCGCCGCTCGTCCTTCCAGTGCTCGAACGCCACGGCTCCGGGGATCTCGAAGCCATCGAGAAACGGCCCACGAATCTCCACGTCGCACGCTTCGAGCGCGTCGACATCCACGTCCACCACCCCCGCGGCGAGAGCGAGGGTCGCCCGCTGCACGAGCACGTGCTCGTGGCCGATCTTCGCCTTGAGGACCGAGACCGCCTGCGCCAACGAGTGGCGGGCGCGGGCTGCCGGTGCGTCGGGCCAGAGCAACTCGATGAGGTAGTCGCGCGTAAGCCGCCGCCCGGCGTCGAGCGCGAGGCGGATCAAGACGGCGAGATGCTTGCGCGTGCGAAACCGCACCGCCTCCCCGGATGGGGCGAGCAGGTGGGGTACGCCGAGCGTACAAAGCTGCAAGTGCGACGGCAAAACGATGACTCGCAGTGTCGCGGAATGGTACTATTAGGCGCGCTGGTCAACGTGCTGTCAACACGTTGTCTAACAACGTGCTGCGGGCGCTTTTAGGGGTCCCTTGGAACGAGTGTCAACGAACCCGGACGAGGGCGCGTGGCTCGCTTCCCGAAGCAGATCGGGCAGGGCCCCATTTTGGGCTCGGTGCCGAGGGTGAGCTTCACGGGACCCAAGTGCGCGAGGGTGTCGGCAGTCGTGTTCTGTAGGAGCACGCATCATCACGGGATGCTCTTGGATCAATTCGTCGCGGTGCTGGTGCGGGAGCCAGCGCAGGAGCGTGAGCGCTGGCTCCGGGCGCACGGGCG
>WNGJ01007346.1_pt1 | contig 16956 bp, 9 predicted proteins | sample 5400611 | NCBI WGS metagenome assembly WNGJ01 (sample SAMN13153375, study PRJNA577476) | soil metagenome | isolation source: 40 cm soil or saprolite under Garry oak tree replicate 1 | place: USA:California | collected 2016-06-15 | reverse complement strand
GAACCACTCTGCGAGCGGCATCCTACGATCCCTCTAGCCGTCGAGCAGGTGGTGTTCAAAGGCTTGTCCAAGGAGCCAGCGCTTCGCTTCGTGGACGTGCTCAGCTTTGCTACCGCTTTTACCGAGGCCTGCCAGGTCGCCCCGGCCGTCTCGCCTCCCTCCCAGTTTCTGGCCTTTCCGGCAGCTTCTCCGTTGGAAGGACGTTCGCCCCTGCAGGGACAGCACAGGCGCTTCCGTAATGTCCCGGTAGCGCTCACTCCACTGATCGGGCGCGAACAGGAGCTCCACGCAACACGGAATCTGCTGCTGCGTCCAGAAGTGCGACTGCTCACGCTGACCGGCCCCGGAGGCATCGGGAAGACGCACCTGGCCCTCTTCCTGACCAACGAAGTAATGGGGGCGTTTGCCCAGGGCTGCTGTTTTGTCTCCCTGGCTGCTCTCGACGATCCCGAGCAGGTCATCCCCGCTATCATACAGGCGCTAGGACTGCCTGTGAGAGAGGATGCTTGCCCCCCGCTTGACCACCTGAAAACCTTTTTACGCGACCAGCAGCTCGTGATGCTGCTCGATACCTTCGAGCAGGTGCTGCCAGCGGCTCCCCTCCTCGCTGAACTGCTTTCGTCCTGTCCGCAGCTCAAGCTCCTCGTGACCAGCCGGGCGCTCTTACATGTAGGGGGCGAATATGAATTCCCGATCCCGCCGCTGGAAGTGCCTGATCTATGTGACCTGCTAGCATACGATGACCTATCGCGTGTAGCTGCCGTGGCACTCTATATGCAACGGACACAGGCCATCCTGCCGGGCTTCCAACTGACGGGAGCGAACGCGCGTGCCATCGCCGAGCTCTGTACGCGGCTGGAGGGCGTGCCGCTGGCGATCGAGCTGGCAGCCGCACGTAGTAAATTGCTGCCTCCCCAGGCCCTGCTCGGCCGGTTGGAACCGCGCTTCCAGGTGCTGACGGGAGGCAGACGGGATGCGCCGCCGCGCCAGCAGACACTGCACAAGACGCTGGGCTGGACCTATGACGTGCTCTCGCCCGAGGAACAAACGCTCTTCCGCAGGCTTTCGGTCTTCGTCGGCGGCTGCTCGCTGCACGCCGCAGAGGCCATTGCGGCAGCGCTTGGGGGCATAACCATCTCCGTACTGGACGGCGTGGCATCCCTTCTCGATAAAAGCCTGCTGCGCCCGCCAACCTCCAGGCAGGAGGCCCCCCGCCTGTCTCCCTTTGAGATGATGCGCGGGTATGGGTTGGAACGGCTGGAGGCCAGCGGCGAACTTGAGCAGGCCTGTGATGCCCATGCCGCCTACTACCTGGCGTTCGCTGAAGAGGTCGAGTCCATCTTGCTCGTGGCTGATCAGGTTGTGTGGCAAGAACGGCTGGAACCGGAGCAGGAGAACCTGCGGGCGGCGTTATGGTGGCTGCTGGAGCGCCACGAGGGGGAGGCGGCGCTCCGGATGGCGGCCGCACTGCGGCAGTTCTGGGTGCTGGCAGACGCAGTGAGTGAGGGTCGCATCGCTCTGGAACAGGCCCTGGAGGCCTGCAAGGAGAACCAGCCTGCGGTCTCACTCGCGGTACGCGCGAAGGCGCTTTATGCGGCCGGGTGGCTGGCCTACTGGCAGCATGACCCCGTGCAGGCATCGCGGCTGCTGGAAGACGGCCTGGAGCTCTACCACTCCCTGGAAGACACACAGGGCGCGGAGGATGCGCTGACTTGTCTGAACGCCCTTCGAGGTGATCGCGACGACAGTGACACAGCAACTGCACAGTCCAAAGAAGGCACCAAGGATACCAGGAAGAGAGGAGAGCTCGGGGAGCTCACGGAGATCGAGGTGAGGGAGGGGAAGGAAGCGGACACGCGCCCGACCTTCCGCTCGGAGCATACCTCGCTCTCCCCTGTGAAACTGATACCACCGCCTGACCCCTTCATGTATGAAGCGCTAACGGCACGGGAAGGTGAGGTGCTGCAGTTGCTGGCCATGGGGATGAGCAACTACCAGATCGCGGAGCGCCTCGTCCTGAGCCGGCACACAGTCAATGGACACGTTCAATCGATCTACGGGAAGTTGGGTATCAATTCGCGCAGTGCTGCCACGCGCTATGCGCTGGAAAACCATCTCTCGTAAAGCGGGTTCACTTCTCTCCCTGACACGTATTGATGCTATGACAGGAGGATTGAAAAGGCTCAATCCTCTTGAGAACGGTGCTTCCTTTTTGTCGCACTTGTCGCACTTGTCGCGGTTGTAACACCTGTAGCAGGTAGGCGCTTTTAGCAGATTTGGAGGCAATAAGCGATTGAGATCGAGATGCGAGAGATTTTTGGGAAAATGTGTCCGATTTTACGACACAATTTTTTTGGAAATGGGTAAGTTTATTTTGACATTTGCCAATGGTGTTGATGCGATGGTTTGTCGGGTGGTCAATTTGGCTCCTCGATAGTATTTTTTTTATTCATTCTTTCTGTGTAGTGGGGAAAAGGAAGGAAGAACTCTCCTGACTGGTGGATGACTTAGATGAGCAGAGCTATCTCTTCGTCATGAATGCCTGTCCGGCGATGAGGGGGACGAGGGCAACGCACAACACAAGGCGTCCCCACCCTGCACAACCCTTCCCCCGCCCCTCTTTCAGGGGTAGGCTTTTTGGGGAGCCGATCGTCACATTTGTAGGGGCGGGAGTGGTGCGCAGTGGAGTGGGGGCGCTTGCGTCGCCCTGGTCCTGCTCCTATGCACGCGTTCCCCCTCCATCCAGGGCGACGCAAGCGTCCCCACCCCCACAACCTGGACTCTCAATCCAGAACACATCATACCCGCCCTCATCCAGGGCGACGCAAGCGTCCCCACCCCGCACAACCCGCCCCCCGCCCCTACGGGTATGAAGGCGCTTTCAAGGCGATGCCACACCATACCTACCCGTGGAAAGCCACCCTTGCCCCTATGCGAGCCTCCAGCCATTCTTAGATTGATGCGGATAGGGCGACCGTGAGGGTCGCCCTATCGAGATTGCTAGAGCACTTAGCCAGCCACCTGCAGTTCACCCAATTTGACATTGAACGTCAATTGCTGGTTCCCACGGTATGCCTTCACGGTTACAGTATCACCCGGGCTCTTGCTCGCGAGAGCATCCCCCAATGAAGCAACATCCATGATCTGTTTATTATCAACCTGTACGATCACGTCGTTTGGCTGCAAACCTGCAGAAGCCGCCGGGCCATTTGGAGTCACACTCACTATTAACGCGCCGTAATCAACCGACAGGTTAGCCTGCGCTGCCACTGTTGGATCGACTGTCCCAACACTCACGCCCAGTGATGCCCGTCCCGTATGGGTGACACTTCCCGTGTTGATGAGTTGCGGCACGATGAGCTTCACGCGATTGGAGGGGATGGCGAAACCCACGCCACTGGCAGGCGAATTAAACTCTGGATTGATGATGGTTAGTGTTGGAACACCTATCAGATCGCCCTTCAGGTCAACGAGTGCCCCGCCGCTGTTCCCAGGGTTGATTGCTGCGTCGGTCTGAATTGCGCCGAGGATTTCCACGTCCGGCCCCGCAGGAACGTTCCTTCCTAACGCACTGACGATACCTGAGGTCACCGTCTGAGTGATACCCAGGGGATTGCCAATGGCCATCACATATTCTGCGACTGTGAGCTGCGACGAATCCCCAATCGTCGCTACTGCCATATGCTGCGGAGGCGTGATCTTGATCACAGCCAGGTCATCAGGCGGATCGGTGCCGGTCAATTGAGCTGGCAATATGGTACCATCGTACAGTTCCACCTGGATCTGTTTTGCTCCCTCGATCACATGGTTATTGGTCACAATGTAGCCACGATTGTCGATAATCGTCCCAGAACCAAGTCCACCCCCCTTCTGTGTGGTGATATTAATTTGTACAACGCTTTGCTTGAACGTTGCCGCAACCTGTTCACTCTGCGTTTGAACAGATGCTACAGATGAGCCAGGCTGGGTTGAAGTACTTGTCCCGGTGGAGCCACTTCTGCCGAACTGCCAACCGGCAAATAAACCCACCCCAAGGACGAGCAGGAGCACCAGCGCCATGATCAGAATAGCGCCCGCACGTAATCCTCCTCCAGAACGCCTGGGTTGAACCGGTGTTGTTGGAGGAGGGGCCTGCGCCCGCTCTGGCACAGGTTGGTATAAAGTCTCCGGTGTAAGATCTGGGCCCGGATCCTGGTGTTGTGCTGATGCACCATCGTGAGGTCCTTGAGATTCCTTACTATTCACAGATGGATCTTGCATGCTTTTACCCTCCAAAATGTTTTGTCTTTCATTCATCGACTCGAATCTTCTAAGCCTTCTTCACCGCTCCTTCCTGGTATAGTTTAGAACCTGGATCGGCTACTGAAGTCAAACGCGGGTTCCAATCTTTATCTTGTAATCGCCATCCCATTTTGTCGTCCCCCTACCACTATAGTGTGCAAAGCCCGAGAATACATCCTCCGAATACACTATTTTCATCTTCTGGACCCTCAATTATTGCTCCTGTTTGGTCTGGATACATCATCAGGAGATAGTGTAAACGAACTACTTGAGGGCGGCATTGCATATTTTACTGAATACAATACTTATCACCGAAAAGCGTAAAGATCACTCTTTTAAGTGTTGCGATCTGATCTATTTATCTCGTATACTATTCTAGGAGATTGGCTGCAGGAGACCGCGGTCAACATACGCTACAATTTTACCTCTTAGGCAAGGTTCAAATGAACTTGACAGTTCCTGCTCAAGAGAAAGGTCCAGTCCTGTCATGCTTCGCTGCGCTCAGCATCTCGCTACAGGTCACGACAGATCCTTCGCTGCGCTCAGGATGACATGGGGTGACGGTTCACACGGTCAAGGACTCTTCTTCACCATTGAACCTTGCCTTAACTAAAGATAATATATACATTCATTGTATGTTGTTCTCTTACCCACTTTTCATCCTATACTCATCTTATATAGGGAAGTCCATGTTTGATTTATGCTCACAATACTTTCCCGCTGGATACTGTGCCGCATTATGCATGAGAAGAAACAGCGTCTTCAAAGTGGGTATTTCTCAGGTGTGTATATTTGATAGCAAGGAGTCTGACACGTGCGTCGAACCATCCCGAGTGTGGAAGGCGGCCTGCTGTATCATACGGAGATAGGAACTGAGCCGATTATCGTTGGAACTCCCGCCTGGTACGACTGGCTGGAACAGCATACATCATTTCTCTTCGCCGATCGAGCTGGCTCGCAGGCCCTCTCCGGCGAGCACGCTCCCGCCGAGCCGATCTCCCTGCCCCCGGAGCAGCCTGCTGCTGCCCAGCTCCCATTGTCCGGGAGCGCGGCCCCTGCCGTGCCTCCCAGTTCCCTCCTACGCACCAAGCTCTACCAGCCCCGCTCCAGTAGCGATGTCATCCCCCGGGCTCACCTCATCGAACGCTTGAATGCCGGGCTCAGCGGTACCGTCACCTTGATCTCTGCCCCGGCTGGTTTTGGCAAGACCACCTTGTTGGTCGAGTGGGTGCAGACGATCGCTCGCCCCACAGCCTGGCTCTCTCTGGATGCAAACGATAACGAGCTGCGCGTTTTTGTGCACGCGTTGGCCGCCGCCCTGCAAAGTGTCTTTCCCGATGCATTCCAGGCCACGGCCAGTCTCCTCAAAGCATTGCAGTTCCCATCACTGGAACAAGTCGCCACTCTGTTCATCAACGATCTGGCTGATGTGCCGGAAGATGTCATCCTGGTGCTGGATGATTATCACCTCATCCACACCAGCGAGGTGCATCGCTTGCTCGAGCTGTTAATCAGGTATCTGTCTCCCCAACTGCACCTAGTGCTGGCTACGCGCTTCGATCCGCCGCTGCCGCTGGTCAAATGGCTGGCCTTGGGCCAGCTCACCGAACTGCGCGGTGCCGACTTGCGCTTTACGCTGCAGGAGATGCAAGCTTTTCTCGCACGGGTGTTGGGCAATGAAGCGCCACGCCAGAGCGCGATGGCGTTGGAGGAACGCACAGGAGGCTGGATTGCCATGCTGCGACTGGCGGCGCTCTCGCTGCGCAGTACCTCTGACTCGGCTTCCTTCCTGCAACGACTTGGCCATTTTCCTGATCGCAATATGAGCAGTTACCTGGTGGAGGAAGTTCTGGACCAGCTCGCGCCCGCCATGCAGGAGGTGCTGGTGCGGATCTCAATGCTGGAGCAGTTTTGCGCCGAGTTGTGTGCCGCGCTCCTGGGCGAAGATGCCCCGAACGCTCAGGTGCAAGCCAGCCTGGACTGGGTGGAGCGCTCGAACCTCTTTCTCGTCCCCCTCGATGAGCGCCAGGGGTGGTATCGCTTTCATCACCTGTTGCAGCAGGTGTTGCAGCAGCGCTTGTTGGAGCGGAAAAGTACAGAGGAGGTTGCCACACTGCACCAGCGAGCGAGTGCGTGGTATGCCAAGCAGGGACTGATCGAGGAGGCGATCGAGCATGCGAGGGCTTCGGGAGATGTGTCAAGTGCGGTGCACCTGGTGGAAGCACAATTTCTGTGGGCTTTCCAGCAGGAGCAGTGGGTGCAGATGGAGCGCTGGCTGCGCCTGCTGCCAGAGCAACAGATCCAGTGCAGCCCCACCCTGCTTATCGCGCGGACGTGGATTTTACAGGCCCATGGGCAACTCAAAGACCTTCCGCGCCTATTGACGACCGCCGAACAGCTCCTGAATTCCAGCGACGGCTATGCAGGTAATCCAGGCGACCATGAGTACAGGCTCCTCCGTGCGCTGATTGCGATTGAATGGAGTCAGTTCCAGTACCTAACAGGTCAGGCACAGACAAGCCTGGAGAGTACTCGTTCCGCATTGGAATGGACACCGCCAGGTGAGGAGTATGTAGCGATCTTTGCCAAGCACTTCCTGACAATCGCCGCCCAGGCCAACGGGCAGGAAGATGTTGCGCTCGCCCAACTGCAACAGGCGCTGCGAGACCACTCGGCTCAACTAAACGGCACTGCTCGCCTGCTCTTTGCCCAGGATCTCGTGTATCTGGCAGCAGGCAAGCTGCCTCAACTGGAACACACGGCACGTCATTTGCTCCAGATCACTCAGAAGAGCGAACTGACATTGAGTCAAAATTGGGCGCAGTGGCACCTGGGTGTAGTGCATTACGAATGGAACAACCTGGATGCGGCGATCTATCACTGCTCTATTGTGATCGCCAACCAGCACCTCGCGCACTTTTGGACGGTGCAGGAAGCGATGGGCGTCTTAGCTGCAGCCTATCAGGCTCAAGGGTTGGGTATCCAGGCACAAGAGACCGCTCGCGCCCTACTCGAATGGGTGCAAAAACAATACAACATGAGCGAGCTCATGACGGCCTACGCCTTTCAGGGGCACCTGGCGCTCTTACAGGACGAGGTAGAGGAGGCCTCGCAATGGCTGGAGATGGCTGGGGAGCAAGCTGTGCTGGGGCCGATGATGTTCTTTGAGGATCCGCCCATCACGAAAGTCCGTTTGTTACTTGCCAGAGGCGATGAGGCGAGTGTGGCACGAGGGCAAGCGCTGCTCACCCAGCTCTTGCAGCATGTCGAAGCCATTCACAATACGCACAAGACGATCCAGGTGCTGGCCCTGCAAGCGTGGGCGTACCATCTGCAAGGTCGGCTGAGCGAAGCGCTGGCTGTGCTGGAACGCGCGCTCGTCCTGGGGCGTCCCGGTGGGTTCCTGCGCACCTTTGCCGATCTGCCGAAGCTTGCCACCTTGCTGCAGGAACTGCGCAAGCGCCGCAAGGCGAGCTACGCGCCCGACAGCAAGCTGGACGCCTATGTGCAGCGCATCCTGGTGGCCATGAGCCCTAAGTCTGCACAAGCCGCATCACTGGATGAGCTGCTGCGGCAAGAGGGCCTGGAACCCTTGACCGACCGCGAGCTGCACATCCTACGCCTGCTCGATAGGGACCTCACCAACAAGGAGATTGCGCGCGAACTGGTGGTCACGTCTGGTACGGTCAAGGTGCATACCACCAATGTCTATCGCAAGCTCAGTGTGAACAATCGCCGCGCGGCCGTCACTCTCGCCAAAGCGCTTGGTCTCCTGGCTGCAAGCTAGGTCCCTGCACCACAGTACCTGGTGCAAATACACTGTATTACCTCGAGTCAGGCATGTTTTAGACTGGACCGCAAGGCGAAATAATAGTGTGTTCTGAGGATGTAATTTCATTCCCTTTCAGGTACCCTGGTAACAGTGACCGGTGTTCTTTCCGTGAGGAAACGTTTAGCGGTGAATTACCACCATCGTAACGCTCATTTCGGGCGACTGCTCCTGGCGTTCAAGTCGAGCGTTAAGCGCCAGCCTGGACGAGTGGCTTGCGCGCCGCTAAACTCCGCGCCGAAATCCAAGCCAACATCGGGCTGCGTTGTATGTGTTTTGCGGGGTCATCCCGGTTCTGAGGGTAATTATATGAGTGAAGCTATTTCGTCAAATCAATCCAAAGCAGGCAAGCGTTGGCTCAGTATCGCCACGCGGATTCTGCTGGCGGTAATCATGATCATCGCAGTGGTGGGATTCATTGTGAACCTGGCGGGGTTGGTGGGGTTGTGGGTCGCCTTCGCACCGGCACGAAGTGCGGTGACCGATGTCACCGCAACCACGACGCACTCACTTGAGGTCGTGGACAACGGGCTGGGGCGCGTCGATACCCAGGTGCAAGACGCGCGGCAAACCATCACGCGGGTGAACAATGAGGCGGCGAACCTGGGCGACCGCATCCAGGCCAACAGTCCACTCGTCACCAGGCTCAGCCAACTGGTTGACAATGAGCTCGCCCCGCGCATTGAAAACGCGCAATCGACCGCTTCTACCATTCACGATGCCGTTGTTTCTTTTAACGGCGTATTAGTGGCGCTCAACCGCCTACCAGCTACAACGGCGCCGCGGCTCAATGACGAACTGGGCTCGGTGTCAGTGCGCGCTCAAGAGGCGCAGACGGCGGTTCAAGACGTGCGTGCAACACTGGCAGCGATGAAAGCGGGCACAGTGACAAAAGCCGAAGCGGCGGTTACACAGCTGACGTCCAGGATAGACGCCGCGCTGGCGCGGATTCAAGCGATTGTCAACAAGTATCACGCGAAGGTGACAGACACGCAGACGCGTATAACTTCGACCAGCAATACGCTGCTCCTGCTGATTAATGTACTCGCGGTGTCTTTGACGCTCCTCTTTATCATTTTCGCAGCGGGACTAGTGCTGCTGATGTATGTCTGTTGGCGGTACGTGCGCACCGGGCGTTTTCCATCCCTGCGCGTTGTGAGCACCTAGAAGTCAGCCCAGCGACGACTATGTACTCAACGCCGTCTTTCTTGCCACGGTCCTCTTCCTCACAGCTATCGCTGAGCGCTTCGAGTGGAACACCGTCAGAGCGGTGATCTTAGCGCTTGCCCTTGCAATGCTTCTCTTTGGTCTGTCTCACCTGTTCACGTATCCGATCAATTGAGACAATCAAGCCGCAGGGGTGCGAGCACGAGATGGCATCGCAGCAATGCAAAAGCCATCTCGTTCGCGCGGGCGAGATCCATGTTCCTGCATCCCGCCTTTTTCACTATTGCCTCGCCATGACCGCGCTCAGCTCGGCTTCGGTGTCCCTGATCAGGTCGCCACTGACATCCACCGTTACGCCGTAGATCTTGCCGGTAAACTTGAACGGCGACGGATACTCCGGCGTGACGGGCAAGCCGGGATTGGCGCCGCAGGTCAGACCACCCGGGTTGAAGATGACTGGCGTAGTGACCGGGAGTTCGGTCGCTCCAACCAGTTTGCTATCGATGTAGAGCAGGCCTCGCCCCGGCGCTCCCTTGCCATGCGGGATGTCGGGCTTGCCGGTCGGCTCGAACTCGAAGCGCAGTTGGTGGCGGCCCTCCGGCACGGGCTCCACTGACTCGACCTGATAGATAGCCCTGCTAACATAGTTGTGGGCATACTTGAGCTTGCCGTCCTTGACGTAGAACGCATAGCCGCCCACACCCGTGCCCTGGCAGAGCAGCACACCCTCCGCGCCGCCCCTGGGGATCTCGACATCGGCGGTGATGCTGTGCGGGCGGTTGAGCACGTGCACCGAGGCATACCACGACACCGTCTGCGTGTCCGGGAAGTAGGTGTATGAGAGGCGGTCTACCGTCAGTTGCGGGCGCTCCTGGATAAGCCGCTGCACGGCACTCCCGTCAATAGGCAGGACTTTGTACTTGCCCGCTTCCACGTACCAGGTCGCAATCATATTGATCACCCTCTCCCGGTTGTCGGCGGCGACATTGTGGTTCTCGGCGATGTCTTCTGCCACGTGGTAGAGCTCCCAACCATGGGCATCCAACTCAGCCAGTGTCTCAGCCGAGATGGGCGCGCCGAAAGGTTTGCCGGCTTCAGTGAATGAAGGGCCAGGCCAGGGGCAGACTGCCCGCCAGCCATTGTGGTATAGCGAGCGATGGCCGAACATCTCGAAGTACTGGGTGTGGTGCCTGGTGGGCACGTTGGCATCGTCAAAGGTGTGGGCGAAGCTGACTCCCTCGATGGATGACTGGGTAACGCCCTTGATGATCGCTGGAGGCTCGATGCCCAGCGCATCTAGCACGGTCGGCACCATGTCGATGGCGTGAGCGTACTGTGTGCGTATTTCTCCACGGGCCTGGATGCCCTTTGGCCAGTGGACGATGAACGGATCGCTGACGCCGCCGCGATAGGTTTCGCGTTTCCAGCGGCGGAAGGGGGTATTGCCCGCCCAGGTCCAACCCCAGGGGTAGTGGTTGAAGGTCTCCGGCCCACCCAGCTTATCAAGCTTCGCCAGACTCTCCTCGAGCGACTCCTGCGCGTTGTTGAAAAACTGCAGTTCGTTTGTTGTGCCGGTCGGGCCGCCCTCGGCGCTGGCACCATTGTCGGAGATAACCATAATCAGGGTATTGTCGAGTTCGCCGATGCTCTTCAGGTAGTTGAGCAAGCGACCAAAGTGATAGTCGGTGTGGGAGAGGAAGCCGGCAAAGACCTCCATCATGCGTGCGTAGAGCTTCTTCTGCTCTGGCGAAAGTGAATCCCAGTCGGGCACGTCAGGGTCGTGACGCGAGAGTTCGGCGTCAGCAGGAACGATGCCCAGTTCCTTCTGCCGGGCGAAGACCTTCTCGCGGTACGCATCCCAGCCGTCGTCGAACATCCCATCGTACCTGTCCGCCCACTCCTTGGGTACGTGATGCGGCGCGTGCGTGGCCCCTGGGCAAAAATGCAGGTAAAACGGCTTGTCCGGCGCGACCTGCTTGGCATCGGCGACGAACTGGATCGCCTTATCGGCCAGGTCCTCGGTCAGATGGTAGCCCTCTTGCGGGGACTTTGGGGGTTCGACCTGGTGGTTGTCGTAGACCAGGTCGGGGTAGTACTGATGGGTGTCTCCGCCCAGGAAGCCGTAGTTGCGCTCGAAGCCACGCCCCAACGGCCAGCGGTCATAAGGACCAGCAGCGGACTCCAGCTCTGACGGAATGAGGTGGTACTTGCCGATCATGTAGGTGTTGTAGCCCTGTGTCAGCAGCATCTCCGAAAGGAAGCCGTTCTCGAACGGAACGTTGCCGTTGTAGCCGGGATAGCCGGTGGCGAGCTCGGTGATGGCGGCCATAGCGTTGGAATGGTGGTTGCGCCCGGTGATGACGCACGCACGCGTCGGCGAACACAAGGCCGTGGTGTGCATGTTGGTGTAGCGCAGGCCGCCCTCTGCAAGCGCGTCCAGGTTGGGCGTCTCGATGGGGCTGCCGAAGCAGCCGAGCTGGCCATACCCGGTGTCATCCAGCACGATGAACAGCACGTTGGGCGCACCTTCCCTGGCCCGCATGGGTTCGGGCCAGGCCGGGCTGGACTGGTCTACCGTCAGGCCGATCACCCCGGGAAAAGTCGTTCCCGGTTTGTACTCCTTGAGTGACATGTACGTCTCCTTCGCGTTGACTGATGCGTTGCGGTACGAAGATGGAAGCATGCTGCTTGACCACTCCTGCCGCTTCTTATAACTCGATTGTGACCTCGCTTTTCTGACCTTGCTGACGGAAGGCATAGAGAGATCACAGTTACCAGTGTACTTGGCGGGGAACAAAAGCACATCCTTTAAATACACTATTTTTGCGCCCCACAAGACAGCGAGCAACACAGGTGGTCGTCTCTCGTAGTGCATTTACCCTAGATGGGTTCCTACTCCGCCAGCTTAATCCCCAAAACTATATCTTTTCTATATCTTGCGGGGAATAGCTTTCTCGCGTGTCTTCGGCTACAGTGTTTCTCAGGAGGAGTCGCTACGGCGCAAGTCTTTCCGGCAGTGGATGCGACCGTACTATATTTTCGTGCCTGAGGCGAAGAAATGAGGCAGCGTTATGCAAAGATTGTGGTGGCTTAACCTCGTTCGCGGCATCGTCGCGCTGATTGTGGGAATTCTGATCCTCGGCTGGCCCAACATCGGCCGCAGTGCGTTTGTGAATTTTCTGGCCGTTTTTTGGCTGGCTAGTGGACTGATGAGCCTGCAATGGGGGTTTTCCGTACATCAGAAAAAAGGATTGTGGTTTGTTGCCGGCTTTGTCGGCATTGTTGTCGGTTCTGCACTCCTTCTTCGCTTTTTTTATCAGCGCTATCTTGACCCAGGGCTGGCGATCAGAATCCTTGGTACGTTAGCGCTGTTCGTGGGGCTGATCAACATTTTTGGCGGCTTCAGAACCGCAGATATGACACGTGAGCAGTCGTTGGGCAGATCGCTCCTGGGCCTGTTCGAAATAGGCCTGGGATTGCTTCTGATCATCCTGGATGCGCTGGGACCATTGAGCAAGCTTCTCGCCGGAGGCTGGGCGTTTATTGGAGGGATAGTGCTCATCACCCAGGCTTTCCAGATGCGCAAAGCAAAAAAGGCAAAACTTGTGGGTGGAGACAGCCTGTGAAAAACCAGGCCTGATCAATCAGGCCTGGCGTAGCTCCACATCATGACGAATACATCAAGCTCAACCTATATTGAACGCATCACGCACGTGACTATCCGTGAAGAAGTAGATTATTGAGCTATAGGTAATTCGCTCTATGCTCAGACAATGGGTTATGCTCAAACGGGAGCAAAAATAGAGTGAAATCACGATGGATATGCGCAATGAAAGAGGGTACACTAAAACAATGTGAGTTTCTTCCAGGCGAAGTGTTTTGAGATCAGCGAGCAACCAGTACCTCACAGAGGAAGGAGCCTGATACGTGCATGGAACCATCCCCAGTGTGGAAGGCGAGTTGCTGTACCCTTCGGAGATAGATGAGGAGCCGATTGTCGTTGGGACTCCCGCCTGGTACGACTGGCTGGAACACCATACGTCGTTTCTCTTCGCCGATCGTATCGGCGCATTTACCGCGCGCAAGAGCGGAAGCGAGTCCAGCGCCAAGGACTGGGAAGCGTTTGGCACGAGCGCAGGCAAGCTCTCCCGCCTCTGGCTGGGACCCGCACGCACGCTCACCCTGGCACGACTGCAGGCCGCCGCCCAGGCCCTCTCCGGCGAGCACGCTCCCGCCGAGTCGAGCCCCGCGTCGCCCGCTGGCATGGCTGCTGCCCAGCTCCCAGTGCACGAGAGCGCCGTCCCTACCGTGCCAACCGGCCCTCCCAGTTCTCTCTTACGGGCAAAGCTCTACCGGCCCCGCCCCAGTAGCGATGTCATTCCCCGCGCTCGCCTCATCGAGCGCCTGAACGCCGGACTCAGCGGCAAAGTCACTCTGCTCTCCACCCCGGTCGGCTTTGGCAAGACGACCCTGCTGACCGCATGGGTGGAGACGATTGCTCGCCCCACCGCCTGGCTCTCCCTCGATGACAACGACAACGAGCTGCGCGTCTTCGTGCACGCGCTCACGGCCGCCCTACAAACCGTCTTCCCCGATGCGTTCCAGGCCACGGCCAGCCTCCTTAAAGCATCGCGGTTCCCATCACCGGATCACGTGGCCACCCTGTTCATCAACGATCTGGCCGATGTACCGGAAGATGTCATCCTGGTGCTGGATGATTATCATACGATACACACCAGCGAGATTCACGCCTTGCTCGACTTTCTGATCGAGCATCTGCCCTCCCAACTGCACCTGGTGCTGGCCACCCGCTCCGATCCACCGCTGCCACTGGCCCGATGGCGCGCCAGGGGGCACCTCACCGAACTGCGCCGCGCCGACTTGCGCTTTACCCTGCAGGAGACGCAAGCTTTTCTCGTGGGTGTGTTGGGGAAGGAAGCGGCATACGAGACCGCGATGGCGCTCGAGGAACGCACGGAAGGCTGGATTGCGATGGTGCGCCTGGCGGCGCTCTCGCTGCGCAACACCTCTGACGCTGCTTCCTTCATGCAACGACTTCGCCACGCCCCTGACCGCAATATGAGCAGGTACCTGGTGGAGGAAGTTCTGGACCAGCTCGCGCCTGCTGTGCAGGAGTTGCTCGTGCGGACCTCGATACTGGACCAGTTTTGCGCCGAGTTGTGTGCAGTGGTCATGGGGAGCGACGCCTCTTACGAACAGGTGCAAGCGACCCTGGACTGGGTGGAGGGCTCGAACCTCTTTCTTGTCCCCCTCGACGATCGTCAGGGGTGGTATCGCTTTCACCAACTGTTCCAGCAGGTGTTGCAGCAGCGCTTGCAGGCGCGCATCAGCACAGAAGAGCTGGCCACGCTGCACCGGCGAGCGAGTGCGTGGTATGCCAGGCAGGGACTGATCCAGGAGGCGATCGAGCATGCGCTTGTGGCGGGAGATGTGTCGGGCGTGACGAACCTGGTAGAAGCGCAATTTCTCTGGGCATTCGAGCAGGAACAGTGGGCGCCATTGGATCGCTGGCTGCACCTGTTACCAGAGGATCAGATCCAGGGCAGCCCTGGCCTGCTTGTCGCCAGGGCGTGGATTTTGCAGGCCCATGGGCAGCTCGCAGACTTTCCGCGCTTGCTGACGGCTGCCGAGCTGCTCTTAGCGACCACTGACAGCGGTGTGGGTGTTGTGGGCGACCCGAAGTCCAGGCTTCTCCGTGCGCTGATTGCGATCTTGTGGAGCCAGTTCCAGTACCGAACAGGGCAGGCACAGGCGAGCCTGGAGAGCGCTCGTTCCGCGCTGGATTGGATCCCGCCAGGTCAGGAGTATGTCGCGAGCTATGCCAAGCAGTGGTTGGCAGCCTACAACCAGGCCAGCGGGCAGGAAGACGTTGCGCTCGTCGAACTGCAACAGGCGCTGCGAGACCACTCGACGCATCGAAACAGCACGGCTCGCCTGCTCTTTGCTCAGGCATGGATCTATCTGGCAGCAGGCAAACTGCCTCAACTGGAACAAACGGCGCGACACTTGCTGCGGCTCGCCCAGGATGCCGATCTGGCATTGAGCCACTATTGGGCCCACTGGTGGCTGGGTGTAGTGTATTACGAATGGAACGACCTGGATGCGGCGGTCTATCACTGCTCCGTCGTGATCGCCAACCAGCACCTCGCGAGCTTTTGGGCGGTGCAGGCAGCAATGGGCGTCTTAGCCCTCGCCTATCAAGGTCAGGGGTTGGCCACGCGGGCGCAAGAGACCGCGCGTGCTCTGCTCGAATGGGTGCAGGAACAGCACAACATGCGCGAGCTCGTGACGGCCTATGCCTTTCAGGCACGGCTGGCGCTGTTGCAGGACGAGGTGGAGGAGGCCTCGCAGTGGCTCGAGATGGCGGGGGAGCAAGAGGTGCAGGGTCCGATGATGTTCTTGGAGGACCCACCTATCACCACTGCCTGGATGTTGCTTGCCCAAGGCGATGCGCCGAGTGTGGCACGAGGGCAAGCGCTGCTCACCCACCTCTTGCAGCATGTCGAAGCCATTCATAGTACACGCAAGACGATCAACGTGTTGGCCCTGCAAGCGTGGGCGTACGATCTACAGGGTCGTATGCCCGAAGCGCTGGCTGTGCTGGAACGCGCGCTTGCCCTGGCGCGTCCCGGTGGGTTCCTGCGCACCTTTGCCGATCTGCCACCGCTCGTCAAAGTGCTTCAGGAATTGAGGAAGCGCAGAAAGACCCATCTGACGGTCGACAAAAAACTGGACACCTATCTCCAGCTCATCCTGGTGGCCATGAGCCCTCCAGCTTCACAAGCCGTATCAAAGGAAAAGCTGCTGCAGCAAGAGGGCATAGAACCGTTGACCGCGCGCGAACTGCACATCCTGCGCTTGCTGGATAAGGACCTCACCAACAAGGAGATTGCGCGCGAACTGGTGGTCACGCCCGGCACGGTCAAGGTGCATACCACCAATGTCTATCGCAAGCTCAGCGTGAACAATCGTCGCGCGGCTGTCACCCTCGCCAAAGCGCTCGGTCTCCTGGCTGCCAGCTAGGCCAGTCAGCAACGGGTGTTGGCCCTCTTAAAGTTCCAACACTCACGATCTCTACGAAACTGCGCGGGGATGCTCCAGAACCCTGTGAAAATGAGCGAACGTTAAGTATTTATGCAGTAAATACGACACTGTAGCTTATAGCTCCACTGTATGTTTCGCCAGGTTGAACCTCCAGAAGATGAGCTATTTCTCGTAGAGCGGTGCTCTGATGCTGCAGATTGATGGCATCTGTCGAGCATGTTTGATACTCAATACAGAGGGAGGGAACTTGTTCGGGCGTAAAGATCACAAGGTGAGTGAAGTCGCCTGTGGCCGAGATGTGAAGCTGCATCGCAAGCTTTTTGTAGTCTACAATGCTGAGCGCAGGCTGGTTGAGACGCGTATAGACATGATCAAGCTTGAGGCAGGCTACCGGAGTAGGCTCACGAAGGTCATACATGGCATACATCACCTTCCTGACATCAAATATTCTCCCTGTCGGGAGCATCTCGTCATCCGCTTCCATGACAGCTTGCGCCGGAAGGCTGACGAATACGTCGTGCTTATCTGCAAAGGTAGAGAAATAGGGATGCAGGGCAAAGCCAAATGGCAGCGCACGAGTACTTTTATTGTGTACCTGGTAGGTTACGGTTAGT
>WNGJ01004619.1_pt1 | contig 16956 bp, 12 predicted proteins | sample 5400611 | NCBI WGS metagenome assembly WNGJ01 (sample SAMN13153375, study PRJNA577476) | soil metagenome | isolation source: 40 cm soil or saprolite under Garry oak tree replicate 1 | place: USA:California | collected 2016-06-15 | reverse complement strand
CGATCCTGTTGCGTCAGCCGTTGCCGACTGTGCAGGTGAGGGAGGAGACATCAGAATACGGGCTTGCACCTGGCGTGATTTTGGATCCGGCGTTCCGGTGATGGCGGTAATCACAAAATTGTTGGCGACCAGCTTACTCTTGGGCGTAATAGTCACACTAGACATTAAGATTGTTGTACCTGATCCACCTGAGGTGAAAAAGATTGCGCCAGCAATTACAAGCAGTACCAGTATCAACAACGCTAAAGCAATGAACAATCGTCGTTTACTTGTCTGTCGGGATACAGGAGCCGGTTTCGTTCCCGTCCAAGGAATGGCAGTATAGGTTTCTGGAGTTGCTACAGGGGTGGTGACTGTTCCCTGTGCGGGTTTCGAAGGTGTGGGAGTATAATCAATGACCAGCGGCAATGGCAGGGGAGGGTTGATTACCTCTTGGTGATTCACTCCGACGGTATCGACATCTTTATCTGGAGTTAGTTGTTGCACAGGTTTCCCATCCAACACTGGGGGAGCAGGCATAATTTCTGCTTGTACGATCACGGGTTGTTGGGCAAGGAGTTGCCGGGTTAGTTTGGCAACTGGTGGCGCTTCTGGTTTTGGTGGTACGTGAACAGTCTCACTAGCAGTTGGTTTGGGAACTAGGGCTGACAAGTAAGCCTGCTCCAGAGCGTTGGCGAAGGCGCGCACGCTGCCGAAGCGGTGGCGCGGGTCTTTGGCAAGGGCGGTCATAACCACCTCCTCTACCGCAGGTGGCAATGAGGGAACCCGTTCGCGAAGTGGCGGTGGAGGTGTTGAGAGATGCTGGCCGTGAATTTCGACAAATGTACCACGAAAGGCTCTTTCTCCGCAAATCCATTCGTAGACCACAATGCCAAGAGCGTACTGGTCGCTGGCCGGGCGCGGCTTGCCTTGCAATTGCTCCGGAGCCATGTAATTAATGGTTCCGGCCTGATCTTGTATATCCATGGAATGGGTTGTATGGGCGATGCTGGCAATGCCAAAGTCGGACAGCAAGACTTCGTCGTGCTGACCCAGGAGCATGTTATCCGGTTTGATGTCGCGGTGGATGACGCCTTCCTCATGCGCATACTGGAGGGCTTCGGCTACCTGGTGCACATAGCCAACGATGACTTCAAGGGGAAGTTGTGTGCCTTTCGGGTGTCGCTGGCGCAATGAACCGTTGGGAGCGTAGTCCATCACGAGGTAGGGAAAGTCGTCTTCCAGGCCGAAGTCGAGTATTTGAATGATATGAGGGTGCTTGAGCCGGAAGGAGCGCGCTTCATTGAGGAAGCCCTTGACGTTATCATTGGCCAGCCGCGCATGCAGCACTTTGACGGCTGCCAGGCTTTTCCGGCGGATGTGTTCGCCGAGGTACACGTCCGCGAAGCCGCCTCTTCCGATCAGGCGGATGAGACGATAATCCCCAAATTGCTGTCCTACACGATCAACCATACCCGTCCCTTTGAGTATATAGAAGCTATTGTTTTTACTGTCGAGATAGATACTGTTGTATTTTACAGTATAAGTTGCGGAAAGAAAAGCCCTTACGGAACAACATTCTCAGGCAATCCCGGTACGTTCAGCACATCCAGTGTAATATGATTGATATCGGAAGGAAGCGTGGTGCCATTCCCCCCGTAAAGTTGAATGGAAGTTTTATCCACGCCGTATTGTTGCTTGAGCAGGGATTGCGCGTCGTCCTGGCTTTTGCCGGCGATCAGATTGCGCAACCTGGAAATCTGGTTGGCATTGAACTGGTAGACCCAGATGCCCTCGGTGAGGACCTGCAATGTAATAGTGTTGTTCGCGCCCATTCTGGCTTGCTGAACGGTCGTTACTATATGACCCACCGGCACAAAACTCGCGCCAGGGTTCAGGGTTGAGTCTGTCGCCAATAAATTCGCTGCGAGTGCATACGCGCTGCGTTGATCGTAGACTTCACCGGTACAGATCACCCTCGCGCCTACGGTAATGGTGGAGGAGTGATCACCCGCGGACTGGTCGGAGGTAACAGTTGGCGTGCATTGGGGCGGCTGAACCAGTTGCTCACCTTTCTGTACCTGCTTCATCAACATGCCCTGCGTATTCGCGGTGAGCTTCGTTGCCAGCGCGCTCGCGGCATTATCGATATCGCTCTGCTCCACATAGGTATAGGTCTGGGCATCCTGCCCGCCTGTAAACGCAGTTTCGTTCCGTACGATGATGCCGGGGGTGCCACAACAAGAGACAGTCGAGAGATCGAGCACTGGAATATTGCCTTGCGAGCCACCATTAACGGCATGCGCAGTGTCCGTTGCGATACCCTCGGCAGGTGGGGTGCCTGCCGGGACGGTGACAGTATCATCGTTTACTACCTGTACACCACTGTTGCTTACAAAGACGGTGCCCGCGGGTACGGTTTGCGGCCTCGGCGAGCTATTATAAAAGTTCAGTGTGCCCACCGCTTGCACGGCGGGAATATGCGCGGTACCACTGGCATTGACGGATTCCTGCTCCGTTCCGGACGCCGCATACAACAAACGCGCCTGCACCTGCGGCAGAGCAGCATCAGGAGTTCCGATGACAGCGGTGAGGGTATAGGTATGCTTCAGTTCTTTGCTGACAGGTGTGATGGCGACGGTGGCTTGAGGCACAAAAATCAGGTCGAGCAGGGGACGATAGACAAAGAAGCCGATGACGAGCAATAAAAGCACGATGGGTATGGCAATCCACCAGCGTCGGTGCCGTTGTTGACTCGGCACGTACACCGCGGGATAATTTGCATTGGCGGGAGGCACAACCCCCGGCGCCGAGGCGCCCACAGGGACAGGGTAGTTGCCAGCAGGGTTCACGCGAGGCGGTGGCGGTATGAGAATGATCTTCTCTTCGTCATCCTCTGCATCCCGCGCGCCAGCAGGGCTACCCGTACTCTCTACGACTGGTTCCGCATCAGCCTGCGCAGGAATATTTCTTGGCTGGGTGACATCGTCTTCGACGTGAGCGGGCGGAGTTACAAGCGGAAACTCTATTTCATTATCTTCGTCATCGTCGGCATTATCGGTGGCTGCTTGAGGAGCTTCCTGCACTTCATTTACATCATGCGCGGTTGGTGGAGGCAGTGCCGGCGTGGCATCAACAACCGGGAGTGGTGGCTGCGTTTCCTCTTCAGAAGGGTTCGAGGGCGTGGAGGCCGTCGTATCGGCCTCGGTCGCTTTCGGTTTTCGTCCAAAGACACGCCCCTTTCTAGATGCGCCCGGCGCTTGCTCTTCCTCGTGCAGGCTCTGCGCGAACGTTTCCAGGGAAGAGTAGACCGAAAAACGGCGGTGGCGTGCTAACTCGGAGGGACTCGAACCATGTGGGGCGATCACTACCAACTGCGCTTGCAGGTCGCGCCGCATATCCTTGAGCCCATCGAAATCTACCGGGCGACCGAAGGCGTTATTGCGCTCAGGCAGAACGAGCGCGATTTGCTTGCGATGCAGGCGTTCCTGCGTCAAAATTGCGGTTAAAACACTCTGACGGGTGTCATCGGGGGCGACATAAATGATGCCGATATCTGCGCTGCGGGGGTTGTTGGAGCCAAGAAGGTCTGCGCCGTCACTCTGTCTCATAATCGTACCCTTCTTTCGCTTTTATAAGAGATTTTTAGGGTATATCGTGTTTTTAGTACCTGTGTGCGCCTGCGTAGGTAAAGATTGATGGATGCCTGATCGATTGGATTATGCCATAAGAGGCGGGGAAAAGCAAGTAAACATATGCATACAAACAGGGTCTGTGAAATATTGCCAAGGCGACCGCGAGGGTCGCCCAATACGCATCAACCTACCAACAAGCCCATCAACATCCGTAGGGGCGAGGGTGGACGATGAGGGGTTGGGAGGGCCTTTATGGTCGCCCGCGTCCTGTTCATCTCGCTGATATCTTGGGGAAACACGATCACCCCCCACCCCGCGGGCGACCATAAAGGCCCACACCGCCCCACGGTCCACCGCCCTCGCCCCTACGGATCGCCTAGCCTCCAGCCCTCGCGGTCGCCCTGGCAGTCTACTCCTCCAGTCAGCGATTTCCTCTTGCTTCGCGGTAAAGCGTTGCCGTCAGCACACACAGAACGGCGAGGATCAACACTACCCCCGTGATACCTCGCAAAGGAGCGAATACGCTGACGAAGTTGATGACTGCAAGCGCGGCCACTACGATGAGCACACCTATAAGGATAATCATGTCACCGACGATGAAGTTGTAGATGGCTTTGAGGGCTTTCATGGCCGTACCTCCTCTTCTTCTTGCGCGGTGATAGCCGCCTTCTGCGTTGAAGCGATTGCCATCCAGCTGCGTTTGCGCTGTTTCAGCCAGGTCACCAGGATATAGGAGGCTAGCAAGTAGATGGCTGCCAGTATAGGAATGAACGCATCCGCAAAGGGCCAGGCATAGCCAAACCCTTCAGCAGCCCAGAATGTGCCAAAGGAGGTGAGCATCACGCCCACGACGAACTTGAGCGTATTTTCAGGCACCTTCGTCAGTGGGGCCTTGATGAGGACGCCAGCGAGAATCACCAGGATACCGGCAACGGCCGCACCGATAGCGGCGGAAGCAATGCCGCTCGCGCTTCCCCCACTGCTGCCGAAGGTTATGACGATGAACGCGACTTCAAGCCCCTCGAGCAGCACGGCCTTGTAGGAAAGGGCCACACCGAAAGGATGAATACGCGGAGCCACAGTTTCTCCACGCGCGCGAATTTCTGCCATCGTCTCTTCAAAGATAGCCTCTTCATCGTGGATCGCTTTCAGTCCGCTATAGCGCAGGATGGCTTTTTTCATCCATTTCAAACCGAAGAGCACCAGGATAACGCCTACAAAGAGACGGAGGGCGTCAATGGGAACCCATTGGACAATTGCCACACCAAGTGTACCAACGATCAGCGCCAGTGTGGCTATGGCAGCAAGCGCTCCAACGAGCGAACTGCGCCAGTTAATGGTGACACCGACCACCAGGACAATTGTGAAGGCTTCGACAAATTCGACTGCCGAGGCAAGGAATGCTGCCGACGCGATAGCCCACTGCATGCAACAAACTCCTTTTATGCTCTAGAGTATCCTAAGGTTAAGCACTGAGATATAGGGACGTAAATTGGAGCGTATAGATACTCTCTGTTTTATTGTAGCATATGGTTGCTTGCTGTCGGTGCGCTATGCAGATCGACCACTATGCTTTATAGGCGATCAGTTGCAGCCAGTTGCGTGGTGTCTCGGTGATGCCCAGTTCCTGCCCTGCCTGGTAGACGGCGGCTTCCAGTGCAGCCGCGCCCAGGGGTAACGGCACTCCTGGCAGCGCCCCTTCGATGAAGAGCCAGTATTGGCCGAGATCTCTCCAGGCATCCACTGAAATACACCCAACTTCATGGAACGCTTCCACGCGAGCGAAGCCGCCTTGCTTGAGCTGGTTGATGTATTCGTCAGCATTGAGCCACTGCATCGCCATCGCCTTGGCTTCGCGGGACAGGTGAACTTCGGGGTGTTCCTTGCGTAGCCAGCGAACTGCCCGACTGGTCCAGAGTCGATAAAAGCGCTCGGTACCCTCGACGTAGGTTCCGTCATAAAAGCCGCTATTGCAGGCAAAGATGCCGCCGGGCGCCAGGATACTCGCCATGAGCCGGAATGCAGCCAGTTTGTCGGGGAGCAAATGGATGGCATTGCAGAAGAACGCAGCATCAGCATGCTGGACGATGTAAGGAAGGTCCTCGGCCTCACCTTGAATAAATTCGGCTCTGGCTCCCATCACGTCCATCCCCTTTTGCGCCCGGCGCAGCGCTTCCGCGGAGGGATCAACGCCAATTATGCGGGCCTGGCGTTTCTGGCGTTTCACCTCCTGCGCGATCAGGCGCGTCACGGCTCCCGTGCCGCAGGCCATATCGACAATCGTCAGCGTGGCGTTAGCCGGGCGCTTTGCCAGTGATTTGAGCGCCTGGTGGACAAGTGAGCGGTTGATTTCCGTATAAAACGGTTGAGCTGCGAATGCTTCGAAAGTAAATTGATTCGTTTCTGTCGTTTCGTTCATAACCATAGGTGCAGTCTCCTTCATGTGAACCGGTGTTTAACATTTAGAGAGAAACCGCACCCATTTTGTTTCATGAATCTGGTTGGTTAGATGTGCATGGCCATGCCACCGTCGACACAAAGCACCTGGCCTGTGATGTAGCCCGCTTCCGGCAAACAGAGGAAGTTAATCGCCGCGGCAATTTCTTCAGGTGCGCCAAATCGCCCAAGTGGAGTGACATCGAGCATATACTTTCGCTGCTGTTCTGTCAGCGTTGAGGTGAGCTCAGTAGGAATGAAGCCGGGCGCGATGGCGTTGGCGGTAATATTGCGGCTTGCCATTTCGCGGGCGGTGCTGAGGGTGAGGGCGACAATGGCCGCCTTCGATGCGCTGTAGTTGGCCTGTCCCGCGCTGCCTAACAGGCCGGAAGGCGAAGAAATATTAACGATGCGTCCCCAACGCGCTTTCATCATGCCACGCAGCGCCGCTTTTGTGCAGAGGAAGGCTGAGCGCAAATTCGTTTGTATAACATGCTCAAAATCTGCGAGCGACATTTGTAGAATGAGCTTGTCGCGTGTGGTACCTGCGTTGTTTACCAGGACGGTCACAGGGCCAAGCGCATTAGTTGCCTCCGTGAAAAGCCTCGTCACCTCCTCCTCCTGGCTTACATCGGCCTGTATTGTGATACAGCGCCTTCCCAACGCTTCCACACCGGCTTTGGCTTCGTCTGCGGCCTCGGCATTCCTGCGATAGTTGATGATGATATCCGCGCCAGATTGCGCAAGACGCAGGGCGGTTGCTCGCCCGATGCCCTGACTGCTGCCCGTCACTAATGCGATTTTACCCGCTAATGGCAATTCCTGTTCTGCCATGTTCTACCTCTCTGCTTTAGGAGTTGCTTTTCACCCCGCCCGCCCCGCCACATTGCTCGTAGTATAGCACAAGTTGGGCCTTGCTTAGCAAAAGAGTATTTGTGTATGTGTGGGTAATATTGTGCCTTACCAGCTTAACTCCCAAACGCGGAGCGCAGGTTGGGTATGGAAATGTCGGCATTGCAAAGGATGACACAGGAGCGGGCATCTAGATACCCAAAAAATGCCCGAGCGCTAGCTTCGTATCAACGCCCGTTCGGAGTGAACGCGAGCGGGCGACGCGAAAAAGTGACGCAGAACAAGGCTTCCGGCACCACGCGCCCAACTTTCAAAATCACGCCGCTCTACGATGAAGTGCAAATCCCTCCCCATTTGCGAGAATAGATGCTGCTTGAACTCCTGGTGCATTGGTTCGAGGAGCCAATCGCCACACAGAATACTCGCATCGTCATCGTGACCGGAGAGTACTACACATTCCGGGTTAAAGATATTGACAAGGTTGGCCAGCGACACCCCCAATAGTATCCCCGCGCGGTGGAAAGCCGCCTTTGCAGCTTCATCACCATTTCTCGCTAGTCCTAATACCTCGTGGGTCGTTAGTTCCTGAACGCCCATTTCGAGACTATAGGTGTTTGAACGCACATATTCAAGATAATTCTTGACGATACCGGCGTCAGAGACGTAGGTCTCCAGACAGCCGGAGTTGCCGCACGCGCAGAGACGCCCTTCGGTGGTGACCGCCGTATGACCGAACTCGCCGGCACCCCCAGATGCCCCCCGGTAGAGATCGTCGTTGATCACTATGCCAAGTCCAACACCGCGGCCAACGGCCACCACCAGAAAATGATGGTAGGGCTGACCCTGACCGAAGAGCTTCTCGTAGATTGCCAGACAATTGATATCATTATCAAGGAAGACGGGGATTCTCAGGCGGTCTTCCAAAGGACGGCTGATCTCAACGTTTTGCCAGTTCATGATCCACGAATCGACGCAGCATCCGTTCTCGGCATCAATCAACCCGCCCATTCCAAGGCCCACACCGATAATCTTCTCCCTTGAAATGCCACTCTTGGAAAATAGCTCCTCCAGGCACTGCGCTACCAAATCTATTGCCTGCGGATAGTTGTCGCGCATTGCGATGTCCCATTGTTGGGAGTAGACGGGATCGCTGTTCAAATTAAGAATAACCGCTGTCAGCGAAGTCGGTTGAGCCATCAGCCCAACAGCGAACCCCCCTTCAGGATTGATTTCCAACAGCCCTGCTCTGCGTCCGCCTGTCGATTCCGCGTACTCTTTTTCCAGAATCAGATGGCGATCGATGAGGTTGTTGGTGATTTTTATTACAGTGGCCTGGCTGAGACCGGACAGCGTGGCTAACTGTGGACGTGAAATGGGGGTATGTCCTCGTATCAAATTCAGGAGGATACTCTGATTGATACTACGTATCAAAAAGCGATCAGCGGATTTTATTTGTTGTTGCATAGATGTATCGCCTTATCAAAATCTTTAGTTACTAACGAAATTATCTTACTCGAAAAAATACCAGGTTGTCAAGATTAGAGGCAAAATACCGAAAAAACCATTGACAGAAGGGCATTTCCCCCGTATACTAACTTTAGTTACTTAATTTAGTAAGTTGGATATTTCAAGTGTGACTAAGGGCATGATAACTATGAACTGCACATTGCGTCTGCTTCGGGAGCACCTCAACCTCTCCATTCAAGAAGTAGCAGAGGCTACAGGACTTTCCTTTCGAACGGTCCTGCGTGCAGAGCAGAGAGCGCCACTGAATCCGGAATCGCGGCGGCGGCTTTGCCAGTTTTATGGCAAAACACCTGAGGAACTCGGCTTGATCCCCCGAGGTCGAAGAGAGGAGACGGCACCTCCCATCAACAACTGCAAGACAACACTAGCTGACATCCACTCATAATTCAGAGGGTGAATATTTGATGATTACCCATATCTTTCGCAAACTCTACTATATTTCCTCTACAATAAAGATTATTAGAATTTGCTTATAAAATTGAAACTGTCATAAAACTGTCATCTACGTGACACAAGTTTTCCTGGAATTTACTTAGAAAGCTTGATAGGATTGTAGTGTATCCTCTTAGGCTCGTTTCCTTTGGAAACGAGCGGTCATAAGCCAGTATTGTACGAAGTTGTACTTTATTCCTGGTACCTTGTCCTTCGTGACAGCCAGCGCAACTCCTGGCACGGCTCTATATCCCAGAGAAAAAGGGATCAAGGAGGAGATGCCTATTCATCGATGAGTACTCCGACGGCTCAATCTGCGGAAGCAGATTGAGCGCTGCCCTACTGTATCTTGTTTGTTTCCACCCTGATTTGTTTTCGGCCTACCCTGGAGAAACCGTCATATTTTAGACGCCCAGGACGAGAGGAGCAGTTAAGTATATGTCTCAACAAACATCTCGCCTCGAAGAGGCCATGAATCGGCGCCAGTTCGTCAAGGTCGCCGGTGGCGCGACGATTAGTTTAGCGGCGTTTCTCGCCGGGTGCGGCTCGTCCACCGGCGGCTCGACCAACAGCAACGGCAGCGCTGCAATCGAGTTCTTGTCCGTCCAGCAGGCGGGCACGGGCTGGCCGCTCGTCCTGTCCACCATCACCGACGAGTACGCCAAAACGCACTCCGGCACCACCTTCAAGGTGAACTTCGCGGGGCAGACTGACCTGAACCAGAAGGTTCAGTTGCTTGCAGGTCAGGGTGCCCTCCCAATCCTCTACAACAGTCCACCAGCAGACCTGATGGCGCAGTTGGTGAAGAACGGCGAGGGCTTGGACATTGAGTCAACTTTCCAGCAACTCGGTGTCTTACAAGAGCTTCAACCGGTAGCGGTCACGCTCCTCAAGAAGGTCTTCAATGGCCAGCTCGTCGCACTCCCCTTCGAGCTCAACATCGAGGGGTTCTGGTACAATAAGCAAATCTTTACGCAGAACGGTTTCCAGCCACCAGATACGTGGGATGCGCTGCTCCAGATCGCTGCCAACCTGCAGCAGAAGGGCATCCAATCGTTTTCCGCTTCGGGGAAACAGGGGTGGCCGATCACCCGCCTGATTGGCAACTACCTTTTCCGCAAGCTCGGCCCCGGCGCCCTGGACAGCGTCAAGAGCGGGCAGGCAAAGCTGACCGACCCGGCGTATGTCGAGGCGGCACAGGTCGTCGCCAACCTGGGCAAGCAGGGCTACTTCGGCAAAGGCGTGGCCACCATCGACTACGACCCGTCGATAGACATCTTCCTGCAGGGCAAAGCCGCCATGCTCTACATGGGCAGTTGGGAGCTGCGCGATTTCAACAATCCCTCGCGCAATAAGATCGGCGCGAACAACATCGGCTTCTTCCCGTTCCCAAACGTTGTCGGAGGTATGGGCAGTTCGACCCAGACACCTATGAACGCGGGTCAGCCTACCTCGGTGAACAAGCAGAAGTACAACGCCACCATCGGGCAGTGGCTCGCGTTCATGGCCAAGAACTATGGCGACGTGGCCCTGCAGAAGGAGGGGGCGGTGACCGGCTTCGTCGTTCATAACCCACCCGCGAATCTTGACATGCTGACCTCGTTGGTCGAGAACCAGATCAAACAGGTTTCGCAGCCGGTGCTCTGGTTCGAAGCGCAGTTCTCGACGAAGGCTACAAACATCTCTCAACAGGATGCTGCTCTGCTGGCCACGGGTGCCACATCTCCCAGTAATTTCATGGCCGCGGTTCAGCAAGCATTTTAACCACTCTTCGCGTACATGCTGTGGCCGGGAGTCGGCTCAATTTGACTCCCGGTCGGTGGCAGTGGATACCATATAGTGGCTTCTGGAGGGTAATCAATGGAAACAATGCTGCGTGATCGGAGAGCGGCGCTGCTCCTGGTGGGGCCCGCGCTGCTCATCTACTCTCTCATCGTGCTGATACCGATTGTCTGGTCACTGGTCTATACGCTGTTCGAGGGCAATGTCCTCTCCGGTTTCCAGTTCGTCGGTTTTCAAAACTTTGTCCTTCTCGTCAACGATCCGTCGTTTTGGCAGTCCGTGGTGTTCACGTTGAAGTACGCGGTCGCCGTGACCATAGGCCAGGTGGGGATTGGCCTGCTCCTGGCGCTGTTGTACGTCTTCTACCTTGGCAGAGCGTCCGCGCTGATCCGGACGCTGATCTTCTTCCCGGTCGTCCTGCCCGCGGTGGCCATCGGGGAGTTGTTCCAGAAGATCTTCGAGATCGCCCCGCAGTACGGTCTGGTGAACTCCCTCCTGCAGGCAGTGCATCTCGACGGTGCGATCCAGCCGTGGCTGGGTCAGGGTGGAACGGGGTTCTGGGTCATTGTCATCATGGATATCTGGACCGCCATGGGCTTCTTCGCCGTGCTGCTCTTTGCCGGGCTGGTCGATATCCCTGGCGACATTCTCGAGGGCGCGCGGGTCGATGGCGCTACCGGTTGGCGGCTAGTACGCTACGTTGTCCTGCCGCTGATGACGCCGATCCTGTTCTCGTCTTTCATCTTCAGCATCAATGGGACGCTCAAGGTGTTCGCGAGTATCGTGGCCCTGACGGGTGGCGGACCGGGACAAACGACGACGCCGCTGACATTGTATATGTTCAACACGGCCTTCTCCAACGGCCAGTATGGCTACGGGAGTACTATCGCAACGGCACTCGCCGTCATGTGCCTCCTCGTGACCCTGCTGATCTTCAGGTCCGCGCGCCGCAACGTTGCCTAGTGAAGGGAGGTTTCACATGAGCCAAATACTTACCGGACGTGTAGATGAAACGAAGAGGTCCGTTCCCACAGTGCGAGCGAAGAGGGGGATCCCCACGAGTAAGCTCCTCACCCGAACCTCGGTGTGGGTGCTGATCGGGCTGCTCCTTGTTGTGGTGCTCTATCCGCTCCTGTGGCTGCTGCTGTCCTCGTTCAAGACGAATGCTGAGTTCTCGCTGCAGCCGTTCTGGGCCTTGCCCTCGGCCATTCATTGGCAGAACTACGTCGACGCCTGGAACTCGGGCATGAGCACCTACTTCCTGAACAGCGTGCTCGTGGTGTTTCCTTCGCTGGCGCTGATCCTCGTGATCAGTGTGGCTGCGAGTTTCGCTCTCGAGGTGATGCTGTGGCGTGGGCGTAACACCATTCTGCTCATCTTCCTCGCCGGAATCATGGTCCCGGTACAACTGGTGCTGCTGCCGTTGTTCACTATCTACTTTCAGGCGGGATTGATCGATACCCGCTGGGCGTTGATTCTCACCTACACCGCCTTCGGCCTGCCCCTTGCGGTCTTTTTGATGGCGGGGTTCTTCAAGGCCGTCCCGCGCGCGGTGATCGAGGCGGCGGCACTCGACGGAGCAAGCATCTACCAGATCTTCTACCGTGTGGCGCTGCCCATGGTCGCGAACGGGCTCGTGACCATTGCCCTGGTTCAGTTCTTTTTCCTCTGGAATGAGCTGACGTTCGCACTGACCTTCATCAGTAGTGACAGCAATCGCACCATTCCGACGGGTCTGTTGAACTTCACCGGAGAGCACGGCTCGGTCGATTGGGGGCCGACATTCGCCGCGATCAGTATAGCGGTCATTCCCACACTGATCCTCTACGTGGCGCTCAACCAGAAAGTCATCAAGGGGCTGACGGCCGGATCGGTCAAGGGCTAAACGTGCGTACCGGTGAGTGCCCACATTCACTGGCCCGCCGTACGCGGCGCATGTGCGCCGTCGAGAAAGGTTTTCTTGAGTATTCGCTAAAGAAGGGAATAGAGAGTGAACACGATACATTCACCCTCGGTAGACGATAGGCCGTGGATGGATAGGGCGCTATCTCCAGACGAGCGCGCCTCTCTGCTGCTCGCGCAAATGACGCTGGAAGAGAAGGTGGACATGCTCAGCGAGAAGAGCGGGGAAGACTTACCCTTTTCCCGGCTTGGCATCCCTACACTGACCTTTGCTGACGGACCGGCCGGTATCCGCATCGACAGGAACAGGCGAGACGCCAACGAAGGAAAGGCGACGGCGCCACCAGCACCTATTGCCCTGGCGGCCACCTGGAATCTCCTGGCAGCTCAACAGTATGGCGACATGCTGGGCCGCGAGGCATGGTCCACGGGACACAATGTCTTGTTTGGGCCGGGACTGGACATCGCGCGCATCCCCTGCTTCGGTCGCCTGTTCGAGTCGCTTGGGGAGGACCCGGTGCTGGTGGGGCAGATGGCCGCCCGCTACGTCCAGGGCGTTCAGGGGCACCCCGTCATCGCCACCGCCAAGCACTACAACGTGAACGCACAGGAGGAGAATCGGCTTGAGGTCGATGCGCAGCTCGACGAGCGTACCTTGCAGGAGATCTACACCCTGCCGTTCGAGGCTACTGTAAAAGACGGTCGCATCGGTGCGGTCATGGGCGCGTACAACAAGATCAACGGCACCTTTTGTTGCGAGCACCCGCACGTCCTGACCGATATTCTCAGACGGCAACTCGGCTTTACGGGCTGGGTTGTGAGCGACTTCCAGGCGACCCACAGCACTGTCGAGGCCGCTAACGCGGGGCTAGACGTGGAGTTAGATGTCCCTCCCGCAAAGTACTTCGGCAAACGCCTGCTCGAGGCCGTCGCGGCGGGGCAGGTGAGTCTGGCTACCATCGACGACAAGGCGCGCCGCATCTTGCACAGCATGTTTGCCTTCGGGCTATTCGATTCCCCGGCGCAGATCGGCCCGTTGCCCGTCGAGGAACACGGCAAGCTCGCACGAAAGATCGCCGACCAGGGCATCGTTCTGCTCAAGAACGCGCGCGAGCTGCTTCCTCTGTCCACGCACGAGTTGCGCTCGCTGGCAGTCATCGGGGCCGACGCCGATCGCTACATCGCCGGGGGCGGGAGCGCTCTTGTACAGCCGACGTACCTCGTGAGCATTCTGGAGGGGATGCGGCGGCGCGCGGGCGCGGGCGTTCGCGTGGAGTACGCGGAGGGCACGGACCCCCTCTCTGCGGCTGATCTGTTGCCCGGCCCGCCGCTGGTGCCCTCATCCGTGTTGACGCCGAATGGATCGGCCCCGCAAGCTCGCGGCCTCCAGGCCGAGTACTGGACGAACGCTGTTTTCGAGGGCGAGCCGAGCATGGTCCGCATTGACCGGCAGGTTGGGCTGAACCTGGGCCTCTTCAACTTCGCTATGGCGAATGCGACCTCGCTCCCGCCGCTGCCGGAGGACTTCAACAATGCGATGTCCGTGCGCTGGACGGGCAGCTTGACCGCGCCGGCAACCGGGGACTACACCCTTTTGCGAATCGAGTCGGTGACGCGCCATCTGGTCGCCGGTGAGCCGCATGCACTGAGGATCGAGTATGCCGCCGATCGGCCGGAGCAGCGTGCTCCCGTTCCGGGAGAGCTTTCCACGTTTGCTCTGATCGGTGCCAAGGTTCGCTTTGGCTGGGAACACCCGTCGGATGTCATCCCCTCGTCGATGCAGGAGGCCGCCGCACTCGCCAGGAAGTCGGACGTAGCGGTCGTCGTGGTGCGGGACTACAATAGCGAGCATGCCGATAGGCCAGGCCTCACGCTGCCCAACGAGCAAGACCTGCTCGTGAAGACGGTTGTCGCCGCCAATCAGCGCACGATCGTAGTAGTCGCCAGTGGAGGCCCAGTACTTATGCCCTGGCTCGATCAGGTTCCGGCGGTACTCGAGTGTTGGTATGGCGGACAGGAGGTGGGCGGTGCCCTGGCCGAAGTCCTCTTTGGCGATGTGACTCCATCGGGCAAGCTGCCGGTCACTTTCCCGCGCAGTGAGAGCGAGACCCCGGTCTCGGAGGCTTCACAGTACTCTCGAACTGAGAAAATTGCTCGCTTCAGTGAAGGTCTCTGCGTCGGCTACCGGGGATACGACCAGTTCGGGATCGAACCGCTCTTCCCGTTCGGGTACGGACTCTCCTACACGAGCTTCGCCTACGACCGGCTCCAGGTGGTACCCGAGACGACCGATGATATCGGGCCCATACGGGTGAGCTTCCTGGTCAAGAATACTGGTGCGCGGGCGGGTGCTGAGATCGCGCAGGTCTACCTCGGCTTGCCCACAAGTACGGGTCGGGCGGGTGCTGAGATCGCACAGGTCTACCTCGGCTTGCCCGCAAGCACGGGTGAGCCACCTAAGCGGCTGGTGGGCTGGGCGAAGGTCGAGTTGGTGCCGGGCGAGACGAAGGAAGTGAGCGTGACCCTGGACCCCAACGACACGTCGCGTCCGCTATCCTACTGGGACGATAACACGAACGGCTGGCAGATAGCGAGCGGCGACTACCAGGTCTACGTGGGTGCCTCTTCGCGGGACATCCGCCTCATTGGCAGCCTACACATCTACAACAATGAGAAAAAGTGATAGCTTTGCCCCTAAGCCAGGGCGACCGCAAGGGATCGCCCCTACTATACACGGGCTTCGTGGGCGGATTTGCATATAGTAGGGGCGATCCCTTGCGGTCGCCCTGGCACTTAAGTCTAACGCAATCATAGCAGAAGAAAGAGAGACGATGACACAACAGGGATCGACGCCGGTGGATGGGGCGTCTGACGTCACCATCGCCGAGGTCCGCTTCGAGCACCACCGTGACGCACTTGGGGTGGGTAAGTCGAGACCACGGCTGTCCTGGATTGTTGCAACCGAGGTCATGGGGTGGCGCCAGGCCGCCTACGAGATTGAAACCTATGGGTCGGATGGTCGGCTCCACGCGCGGACGAACCGGGTCGAGTCCGATCAATCAGTGCTCGTGCCCTGGCCGTTCGCACCCCTCTCGTCCCGTGAGCGCCTCACGGTTCGGGTGCGGGTCTGGGGCATCGACGGGCAGCCGTCGGCGTGGAGCGCGGCCTCTCCCATCGAGGCGGGGCTGCTCCATCCCGACGACTGGCCCCAACCCTGCCCGCTGCTGCGCCGCGAGTTCAACGTCCGTGCTGATGTAAGGAGCGCGCGCCTCTACGTGACAGCCCTGGGCGTCTACGAGATACAGCTCAACGGCACCACCGTCGGCGATCACGTCCTGGCGCCGGGATGGACGAGCTACCACCACTGCCTGCGCTACCAGACGTTCGACGTGACGACCCTCCTGAGCGAGGGTCGCAACGCCATCGGCGCCATCCTGGGCGATGGTTGGTATCGAGGGCGGCTCGGCTTCGACGGTGGACGGCGCAACATCTACGGCGATCGGCTGGCGCTGCTTGCCCAGCTTGAGATCAACTACGCTGATGGCACGACCGAGCGGATCTTCACCGATGAAACCTGGCGCGCCGCGAGGGGGCCCATCCTGGCCAGCGATATTTACGATGGTGAGATATACGATGCTCGCCTGGAGCGAATCGGGTGGTCGGCACCCGGTTATGACGACCACGACTGGGTGGCCGTGCGACAACTCTCAAGAGGTCTTGTCACCCTTGTCGCGCCATCAGGTCCGCCGGTGCGTCGTACTGAACTGGTCGCGCCTGTCGCCATTACCACGTCTCCCTCTGGCCGTACCATCATCGACTTCGGCCAGAACCTCGTCGGTCGACTCCGCCTGACGGTTTGTGGAGAGGCAGGGCAGACGGTCACCCTGCGTCATGCAGAAGTCCTTGAGAACGGCGAGTTGTGTACGCGACCGCTGCGGACCGCAAAGGCCACCGACCGCTACATCCTGCGGGGTGGCGGGGTAGAGACCTGGGAGCCGCGCTTCACCTTCCACGGCTTCCGCTATGCCGAGGTGGAGGGCTGGCCTGATACCTTGCAGGCCGACGATATCCGTGCCGTGGTCTGCCATTCCGACCTGGAGCGCACCGGGTGGTTCGAGTGCTCGGACCCGCTGATCAACCGGCTGCACGAGAATGTGGTGTGGAGCATGCGCGGCAACTTCCTGGACGTGCCGACCGATTGCCCGCAGCGTGATGAGCGTCTGGGCTGGACCGGCGACATCCAGGTGTTCGCGCCCACGGCCTGCTTCCTCTACGACACCGCCGGCTTCCTGACCTCGTGGCTGGCAGACCTGGCCGCAGAGCAGGCTGCCACGGGAGTCGTTCCCTTCGTCGTTCCCAACATCTTGCCTCTGTCTCCCGTCCCGGCGGCCGCCTGGGGTGATGCCGCGGT
>WNGJ01005750.1_pt1 | contig 16960 bp, 11 predicted proteins | sample 5400611 | NCBI WGS metagenome assembly WNGJ01 (sample SAMN13153375, study PRJNA577476) | soil metagenome | isolation source: 40 cm soil or saprolite under Garry oak tree replicate 1 | place: USA:California | collected 2016-06-15 | reverse complement strand
GTTCGCAGTGCGAACTTCTGAAAAAGCTCCAGCCTCATCAGTAATCAATTCAACTGTAAGTGAAGTTTTTCTGCAAAACCATGCTTCCCTATAAAGGCTGCCCATGACCCGAAAATCCAAAAATGCACTGAACTGATTTTTCCTCAAGCTCAACTTGCTGCAAAACCATGGTAGTATGAATCTGCAAGACCATCGGTTAAATGACATGCATCTACGGCACCTCCTTCTGCGCTTCAGCAAAGGCATCGACCAAGCTGGGTCATGTGGGTCACCTTCTGTGCGAGGTCCCATGCGTCGCAGAAAAGGTCATGTTAGATCCAATCTCAGCATACAACGTGTGGCGTGATGGCTCCCCCCAACATGGATAAATGTCTTCATGCCAAGTGAGACGTACGAGTAGCTTCCTAGTAACTGCCTCGTAACGGGATCCACCACTGGTTCCGGACCCTCAAGGCCCGTGCCACAAAGGGCCAGTGGGAATTGATTCACGATCTCACCTTCCATGATTTACGACATGACTTCGCCCATCGAGCACGGGATGCAGGCTGGTCGCTCGAAGAAGTGGCCTACTACCTTGGGCACGTCACAAAGAAAGGGACGCCTGCTATTCAGACGACGGTGCGCTATACGCAGGTAAGTCGGGAGCAGGTAAAAGAGAAACTGAAACATGTAAGAGGATAGCGTGTAAGTATTAAACATTACATAGCCCAAAAGGAAGAACTCTAGAGAAATCCATCACTACTCAGGTATCATGTAAGGGGATTAGTTGTGTTGAAATAGTCAAGACACAGCATCTATCCCCTGAAAATGGTGTCTATGAGTGAGATCTTAATTGCTATACCAGATGCTCTTGGCGAAGCGCCAGATGCAGTAGAACGGCTCTTCGCAGTCCTTCACAATACTCCATCTGGTGAACCAATCGTACTTGATCTCACCTCGGTCAATTGGATTCGACCATATGGTGCTCTCAGCTTTCTCGGAATCTGCCGTTACCTCAAGCAGCTTACGCATCGACCAGTACGCCTCACGGGTCTCCAGAGCGATATTCATGCCTACCTACGCCGTATTGATTTCTTCAAGTGTGGAACTGAAACCGTCTATACGACAGACTCCTTTAACTCAACTGATGATTTAACTCGCAGCACATCGTCCTCGAATGTACTCGAACTCTTCCCTATCCATGTTCATGAAGACGTCTACGAGGTCGCTGCGCGAGCCCGCCATATACTTGCCTATTGGCTTGGTAGTACCAGTTATGACATTGATAATATCGTGATTCTTCTCTCGGAAGCATGCAGCAATATCGTTGACCATAGTGGCGATGCTGGCATTGTAACCATCCAGAAGTATGATCGCAAACACTGTATAGATGTCAATCTGGCCATCGGTGATTTAGGCCGGGGGATCCGCCAATCGCTCATGGCCGTCCATGGAGCAGTATCTGATACCTGTGCTGGTTACATCGAGCAAGCGCTGGCCGGGTTGAGCGCACGATTTGGCGAACGAGGCGGCCAGGGACTTGGGGCCATCCGGCGCATTGCGACCGAGAGCGAGGGCAGTCTCTATATCCGCTCGGAGATGGGCAGCATTCTGGCACGGGCATCGGGCACTACAACGAGTGATGACCTGTACTTCTTTCCCGGTACTCAGATCGCTATTACATTTCGTAGCAAACCTACAACTTGAAGAATTAGGCTCTTGTAATTAACTCTGCACTATGTTATCCTTGAGCCAACATTTCAACGATTAATGTTGAAAGGCTTACATGAAACAGTTTGAGTTGACGCGGTTGTTTGCTCTGCTGGGCATATCGGGGCCAGATCTGCTGCTCCGCAGCTATGGTCAACGAGCATTCTCCGCGATGGAATACGCGCTAAAAGAGGTGCCATCAGGCCAGGCGCTCCTGTTGGATTTTGCAGGCGTCTCGGTCATGGACACGTCCTTTGCAGACGAGACCGTGCTCGAACTGGCGCTTGGGCTCTCGCAGGACAAATATGGGGAGCGCTGGATGGTGCTTGCAGAACCCAGCCCAGCAACTATCGACAATCTCGAAGGGACAATCGCTCGCCGGAAAGCCAAGGTGGCCTTACTGATCCGCAGGGAAGGTCAGATGCGGCTCATTGGGCATGTTGAGCCAAACTTGATGGAGGCATGGCAACTGGTCTGGGAGAGGTCTGAGTTGACAGCACGAGAACTCGCGGACCAGCTCGGGCTAGAAATCAACACAGCAAGCATGCGACTGCACAAACTGTATGATGCCCGGCTTCTCGCACGTCGCGAGGAAATCACGCCTGGCGGACGACAACACATCTACAGGCTCCCAATCTAATTTTTTGGGGATGCTTTCAACAAGAATTATTGAAATGTATGTTGCGCACAGGCAGTAACCCGGCTGATGATGATAGAGAATCTGCCTGTGATTTTCTTGGAAAAAGGTAAATAAAACACATGATAATGCAACATAATGATGGAGATGAACAGGTTCAATCTCCCCCAATAGATTTTGCCTTTGTGACGGCGCTGCCTATCGAGCGTGATGCACTGCTGCGACGCTTGGAGGGTCGCGAGGTGGTACAGGATGACTTCGAGCCGTTGACGTACTATCGAGGTCACATCAGCGTTCCGACGACGGGCGAGTATTACGAGGCAGTCGTCGTTATGTTGTTAGGCATGGGGAACGACGAGGCCGCTGTCAGTACTGTGAAGGTGGTCGAGCGTTGGCGACCAGCGTATGTGCTTATGGTCGGTATTGCTGGTGGTGTTCCCGGCAAGGTGGCGCTGGGTGATGTCGTCATCTCCGATTTTGTGTATTACTACGAGCCGGCCAAGCGAACACCGAGAGGAGAGCAACGTCGGCCACAACAATTTCTTTCTGACCGCCTTCTCTACGGGCGTGCGCTTGCTTATGAAGCGGGGGAGTGGAGAAGCGACATCGTCATCGCGCGGCCGGGAGCCGCTCAAGCAGATGTCCCTTTTCCAAGGGCGTACTTTGGCGCTATCGGTAGCGGCGAGAAAGTGATTGCTGATGCCAAGGCATTGTCCCAGCTACTTAAAGAATGCCACAGGCTGCTGGCAGTAGCGATGGAGGGCGCGGGTGTTGCACGAGCCGCTGCCCAGCAGCCTCATCCGCCACCTTTCATCGAAGTGCGCGGCATATGCGACTACGCGAATGAACAGAAGAACGACGACTGGCAACCATTTGCCGCTGAAGCGGCGGCTGCATTCACCATCGGGCTGCTGCGTTCACGCCCCTTACCCCCTTTGGGGACGAACAAACGCCATGTGCAAGAGAAAGGATCTTTCCTTATACTGTGCGTTCAGTCCTTGCGTCACATCGCAGCACACGAGCTACTTGGTGTCCTAGAGAAAGACAGCAGTTCCCGTTCGGTGGAGATCGTCTCGCTTGATTTTACGGATCTAGTGACAAATGGCATCTTCACTGATCCCCAAGGTGCGGCACAGCGGCTAACCTGTCCTCAGGGTTCGCTTTACGCCGCGCTCGCCAGGCGCGGCGTAGCGGAATTCGCCTTTCACGGTCTGGTGCATATTCCAATCGCATTTCTCGTAGGCCATCTCGTTACCGATCGTCAACCAGTGCGCCTATTTGACTTTCATCCAGGCTCTGGCCTCGAAACGTGGGCCTGGCCAGGCATGCAGGGAGCCATACCCCCACTGGAAGTACGCGGCGCACCCGAGCGGCCATCCTGGCGAAAAGGCGTTGCCGTGGTGCGCATCTCTATCAGCTACACAATCACCGCTGCACAGACACACACTGTTTTCCCGCGCGCGGCGCTTGAGGTGGACCTGTCCGTACCAGATCCAGAGCGTGGCGTGGTGCGCAGCGAGGAGCAGGTCCGCAAGTACGGGAGTACGTTCCGCCGTGTGCTCGATCTCATCACACAATACTATCCCGCTGTACGGCACATACATATTTTTTACGCCGGGCCGGTGGCCTTGGCATTTCACCTGGGACAGCAAATATCAGAGAACATCCATCCAGCCGTGATCGTATGGAACTTCCGCCAGAAATATGGCTGGGGGATCGATCTTGCGGCAGCCTTGTTCGGTGAACCCTGCGTGGTCCGCCCGCAAGATTTCGAGAGAGGAAATGAGGAAACCAATGAGTATTAAGTCACGTTTCGAGCTCTTCACAACGCGTATTCGCCCGACCATAGAACATATCGAAGAAGCCAACCGGCAAACCGACTACATGATCAAACAGCTCAAAAGCATTGTTGCTGAGGATGAGTACTTCACCCTGGAAAAGGTACTGCAGGCTGGTTCGAATGCGAAGCATACCTCGCTTCGGCGCACAGAAGAGAACGTGTTCGACGTCGATCTTGGTGCATACTATTCCGGTGAGGGCGCGACCAGAGAGCAGCTCGGCACGATCTTGACCTTCACTAGGGAGAGACTGTTCGATATATATCCCACGAAGAGCGCTCGGGACTTTGAAGTCTTGAAAAGTGCAGTACGCGTGAAGTTCCACGGCGGCATCAAACTGAATGTTGACGTGACTCCGATCATCCGCAATAGCTCCCTTGGTATTGAAAACGGTGGGTGGATCCCACGCAGCGACGAGTGGCGATTGACCTCGGTGACCTGCCACAACGAGTTCGTGCGCAGCCGTACGGTGCGGAGTAAGCAGCGGCCTGGTCCGGTCAAGTTCAACCGCCTAGTTCGCCTCGTGAAGTGGTGGAATAATCTGCAGGATGATCTTGTACAGCCCTCCTATTTTTGCGACCTGATAACTGCCGCCGCATTGGAGGAGAGCGGGGTGACGGAAGAATGGCAGAGCAGCCTGCGCACCATTTTCACGTTTCTCCGCAAGCATCAGTTTCTTGAACCAATTATCTTTAGCGACTACTACGATGCGGACAAAATAACGCTACCTACAGACCTTGTGATCGTCATGGATTCGGTAAACCCAGAGAACAATGTCACCCGCAATTGGACGGAGGCTACTCGGCAGGGCTACCTGGAACGCGTGCAGATGGCATATGACGCCATGATGGACGCTCGGAGCTGGGAATTGGAGGGCGATGAGGAGGCAGCAGTAGATGCCTGGTGCGAGGTTTTTGGAGAAGAGTTTCGGACGCTAAGTGAGGAGGAGGAATAGAAGATGCCAGCAGGAACGGCAACAAGTACACGTACTGCGACTGTTACGAGTACGATAACCAAAATCATCTATATCACGCGGAAGGTGCAGGCGGACTTTCTTGCCATTTTAGAGACCTACGGGTATTTTTCGGAGGACTACGCACAGCAACTCATCCACGACGTGCGTGTGTTCCTCGACGAAGAAGTCATCGATCACATCCGATTTGTCTGGACTCGCCCCGGCAGCACATACGTGCTCGAAGAACTGAACTATACGGTCGTAGCTGGTGGGGTCGAAATGGCTGACGATCATTCTGGCGGCATCCGGTACCAAGCGGCATTAGCAAACGCATCGTTTCACGTGCGAGTAACCTACAATAAGCGCTGGAAAAACCTGCCAGAGTATGAGAAGAGCACTATTCGCGAAGGCCTCGACCTGAGCTGGGGACCTGCTGGACAGCTTGACTACAGTGGCGGGAAATGGACTACTGATCGCACTTACTCACGCGACGGTTACGGCCTAGCTCGCCAGAGATTTGAGCGTTCATGACAGATACCACGCTGCAACTTGCGAGTCGCCTGGGCCAACCAATTGGAACGCTACGAATTGGAGCGCTTGCCCTTACCGCCAGGGCAGAAGAAGTAGCGCGCAGCCGTCGTCTCGCGAAGCGCACAGCCCTGCCTCTGGTACTGCGTGAATATCTGGCAAGCGCGGGCTATGAAATCGGAGAGGAGGAACTTGATGCAGCCGTGAGTGCACTAGAGAGGGTACGTCGAGGCGAAACAATGCCTGTTATCCAGATTCAGGTGCGCTCCGGCATCGATCGCATGGAGAGCGGCCTTGCTCATGCCAATGGCAAGTACCAAATAGAAGGAAAGAGTGATCGCATGGAAGCTACTCTAGATCTCCCGAACATGATCGCGTTCTTCGAAGCGGAGCGCGTCTATCCAGATATCGCAGCACAACGGTGGTATGAACGTCTTGTGGGGCTAGACGACCACAAAGCTCTTCTCTTGATCGAGTTGGAAATGCTTCTCTATCCAGAGCACCTGGAACAATGGAGTAAGCGGTATCACGGCGGTCAAGTACTTCGGATCTGTGACCTGTACCGCAACCGGGTACCGCTGATCCTGCTTGAGGGCGATGTTGGAACCGGCAAAACGGCGTTAGCGGAGACCATCGGCGATGCGCTGGCTCGTCAGATTGGAGAGGACAGGCAGGTTCATATGCTCAAGATCAACACTCAAGTACGCGGTACAGGACAAGTAGGTGAGATGAGCGACCTGATCGCCCAGGCCTTTGCCCAGGCTGAGGCGCGGGCGAAGGCACTTGGCGGTGACCCTGTGTTGCTGCTTTTAGATGAGGCCGATGCGCTTGCCGTAAGCCGGGAGACGCAGCAAATGCATCATGAAGATAAGGCGGGACTCAACACGCTGCTACAGCGTCTCGACAAACTCCGCCTGACCAAGCTACCAATTGCTGCACTCTTCATCACCAATCGGCCCGAGGCATTGGACCCTGCCATCCGTAGGCGTGCTGCGCTCGACTTACATTTTGCCCGTCCAGGAGACAAAATACGAGCGCAAATCCTCCTCACATCGGTACCAGAACTGCGGCTCGGGGAAGCGGAGGTAACCGAACTGGTGAGATTGACAGGTCCAAGTGAACCGAAGAACAAAGCCGTACCATTCACGGCTTCTGATCTGACGGACCGACTACTTCCCGCTGCATTACGTTGCGCATATAGCGAGAAGCGAGCACTGGAAGTACGCGATCTCATTGACCAAGCACAAATGCTGGAGCCCACACCTATTCAATAGGTGATCGGAGAACACGAAGTAAATTGCAAAAATTTTGTTGAAAGTGTATTTTCCTCATCGGAGGAACGCATAGTTCTGCCTAAGGTAGCGGGATTAGAGCGAAGCGAGCAGCCGTGATAGGCGTTTATCTGAACTCACAAAACAGTATGAGTATGTAGAAGGATAGCTTGCCAATATAAAATCATAAAGGGTGTTTCCGAGTATTTCTGACGCGCGAAGAAATGACAATAGACACTTCAAATTGGTTGTGAGGAGAAAGAGCATACCGCTATGTCTTATCAAAATCACTTAATCAGCGGCACGGAAAATGGTACAGCGATTTTATCTGATACCAGTAGTATAGAGCTACCATCGGACATCCTTGTATTGCATCTCATCGCTACAGGTGTGATCCAACTCGCCGAACGAGTTGCCAGAGGCACGCCAATGAATTCGCAGTATCCCATTCCCTTGCAAATTGGGCTCAATCGCCTCAATGTTATCCGATACCAACACAACTTACCATTGATTCGCAGCATCCCAGATCTTCTCTCCTGGTGCCGTCGCCCTCTCGAGGAATGGCCTCTTGATATCACTTCAGTACAACTCGATCCTAACGAGACACTCTTGGACAATCAGTTCCCGACGGGTGTCTGCGAGTCACTCGCTTGTGCAACCGGCGACGTAGAAGCGGACTTGAGCGAACGACGTTTTATGAGCAGTGTCTTTAGTACGTGCCAGGCGGCGAATGCTCCAGCGACCTATGTTACTTTTCGCCGCTTACTTATAGAGAATCCTGTTCTGACTGAGTTTGAACTGCTCCAGCAGCGGAACGATCATCCCGAATTGAATCTTTTAACCGATCATTTGAAAGTCGCTTACGAAGATGCTCCATTAGACTACATGCTGAGAGATCTCTTCTACTGCTGTCCAACTTGCGGCAATCTCCAACAACCAACGGTCTCAATGGATAGGCTGCTTTGTGAGGAGGAACGATGTCGGCGCAAACCAGCGACATATCCAAGCCGAGCTATACCAGCTCGTGAACATGTTCTCTGGCTGAAACGTGGGCTACGGCGCTTTGTGACGCTTCCGGGGCTTACCGAAATTCGCCTCGAACAGCACTTGCTCAAACTCAAACTTAAGGTAAAACTCTGGCCGAATTTCGATAGTTATGATCTGTACGTCGAATTCCCTGATGGAAAAGCATGGGCTGTTGATGTCAAAGATTGGGCTAACCCATTTCTCCTTGCTCTGCATGCGAAAAACATTCCTTTGAACCCGCCTTTGGAAATGGGTTATTTTGTTTTTCCTGATGAGCGGTCTCGGCAATCCGACTATGTGAGGGCTTTTCGTTATGCTTGCAATAGTCGGAAAAGCACTGGGAAAGTACTGATCGGCGGTCGTATCCAGGCGAAATTCGAGAAGCATTTTCTTGCGGACGTAAGAAAGCGGCTTGCAAGATGTAAGGGGGATGATAATGCGTAGTATTTACGGTCTTTGGGGACAGTTGGAAAAAGATCTTAGGAAGCATCTCAAGGGCGTAGACACTGCTGATAGTTTAGGAGCAAAGCAAATCTGCGAGGTTGAACTCGGCCTGTATTTGCTTTCACAGATTGCTCCTGCTGCTCCGGCAAGAACGCTGTGGATTCTCCTGATAGGATATGAGTTTCCTCTACCAGAACTCCAAACTTTAAGTAAAAAGCAGCGCAGGATGTGGAATATTGTGCGCCATATTTTGCTCCACTTCAAGAATTCACGGCATTGGGAGGAAATGCTTGAACGTTACCATAACGTTGATGAGCGTCTGAGACTTTATGATGTTGATGGTTACTATGAACAGTTTACGAAGCGTGCTATCAGTATCGAGGCCAATCGCGAAGATGTGTATAGCAGAGTCGCACAGCAGCCTTTACCTCATGTGACGAGAAAGATTCGCTGGGCCGAAGCTGGCAGTACGTACTTGTGCGTAGACAAGCGAAAGCGATCACATGTCACCATTCCAGCAGCAATGCCATTACCCTTACCTCCACAAGGACATGCCCTTTCCGGGAAATCATCTCGTATCCCATTATGTATTCCCTGGGGAGAACTATTAGCGACAGCCCAGTGGATGGACGAGCAATTAGCACAGAATGGGTATCCGAGGCGTGGCTGGTATGCGACGATGAAACGCATTCGCTTGCGGGTCTCTCAGGATGAGAACAGTGAGTTCCTCTCTGTTGAGAGCCTTCAACTCGCTGGAACTATGCACATCGTTGGTATGGTCAGCTCTGGCAAGTCAACCCTAATGGATGTTCTCGCAGTCTGGGCCGCGCACAATGGATACCATATTACGTTAGTCGTCGGTGATGTAATCGCGGTGTTTGATCGCGTACAGCAGTTTGCTTGTTTTGAGCTGAAAGCTGCTCCTATTTTAGGAGCTTCTAATCGCCGTCGCCACTTGGATCGCCTGCACCGTGTCTTGGCATCCGGACAGTCCAAGCACCCGCTGTTACTTCAGCACGTTGGCTTTGATTACACCAGTACCGCGTGCCTCCTCGATGGACTTCGCAATGCAGCTAAACCATTTGATTTAGAGTCTGTGCCTTGCCAGACGCTTGCCCCACTATCCTCGCCAGCGGACACAGAGGAGGAGCAACCGGAAGCGCAAGATGACAAAATGTATCTATGTCCATTTTATGGCGTTTGTCCTTATCATCAAGCACAGCGCGATCTGGTCGAGGCTTCCATCTGGGTTGCAACACCAGCCAGTCTCGTCTATACCAATGTTGCCTCACAACTGAACGCGGAGCGTCTACGTTTCCTGGAATTGGTGTATCGTAGAAGTGATCTGATCGTTATTGATGAGGTTGATCGCGTACAGGTACAATTCGATCAAATCTTCAGCCCTAGCCTTACGTTGATGAGCCGGGGAAAAGACTCCTGGCTCGGCAGCATTCTCCAAAAAGTCACGCAGCGACTCAGTGAAGAGGGGTTGGGGCAGTTTCGCTACCAGGAAGTAAAAGCGTGGGCGAAAGAACTGGCCGCGGCCCAGGGAGCCGTATACAGCATTTATGATCTTCTACAAAACGAGCCAGCACTTCATGACTGGGTTGAGAGAGGTCACGACTACTTCAGCGGCCTTACCCTGCTCGAGAAGCTTACTATTGAACTGACGGGTATTCCTAAAGATCCCCAGAGTTCACCCTATAAACACCCAGACTTTGAAGCGTTCTGGATTCCTTTTAAGAAATTCCTGGATGATCCGCTCGGCGACAGGGGCGCCGAGGAACACGATTTAGCCCTGCTGGCGAGGCAGGTTATCGCCGTGCGAGACAAAAAGGCACGACAAGCTCTGCTCGAATGGCTCAAAGAGCAAAAAACTATTGCATTGTCAGACCAGGAACTTCGAGACTATGCCTTGCGCCTCGAATTCGCTATTATGCTTGAGGTTCTTTCGGATCGTCTGGATACGTTGATTCGTGAATGGAAGCAGGTTGAGGCGATTCTCGGTCTGGAAGGTAGCAGCCCTGTTCTCTTTCATCGTCCGCCCGAAGACTACGCTGCTTTGATCCCCGACGCGCCGATGGGAAACATACTCGGCTTTCAGTATATCCGTCCATTGGATGATCGCAACGGCCCCGGTGATCTCCGTTTCTTTCGGTGCATGGGAGTGGGCCGCTGGCTTGTTCTGCACCTACATGATCTTTTTGGATCTGATGATCTGGTCGGCCCTCATACGCTTCTTCTCTCGGGAACCAGTTGGGCTGGAACCTCTCCTAGCTATCATGTGCAGGTGCCGGTGACTGGAGTCTTGCTGGCTCCCGACGAGGAAGTTGCCGCCATCAACAATAGCACATTTGAATTAAAGATTCTCTTAGACCGCCAGCAGCAGCCAATAGGAATTTCTGGAAAAAAAGGGCAGCAGAGGACACTCGCGTTGCAAGAAATGCTCCATGCTCTCTCATATCAAGAGAGGATGGGGAGTACGCTGCTTCCGAGCTTACTAGAGCAGAAAAAAGAAGAACTCCCTGCAGGAAGACAGCGTATTTTACTCCTTGTTGGCAGCTACGATGAAGCGGAAAAAGCATATGAGTTTTTGCTACAGCAACGGAGGGATTGGGAAGAACACATGATTTACCTGGTTCCCGACGACGATGAATTTGAAAGTGAGTGGCGTACTCATCATCATCACCTTCAACGAGGTCTGGTAGATCACTTTGCTCAGACGGGTGCCTGGTTACTGATCGCACCTCTGTTGGCAGTCGAGCGCGGCCACAATATTCTCAATGACGAGAAAAAGGCAGCCATCGGAGCGGTCTACTTTTTGATTCGTCCTCATCCTCGTCCAGATGATATCAACTATATTATCCACGCGATCAATCGTTGGGCAGTTGAGAGGCATCAGGACTTGCCCTGGCTGACGACTGTGTCTGGAGGAAACGCGCCAACCTTAGAACGTGTTGGCAAGGCATTTCGCACTGAAGCCTTTCGACAGTGGCGTTATCTTGTGCGTATGCCACTTAGATATAGTACTCTTCCAGATGATGCCCGTCGCGCGCTTATTTGGAGTCAGCAGGTTTCAATATGGCAAGTTATCGGACGACTGGTCAGAGGAGGATGTGAGGCTCAAGTCTTTTTCTGCGACGCCAAATTCGCGCCACGCACTGCGGACCTCGCAGAGGAGGATGAGGGTGAACGGACAAGTCTACTGTTTGGTATGAGAGAGATACTTCGACCGTACTTCGATACCACTGTTCAGTCCATCTCACGGCAAGAAAAGGATCTGGTACGCATATTGTACGAACCGCTCTACCGGGCATTAGAGAAAATGGAGGGAATCTACTAATGGAATTTCTAGAACTGCGCACGCTTGCCTTCAGAATCGCTCCCGAAGTCAAAACGCTTCCACATCGATTTGTCACACTTGGTATTCCTGAAGACCTCAAGCAGTTACTTCGTAGAGAATTGGCTCTAGCACTGAATCGAGAAGCCGAGAAGACACGGCCACGTATCAGTGCTCTTAATAAGGCTGTACGAATGCTTGTTCCCGACCTCATTTCCATCGCTCGCAATGCTGATGAGACCGGCATACAGCCCTGGCTTTATGGATATGGCGAGGAACCCGCGAATCCTCTTGCTCTGCAACAGATTCTGCGCTCCTGGATCTATACAACATTTTCCCCACAAATGTCCAGCGCAACCAAATATGCGCTCGCCAACAAAATCACGGCGGAATCGATAGTCTGGTACAAGCGCACTGTTGATCTCGCCAGATGGGAAACTGCGGAGAATGGTACGGCAAAGCAGTCAAAAGCCGATTGCGCTGATCGTTTTGTCTTGCTCCCTGATCTCATGGCTGCTCGTCTCTGCAATCCAGGTGTTGAGCTTGGCTGGGGGCACTTCCCTCTTCGTTTTCGTCGCTGCCCTACCGCACCTGGAAAGTCAGGAGCTGAACTAATTTCCTGGCCTCCATTAACCTATGAAGACAGGGAAGGAAGCCTTTGGCCGTATTCTATCGTTCTAACGATTACTCTTCAAACTGTCGCTTTTCAAGTCTTTCCAGAACTTCATTGTGATATCAGTATTCGCCGCTGGGCTGGGCCTTCTATCGACTATTTGCCCGGCGGCAAAGAAACAAGCGTGTACCTGTTAGATAGTGTTCCCTGGATTGAAGGTGTTCACCACTCAAACAGCTTTCAAGTGGCTCCGATAGCATGGCGACATATGCTAAAAGCAGAGCAAGGGGATGGCGGGTCAGCGTATCAATTGGCTTGGAGCAGTGATTTAGTCAAATTACTTGATCATCTGAGCGCAAGAGAGAAGTTCCCTAACCCACAGGAGCTAGTTCAGCAACCGAGGGCATACTTGAGGGACGATGGAAGGCCATCGGCAGCAATAGTATACCGAAATGGTATCGATCCCGCACATGAGGTTGGACCGGGGCTAATGCCAGTAGACCGCCATCACTTTGCTGAACAAATCAGGGAAATATTTGCCCCTGAGCTGGAGTTTGTCGATCCGCCACAGAAAAAGAAATATTCAGTGAGTGTTCCAGAAAATCCTTTCTCACGCTGGGAATCTGGTACCAATCTGATAGAATTCGCCAGGCTCTCCTCCAAGCTCTTCACATGCTTCTGGGATATCCACTCGTTGCTGAAGACATATACACCTGGCCTACGGTTGAGTTAGTTCTCACTGTACAGATCCGCCCACTCGGATCTATCGGTGATTCGCTCGATATCAAATCGGGTTCTCGTAGCCGAGAATCCGAGAACGAGCGCTTACGCGTTGCTATTCGCCAGCGTATCGATGAAGTTGTCGGTGTTGTACCGATGGCTGACGGAAGGTCAGCCGCGTTGATCGAACTTGATCCGGCACAAGCGTTTCAGGGAGCTGATCCAAAGTATGCGTTAAGGATGGGCTTCGCCCAGAAAAACTGGCTCACACAGTTCATCACACCATACAAGGAGAATAAAAAGCTTCCATCGAAACAAAGACAGAAGGAAGAGGAAAAAATTATTCATCGCGCTCTAGCAGCGGTACGTGATCTGCTTCGCCAATGTGGGGTGCTTGGTGTGCAACCACGAGTGATGAACAAAGGGAAAATTGTCCATTCGAGGATCCCTGATCCGATACACTACCTTGGTATATGGCTTATTAAACAATATGCAGCTAGTAGCCATACTCATATCCCCCAGATGCTTCCTGTCGTTGTACATATGGCATCAGATACCCGTGAGGTATTCGTTAAGGCTCCAGGCTTTAGCGATTGGCTCTCCTACCCAGATACCCTCCTTGCACTAGCTAATGGACAGGCAAAAGGAGTTCGTAAACCACGTGAATCGTTGCCATTTGTGATGGATACGCTCAAACGATTTATCCCTACAGCTCCCCATGTCATGATATTCTACCATGCTCAGAACTTTCGTAGCGCCTGGAATTGGCTGACGAACGAAAACATCACAATGGAGTTGCCACCATCGTTTTCCAGATTCAAACATTTGGGTATCGTACGTGTTCGCTCTGGAGAACATGAGACACCAGAATGGTATGCTCAAAGCGGGGATCGGCCTTACGGTTTCACGCATGGGGTTTTCATGCTGGGGGAAAGTGGACATGTCTTCGCCAGCATACAGGAGAAGCCACCCACGACGCAAAATCTGAGCAAAGAGCTGTCTAAAGGAATGGCTCACACAAAAACAGATAAAGAGGGCAACGTTAAAAATATCTCACCAAATCCTACCGTTGCTGCGTGGAACCCCAGCATTGTAGAGATGACCGTATCATGTCCTTCATCGGACGAAGCGCTCATGTGTGCTGCTATAGCAGATGAACTTCGGCACGGCATGGCATCGCATTTCAATCATCCCACGGTGTATCCCATCCCACTTCACCTCGCATCATTGATCGAGGAGTACGTCTTGCCGCTCGAAGAAATATACGTAAATGATACATGGGATGCAGGGAAAGAGTACCCGCTTGAAGAAGAGGAGGAGTGAAGAAGGAACAAATATCATTAGCTCTTAACGCTTATATGTTATTCGTGATAAGAGGATATACTATGGATCCAGTCTCTGCAATTGAAACTTGTGCTGGCTACATAGCATATCTGTTCTAAAAAGAGCGCTCATGTTGGCTCTACCGGTTCTTTTTCTTTGCTATCTACCCATCAGATATTGGAACGGATTTGCTAAGTTGACTAGCCAGCACAGGTCTTTAAGGTGATCTACTTGGCGATCCAGAACATCGCCAAGAAATGGACGATGCCCATTCACAACTGGAAGCCTGCTCTCACTTGCTTTGCCATTGAATTTGCTGGCAGGGTTCCCCAATGATTAAAACGACTTGCACAGAATACTTGACAGGACAGATGAAGGAACCTCAGAAGAGTGACCAATATAGCTATTCCTCCCATCTTTCAGAGGGTAGAATATTCGTGGTATGGTATAATGAATGCCAAATTCTTCTATAATCGACTCGTCACACTATCCAACATATTATTGAGAAGAAACCTCATACCAGGAGAACACCGTCATGATGAATCGCCAGCAATATGAGGCAAAGACAATTCTTGTCACAGTAAAAACGTATCCATCGCCTAGCAAAAAATATATCGAAACCACTTGTGTTTCAGGCATTACTGATGATGGACGTTGGATTCGCCTGCATCCTGTAAACTTTCGTTCTCTTGAAGAAGAAAGCCGATTCCCACGATACAGTTGGATCCGCGTTCGCGTGAACAAATCAACACAAGATCATCGGCCAGAAAGTTACCATTTGGATATAGATAGTATTGAGCATCTACGAAAAGTATCAACAACGAATGAGTGGCACGAAAGGCGTTCAATCGTGGAACCGATGCTCAGCCGGTCTGTTGAAGAATTAAAGGATAACTTGGAATCACAAGGAACATCGCTAGGAGTTATTCACCCTCGAGAGATCACACGCTTCCATATAGAGAAGACTACTTCTAATTGGTCACAAGAAGAACTGGCTAAACTTGACCGTCAACAGATTTTCGCATATAAAACGGTCCCTCTGCTCGAAAAAATCCCGTTTAATTTTATCTATGAGTTCTCTTGTGACGATCCACGATGCCGTGGACATAGAATGAAGGTACTTGATTGGGAAGTGGCCCAAGCATATCGCAGTTGGAGCCAAGGGAAGACTCTTACCGAATGGCAAGAAAAGTTCCTCAAAGAATTTGACTACAATGTGAGACATCTTTATGACAGCTTATTCTTTCTTGGCACACTGTCAGCACATCCCCAAAATTGGATTATCGGAGGCATTTTCTTCGCACCCAAAAAACGTCCACAGCAAACTCTCTGGCAAAGTGAATAAATCAATTTACAACAAGCAGCAGAGGTCATTATTTGAAAGGTGAACAGTCTGAATATCTGCCAGCTCTTGTTCCACTAAATCAGCAACGATTCGACGATGGCATGTTTTCCAGTCAGCACAGGTACAAAGCAAACATATATCATATCCTTGTTGTAACAACTGTACAATTTTAGCAACACCCCGTTTAGCATCAACAAGTTGAATAGGGAGATCTGAAGAATGATAATTGATGTTTCCTAGTTCACGAATATGCTGATAATTAGGAGCAAATTTCTCATGAAGGCGCTTGCGTGACCACTCTGGCCTCCAACGGGAGGAAGGAATATATCGAATATCTATAAGTAAAACCTTGTCTGAGAGAAACAATTGGAGTGGCTCTATTTGCTCAAGGGCAGCATATCCAACCGTGTAGAGCTTACCGTAAGAATCCATTTCTAAATCCTCTCCCGAACGTGATATTTTGATATAAGCATTATTTTCAAGTTGATTACACAACATGTTGCTGGCTATTACACCAAATGACACAACATATTGACAAATTGCTGTGCTTTTGGGCTTATATCAAAATATCAATTAATTAAATAAGAGCAAGAGATTGATAACCAAAGCAGAGTAGAACTTTTGTTCTACTAAGTAGTATAACATAACCCTACAAACCTTGTCATGTAGACAATGACGAAAAAGGAAAACAAAGGGTAACTATTAGCATGAAAAGCCCGTTTAGAGTTATAAATCCTTAGCTACTCTACAGCAACACCGGCGTATACTGGCTTGTACTGGCTACTTAGCATATCCGTTCCAAAAAGAGCATCAATGATGGCTCTTTCCGTTCCTTTTTTAGGCATCTATATAACTGACAGTTGGCGAAAAGATTTCCAGCTTTATTGATTCCTCTCTGGTTTTGAAACAGACATGCTAAGTAGCCAGTACTACACCTGATAGTGGTTCAACGCCTTGATGCCAGCATGAGAGATGGCCGGTTGGCTCGCTTGTTCCGTCACATCTTTCTTTCAAAAGCATTAGCAGACATGCAAAAACGAGACTATTTGGAACATTAGCAGACATTGCTGAGGAGAAGTATAGCATACTCACATCTGCTAATGGCCTTTAGCAGACTTTAATCGTATGGGTTGGCTAGGGTGTCACGGTATTTTTGCACGTTGCTGCGCATCTCAGATGCAACCGTTTCCTTTCGGCACCCAGCGACCAGAATCTCTGCTCCCTCAATTGG
>WNGJ01009515.1_pt1 | contig 16967 bp, 12 predicted proteins | sample 5400611 | NCBI WGS metagenome assembly WNGJ01 (sample SAMN13153375, study PRJNA577476) | soil metagenome | isolation source: 40 cm soil or saprolite under Garry oak tree replicate 1 | place: USA:California | collected 2016-06-15 | reverse complement strand
AAGAATGGCCAGGTCCAGCAGCGTTTCCATACAGGTGATGCTCTTGAGTTGGTTATTCAAGTGCCACGGTATGAGCCAGGATTGTTGGCGCATGTTTGTTTGCCCGATGCTTTGGCGCGTGTGGTGGGAGGTGGCCAGGTCAAACGTTTTAGCGTAGACTTTTGTGGACAGAATAAAGTGCGCATACCATTAGCGGCGGTATCTTCAACGATACCATTGAAAGGGAGTGGATCACAAGGTGGACAGCACTGGGCGGTGGTTGTGCGCAATATGTTCAAAGAAGAGGTGGTGGGCAATCCAGGTTTGTTAGAGGTGGTGGTGGTGGAGTAGTAGTAAAGTAGATAAACGGACAGGCATAGTACGCAATTGTACCATGCCTGTCCGTTTATTTGCTAAGTGAACAATGAAAAACGGGATATTGTTCAGTACCATAGTCCTAGATGCCGCTTGAGAAGCTTGACCAATCTTTTTTCAAGAGGTACAGTCTTTAGTAACATATCATGGAGGTAGAAGTGTGCGTTGGGATATTTCCACTTTAACGAATTGGGGATACTTGTATGTCGTCTGTTGAAGATCGTCAAAATAGTGCGGCTAGCGAGCAAAATACTAGGAGCGAGTCATTACACCCGCCAGGGTTGGTAACTGAGCTTTCTCCTGTCGAACAGCTATCTTTTCCAGGTACGACGCCCTTGCCTATGAACGTAGTTTCTCCGTCAGCACAACAGCCGCAAACGCGGGCGGGTGCAGGGGTGACGCGACCATTATTTGATCCAAATGTATCTTCTGGCGTGACGCGTAACTTGCCAACACTCCAGACAGGAGCCCTATACTCTGTCCAACCCACTACGACGGCCTTGCGGCAGCCCGTAGTTATTCCCAGCACGGGCAAGAAGAGCAAGGGTACGATGCGGCCTCCTCCCAAAGGGCGTCGCTGGTTAGTGCATTTGGTGGTAACGTGTCTTCTGGTGCTGATCTCGGTGACTACCTTAATGGCGGTACTTCCGGCAGGTACGCGGGCAGAAGGTGGTTTTAGTATGTTCCACTCGATAATGGACTGGTCGCAGGGGAGCAATAGTAATCCCAGTTTCCTAGCACTACAGGCGGCGACAGTGACGGCTGTGACGCAGGATGGTTATGATTCTGGGGGTCAACAAACCTATGCGGGATTACCTACGGCGCCTCCCAGTTATTATATCCCTCCTGGCTCAGGTAGTTATGATGGTTTTACCTATGGGCAATGTACTTACTGGGCTGACTATCGTTATCTGTGGGTACCGTGGGGTGGCAATGCGTGGCAGTGGTCATATGGTGCAAGTGCTTCCGGTTGGGTGGTGTCATCCACTCCCCATGTCCCATCAATTATCGTCCTGCAAGCAGGTGTGCAGGGAGCTGGTGGCTATGGCCATGTTGCTATAGTTGAGGGTATCAACAGTGATGGTAGTGTACATACCAGCAACTGGAACTGGTATGCCAACGGTGGCGGCTGGGCGCGCTTGAGCTACATGGACTTCTTCCCTGGGCCGGGTGTATCGTTTGTGTGGTATGCGGGGAAGTAGTTGTAGGAAGCTTTTATTGGGTGCGATATGATGGTATCGCACCCTTTTATTTTTTTGTTGACATTGAGTTTTTTGCTGTGCCTTCTCAGTCTGCTTTTCTTACTGTGTAAGATGTGTATTTACTTTTGTTATACCCTGTTGTGTATTTTGTTATAAAGATGTATTCTGCATACATGCGAGTTTGAGGATTACTTTATCTGTTTGGGTTCGAGATTGATCACTATCCACCATTTTACGTCCTTACTTGTAAAGAAGAGCAATAGCTAGATGCGTAGAACGTTTCATGTCGGACATGTTAATGTAGTGGTGTTCCTATCAAGTAGGAGGTGCATGTGGTTTCTGTTGTACAAACATCTACAAACCACTACTATAAGATCGAATACTTCAGGAGGTCAGAAGCTTCTTGGCTTCTGTTTACCCGGCATACAGTGACAGGTAAACGCTTAGTCATAAAAATGTTACGAGAATACCATGATAATCGCTATAATTTCACAACAGTAGATGCCCGACAAAAGAGCCAGATAGAAGCATTACGATGGAACAAGAAATTTACTCACGGGGTGTATCTTGGATTGGCACGCCTTTATTTCGTGAATCTGAAGCAAAAAATTATAGGGATAGGCGAGATTATCAAAAGACTGGAGCAGAAGGATCTCGATCCAAAGGCTGAGTATGTTTTACTAATGCGGCAGCTACCAAAGCGTAGACGCTTAGACCAACTATTGAAGGCGAAGGATAGCACGCTACTTTATAATGATGTTAGGCTGGTAACCGAATATGTAGCCAAGATGCATAGGAAGTTGCCCTCACTGCCTGCAGTTCAGGAAAGTGAAATACGGTGGGGAGGTCCCGAACAACTGAGCGAGAAACTGGCAGCTAATCTTGTGTTTTTTGATAAAATACTAGCTCCTGAGAAGAAAGGCCAGTATGACTTTTATAGTTTTTTGAAAGAGACGATGCGCAGGACATTAGAAAACCCTCAGTATCGACAATATTTTGAAAAGCGCATACCTCGGTATATCAAGCGCTGTCATGGTGATCTCAAGTCCACCAATATTTGGGTGACCCAGTATTATGATAGACGTGAACAGAAGTCAAGGAAGAATGTCAAACTGCTTGATGCCATAGATTTCAATGCATCATTCAGTAATATTGATGTTCTCAGCGACTTTGCCATGTTGGTAATAGATGTACAGGCGCGTACTCAGCTACCAGAGCTGGCTGGTACTATGATAGAGGAATATCTTGCTATGACGAGGCAACAAGATGAGAGTGCTCGCTTCTTATTAAAGTATTATCTTGTGGAAAAGGCGATGGTAGGAGCGGTGATCAATATTATTTTTGATAGGCAACCGGAGTTAGGAGTAGCTTTACTTAATATTGCAACCTTATATGCAGCGGAGCTTCTTACTGAAAACGCAACAGAAAATGCGTAAGCTAATTATAGAAATATAACTGGAGTGTACGTTTATATAACATACTATATATATGATGTGGAACTTCAACTTAGATATAGGAAAAGATAGCTGAGATTGCCATCATCATGGTTTCTGCTCACCACCCTCCTGGCTTCACGGTGAGCCTGACGGTTTCCTGTCCATTTCTACTCATCAGTTCGTCAAGCTACGTTTCCATGCTTTCTTCCTCTCCACCATTACACAACAAACCTCATGCGACAGTGGCGCACCACCAACCATGAAAATGAGCTATTTTCAGAGGATGGCATCTTAAGCTGTGCCACGTTACTTATCTCATCACTATTCGTCTCCGAATATATAGATGGTAGTGTGGAAGCGAAAGAAAATGTGTAGGCATAAAATTGAATAGAAAATTTACGTTTCAGGATAAAGAGATAGCAGGCGGGCATAAAAGCAGTTTCCTAGGTGAACTATGGGAAATACTTCACTTTCTACGGAAAACTTCAGTATATTCTTCTACTCCAAATAATATTATTCCCTACGTTAATGGAGAGCCTATAACTTCTTATGTTATTGGAGAGCATATAACTTCACCTGCCACTAAAGTGATTTTTCCCACTAATGATAGGAAAGTATGTCTAAAAGTATGGCTACCTTGTCATAATGATGTCTATGATACAAAGGATATTGCAACGCGTACAGCATACTTATTAGAGGGTCTTGCATTTAATCGCAAGTTTGCCAAAGATGTTTGTCTTGGTGTTGCTCCTGTTATATATCGCGATGAGCATCTCATGCAATGCGGACAAGTGATATCACAGCCTGAAATAAGTCAAGTGCAATTTGATGTAGACTACGCTCTTATCATGAATCGTCTAGAAAAATCCTGGCGGCTGGATCGTAAATTGCATGGAGTACTCGATAATCAAAAAGGCATGGAGTTTCTTGCTAAAGAAGTTGCACGTATACATAAACAGTTAACACAATCACGGGCTGATATGGGAACGCCTGAATGTATTGCTTCAAAGATGGAATTCAATATTCAGCTTTTTGATAAAGCAGTAAATGCTTTATCTGATCTCTCAGCGTCGAGAATATTGAGGAAAGCTTGTGCTGCTTTTACTGATAAGTTCAAACAACGTTATATTAATGGTTATATCAAACGTTGTCATGGCGATCTAAAGGCAACGAATTTATGGATTCCTTCTCACGAGGGAGAAATGCTTACTCAACTCTTAGCCTTAGACTGTGTAGATTTTAATCCTTACTTTTGTCATATTGACACGCTTAGTGATGTTGCTATGCTAGCGGTTGATATAGAGGTTCGTTTAACCTACCTGCAGCATAGAGGTGGGAATAAGCGGTTGAGGCCAAAGTTGTCGAGGTATTTTCTTGAAAAATATTTGAAGGTATTTGGAGAGAATATAAAAGAGGTTTGGCCCCTATTAGAATATTACATGACAGAAAAGGCTATGGTCTGTGCATATATGAGTATTTTATATGATGGATTACCCTCTCTTGGTGAAAAATATATCAAGGTTGCAAATGCTCATGCACATAATTTAGAAGAACTGCTCATATCACCAAACAAGCTACCTTCTTACTTGAGGAAAAAGTAAGAAGGTAGCTTTATTCTTGAAGCTCATTCACGGCGAAACGCGAAACCACTCTGGATGATTAAGAGAGTACCGTCCACCGTAGCGGTTTTCAATAATTTCCAAACCACCGCAGTGTTCCTTGAGCTTCTTGCGTAAATGGTGCATGCGCTGAGTAAAGATTGGACGCTCAGTCTTTTTGCCCCATGCCGCTTTCATAAGGTCTTCCTCTGTGCAATTCTCTGGATTTTGGAGCAATTTTTTCAGCATATGATACTCTATCTCTGAAGGTGAGAAAGAATCTGGCGCTTTTCCGGGGAGGTTAATATCAAGAGTATAGGGTCCCCGTCCTATCATCAACGGAGAGCGGTTTGTTTTTTGCATGAGATAGTCTCGGACAATTGCGCCAGGATAGTTGATGTCTTGATACAAATCAAAACGCACGATGCCCTCACTATAGAGGATATAGCGCAGTTCTGGTCCAAATCGCTCCCAATCTTTGCCGTCAAGCACATTGTCTACTCTTTTATCTACAAGTAAATGAACGAAATCAGCGAAACTCTCTTTGGTAACCCGACTACTTTTATTTAACGCTTCTTCTATTCGCTGCCACATATTAGCGAGAAAGGGACTTAAACGATCGGTAAGCCATTCAAGAAGCTGCCTCTTATCGCTCTCCACAAGCTCAGTCCATGTACCGCGGACGCTAGCAGACTTTTGCTTGAGCTGAAAGGTATGGAAGCAAAGCTGTTGCAGGAGATAGGGGTGCGTTCCGGCCTGTTCAAGTAACCATGCTCGCTCTGAATCAGAAAAGATGCTGCTTTGGCTAAAATCTTTGAACTTTTTCGTAAGGTCGCTTTTTAGTCCTTGTTTGATAAAGTCTTGGGCTTCTTGCAAGGTAAAAATCTGAAGGGTCATGCCAGCAAAGCGGGCAAGGTCTGCGGATACATACTCGAATTGATCGACGAACTTGGTTCGTGGGAGACTCTGAATTGAAAGAATAGCACCAAATTTGCTAAACTCGTCCATTAAGTCAACGAGAGTGCCAATTACTTTGGAATGATCAAGCAGGTTGATAGTTCGTTTCAAATCTTCCTGAACAGGGCCTTGTCGTCCTAGTCGTTCAACGTTGTCGAGTAAGACCATATAACGAACGTTTCCAGCTTCTCGTTGAATGCCTCGCAGGAGATCCCGTAATGATTCTAAATTGGCATCTTCAGTTGTTTCCAGATTGTAGTGTTCTTTGTAGACAGCATAATAACATTGTTTGATGAATTGAGCATATATTTGCCCTAAGCTTTCAATGCCTTGTAACGGTTTCAGATCGATTTGCACAAAATGGAGTTTATCTAGTTCCATATCGGTACGAATATCTTGTAGCTCATCGCGCCAGGACCATTGGGCATCAGGAGGTATTTGTAAATAGCGTATAAGAGTGGATTTACCTATTCCTGGAGCACCCGCCAAAATGATGGCACTGGGAGTATTAGAGATAATCTCGACGATATCTGTTTTTCTTCCTGAAAGGTATCCAGGAGTGATATCACTGGCGGCGGTAACGTTAGGGAAAGGATTAGGTAATGCTCTCCATCGCAGTTTTTGACGTATATCATCTACATGAAGGGTATCGTCCACACCTATTCTCCTTCGTTATGCTGATTCTGTAAAGAACCAACGATTGCGATCTAGCCAGAGTCGTACCAGTTCGATCTTAAATGAGTAGTAGGGATTGGCTGCGAAACGCCTGTTTTCTGAAGAGGCATGCTCTTCTATAATGAGTCCATTACGTAAACGCTCCAGATGTTGTCTTGTAGCAGCACTGGGTAAGCCTAAACCCATAGCAATCTTCTTCAATGACAGCACTGGCTGGGTTGTGTAGCCTGTCATTTCGACAAACTTCTTTAGAATACGAAGTTCAGTGGCGTTCTGCAACTCTTGTTTATGAAAGACAAAATTGTGATTGAAACCCGCTTCAATAATCTGATCGACAGCTAAATGGATATCATCAGGAGTGATCACTTGTTTGCGTGGCTCACGGTTGAGTTGGTGAATGAGTTGTTGCCCAAGCATAGTCATATAATACGGGTTGTCACCGGTGAGCCTGGCAGCAAAGGTTGCCGTATTGGGATGAAGCCCAATTTGCTGGTCGCGCAGCGGATCAACTAATAGACGCTTTGCACTTTCATTATCTAAAAACGTAACCGGTAAGTATTCAGCGAAGCTGAAAGCATGAGAAAACTCCTCTGAGATGAGAAGCTGGTGTGCGCATGTTGGCACCACCAAAACTAAGCTCAAGTGAGGAATATCATTCATTAAATCTTTCCAGTAACTGAAAAAACGGTATTCGAGCGTCTGATTGATATAGGATTCTAATGCTCCACCAAATTCATCCAGTACAAGGATGAGACGGGTGTCAGGAAACTGATTGACGCAGTCTTGTACGATATGCTTGAAGCGTATTTGTGGATCATTGTCTGTATAATCATCTGGATTAGGTGCCGGTTTTTGCAGTTGCTCGTGAAACTCTCTACATACCTCCCGGGTCAGATGGGTCAGAATAGTTTCTTCATTTTGGTTAGCTGCACTTTGTAAGGAAAAGAGGACATACCAGAAAGGTGGTCTCGCATGGCGTTCAAGAAAGTTTTTGCAGATCGAAGATTTCCCTGAGCGGCGTGGCCCATAGAGGATGAGAGCCTTGCCGTACTCTCCATCGCATAATTCTCTCTGCATAGTTTTTGTTTCCATAGTACGCCCGAAAAACATTTTAGCTGTAGCAGGGCGTGAGATATCGAAGGGATTCTTCAAAATTGGACTCCGCCGTTGCAATGTGGCAAGAGTTTCTTCCCATATGAGCTCCGATGATGTTTTGTCAGGTAGTTTCGCACTTTGTGTACGTAGCTTTTGTAGACGTTCATACACGTATTGAGACGTAGTAGCTGCATTGATTTTTACGTGCATGATACTCTCAATTTTGGTTAACTCTTGCCAGATAGTGAGAACCTGAGTATCACTATGTGACTCAATGGTAAAGCGAAAATTAGCCATACCAAATTTGAGAACCTCCCCATTAATATACGACATGTTACAGTGATACTTTGTTAGTAGTTCTGTAATATTTAAGAGTAGGGCCTTGCGATCATGCGCCGTGACAAAGAACCCGACCTTAAAGGTAGGCGGTTGAAGTTGCCAGATCATGGGGAGCAACTGGGATTGTTGACCCAAAGTATGAGGGCTAATATGAGGACAGCTTTCTTTATGGACGACGAGGTCATTGCTCCTTTTATTGAGATGCCCCACGATTTTGATGTCACGTGGATATGCTGGTTTACAGATGCGGCAGGGACGCTGTTGATAAGCATGTTTTCTCCCTGTTATCAACGACGTATCAACGACGGGAACATGCACCTGACCAGGTTTTTCTAACGAGGCGACCTCGTTACGTTCGGCAATCTGCTTCATCATTTCCTGCGCTACCCAGTTAGGAGTATATGGCGATTCGCTCTTCTGATCAAGGCGCCCTAGGAAATCTTGCGTAGTGCCTAATTTGTGCTGCCCAAGTAGTAAATGTAGCTCATGCTCAATGTCTTCCTGAACAAGCATGTAGTTAGAGCGTTCCAATGCTTGACGAATCAAGTCGTATCCCTTGGGGTCTCGATGATCCTGAATTAATACCTCTTGGATATGTTTTTGTGCCTCTGGCGTGATAGCATAGGTTTCGTTTAATAACTGCACTTGCTGTGATGTTCTAATTTCTACGATATCACCCGCATCCAGTACGCGATAGAGTGGAGCTTTCCTATTATTAATAAATGCCTCTACAGCATGCTCACCGATAGAGGTATTGAGTGCGAAGGCAAAGTCCAATGCTGTTGCCCCTTTGGAGAGTGAGATAGGCCTACGATTTTTGTCGTAGACGACTATAGAAGTCTTCATGTTAGGTTGAGTTTGGACACTGTGAAGGCTCTTCTTGATGGCAAGAAAGACTTTACCTTCTTTGCTGTTCCAAAATTGTTCTGTCGAAAAAAGCTCGGTTTCCTCTTCAGATGGCTTGCTCATGTACAGCTGGTAGCATCTCGGGTAGAGGCAGCCGTAACGGACGATGGCTTGCATGAGCCGTGTTGAAATCTGCACCTGGCAGGTGCCAGAGGGAGTCTCAAGGCATGTGAGATCTGCTATATATGAATCTTGCGGTTTGAGAATGAGTCCCAGGGCGATATGGCTGCATCCATTTGGCTTTGGATTGGCTATCTGGTCGGTGACGCGATCCTGAATAATCCCAAGTTGGCCTAAAGCACCGAATGCAGCATAACAGGCTTGTACTGAGGGTACAAGCACATCGAAGGTGACCAGATCGAAGCCGGTGAGCTGTGTCTTTTGGGAAGTGGCAGTGGTATGAGCGTCCTGCTCACGGCGTTTCAAACCCGCTATGCCGCATAGGTTGAGGACGACCATGATAGGTTGATTAGTGATCTTGTAAAATGCCTGCATGAGCAGTTGACGAGTATCTTCGAGCATCTGAGCATCTTGTTGGAGAATGTGCTTGTGTTCTTGTCTTTTGCGTGCAAATTCGAGTGGGCTACGCAATTGCTCTGTCAGGTCTTCAATATCGCGTTTGCAGTCCCATATACCCAGCCGTTTGACAATATTTAGTAAGGTAAGCCCAATGCTTTGCACCTGTGATTGCATTTCTTCTGTCAAAGGCTGTTCGTGACTTTGTTCCTGAAGTTTTTGGAGGGTTACATAGTAAATTGCTACAGCAATGAGGAGTGCTCCTAAGTCGGAGTAAGGGGGAGTAAGAAGGGGAGGTAAATTGTCGTCCTCGATATGCTGAGAGTATAGTTTAGTCTCTCGCAGGTGGTTGAGTATCTGATCGATATCGTTCAACCCTGCACGACGAATGTATTCTTCGCTATATTCCCAAAGGTAACCGGCTATGACAGCCGTCCACGGTAATCCCCAGCTACGCAACAAGCTTCCAACACGCTGATCATCGTATTTAACTCCCAGAACGTATTCATTGAGCGCTCCCTTTGCCTGCTGATGCAGCTCTTCTGCAAGAGCCATCCAATTATGTGGCACGTTGGTCGGCTGAGGTTTCCATGGCGTTAGAGTGATAGATGGGTATAGCTCTGTCATAATGATTACTCTTTTCTTGTTAGGAATACCTACGGCAAACCACTTTACACATTCAAAACATCTACAAAACGTGCTCCATATAGCTGAAATAGCTATACTTTTGAGACAGAGCTTGACAGAAATTAATATTATATGGCATAATCTTTAACATAGATATGTTTAGTAACATTGTGTACATAAATATTCCAAGGCAGGCATTGCGAGGTACATCGAATGAGCCTACTAGAGATGGACAATGGATACACTGCTAGCAATTATAACATAGAAAAGCTCCTAGAGCAATATGATCATGTGATTGTTAGCTCGGCTAAAAAAGTTGTACTCCGTAATTCTTCTAGGTTAATTCCGCCAGAATTAATAAGTCTTTTAATCGATGAAGTTAGCCAGAACGTTCGCTTCAAGCTCTGGAAGGCATTACAAGAGAAGCATATTCATTATCTGCCATCGTATATTGGGCGGATGGTCTATCACGAATTTATCAATGTGTTACGTCAACGTAAGGAAGCCTGCTTTTTGTCTACGAATGACTATGGCGAGTTGGAGCAAGGGTATGTGTTGATCTCAGGGAGTGATGAGATGGAAGATCCAGCTTCTATTATCGAGAAAAAAGAGGAATTGGCTGAGCTATTTGCTCGAGTTGTTGATGCACTCCTGCACTTGCCCCCATGTCAGCAGAAGGCGATGATTTCTTCTCTTAAGGATCGGGTGGACGATCTTATCCAACTGGCAGAGGCTTTTAGAGCCAGTGAGGTGGATATTGAGTTAGTAGATTGGCCTGAGGAGAAAAATGAATTGCAAAGTCTAAAAGCCTCAATCTCAGTTGCTCGTAAGAAGCTTTCCTATCTTAAAAAAGACAGGGAAAATTTATGAGCATAGTATTAAAAAGTAAATATAATTACACGTAATAGTTACAAATCTTTTGAAGTGTAGATAATAGTGCATTATGGAGTCGCGCTAGGATTGTTTCTCCGCTGAGAAAGAGGAGGATGCCATGAAACATGGGCAGAACTTATACACCGAAAAAACTTTCTGGCAGCCGTTTTCATTTTGTCTGTTATTTGTAATGCTCTTCCTGAGCTTGATAGCCTGTAATCCTATCACCATCTGTATAACTACCCCTGCCAATTCATCTTGCTCGCCTGCTGCTACACCGACACCGTCGGCTACTCCCACGCCTATGACGGCAGCACCTAGCCCCGTGCCATCTCCCACAACTACGCCTACGGCACCTGTATCGCCAACACCTACTCCGCAAACGTCAGAGACTCCCAGACAAGAGGCCCTGAATTCGGCTCAACACTATACGAGCTTGGCAATGGCAAGGAGATTTAGAGCACTGTATAACTTGCTCAGCAGCGACTTGCGTAATAAGATGGACTACGATCAGTTTATCCATGACCCGGACTATGTGCTTTATCCAGACTCTTGTTGGCGCGAGGGCGATATGATCCTCTCACTGGAGAAGGATGGACAGACGTGGGATGTCGGAGTGTTTATGACGCAGGTTACATGTACTGGTGGTATGACAATGGCCACTTATGACTGGCACCTACGTATCTTGGTACCATCGGATAGTAGTGGCCCTCCGGTAGTGATTCAGGCCGGTCTTTATCCGACGGGGAACTGATAAGCATAAAATCATGAGCTATCCCTGATTATGAGGGTGCAAAGGCGCAAAAGGCGTATGCGGTTCCACTGCATATGCCTTTTGCGCCTTTGCACTTTCAAAATGTGAGGTCTCCTGACCAGGTATATGGTGCAACCTTGAGGGTTTCACATAGGACGTAGAAGGGGATGTGATGGCCAAAGGCAGCCCAGGCGATGAGGGCAGTTCCGGCTTTGTTGAGGATGTCGCCGTTGGCGAAGATGGTATCGGCTCCGGTGATGACGGCGTGGCATTGAGGGAGAAAAATGTCTGCCTCGGCATCGGTAATCAAGGTGACGGCTATGCCTTGTTTGGTCAGCAGACGCGCCGTCTCGCGCCCTTCGTAACGTGGGCGACCTTCCAGGGCAATGACTCGCTCAATCTGTGAACTACACGCAATTAGCACGTCTAGAACCGTGCCTGAGAGACTATGGGTCATGAGTGTGCTTCTCAGAAGAGGACGTGCAAAGGTCGCGATATGTTCGGTGGCGTGGGTGTATTCGTCGAGCAGATGCTGTGCAGCTTGAGCGATAGCAGATGGATCATCGGATACGTTAAGGATACGGTTGACTGCACCGGCCAATGCAGCCATAGCTGGACGTGCGTGTATAAGTTGCTGAGCAGCGATCTGTAAACGCTGCATTGTCTCATTGGGCGAAATGCTTGTATCATTTGCCAGATCATAAAGGAGTTTGATTGTTTCGCGTACAAGCCAGCGCGAACCATGTTCGCGATCGTTGCGAATCATAGCCAGACGTTGTTCAAGGTTTTCCATAGTTATGAGTATCCCAGATAAAATTGGCTTATCAAACTGCCCGCCAATTGGCCCTTGTGTTTCCTCATATGGAGGGTTTACACTATATTGGTATGAGCCAATCAGGAGGTAGAGATGCGACAACAGCCAATACAACATCAGCCGTTACCGTTATTTACGGCATCCATTTGTTCACTTATTCAACTTGATAGATCACAGAGTACTCCATTATACCAGCAAATTTGTGCTAAGTTGCGTGAGGCTATTCTTGCGGGACAATTACCGGAGGGGACGCGTTTACCTACGGAACGAGCACTGGCAAAAGAATTGGGCGTCAATAGAACGACTGTCATGAATGCCTACAATCAGTTGGCGAGCGAGGGGTTGTTAGAAGGTCATGTGGGTAGGGGAACACTGGTACGCCAGAATCATTTCAGTTATGGAGACGACGATTTTGTGGCCGATGAGCCTTCCTGGCTGTTTGGACTCCCGGCTGGCGAACGCGAGCTACTCGGCCCGGATGCTGGTCTGTTGAGCGAACTGGCGAGTATGGGAGAGCGTCGCGATATCATCTCCCTGGCAGCAGGTACCCCTGCGCCTGATCTGTTGCCTGCTGAGATGATCAGCAACATTTTTAGCGAGAGACTGGTGAGTGCGCGACAGAGTGCCCTGGGCTATTCTCCGGTTGAAGGGTTACATAGCCTGCGTCAGGGGATAGCGGCCCATATGCGGAAACGTGGAGTAGCAGTAGATGCACAGCACATCCTGATCCTCTCAGGCTCAACACAAGGTATAGGGCTGGTAGGCCGTTTTTTGCTCAATCCAGGTGACGAAGTTGTGGTTGAGGTTCCCACGTATTTGGGAGCGATCCAGACGTTCCGAGCGTTGGGTGCGCGAGTGCTAGGAGTTCCTACCGATAGCGAAGGTATGCGCATAGACTTGCTGGAGTCAATCTTAGTGCGTCATCGACCGAGCCTGATTTATACGCTGCCAACCTTTCAAAATCCAACCGGTGTTGTCATGTCCGCGGAACGTCGCCGTAGATTACTACATCTGGCAAAGCGATATCAAACGCCGGTGCTGGAGGACGATCCCTACGGAGAGCTCTATTATGATGAGAAGAAACAACCGGCACCGCTCAAAGCTATGGATACTCATGAGCAGGTGTTGTATCTGGGCACATTTTCCAAGATACTTGCGCCAGGGCTACGCGTGGCATGGTTAGCTGCTCCCGCGCCTATTATTGAGCGTTTATCATTGCATAAACAGGTCTGCGAAGCTGCTGGTAGAGGCGTAGCGTTTGTGATCGGAGAGCCGTTTCACGTGGATGGTGGCGGACAACAACAATTTCGTTTAAGCTTTGCCTATCCTGAAGAGCAACACATCGAGGAAGGTGTGCGGCGCATAGGAGAGTCTATGCAACACCTCATGCATCTGCGCCTGCAAAAGGAGGAGCATAAACCAATCCGTGTAGAGCATATCCCCATGGTGTGAGAAACAGCGAAATGCTCAAATCCGTCCCCCAGGTGTCCTATTGATTTGGGAAAATGAGTGAATCTCGGTATCCTGAATAAGGAAAGGGCTGTGCTTATAGACATGTGGAGGAGATGTAGTGAAGAGTGCATATGGAGATGAGCAGCAGGTATCTGTACCGCAAGGAACGGCAGGGCAGATAGCGGAAGATAGCGAAGAATATGTCGTGCCAGGAGTGCCGATTGTGCGGCACAGTTCACCTCGGCCACAATCGTTAGGGCTTCTGGCGTCTTATGGCAAACAGGGGGATGAGCCTGAGACAATGGCAGTTTTTCCAACGAAGGCTCCATCCGCTCCTCCGGTACCAGAGGCATATGAGGAGGAGACGGCGGAGCCAGCGCAGATGACCCCTCTGCCGCTTGCTGGTCAAATGGCTGCTGGCGAGGCAGGGTCGGAATTTCTCTGGCTATTTGAGTATGCTTTAGAGATGGATAGTGCTGTTCTGAATGGTGCAGAACGGCTGAAAGGCTTGGCTTTGCCGTATGGGTCAGCCGTTCTCAAGGGGTATGGATTGACCTTTGATGCACTCGCTTCAATGTTGTACCGGGTGCCACGTCGCTTCGTTGAAAGCCGTGATGCTCAACCTGCGGTACTCGATATGGTTCACGCAGCTGTTCCTCCTCATGGCCTTTTTGAGCGTGTAGAGGTAGTGGTCCATGAAGTACTGCGAGCCCGCGATGTGACATGCATGACGTATATAGCTTCGGCCACCGCTCGTAATATGTTTCATCTTTTGCCTCGCCATAAGCAAAGGGTTGATGTTGCTTATGCTCAACATCTGCTCGCAATCGCCAGCCAACAACAATTCCCGGAGGACTATATTCATACCTTGATAACCTTGACAACTTCTACAGAGGCAGGAGTATCTGACTTGCCTAAACAGGCGATTGAGCAGCATACTGAGCCTCTGCCCATGCTGCCATCTGTAAAACATCCAGCGGAACTCAGACAAGAGGAAATAAAAGAGTCGTTGCAGCCGCGTAATAGTGGGTTGGTGATCTTTGCTCTGTACTTGGTACTAATGCTGACGGTGGTATTTGTGCTGGCCATACTCCAGGGGGTTGGGGTTGGCCGCGATGTATGGCCAACTAATTTTACTGTAGTAGAGGTACCGTGGTGGGTGTCCGTCTACGGCTTACTTGGTGGATGTCTCAGTGCTATAGTTGCGCTAGGGCGGCTACGTTCAACCTCGTTGCCCAATTTTGTGCTGATAACGTGGTTTGCACGCCCGTATGTTGGCATCGTTCTGGCTATGCTGATGTATCTTTTGTTCCAGAGTGGCTTTGTCCATACAGGTGGCAGTAGCCAGGAACAGCAGGCAGCACTATCTGTACTGGCGGTTCTCGCTGGTTTTAGTGAGAGATGGATATTTTATAAACGAGCCTGAGAAACGTCTCCTGAATAGAGAGGATCGATTTGAGCGTCTTGCATAGATCATGTGTAGTAGGGGGGCAGACGCAGGGAATTGTATCCTCTGTCTGTTGTTGTGCTTGTGTCATAGAGTTATCACGTGTACAATAGCAGTGGTAGATTTCGAGTATATTCCGTCTTATTGTATTTTACTAGCGAATGGGAGGACATGCATGCCAACCTACATTAGTCTGGTCAATCTTACGGAACAAGGGATTAAGGAAGTAAAAAATGCTCCTGAACGCTTACAGGCGTTTGACGCCGCGGCGCGAGAGATAGGCGGACAATTGGTAGGATTTTACTTAGTGATGGGCCAATATGATTATGTTGTAATTACAGAGGCTCCTGATGATCAAACCGCGGCTCGTCTGATTCTGGGTACCATCGCTCAGGGAAGTATACGGACACAAACAATGCGAGCCTTTCCCCGTGAGGAATTTGAGAGTCTGGCCCGTAGCTTGCATTAGTGCAAAGATACAACAGGGTAGGGACCTTGGTGAACGACTATCCATTGAAAGGTTTCGGCCCTGTTGTATCTTTGTGTGTTTATGAGAAGTCTCCGTTCGAGAGGATAGCCTGAAGCAGGCGTTCAGGATCGTGACGAGCCAGCGTGTCTCCTTCCAGATTGAGTGGTGCAATGACGACCCTTGGGACAAGACGAGCTAAACGCGCACGATCTGCCTCAACGGGTACGCTCCGCTCCTGAACATAGGTTTTCAGTAGATCGGGTAGGAAGGAACCGTTATTAACAATGATACGGTCTACGCGTCCACCCAAATAGCGATGAATCTCGTTGACAAAATCGGAGGCTTTATAGTTGTCGGTTTCCCCGTGTTTCGTCATTAAATTACAGACGTAGACTTTCTCGGCATCAGATTCCCGCACTGCTTTGGCAATATCGGGGACAAGTAAATTAGGTAGGAGACTGGTATAGAGATCCCCAGGCCCGATGATGATGGTGTCAGCCCGACGGATGGCACGAATGGCCAGTGTACAACCAGGTGCGTCGGGTGGTAGGAGACGCAGTTGGTTAATAGGTGAAAGGTCGTGAGGATTATCGTGGCCACGAGTATCGATATTAGTTTCGCCACAAAGAGTGGAACCATCTTCTAAATCGGCACAGATGGAAGTTTGTGCCAAGGTAACTGGTATGACCCGTCCGGCGGTATTGAGCAGTTCCTGGGCGTCTTCCAGCGCAAGTAAAAGATCGCCATGATTGATGTCCTGTAGCCCTTTCAAGATCAAGTTGCCCAGACTATGACCACCAATCCCCTGGTGAAATTCATTGGTTTCTGTTGATGGTTCAAAGCGATGCATAAAGACTTCACGCCATAGGGCACCATTACGAGCCAGGGCTACCAGGGATTGACGTAAATCACCGAGGGGAAGCTGTCGACGGTACTCATCCATAAGTAGGCGTGAGCTACCCCCACTATCGGACATAGTGACAATGGCACTAATATTCAAGGTATATTTTTTCAAGTGTGAAAGAAAAGAAAATGTTCCAGAGCCTCCACCAATGGTTACAATACGGCGTCCAGCAAAGCGGTCTTCTGTATGGTGGGTTTCTGGCATAGTACTTCTCCTACGGTTGATTCCAGGGGCGTCGCTCACAATATGCTATCCTCTTCCTGTTAATTAACTTACTATTTGAAGGGCCCTTGTGCTGCTCCTGAAGCAAAATAGGTTGGAGGCCCCACTAGTACGGGTAAGAGGGATTCTCCCTATCCTGGTGCTGCCTTATGTCTACTGGGCCATTGATAGTCTATCATCTGGCAACCTTCTATGCAAGCAAAGTGATTACGTAATCAGACGGAGGATGGTAATTTTTATCTCTACAGAAAATTGCTGGCTAAAACCCTTGACAAGATCACGATATATCGTTATTATTATCAGTAGAACACGATATATCGTTAACGG
>WNGJ01004455.1_pt1 | contig 16968 bp, 11 predicted proteins | sample 5400611 | NCBI WGS metagenome assembly WNGJ01 (sample SAMN13153375, study PRJNA577476) | soil metagenome | isolation source: 40 cm soil or saprolite under Garry oak tree replicate 1 | place: USA:California | collected 2016-06-15 | reverse complement strand
TGCCGCTCCAGCAAGCAGGCACGTCATCGCCGCCAGGACGCTATTGACCAGGAAGAATGAGGCCAGGCACAGACATGCAAGTCGAAACAAGTAAGCCGCGTTCATGCCTGCCCCCGGCGCTGCATCTCGCGGCGCTTTCTGCGAATTTTCTTCTCCAGCTCGTCAAGGAGCCTAACGTCATGTTCCCCCACGGCATTGAGAAACGAAGAAAACAATAACGCGCGCGATGGCTGAGAGCCTGCCAACAATCCGGCGACCACGCTCTCTGCCCGGCGGCGTTCCCATTCCTCATAGGAAAAACGCGCTGAATAGACAAAGGCGCGATCGGGCATTCGGCGGTCCAGTAGGCCCTTCTTGTACAGCCGGTCGAGCGTGGTCATCACCGTCGTATACGCAAGCGGTCGATCCAGTTGACAGACGACCTCTCGGACGTTGGATTCACCGCGCGACCACAGAATCTTCATCAATTCCAATTCCAGCCGCCCGAGCGACAATGTCTCCAAGTTTCCTTTGCCGCCAAGAATCCGATCTTTAAGGAGTCGAATCATCTCGAAGCTTCCGTAGCTAAAATCGCGAGTCCCGGACAGCCTATTATATGCTTCAGGGCCACGTACTGAAAAAAAACGGTGGCCAGGCCGACGCTGGAGCAGGAGATAGAGTCACTCCACGTCGAGGCCTGGCCATACCGATAAAACAAGCCAACACACGCGCTTGCTCATGAGACGTGCCGCGCGCCTGACGCGTTTCAGTGAGGAACTGGTCATAGCCGCCTCGCCATCGCGGCACTTCACATGTCCGCACTCCAACAAAAAAAAGGCGAGCCAAAGCTCGCCTTTTTTTGCGACGGGACGGCTGAAAATTAGCTCTTCAGGTTTTTGCGGCCCAGATGGACTTGACCAGGTCGGCATCGAACGCCGGCGGCACTTGCTTGACGCAAGCGTAACGATAAAGTGCCGCGTTGAAGATACCCTGCACCGCGGACATCATCACCGAGAGCACCAGGATGTAGAGAATCAGTAAAGCGAAGCCGACGAAGCCGACGAGGAGGCCCTTGACTCCGCCCAGGACGATGGCCACGAACCAAAGGCCGAAGCCCGGCAGCATCAGCACCAGGGAAACCAGGCTGAAAACTGAGCCCGCCGATCACTTTTTCGCCCCAGGTATCGCGGAAGAGCTTCGAGGAGCGCTTGATGGCCGCGATGGGAGTCAGGTCTTCGAACGCCAGCGCCGGCACAACGAAGTAGCAGGCCAGCGTCCAGGCAATGCCAATGATGCGCATCACGAGTCGGCCGATCAAGCCCATGCGCTCCTCGAGAGTGCGCAGAATCATGCCTACCGTGGCGGCCACAAACGCCCACTGCAAAATCGTGCCTTTGCGCGCCCAGGCCAGCTCCATGCCGTCGCGGAAGGTCCAGTTGCCGCCCATCAGGCGGCTGTTCGCTACGCCCACTTAATGCGACGTTGAAGAACACGATGACGAAATAGTTCGCCACGTACATCGTGAACATGCCAATCAGAAACAGCGGGGACTGGTTGGGATGAAATGGCTGGCCGTTCGCGGCTGCCGACGCCATGGCCGGCATGATGAGCAGCGTGCCGCCCGTAGCGATCATGGAGGTGACCAACAGGCAACTGATCGCTGAAAGAACCGGAAACAACATCAACTGTTTGTCGGAACGAAGAACAACAAAACTTTGTTTGACCAGTTCCCAAGTACGAGAAAACTTACCCATGGCAGCCTCCTACGACGTCTGGAGATATCTCAAACAACGGAATTTGGCCTATATTCAGTCTGGAAGAAGGATCGGGAGGCACCAATAGTACATGCACGCCTTTCGGGCAGTTAAGGGATGGAATAACCGGCGGCTAACCTATTGATTTTACGTACGTTATGTGCTGGTCTTGAGGAGCACGCGGTAGAACTGGAATGACGAAGCGTAAAGGAAGCCAGCCGCTTGATCAACGCTCCCGATCGGGGGCGTCGATGGCGGAACGATGCAGGCGACACCAGTCCTGCTCGGCGCGAAAATCCTCTTTCGGAATCTTTGCGTCAGTCCCGGCGTCCGCCGAGGCCCAGCGGAACAGTCCGTAGAGCATGATTGCCGTGGCCGCTGCAATTAGAATCAGAACCAACCAGTGCACTGGACGACCCACCCACCGGGCACTGTGCTGGCCCGGTAACTTTGTTTCGTTCCAACTCTCGCGTGCCGGATCTTCGTTCGTTTCGAACCCTTAGGCTCCTGAAGATCAGGCCAGCCGAACTGCCAACCGAGAGGTTCAAGCCGCACCAGCATCCGCCAATTCCGCTGCAAAATCAATTAGCGAAAGAGTTACTATTACCCATTATCGACTCTTTCTGATGGTGTGAGCTGGGACTGTGTTTGCGTGCGATGNAGGAAGAACCTGGGCTGACTCGTTCAAGTCAGCCCAGGGTTGAAGACTAAGTTCCAAAAGATCTCAGTTTAGAAGGTGAAGCGGGCGCCGAGTTCGCCCCAAAGAGCGCGTGGAATAATGGTGCTGGCCGGGTTGATGAAGCCAACCGGATGACCGAACGTCGTTGCGGCAATGTTGGCGGTCGCGTTGGGGCCAAAATTGTTGCCGTAGTTGGCGCGATTTGTCAGATTGAACGCCTGCGCGAGCAATTGCAGGTTCATGCGCTCGCGGATCTTGATGTTCTTAGCCAAGCGCATATCGAGTTCGAAGAATGGCTCGCCGCGCAGTGGACCGTATTTGGCAATCGTCAGAGACGACAAAGCTGGTCCCAGTTGCGTCGTGCACTGTCCGTAGAAGCACATCTGAAGATTCTGCTGGGCTTGTGCTGTGGCGTTTGCAAGGCAAGTTGAATCATTAGGGGTGTTCGGGCAGTTTGCCTGCACGTATGCCGGTATGAACGCAGTGATGTAATTCGGCCCGAACTGATAGTCGGTTATATTGCTAACCGGGACGAGGGCGGCAATACCGGTGCCTCCACCCGTATTCAGCGTGTTATAGGAGTTAGTGAGGTTGTAAGGACGGGCCGAACCGAACTGCATGATCGGCGAAAGTTGGAAGCCCTTTGGCAAATCGACAATCCCGCTCACGGTAAGATGGTGCCGTTCGTCATTGGGTGACGGCCCCCACTCGTAACTTGCAAATGGGTTGTACGCATTTCTGGGGTAGGTGCGGAACGATCCGCCCCCCCCATCATACGAATATGCCCAAGCCAACGTGTAATTCGCCGAGACTTGGAACCGGTGGCTCATGCGTTGGCGGAAGCTGAAGTTCACGCCGTCGTAGTGCGAACGACCAATCGATTCATCGTTGCGAACGCTGGCCAGCACCGGCTGCCCCGCCGCCGCAAATGCCGCAGAAAGCGGGCGAGTGCAGCAGACTCCATTTGCCGGCACCTTCTGATCGATGTTGATGGTCTTGTTCTCGTGGAGGCCAAGAACGTGCGTGTACTCTGCCTCGATGGCGGTGTTGGCGTTTAGTGCCCAGCTGTAGCCACCGTTGAACTCTTCCGTGACAGGATTGCGATAGTTGGGATCCATCAAACGGCCGACACTGAGGTTCGCAAGCTGGGTGGACGGCGGCGGAATTGTGGGAAGCAGATCAACGCCGTATTGCCATTGCCCCAGGGTCTTGCCTGTGCCCGGGACAGGATCGCTTGGACTGGAGAGGCTAAGCACAGTCTGAAAGACCGTGGGGTTGCTCATCTGCTCCATAAACAACGGGATATTCTGGAACACATTCCCGAAATAAAGCCCAAAGCCGCCGCGAAAGACGTGTTTGCTCCGGCCGGTCAAATCGTAGGCGAAGCCGATGCGCGGGCTGAAGTCTTTATTGTCGTCGTGGGCGACATGGCTCACGTAGGGATTGGAAAGCGGACTGTTGATGGCAACGAGTTCGAGATACGTCCGGCTCTGCTTGATATCGGAACCGCCAATCATGTTGAAATCCTTGTCCCAGCGTAGCCCTAGGTTGAGAGTCAGGCGGTTGTTGACTTTCCAATTGTCTTGGCCGTAGAGACCGAGTTGCTTGGTAGCAACATTGAAGTAGGGATTGCCGTTGGCAATGGTCATGGCTGTGATCAGACCAGGAGTGGCGAATCCTTGCGGATAAGTTGCTTTATCGCCCACGATCACGCTCGGGTTCTTCGCGAAATCGATCTCGAGTGTGGAGCTGAACTCGAAGAAGCCGCCCTCGATGGGATTGTTAATGAAGTCAACACCGGCCTGGATATTGTGACGGCCGACAGTCTTTGAGAGGTCGTCTTTGAACTGCCACTTCTTTTGATAGGACTGCTGGGGAACATTGGTATTGGTACCAAACGAGGCATTCGGGAAGATGACGAGGGGCACGCTGATGTTGCTGGCGATGAGGTTGTTCCAATACTGATAACCCAACGTAAACTGATTAATCAAGGTCTTCGAGAGAAGGGAATTCCACGTTAGATTGCTCACGATCAGATGGTTTTTAGTGAAATTGCCGTTGGTGAGGTCGCCCGTGCCATCGGACTGATCATTCAAGCCGTCATTGACCTGTGAGGTATAGCTGAGGTACACGCTGTTCTTGCTATCGATTACCCAGTCTGTGCGGCCGTTGTACCGCCACTCAAAAAAAGGACGTGGGATGGTAGCCGAGGGCTGAGCCGCCAGCCCATTCGCCTTCGCGATCGTGAGCTCATCAAAAGACGTAGTGTCCTCTGCCTGGAGCTGGTGTTCGCGCTCCCGCTCGATGGCAGTGAAACCGAAGAGTTTGTCTTTAAGGAAGGGGCCGCCAAGGGAACCACCGAACTGCTGGCGCGTGTAACTCGGGTGAGAGTGAGTCGAGCCGCCGTGGCCTGTGGCGTCCTTTTCATCCGTATTCAGATTAGTGTCGCGGAAGTAACCAAAAACCGAACCGTGGTAGTCGTTCGTGCCGGATTTGGTGATCATGTTGATGGCCGCGCCTTCCGAACGCCCATTCACCGCTGAAAAGCGCTGCGTGCTGATTTGGAATTCTTGTACGGCTTCCAGAGGCATCTGCATAACGGGGCCGCCGACGGTGTTGTCCTTGTTATCCACGCCGTTGATGGTGACGTTGACGTTGCGCCCGCCATCTCCATTGACGGAAAGAATGGCGTAGCGGTTCTTTGTTGGGTCGTAGGAGTCGGTGGCTTTTACTCCTGGAGCCAAATAGGCGAGGTTAGCCACGTCGCGTCCAACCATAGGCAGCTCTTCGACCTCCCTCGGTGTGATGTTCTGGCTCACGTCCGTCTTGGCTTGATCGAGAAGCGGGGCTTCGCTGGTCACCTCGATGACCTCACTTTCCGCGCCCGGCTTCAGCTCCGCATTTACGGTCGCGGTCTGGCCCACGAGAATTTCGATTGTTTGCGTAAAAGCGCCAAATCCGCGTTTCGTAACGGTGACCGTATAGGTCCCAACGGGTAACAATTCGAAGCGGTAAGAACCAGTCTCATCGCTGGACGTAGTTCGCGTAATGTCCGTGCCCTTGTTCTTCGCGACGATTTCCGCGCCGGCCACGACCGCTCCCGATTTGTCCGTAATCGTGCCTTGAATCGTCGCGCTTGCCGTAGCCTGAGCAAAGGCCTTGGTGCTACCAAGGCTCAACAGCAGGACCACCATGCATAACAAATACAGAGATTTTCTCATTTTTGCTTCCTCTCCCCCGATCGCAGCTAAGCTACGATCATCCCTCTCTGACTGCGTGAGCTCACTACCGGCTTTCAGAACCGGAACAATTGGAAGCCAAGGGTGCCCCCAACACGCCTCGGAACCCCCTTGGTATGACTCGCAGACCAGCTCGCCCTAACTTTTATCGAAGTTGTCCTCGACCGACCACTCATCACTCATCACCGAAACTCAAATCCCTGGTAAACTGAGTTCACAGGCGGGCTTCCTTAAAGGCGTCGCAATTTATATACCATCCATCTAGAGGTGTAACGCACTGTCACATAAGACCTTTAGTTGCGATATGGCTGAGTTAGTTTAGTAGAAATACGGAAATAGGTACCCGAAATATACAAGATTCCATATGCTCGCTTGGTTTCTGTGGTTCCGTTGCGTCGCGACATCACCGTCGTCGATCGAGGGGCATCATGGACTCTACACGCCGCTTGCATCGAAGTGTCTCCGATGGTACGGCCGCGTCTCTGCGATGGAAGCGCTGCGATCCATCCCGCTTATGTGACGAGTTCTCTCGCCGGTGTTAAACGCGGGGACTGCTGCTATTCTCGTTGCGGGAACAGAACGGTTTTCCACAAACAGGCAGCGTCTGAGGCAGGATGTTCTCGGATGAATTCGCGGCTGGACCGGGAGAAGAGATTCGCAACGTGAAGGTACTTGTTACGGGAAGCAGCGGTTTGATCGGTTCGGAAGCCGTGGAACATTTTGACCGGCAGGGCCACGAGGTCACCGGCGTGGATAACAACATGCGCCGCCTATTCTTCGGGTCCGCGGGAGACACGCTGTGGAACCTGGAGCGGCTTAAGCACACGACAAAGCGCTTCACGCACGCCTCTGTGGATATTCGCGACCGCGCCCTGCTCGAAGAACTGTTTCGAACGCAGCGCTTCGACCTGATCGTGCATTGCGCGGCGCAACCTTCGCATGACAAGGCCAGAGACATTCCGCTGCTCGATTTTGAGGTAAACGCTTTGGGAACGGTGAATTTACTCGAGGCCACCCGGCAGCATTCGCCGGAAGCCGTCTTTGTGTTTCTGAGTACCAACAAAGTGTACGGCGACGCGCCCAACGAGATTCCGCTGAAAGAGCTCGAGAAGCGCTACGACTATGCGCGCCACGAAGATTACGACGGCATTGACGAGACCTGCCGGATCGACCGCGCATTGCATTCGTTGTTTGGGGCGTCGAAGGCGGCCGCCGACCTCGTCGCGCAGGAATATGGGCGGTACTTCAAAATGAAGGTAGGCATCCTTCGCGGCGGATGCCTGACCGGCCCGTCGCATTCCGGCGTTGAGCTCCATGGATTTTTGTCGTACCTGGTGAAAGTCACTCTGAGCGGCGGCACGTACTCTGTTTTTGGCTACAAAGGCAAGCAGGTGCGCGATAACATCCACAGCTACGACGTAGTGCGCGCGATCGAAGAATTTGCGGCAAGTCCTCGGCCGGGCGAAGTTTACAACCTCGGCGGCGGACGCGAGAACAGCATCTCGATGCTGGAAGCGATTGAGCGTATCGAACAAATGAGCGGCAAGCAGCTGGCGTGGCGGTATGTCGAGGAAGCCCGCAAGGGCGATCACGTCTGCTACATCTCGAACTTAGGGAAATTCAAGAAGGACTACCCCAACTGGAAGATCACGCGCGGGCTGGACGCGATCCTCGAGGAGATCATCGCGTCCCAGCGGCAACAACGGAAGTAAGAAACGCTCGCGGAAAAAAGGGCAGGCAGGAAATGCTCACATTCTTCACGACGGCGAAGCCCTTCCGTAGACACGGCGGATTGATCCAGCAAAATGCGCTGAAGAGCTCGAAGCTGCCCCGCGCCGATAAGGACCTAATTTCCCGTCGAGAAATGAGCACTCGCAAATGATCCGGCTAGCCACCATCGCGCTTTTGGGGCGAGCTGATGCGCCGACGGATGCGGTGGAAGAATATTGCGCCTACCTTAGCGAAGCACTTCGCGCGCAGGGAATCAGGCTGACCATCGAGAGACTGCCCTGGGGGGAACGGGGATGGGGCCGTGCCTTGCAGACCCTTAGGCGCCGGGCGAAAACGTGGAAAGGCTTGTGGGTCATCGTGCAATACACTGCCTTGGCTTGGTCCTCGCGGGGATTCCCATTACGGTTTTCCCGTGTTCTGCAAATTCTGAAAGGAGCAGGCGTGCGCGTGGCGGTCGTCTACCATGACGTCGAGCCGTTCGCCGGAACGCGCATCATTGACCTGCTGCGGCGGCATGCGCAATTGCGCGCGATGCGGCACGCGATGGACGTGTGCGATATGGCGGTCTTCACTGTTCCCATGGAGAAGCTCTCCTGGATGCAGCCCCAATACACCCACTCGGTTTTCATTCCGGTTGGCGCAAATCTCCCGGTTTCCCAGGAAGCGGCTTCCCGAAGGACCATTGCGAGCGGCGGGAAATTGAACATCGGCGTATTTAGCGTCACGGGAGGAAGCGCCACGCAAAAGGAAATCGGCGAAATTGTCGGAGCCGTTCGGTTCGTATCTTCGCAGGTCAGAAATCTGAAGCTGACCGTTCTGGGCCGCAATTCGAAAGAGACCGAAAGCGAGTTCCTCAAACAACTGGATGGCGCTCCTGTTGAAATTCAAGTGCTGGGCCTGCTTTCGAAGGAAGACCTCGCGCGAACCCTGTTCAGTTGCGACGTCCTCCTCTTTGTCCGCGGGCCGATTTCCACGCGCCGCGGCAGCGCCATAGCAGGAATCGCTTGCGGATTGCCGGTCATCGCTGCCGCAGGATCGGAAACGTCCTCGCTCATCACGGAAGCGGGGGTGGCATTTTACTCGCCGCAGAAAAAAAACGATCTCGGCACAGTTCTCCTTCACGTCCTCCAGGACGAACACTACCGCGCTACTCTTGCGCAGCGCAGCTGGATCGCGCAGCAGCGCTACTTTTCTTGGACCGCGATCGCCTCGCGGTATGCGCAGTTCCTGGAAAAGAGATCCTAGCCACAGCTCTGCTCCAAGTTAGATTCACGGCACAACGTATCTCGCCCGGGGAACACTAGCTTTGACTTACCGTCTAACTAAGCCAGCCCTGCAGGCTGCTTCCCCATCGGGCGCAAGCCAGGAGAAAATCCGCAAAAGCACCTCAAGTCGCTGAATCGATAGGAGTTAGCCGCAGATGTGCCCGCGGCCACTACCACCTTCTCGCCAGTACGGTGACGATCTTGGAGAGGGCGTCGAGGTCGCGCGTATCGATGATTTCGCCTGGGGCATGCGAATAGCGCAGCGGCCAGCCCAGGGGAATATTGACCGAGCCATAGCGCGTGAAGACCGCGCCATCGTTGCCGCCGCCGGTGACGCCGTATTGCGCGGGGATGCCGTTTTCGTGCGCCAGCTTGACGACGCGATCGACGTACTCGCGCGGCGTGATGTTCGAATTGTCTACCGCTCGAACCACGAATCCTTTGCCAATTCCTGCGTCAGCGAAGCGCTTCGATTCGAGCGGAGAATCGGAGCTGACGAAAGTGTCGATGGCAAAAACAAAATCGGGCGTGCGGCCCTGTTTGGCCATGTGCTCCGCGGCTGCGGCTGCGCCTTTCAGGCCGACTTCTTCTTCCGTCGACCAGATAAACGTAACGTCGCGCCCCGGTAAATCCCGCCCGAGCGCTCGCACCGCTTCGACAAGCGCGGCGCAACCGACCCGGTCATCGAAGCTGCGCCCGCTTGCGCGGGTTCCCAGCAGGGGGTGATATTCCTTGGGAATGGTGATCCAATCTCCCACTTTGATTCCGACCTCTTGCGTTTCTTCCGCGGAGCGCGTGCCGACGTAAACGTGTACGGGTTCTTCCATCGAACGTGGCGCATGCGGCCATTCGAATCCCGGCTGATCCCAACCTGCCGGCAACTCGAGCACCCCGCCAACAGAATTCCCATCGGCTTTATGAATGAGGACGACATGCCCCAGAAAGTATTCTGGATATCCCCCTCCCAGAACGGATACTAACAGTCGCCCATCGCTTTCTATCTTCTTCACCTGGTATCCGATCTCGTCCATATGCGCTACAAACGCAATCCGTGGCGACTTTGCGTCAGACTTTCGATCGCCAAGATGCAAGATCAGGTTCCCCTCCTCATCGGTCTCCGCTTCCTTCTGCAATCTTGGATCCAACCGATTGAGAACCGCTTTGCGAACGTTTTCTTCATGGCCGCTTGCGCCATACGCCTCGACCAGCGCCTTAAGGTCGGAGGTTTCCGTAATGCCTCCAAGAGAGCCTCCTCGTACCCCGCCCGTGGTGGACTTCGGGACCTGCAAATACGCCTCAAGCAGTCGTTCCAGATTCCCGCTATCGCCCGAGGAAATGGATTCTCCAGGGGTCACCGGCCAGAGTGTCGGAATCCCAAGTTGCGCGAAGCGTTCCGGAAATTGGTTCGGCTTGGCATAGCCCGCTATTCGTGGCAGAGAAGCGTTTACGGCTGTCAGTCGTTCGCCATCCGCTTCGGCAATGGCCTTGATCTCGCTGGGGAGTCCAGTCAGCGGCGCGGACGCGTCTTCCACTCCCAGAAGCACGCCATCCCCTGGCATGAGCGCCGTAATCCCAGCCCTCGCGACGCTTTTGCCGCCTGTTGCCATGCGGCCGACAAAAATCATTTCGTCCGGTTTTGTCTCTTCCAGTAAACGATTGAGGCCGCGCCCTCCGGTCCACTGTTGCGTTAGAAACGCGACGGTTGTTGTTCCTTTCGCTTTGGCGTCCTTGATTCGTTCGAGCAACCGCGACAATACCGTGCATCCAAAGCGATCGCCGGCGGCCGGTCCGGCTTCCCCACCCTGCCCTACCGGAAACCATTTCCGTTGGAGTGCAATTGGATCGAGGAGGTCCACCCCCGCAGCACGCACGTCGGCAGCGCTTGTGGCGCCAATATCCACGTACATTTCGTCGGGATGATTCATTTTCGGGGCGTTAACACGCGCGGGCTGAAGATGAATGCTCAGCCCGGCGAAGACTCCAGAAACTTTCTTTCCGGAGCGCGTCATTACCCAAATTGGCTGGGCAAAATGCAGGGTGTCAAATACCGGATGGGGAGCGGCTTGCGGCAAGCGCTGGACGAGCAAGTAACCGTCCGGAGTGATCTCGCTGACGACGTAACCAGGTTCATCGACGGGCGTAACCAGCAAGCGTTGCGGCGAGCCGCTCCCAAAAGTAACCCAAAGATTACCGAGATTATCGGTCTTCGGTGAGAGAGGACGAAGCTCGGCGCGAAGTTCCTCGATGAGCGCCTGCTCGTAGCCCGAAACTGCGGGAATTGGCTCAACATGGGAAAGATCAAAAGCAGCCTGCGGACTTGCGGAGCAAGCGATGAGCAAAGGAAACAGCAGCGAACTCGCGGTTCGAACGAGCCACTTCATGAAGCATTCTCCTCTTAGACCATCACACTAAGACCCGCATCAACGGCACAACGCCTCGATCAGCACTTCTTTCTTTTTTTCGGCCAGCCGCGACAAGCCGTCAAGCGAAGCAAAGTAGCCACCGACGGCGGCCACCGCAAGCAAAGTGAAAGCTTCAGCGGGAAACCAACGATTCCCCGTCCAGCGCCCGCTGAAAAGAACCACCGCGGACACTCCCCCGAACACAATTTGTGCGGCAAAGGCCATGAGCACGGCCATACCGGACTGCCGCTGACCGCGCATCTGGCCGAATTCGAGCTTGCGCGGAAAGGTGACTGAAGACCAGTTGGCAATACTCAGCTGCCCAACGACGGCAAACACGATTGCGGCCATCGTAGCTAGGAAGACGGGGAGCGAGGGCCATCCCAGCAGCCAGGCGAGCATCACCAAAGACAATACGGTTTCAATGCCAAGCACCGACAGGAGCACCAGATTCTTGCCAAGAAAAACGTCACGAAAATGCAGCGGTGCCATGACGTAGGCTTGGATGCCGCGCCCCTCAAAGGCAAAGCAATTATAGGCAGGCCCCATCAGAATCAGGACGAGATAGGCCATGATGCCCGGGAAAAGCATTTCGGGCGAGACCGGATGCTCGGAGGACGGGTGTTTTCCGGGCAACATTGTGCCGAAGATGAGAACCATTACCGGGGGCATGATCAAGGTAAAAAAGGAAAAGCTGTTGCGCGTGAGGTAGCGGAACTCTTTACGGACGACCGCGGCAACTTGCGGCGATAGCGCGCTCAAGCGATCTGAGGAGTCTTCCAGTTTCGGAAGGGCGCGTGCTGCCGCAGGCGCGGGCGCTGCGGTTTCGCTCAGTTCTTCGCCGCGATATTGCGAGGCGAAACGCCGCCAGAGAAAAACGCTGAACACCGCGGCATAAGCTAACAGCCCGGCCGAAGCCAAAACCAACCATCGGAAATGGGCTTCGGCGGCCGCCGCAATCGCTCTGCCCGCAAGTGCAGGCGGAAGCCATGCAAAGTACGGAATGATCCGCTGAGCCAGCGGCCGCAACCATCCGCCATAGTGGCGCATAGTCGGTTCGATGAGGTTCAGAGAAACCATTGCGAGAATGAACAGAGCGAAAAACAACTCGCGGGTCCGGCGCCGCGAGAGCAACCGCTCGAGCCAGGAACCAACAAGCCGCTCCAGGGTCACGTTGAGCAACAAGAACAGCGCCGCGACCAACAACATCGCGGGCAGCACTCCTGGCCGTGCGGCCGCCACGCCGAGTGTCATGGAGATAAGCCAGCAAACCGATGCCACAGCGGAAAAATCCGCCAAGCCGTAGGCCAAACCAATGACGTAAAACGCGGTGAGATTCAGCGGAAAACGGAGCATCGAGCGGAATTCGAAGCCGGCTCCGAACCCCGCGGCAAAAATCGGAAACAGCTGCCAGAACAGGAAAATGCCCCAGAACAGCAGCCCAAACCAGCTGAAGCGCCCTTCGGAAAGAAACGCATAAGCACCGGTGAAGAAAGCGACACACAACCCCGCCACGAAAAATCCGCTAAATACTCTAACAAAGGCCAGGCCGAGCAGGTCGAAACGACTGGCCTTCTTGCGCAGGCCGTTGCGAAGAATGCGCCAACGGAGCCCGGCAACCGCGCGAACCTGCGTCAATATCCCGATGGGGCTGGCTACATCAGCCATGAAAGTTCTTCCAAACGCGGCTGTTCCGCGCCGTCCTGACCCACAATCGAGAGAAAAACCTGTTCGAGTGTCGTTTTGCTGCCGGCCACGCCGGAAATGTCGGCGCGCAACTCTTCCAGCGACCCCTGGGCCACAAGCCTCCCTTTGTGAATGATGGCCACGTGGGTGCAAAGGCGCTCGACAATTTCCAAAACGTGGGAAGTCAGGAAAATCGTAGTGCCGCGCTCCGTCATGCGACCCAGAAGAGCTTTGAGCACACCCGCTGCGAGCGCGTCGACGCCTTCGAACGGCTCATCCAGGAACAAAATCCGCGGCCCGTGAATGACCGCGGCGGCAAGCGCGAGTTTCTTTTGCATTCCATGCGAGTAGTCCGCGATCAGCGTTTTGGGGCGGTCCGCGAGTTGCATGAAATCCAGCAGCTCGTTCGCGCGCCGTTGTGTCGTTGCGCGATCCAGACCGTACATGCGCCCGACGAATTGCAGGTATTCCGAACCGGTGAGCCGTTCGAGAAGGCCCATGCCTTCCGGCACCACGCCGATCTGGCGCTTCACTTCGACAGGATGCGCGGCAAAGTCCAACCCGAGAAGGTCCATGCTCCCCGCGGTTGGTGCGAGCAAGCCGGTGAGCATCTTAATGGTGGTGGATTTGCCGGCACCATTCGGCCCGAGGAAACCGAAAAACTGGCCGGCCGCAACCTGGAGGTCGATGCCGTCAACGGCGGTGAGGTTCCCGAATCTGCGGGTCAACCCCTGAGTGCGAATGGCTATTTCGGGCATGCGGTCTCCGGCAGAAACAGCGGGCTCCCAAGATGGAAAACTCTAACACGGGTCGCAGGCGGTTTAACGAGGATGCAGAGCAAAGCGGGGGCCCTCAATTGCATTTGCGAGGATGCGATCCTTGGGCGGTGAGCTGTTGTAATTCTCTGGCTGGAAAGCCGGCAAGAACCGCCGGCAGTTCGACGCGAAAAACCGCGCCGCCCTCCTGGCGGTTGTAGCAAAGAATCTTCCCGCTGTGTTCCTGAACGATTCCGAAGCAGATGCTCAGACCGAGACCGGTGCCCTTGCCTACCGGTTTCGTGGTGTAAAACGGATCGAAGACGCGATGCGGCTCCTTGATGCCGGTACCGGTGTCGGAAAACAGAATGAGCACGTTGCCGCGGTCGCGCATGGTTTTAATCGTGAGCACGCCGCCTTTGTGCGCTTCCATGGCGTCAACCGCGTTGCTTATGAGATTGAAGAAGACCTGCATGAGCTGATTCCCATCGCCGCGCACTCCGGGAAGCACGGATTCGAGCTGTTGTTCAATGCGCGTCGTGGAAGAGCGGAGGTCGAGCGCGCGAAGCTGCACGGCATTGTTCACCACGGTATTGATATCGAGGAGCGTGCGCTCGGGGGGAACCTGGCGCGCGAAGCTGAGCAAATTTCCTACCAGCGTTTTGGTCCGCCGCGCCTGTTCGCGGATTTTCGAAGCCGTCGAACGCGCCTTCTCAGGCAGGGTTCGATCATCGGCCAGGAGATCGGAAAACCCGAGGATCGCGGCGAGAGGATTATTGATTTCATGGGCGGCACCGGCGGCGAGCTGCCCCAGCGACACAAGCTTTTCCGTTTGAACGAGCTGCGCCTGAAGGCGCTTCAGATTTTCCAGTGCTTGTTCGGACTGCACGAGCAGCCGGGCGCGATCCACCTCCGCAAAGTGGCTGCGCACGAAGATCAAGCCGGCCAGCGGCAAGGCCGCCACCATGGTGGTCACCAACCGGAAATCACGGACGCGCGGCTCCATTTGGTCAGCATGCAAACTACATAGAGCGAGAAGAGGCAGAGAAATCACCGCCGCCATGGCCAGACGGCTGGACCAATCGTGGACATTCTGTGCCGAATCGTCGCGGGAATCGGGCGATTCCTCCGGCTGAGCGGCGTCCAGTTGCGCGCGATGCAAATAAGCGATCACGCCCGCCAATGCGAACCAGAGAAAAGTGGAAATGAGCGGGAGGTCGTACAGGCTTCCGGTGTAATACATGCCGACATCACTTTGCACATCCACGACCAAAGAGGCCAGCATGTAAACCACGGAAGCGCCTAGCAGATGGAAGTACACTTTTTTCCAGGCCCCCTGGCTTCGCAGCCACAACATGATGAGCCCGAGCACAACGAGGCCGTTTTGCGTGTCGGTGATGACGTTGAAATTGTGATTGTACCGGGCGATATCCGGTGTCGCGTAAAGCCAGGGCATCACAAAAAAGATGTAAGTGAATGTCCACCAGCCCAACAACAGGCTGAAGTCCAGGTATCCAAGCCGGGCGCGCACCTCGCCGCGCTTGCGGTGCGGTTGGAGAGCCAGCGCGGCTATAAGCGGAATGCCCCGCAAGAAGAACAGAATGTCGCCTGGATACAGCCCGGGCAACGGCCTATGAAGATAGACCTCGTAATAGGTCCATTCAAACTGTCCGATCATCCATAGCGTGCAGCTCAGCGCGATCAGCATCCAGAAGATGTTGCGCCGCCAATAAGGCGTACCCGCGTTGAGGAGCAGCCCGGCGTTCGCAATCAACGGCACGATGCACTGCACCACATCGCCGAACGCGACTAGCGTCTGCGAGCCGCGCGGATGCGACAGGGAAACGCCGGCGTAAAGGGCAAGGACGAACGCCCATATTCCTAAGCTCCAAGTGATGGCGCGGGAAGAGGTCATAGACTCGACGATTTCCAGTATAGGCCTTCGTAACGGGGGCCACCGTTTTGAAATTCCTCGGATTAGCTAGATTATCAACGGACTGCGGAGACTTATTTGATAGGCGGCGCTTATGGCACGGATTTTCCGCCCAGCCCGATCGTCGCCGACCATCCTGCCTGTAAACACGTCGCATTCTCCTTCTACCTCTAGCTGTGTGGCAAGAGCCACGCGTTGACCGTGCCGGTTTCGCATGCGGCTGAAAAGCCCATGAGCGTACAGTGAAGCAGCAACGGCCGACATGCTCCCATGCAGAGCATGGATACTGCATGATGCGTTGCACAACCCCAAGCGATGAGGGCACAAAAGGGTGCAAATTTGTCAGTCAAGACGCCCTATTGCAACGCGACATAGGTTGTTTGGACCGTGCACCCGCCGTGTACCTCGATCCGCCGCTTATCGGAAAACCGATGCCGCGCTCCGCGTCGAGGAGAATACCAGCGAAAGTACCGCTGTTTGCGCCGCATGCTTCACAGGCGTGATCGCCTGCGTGTAGACATCCAAGGATACCTGTCGGCACGCGATCGAAGAGTATGAGGCCACAAAAGAGTGACCTCACACCCGAGCGCGACCTTACCGGTTGTGTGCCTTAACGGTGCTTTGGAGTCTGCGATCTACTTCACTGAATAGCTGCGCGTCCATTTGTTGAGTGCAGACCATTTGCGGGACGCGCGCCATCAGCGGCGGACTAAACGAGCCGAGCTGTCAATTTCTCTGCACAATACTTTTCCAGAACCATTTATCCTTGCGACTTCTCCCGTGTCATCCGGACATTTGTCCTGATGGACACTCGATTACTGGCCCAAAGACAGGGCGAGTAGAGGCAGCGGTCTACCTTCCTGCCCTGCACCAAACCTGGTCCTCACACCAGTAGTTCGTGAGTCTTCGTCTGTCTACCATCCCGCAGGTTGTTGCTAAAGACTCAGGGCGCTTTTTTAGATCAGCGACCTCAGCGGCTCCGTATCCCGCTTCTGACTGCTTGCTGGCCCCAGCCCAGAGGAAAAAGAGAGTGAAAAAAAGTCAGAGATCTATACGGATACCGGTCGAGGCCGTGGCGCAAGCAATGGTAACAGAGCGGCCTCGGGAAAGGCGGGGTGTCTGGAAGAGGTGGGCATCCTCGGCCGTGCTAGCGCTGGCGCCGCTCTTGTTGCTCAACGGTTGCACAGGATCTGTTGGTAGCGTGAACGGAGTCAATCCGGCTCCGGTTCCGCCGGCGATCACTACGCAGCCTACAAATCAAACGGTCGTCGCGGGGCAGGCGGCAACGTTCATCGTGGCGGCTAGCGGCACAGCGCCGATGAGTTACCAGTGGCAAAAGAACGGTGCGAATATCGCGGGGGCGACCTCTTCGAGCTACACCACACCGGCCACCGCCACTGCTGACAGCGGATCGACCTTCGACGCGGTGGTGAGCAACTCGGCAGGCTCAGTCACGAGCAATGCCGCGACGCTGACCGTGAATGCGGCGGCGGTAGCGCCCTCGATCACTACACAGCCCTCGAATCAAACGGTGGCGGCGGGCCA
>WNGJ01003454.1_pt1 | contig 16970 bp, 23 predicted proteins | sample 5400611 | NCBI WGS metagenome assembly WNGJ01 (sample SAMN13153375, study PRJNA577476) | soil metagenome | isolation source: 40 cm soil or saprolite under Garry oak tree replicate 1 | place: USA:California | collected 2016-06-15 | reverse complement strand
TCCAACACGTTTTCCATGGCCGATTCTACGGTTACGACTGCCATCTAGACTCGCCTGATCACTGGATGCTGGAAGAGGTTGAGGCTCCGTTGCCTTGATGGCTTCGAGATGAAAGTGAACCAGCGACGGTCCCTACCGCTCTCAGGCGGAACGATAACCGGCTTCCGGACAACTGGGCTGCTGGTAATTGTTTGTAAACAGGGGCCCTACCAGGACTCACCTTACTTAGTGACGGAGCTTCTGGAAGGCGAGACGCTTCGCCAGCGGATTCAGTCTCGTCCGGTGCCCGCCCGCAGAGCGACAGATTACGCGCTCCAAATTGTTCGGGGGCTGGTTGCAGCACATGATAAAGGCGTCCTCCACCGCGACCTCAAGCCGGAAAACATTTTTCTTACCCAGCGACGGGCGCATCGAAATCCTCGACTTCGGTGTGGGCAAAGTTCACGCGCCCCGAAGGCGATTTCGCCAGTGTCGATGCTCCAACCGTCGCCTCGCAAATCGGCGCCGGAGTCGTGTTGGGAGCGGTCGCATACATGTCGCCCGAGCAGGTTCGCGGCAAGCCTGCAAACATGGTGCGGCTTTTAGGTCCGATTTAACTCTAAATGGATCGACCGGCAACTCTGTCCCGGACTCACTGGGCGGGGAGGAGGAAGCCTCAATATCCTTGTGCGACGTGCCTTAAAGTGCACAATTCCGGTATAGTGCCGCTACAGGAGGCACCGCCAATGGCGAAAGTCAAACAACTTACGATCTCGGTGGAGAATCGGCCCGGCACCTTGGCGCAAGTCGCCAAGACCCTCGCTGACGCCAAGGTGAATATCTTCGCCCTGCTAAACAGCACTGCCGGGGGGCAAGGCTCCGTGCAGGTGGTGGTGGATAACGTGAACAAGGCCAAGAAGGCTCTGGGCGGGGCGGGTCTCTCCTACACCGAGGGCACGCTGGAGCAGTTTGAACTGGAAAACAAGCCCGGCACATTGGCGGAGCTGGCCGGGAAGCTGGCGAAGAAGGGCATCAACATCGATTCCGCCTACGTCACGGTACCCAAGGGAGCGAAGAAGGCGCTGGTACTGCTTGCAACCTCCAGCGTAGCAAATCGCTTATAGGCGGATGTTGGGCACGGCAGCGGGGGATAAGCCTCGGCTTTCCGCCACTTCTTGCTGCGCGGCCTCCGAATCACGCATCATTCTAGTGTGGGGTCGCTGCATCGCTGTTTTGGCAGGCGGCCGGTGGCGAATCGACTGGCCGCGCACCAATCGGGGTACATGACTTCGGTTTATAAGTCCCGAGGTTGAAGCTGCCATCCTGACCGCCGTCTGATTTGCAGCTAGCAAGAATCTTGCGGGTTTGGTAGCGCCTGGCGCTGCTCACGACTTGGTTCAGTGGTGATGGTGATCTGCTTCCACTTGCGATAAACGCTGATGACCGCAAGCGTCCAGAACGGAACCAAATCGACTCCCGGCACCAGTTCAGCAGCGAATGCTGGTAGAAATTCCCAATGCCAGCCCAGCAGATGAACCAATACGGCTGCGACCGCAATATCGAGCACGTCATCGGCGGGTGAGAAAGCCCCTTCAGCAAATAAGGGAAACACAAAGATTTGAAGCGCATCGGCAGCCATGGCGAGAATCATGGCGGCTCGAAAACGTGAGCGTGGCGAGAGCGAGATTGGATGTTCAGTAACCGCTGGCGCTGCCTTCATATTGCCTATTTTGACCGAACTCCACGCTAGCTGTTATCACTTCGCATACCAATCGGAATGTGGTGACCAGCGAGACCAGCACCCAACTCGTGCCGAATTCTAGAACGGAGATCCGCTTTCATCTTTGGAGCTGCGCTAGCAACATGAAGCTCGCTAGCACTTTTTTTCTGCACAGAGAAGCAGGTCTCATTGCCCTCTTGCGTACCGCGTAGCACGGTCGGGCAATTGACCTCAATTCCGTCTGGGAAATAGAGTCTGGTTAATGTTCAAGAAGCAGCACTTCGCCTTGGTTCTCGATGCGCCCGACTTTGTGCATCATTCGCGCGTCACACACGTTCGCAATTTTTCGCATACCCGGGGTCTTTCGGGCCCTCCCTGGGGGCCAATTCGACTGTGCCCAATTTTGTGCCCGGTACCAACCCAGATGGAGTTGGACTGAATAGTGTCTCCTGCAATGCAAGTCGTTGTTGCACCTCACTCTTGCTACTCAGTGCTCTCGGTGCTCATTCGGTCCAAGTGGTTGATTCTCCGTTCGTGATGAACTCAAAATCCGCCGAGGTTCACCCCTCGTGGGGGTTAAACTCCCCCTCCCGGCACCAAATATATCCATTCTTTTTCAATAACTTACAATATATCATTGATTGATGTACCCCTCGTGTACTAAGTTGGGATCGCATGTTGACGCTTTACCGGCGCCACCGGACCAACTGCAAACACACGGGACGGCGCTATAAATCGTGCTTTTGCCCGATCTGGGTGCAGGGTACCCTCCGGGGCGAGAGGATCCGCCACTCTCTTGATCTAACCAATTGGGAGGCAGCAAATCGCCTTACCCGCGATTGGGAGATTGAGGGCAAAGCCAGCTCCCTCTCGGTCAGGGACGCCTGTGAACGATTCGTGAGCGACTGTGAGCACGGCCGCAAACTGAGCGAAGGAATGCTCAAGAAATACAAGCATGTAACTGCCGAGTTGACAGTGAAGTTGGGAGACATGCCATTACGCTCAGTCTCCGTGGACGAACTCCGTCGCCTGCGGGAGGGGTGGAAGCTCGCGCCAATCACCATGCAGAAGCGGCTTGAGATGATGCGGGCCTTTTTCAAATTTTGTATGGATTCCGGTTGGATCGAGAAGAATCCAGCAAGGCCGATCCGCTTACCCGTATTCAAAATGAAACCGACGATGCCGTTTACCGACGACGAATGGAAGAACATCCTCACGGCGGTCGACGTCCTGCGTGAAATTCACCCGCAAATTCCCGAGGCGACACAGCGCAAACTGAAAGCCTTAATCCTCCTCATGCGTTACTCCGGTGTCCGGATCTCCGACGCAGTTACCGTAAAGCGCGATCGGATCAAAAACGGCAAGCTCTTCCTCTACGCAGCGAAGACAGGCAAACCGGTGTACGTGCCTCTGCCCAAAAATGTGTTGGACATTCTCAAGGCCGCTGATGACGGCAACTCGCATTTGTTCTGGTCGGGCATTGGCAAACTGAAGTCTGCGCTCACCGAGTGGCAAGACCGACTGAAAAAAGTGGGAAATATCGCCGGCGTCACTGGACGCGGCTTTGCCCATCGGCTTCGAGACACATTCTCCGTGAGCCTGCTCGAAAAAGGCGTCCCGCTCGAAACCGTGGCCGCTCTCCTCGGCAACACGGTGAAGGTCTGCGAAAAGCACTATGCCCCGTGGATTGAATCACGCCAGCTTGCCTTGGAAGCTGCAGTGAGAGAAACGTGGAATTGACCGTAACTGGGTAAGCATTGCGGTGCTTGCAACCCGTGCCTGTGCTCCTCCGAACCTCTTAAAATCCATACTGATCCATGCGTAATTTAAAGGCGTGACGACCACCTTCGGTTACTAGGATAATTTCTTCCTTGATCTCCTCATTGTCGATCGCGCCGACGGCTTTGATTTTTCCGCGCGTTTGATCACCAGCTTTCTTGTAGTCACAACACAAGACAAGCTAGCACGACAATTGAATGGGCTGAATGCAGCACTCGCGGCTTTCGCTGGAGCGTACGGTGGGAGTAACCGTACCAAGCCTGGCAGACGCAAATTGAGTGCCAAGGGTCTTGCGAATATCCGAGCCGCACAGAAAGCGCGTTGGGCCAAGCAGAAGGCTAGATCTGCTGGAGGTGCTAAGAGTGCTCCGAAACGCCACATCTCAGCGGCAGGTCGAGCTCGGATCGCGGCAGCAGCACGAGCGAGGTGGGCAAAAATAAAAGCGCAGAAGAAATAAGGTCATTTCGGCCCTCAGCTGGGGAAAGAATATTGGTCCCAAAATCCTAGTTTATGCTTGCTAGGGAACCGCCACGGATAAAGTAATATCTGATGTTCCGATCACCGGGACAAGGCTTTTCATTTGCTCGGCAGTTACGGCCATGATCGCATATGATGCCCCATTCACTTCGCTTGTAGCGAGCAGATATGCATCAGGAATGATCAGCGGTTTCGTTTCAGCGGTTCTTGGCGATAGCAGGAGCGAAACACGCAATGGGAATTTTGATGCACCCGCCAATGGACCTAATCTGACCGGAATCACTACTGCTTGCCTACCAGCCAATTCACGCGAATCAATCTTCTTCGCGCTAATCTGATCACTTTTAATCACAGCCTTGGGAGAGAGCTCCTGGACGGGATAATGCCCGACGACCTCATCAAGCTTACTCAGGGAGCCTGCGACAGTTTTTACCTTCTTCAGGGCCACATCAGACGAGTTGATGATTTTGAATGGTGGTAGTTCGGACTGAGATGAAACCACCACCTGAGTGGACTCTCCATGCGGAAAGTTCTGGCGGGAGACGTACCTGAAAAGCAGCCATCCCGTAGGGAGAATACACAAGAGCATTACATCGAACCAATGGCGCCTCACCCAGCTGTTGCTCAGCTTCCTATATTGCTTGAGAACGGTAGACGCGTATGTCTGAATCGTGGGCGGTCCTACTTGCATATAGAGATCCTGTCACACAACTGTGACGATCCTCGATAGCACGCGGCTCGCATCAACGATCTGGAGTGCCACCATCGCCCGCTAGACCACCACCGGCACGACCACGGCCTCCATACGATCCAGTCCTGCCGCTTCGCCTTAGACTTCCGCCCTTCTTTTTTCTGGCGGCACGTCTGCTAGGAAACGCGCCCTTACTTTTGCTACCCTTTTTGACACTGGATTTCTTCCTGCTGCTCCGTTTTTTAACAGCCATTTTGCTCTCCTACCGTAAAGTTCTTACCGATCGTCAGTACCACCGTTGCCTGGTAGATCAGCAGCATCTCCCGGTCGATCAGATTCTTCTAAATCATCCCCAGTGTCGTCTCTATCCTCTCTTTCGTCGTCCCAACCCTGTTTGTCGTCGTCTCTTTCAGGGTGAGGCGGTTCGCGAGGTTGATCCTTATCTCTCCCGTGTCCTGAGCGGAGGAATGCCGGAACTAGCTGCATCATGGTCCAATCCATGTCCTTGCTCCTTATTACGCACCGATGAGGTTGAATACACACTCAAACTCGATTTCGTGTCCGAAACCTAATTGCCCGAGACAGAAGCATGGTGGATTGGTGCCCGTCAAAGACGGCATTCTGGAAATATCTCCTACGAAAACCTTGGCAGAGTTCCACCTGAACATCCATGTACTTGGCACGTCGACGGTCAACACGAGATCATTTGCAGGCCGTCCCTGCGGATCGATGTTTTTAATTCGATAATGAATTTTGACAGCTTTCCTGAATAGCAGGTCACTTGTTCCGGACGCAACTTGAAGTACCACATCCGCAGGACTACAGGAGACAGGTAGACGTTTCTCCGCGTAGGGCCACGGTTTTCCATCAATCGGATCGCCGTAGAAGATCTGTTTCGAGATCTCAGTCCACAGCTCTCGCTCAGAGCTGCGATCAATGGGCTTTTGCTCGTATCCCAGTTGCTTGAGGAGATCCCACCGGTACAGATCAAACACACCTTTCACCTGATCTCCCCATGCTACAGCGCGGTTGATCGCTCCTACATAGGACAAATATGTCGTAATACACAGCAGAATGAGTTCGCATAGCCATATCACGAGGCTGTCATCAGCCGCGAACGGTTTTTTCGATGCAAGACCTGTTGCTAAGAGAGATGCTGTCAAGAGAGTGCCCAGGACTGATCAATTGAGGAAGAAGTCAAACGAACTCTTTGCATCATCGACGGAGCCCAAATAGTCTTTGTTTGCAACAGCTACCACTCGGGGCCAAAGAAATATTGCATCCAGTCCATATCGCTGGCGTGAGTAGTCTTCGAAACATCGTGTGGCGTTCCCCAATCTCGTCGGTAGGATGAGACTCCTTTCCTCGGGAAAATTCGTAACGAGTGTTCGTGCGATACGGTTTTGCTCACTCTGCAGAGCTTCAATCATGGGATCCGTTCTGTCTGTCTGTTGAAGGCTCATTCGCACTGACCGCAATTCTGTTCGTGCCGCCGAAAGTTTCTGAGCTTTTTTCTTGCATCGTGCGATCAGAAATTGGCCAACCCATGAGTATTGCCATGGATAACCTTCGTAAAACCGGATAATTGGAATATTTAGGTTGTATAACACGCCGGTTAACAATACCGTCAGGAAGGTGACTACTATCGCGACCCATTCCTTGTCTAAGCTGCTGAGTATAGTTGCAACCGCAGAAAAGGAAGGAAGAAGCGGCTGAAGGATAACCATCGCGACGACCACAAAGACTAAAACCGGCAGGAACGTGCCTGCGATCAAGTGCTTTGTGAACTGGCCCGAGAGCGCGGAAAAAATTCCCGTCAATGAGCCCTCTCAGTCCGCTGAATGCCCCGGCGGTACAACTGCCGGCCACACCGCGCAAAAAGGGGAAACGGGATTCTCTCATGGCTTTGTAAATATTGTCTAGTGATTGTTGATCTGCCCACCTGCCCTGCTACTGCGCTTCTTTGAGTTTACGGGGCACTCTTCAACGCAGACCCTGGTGTGCATACCACGACGCTCAGAGGTTCTGATGTTACCTCCGCGCCGCGATCTGTCTTTACGGTCACACGGACCGTGCCATACAGGAAATCAATAGACCTCCTGAGTCCCAACCGCACCTGGAATCTTTCCTGCGAGCGGCCTTCAATGGCATATTTCTTGTCGACGATTTCTCTAACGTTTATTGCGGGCAGCTTTGGAGGGATTGCCTGGGACTCATCGAGTCCGAGCTCCAACGCGTTCATATTCGCTTCCATAAGCTTGTTGTGCCATTCGTCGAGAACCACGTGATATACACCGCCAACAGTCAACTCGCCGGCCCAAAAACCGGCGTGTAGGTCTCCAGGATCAAGGACTAGTGCAGTGATGATGTGTCCTCCTGAGCTCGGGTTATTAATTGCTAAATCCAGGGTTGCCTTCTGGATCATAGGTCCTTTGTCTTTTCCGTCCGGAGTAAATCCAAACTCTCCACAATAGCCCTGCTGATCAATTACTGTCGCTACCAGGGTCAGCTTCGAGGTCGAGTTATTCGACGGGAGAATTTTTAGTATTGACTCCTTCATCGAAGCTAGAAATCCAATGGTGATACCCATGAAAATCAAAGCCGCAATCAGTCTGCTGTTTAAGAACCGTCGCTTGAGTCTTTCGTAAAGAGGCTCTTGCAGTTGTTTCACCATTGTGTCCTTCCGCAGGCGAAAACGATTCGCCGCCTCTTCCGAGCACGGACCTCAAGGCATAGTAAACAGCGCATGGGGTATTAAGCCGCTTGGGTTCGTTCGTCAGAGCGGGGTCGCCTCAGGGAATGTGCTTTTTCTCTAGCGTCGGACAGCTCTTCGGAGAAGCGATTTCGCGCGCATTCTGTGCTTCTCCAAGCGGAGAAGTCAAGGGAATTCTCCATTGCGAAGCTGGGAAACTTGGGTCCACGCCGTCGCGACGTTCTTTTTATGCACCATTGTCCCATTCCTTCTCAGGCTCCCTCGGGTTCATCGTTGCCTTGCCTCTGCACCCATCAATGAATACTCTTGCGGAAATAAAACGGGATCTGAGTCCATCCCCACCAGAGCACGCCCAGCACGAAGTCAATCCCCGCCAGTCCCAAGAGCATGTCGTGGCTGAAAAGGAAGCGGTTGAAGAAGAAAACGACCAACCCAATAGAAATAAAAACCAGACTCAGCCCGGGGCCGTTTTCAATGAGCTCTTTTTGGCCCGCTTGTCGCCAGCACTTGCGACATTTCACCAAGTCGAAATCGGCTAAACGCTAGTTGAGTATAACGGCTATTTGTCTGATAATGCCTGCGCACCGTTTGGGGGCGACTCTTATGCAATTCCAAGAGTGGCAAAAGATACTTGTCACGGCGCTTGCCGCCTTCTTCGTTGGTCTCGTCGCTGAACCATTGAAGCTTTGGATCACTGAAATCTACAAAAAACGTAAGGTCCGAAGGCTATGCTATAAACGTATCCTCGTAATCCGGGATGCATTGAGCGGCGTTCTCAAAGGTCTCAAAAAACCCCACGACGAATATGTCTTCGGACAAACAGGATCAGAATATGCGCGTTTGATGGTTCCAAATATCAACATAGGCATCCTCAAGTACGCAATGGAGAACGAAGGTGCAATATTTTACCAGCTTGATGTAGCCATGACCGTGGTTCGCATTGTCCATACGCTCGAAGGAATAGATGACGACACGCCTGTGGAAAAGATCGAGCATGTAGCCAAGTCAATCGTTCACAGTATTGACCACGATGTTGACTGGAATCAGATAAGCGGAAAGTACTTACTAATTTAGCGATCAATGAACACTGGCAGTCTGTCAGCCTAATGAATACCCAATCTCTACCGGAGGAGCTCGATCGCTTGAAATTCGGGTATAAGAAGGAGTCATTTCATGACAAGCCCTACACTCTGCATCCGATATTGACCAAAATTGGCTGGCGAATTCGCCACATCAAACACTACTGGAAGACTTTCATCAATCCCCCGCGCGACTAAACACTCTCGAGCGCTTTCGTTGCCCACTCCTGCTTTGAGCCGCCGTCGCGCTGGTGGGATGGGCGGTTATATGCGTCTTCCGACCTCGCTTACTTGTGGATTTTGAGACGATATCATGGGAAGTCTACATAGGCCTGACAAGCGCAGGACTGATGCGGGTGTTGTTGCCTTTGTACGCGAGTCATTCATGGGCAGTCTCAGAATTGAAAAAATCTATTTTAAGCAGGTTACCTCACCAGATGAGCGGTCCAGCTGCATCAGAGCAGGCGGCGGCTTCTTAGACGTTCATTTTGTTCGTTGGATTCTTTTCAGCTGATAATTCTGCTGACGGTAGGGCAGCGGTTTTGTTTAATGTTCTCTTACTGTGGACAGGCCAAGCAGATCCAAAATGGGCCGCTGACCAAGCGGACCGAAAGTTTGTCGCTAAACACGCTGCCTTCGGCAAATGCGCCTATCTTAACCCAAGAGTGTTGTCGCCCTAAACTCTTGCCGCCCGCAGCAAATCCACGCGTCTTTCAAAACAAGACTAAATGACTATACTGAACTCAAGAATTTAATACGAGATTGTTGGCCCGTCCCATGAGGCGCCGCGCTTTACGGGTTCATAAATAGGCCCTTCCTCCGATGATCCCTCTCCCTTTTCCATGTCCCTGCCAAAAGCACACCAGTCTTTCAGGTCTTCAACGATTTCATTCCAAAATTTTCCCACAAGGGCTACGAGGACTTGTAAAAATCTCCCAACATTTGGGAGATTTTTACAAGTTTTTTGGCCAACGGGATTCGAACGGGAAGGGTGCCAGGGAAACGGGAGTTTCCCTGTTTGGGAAAGTGCTGAAAACCGAGAGGTTGTCAGGGAGCGAGTTGAAGAACTCGCGACGTTTGATTACCCGTTGGCGCTACCGACTAGAAAATCTTTCCCGCCGCAAGGCGGGATTAGATTTTCAGGCGTCCCGAGCGAGCTTCGCTATCTGGCGAAGCGACGAGGGATAAACCAAAAACGGGGAAATCGACTTCGAACCCAGCCCGCTTTTTAGGGGCTTAAGTTTTCCACTCTATCATCTTATGCTTTTGTGCCAGGTGAGGTAGACGGGAGGATTTGCCGGAAGTGGAAAACGCGATGAATTTATTGAGTGGCAGGTTTCGCAGTTCTACCTGCCCAAGAAGTCGGCGACCTGTCTTTCGAGATCACGGGCGAGCTGCTCCAATGTATGCCTCTAGGCAAAGTTCGCTCGATGATCGAAATTGCCCTGCCAAAAAATGTAACTGCGCTGGAGCTTACCGCACCACCGTCGTAAGTCCAGTCGGCGCCGGAGGGATAGACACTATGACCGAACCATAACAAGTATTGGCATTGAAACTCCGAGGGCTGCCGGTGCCATCCGTTCCTCCCATCACAGTTTCGTAGCAATTCTTGGCGGGGTTGTTGTAGGCATGGCCGAAGGCATTGGCCAAGCCACCAGTAATATCAGGTCCAATCCCAGGCCAGGGCAAGCCGCCCCACCAAGCTGGTTTCGCGGAAAGGTAGAATGAGACGGGCAAGGCGTGGGTTAATGTTCCCGACCACGTAACCGAACTATCCGCAGACGCATACACGCCATGCGCGAAGAAGGTGTTATAGGGCAATATGCTATCACACGAACCGCCGCCAGTGCTTGAACCGCAATATCCCAAAGTCATGTCGTAAGAGACGGAATCATAGTTGCGACTTCCGGAACCGCAGGGTGCCGGTCCACAGATAGCCACTACTTCTTTAACGTTGGGCATGCCCAGATTTTTCATATCCTGAGAGCCCAAAATCGCGCCGACCAAGTTAAACCTGGAACTATGCTCACCCAAGTTATAAGCCGCATCTTGCTGGAATTCCCACCAACCACCCGTCCCCCCGCAAGAGACATTTCCTCGCCCCGTCAGGGGATCGCAAGCCTTTTGCACGCCGGTATGCCAATCCCGGAACGAAGTTTCGTCGCTGCCGGACCCCCACGTACCGTCGGGCGTGTACTTGCTATCTATATTTCCTTCCGAAAGATTGAACTCGGGATGGGCGCCGTGGTTGTTGTATGCCCCGAAGAAGTGGTTGGGAGTGGCGCTGTCAAAATTACCGAACATGTAGTTGTAGGCAATGACGTTTCCCGCTGCGCCCCATTCGAGCATAAGCGAGGCATGGCCGCGCTCCAGGATATTGTTCTGAACTAGGACCCCGGTGGTCTTGCTGCGCAGGTCTATGTCCGAATCGAATGTTCCCGGGCCGTGAAGGAAGGCGTTCGAGAAATAACTGTTGACGATCACATCATGATATCCCCAGGTAACATCTACCCAGTCTCCATCAGTGTAGTTTTCTTCGATCCCGCTCACCCAACAGTATGCGCACTGGCTCATGCCGATGCCCGAGCCGGCATTGGTGTTGTTGGCGTACAATTGCAAGTTCTCAACACCGGCATACTTATCGGAACTAAACGGGGTGGCTAATGGACTGAGCGACATAGCGCGGAAAAGTCCGGGGGATATCGTGATTGTATTATTATTCACTGCGGTGACTTCGGAGATCTGTCCGAGTGCGCGCGTGCCGTTATATAGATCACACCAGCCACAAGCGCCCTCGTCGCCCACATTGGTGACTTGTAAAGCGCTGTTGTTGAGTTCGGTGATCTGTAAATATTTTCCAACGGTGATATTGCTCGCGTTACTGACCGTAATACTCGTAGAATCTTTGGCAGTTCCGCCCGTGATCGAAACATCGAGAGAAGTGTTCACGCTGCCGCTGCCCATGGTGACAGCCGCGGCGTAGGCTCCCCCGGAAGCCCCGGAAGTGCTCTTGATATTGAGAATGGTTTGATTGGCGCCTTGACCGCGGAGAACCTTATGGCCAGGGATATGCAGTACTCCATTCAGCAGGAAGGTACCTGCGCCCAAAGACACAACGGTGTCGCTTGGCGCGTTGTTGAGTGCGTTCTGAATGGTAGCCGTACAGTCCGTACTGCCGTTGTTGCAAGCTGAGGCGTTGATGGTCGTGTTGATGGTGGTTCGTGACGGAATGCCGCCGGGGATGCCGGCTTGCGACCAGTCGATCGCGCGGGAAGGATCGAGGATGCCGCTCCAGGGAGTTGCTGCAGATGCAGGCATGGATGACAAGACAAAGAATGCTGCACTCGAGAGGATAAAGACCTTTTTGATAACCCTTGCACTAACAAAACGACTCGCATATGTGTTACTCATTACTTCTTAAAAAATGGTTTTTATTTTGCTCGACGGTTAGTTGTTTAGCTATTGAGGTAACAATAGCTTATAAAGTGGGATTCTTGAAGGGCGGGGGTGTGGATAACCTAATGTCGCTCGATAATAGTAGAAAGGCTGCAAAAGCTTAGTGCCCCAGAAGATGATGAACCAAAACATTAGGGCGCCCGCCAGATCAAATAACCAAATGTTGGTGCGCAGCGAAAAATGCAACCCGGCGGCGAAGGCACAGATCAGCCCAAATAAGGAATAGATTGCGAGGGAAAAACGCGGCCATCTTTTGAAGTGCGCTTCGAAGTTATTCTTGAAGTCTTTTTTAAGCTTCTCAGTAAGAGACATTCTGTGGGGCTAATAACTTCAGTTTAAGATAAACGAAAGGTGTGTCAACACACACAGGGAACTGAGCGCCCGTCATTGGTTCGGCCAGCAGTTAGTGTAAGATTCCTCCCGGAGGGCAGCGGCTATGCAGAACATAATCGTGCTGTTGAAGGCTGAACGAGACAAGGTCGCACGACAGTTGAGTGGTCTGAATACAGCACTCGCGGCCTTCGCTGGAGCTTACGGTGGCAGTAACCAAAACACGCCACTTAGGAGGCGCAAATTGAGCGCCAAAGGGCTTGCGAATATCCGCGCCGCACAGAAAGCGCGTTGGGCAAAGGCTAGATCTGCCGGAGGTTCTAAAATTGCTCCGAAGCGCCGTATCTCAGCGGCAGGTCGCGCTCGCATCGCGGCAGCAGCTCGGGCGAGATGGGCAAAGATAAAGGCGCAGAAGAAGTAAGGCTGTTAAGCCGCGTCTCGGGGTTTAAGACAGAAAGAACAAAGAATTGCGCTAGATGAATGGATAAGAAATTCCCGCCGATCTCGGCTGGGCTGAAGTTATGGGGCACTTTTCAACTGAAATTCTGGCGTGCATACCACGACATTCAAAGCCTCTGAGATTAACTCCGCACCGCGATCTGTCTTTATGCTCACACGGACGGTACCATATAAGAAATTAATAGACTTTGTCAGCCCCAATCGCACCTGGAATCTCTCTTGCGAGCGGCCGTTAATGGCATATTTCTTGTCAACGATTTCTCTGACGCTTATTGCGGACAGCTTTGGAGTAATAGCCTGGGACTCATCGAGTCCGCGCTCCAAGGCCTTCATATTCGCTTCCATAAGCTTGTGATGCCATTCGTCAAGAACTACGTGATATACACCCCCAACCGTCAACTCGCCAGCCCAAAAACCGGCATGCAGATCCCGAGGGTCAAGCCGTAAGGCAGTGATGATGTGCCCTTCTAAACCTGGATTGTTAATTGCTAAATCGAGCGTTGCCTTCTGGATCATAGATCCCTTATCTGTACCGTCCGGAGCCAATCCAAACTTTCCACAATAACCCTGCTGATCAATTACGGTCGCCACCAGGGTCAGCTTTGAGGCTGAGTCAGTTGACGGCAGCAGTTTCAAAATTGAGTCTTTCATCGAAGCGAGAAATCCAATCGCGATGCCCACGAATATCAAAGCCACAATCATTCTGCTGTTCAACAAGCGTTGCTTGAGTCTTTCGTAAAGCGACTCTTGCAGTTGTTTCACCTATTGTCTCCTCCCGCAGGCGAAAGCGATTCGCTATCCCTTTGGGCACGTACATCAAGGCACGCTAAACAGCGCATGGTTTACTGTGGGAGGCCGTCTGAATCAATGAACAGCACTTGAACCGAGCAGCCTGTCACTTCTTTGCTGCATGACACTCGCCCTTCCAAACTTCGCCGTCCCGCGCCCTTCGTCGAGCTGCTGTAAAAAAATGATTGCGCCGGCAGGCCGCCTGGGCGGGGAGCGGGAGCCTGGTCGGCTCGGGGTTCGCCTTCCTCTAAGCATCGGACAGCTCGTCGGACTGGCGATTGGGCCCCCATTATGCTCGCGTTAGGGAAGGTGTCAAGGAGAAAAAGCTATTCCAGAGCAGAGAGGTATTGATAATTGGACCCTAACAAATGTTGGGTCTCCGATTCCACACTGGCGGCGACTACGGAACAGTCCGGGAAAGCGATCGTTTCGCCAAGAACATCGGTGAGCTTTCATCTGTCTTGCTTGCGTCGTGGGCGGCTCAAGGATAAACTTCGCTCCGCCGAAGGAGAAGGCACCCATGACAGTCAAGAACGTCAGCCTAATTGGGACGCTCGTTCTGTCGCTTGTGGCGAATGTTGTCCAAGTCGTTCACAACGCACGGCAAGATAGCGTATTGCGGGATCAGCTTGAAATCGACAAAGCTAAATGGCAATCCGAGAAAGGGCGGTTAGAAGCAGATCGAGACAAAATTGAGGCCGAACGAGACAAGTTGCAGTTCGAACTAAAGAACGCACATGAAATGTCCGCAAGGCACAATAGAGCATACGAGAGCGATGCAGCCGAACTCGAAGACGTCAACAAAGCTATTGCGATTTGGGACAAGTCCATCTTTCAATCTAAACTCGACCTTCAGTTGGAGGAAGCGAAAGCCACGGAGGCGGAGCAGGACGGGAAGAAGGACTTGGCGACGGCGTTCCGGCAATCTGTTGAAGTGGACAAACAAACAATCACGTGGAAAGAGGCCGAGAGGCAGAAAGCTGCCGATCGAAAGAAAGTGCTCGAATTGCGGCGTGACTGACTGCACTAGTTATCTCGACTCGCTCACGAGGCACCTACAGTTTATAGGCGCGCTGGGCAAAGCAGAAGGCTAGATCTACCGAAAGTTCTAAGGGTGCTCCGAGACGACGTATCTCAGCTGCAGGCCGCGCTCGCATCGCCGCCGCAGCTCGCGCAAGGTGGGCAAAAATAAAGGGACGGAAGAGTTGAAAAACAAATTCCCTCAATGTGAGTAACATTTTACGGGCGGAACTGGACGAAGAACGGATTGCTGGTGGCGAGCAGTGGCGGACAGTTGTTCCATCCGCGCGCTCTACGGCGCTGACCAGACGGGGCCGAATCCCACTGATCGGGCCAAGCGCGGGAACAAGCGTTATCTGATCTGCGACGGGCAGGCGCCGTGCCGCTAGCGTTTCGCCTGACCGGCGCGAACCGGGCGCTGGAAACGGAGGTATGGCCTCGGTCGTCCCGCAGGTGCTGCGATCGACAGCGTTCAACGCCCGCGACCTAGCCTTCTATCCTCGAGGAGCGACTTTATCTCATCTTATGGTCGCTACGCCGCTGTTCGCCTTAACAAACCGCAACTGAGGCAGTCTCTTTTTTGCGCCAGGATCTTTTGGAAGGATCGCGACTGCCAATGCGGAGTACACACCGCACAGCACGGCCGACGAGAGCCGCTAACTTTCACCGGAGTTCCGGGCAGCGTCGCGCGTACGAGTTAATCCGGGAAAACCTTTTCCCACTATGACGTCAATCCCTATATAAGAGAATAAGAATCCGAGTATTAAGTATGTTTGTAGAACATTCGGATCAAGCTTAAGGCTCAACACATCGAAGCCGGCAAATGCCCAGGCAATCCCACCAGCGAATAAGCTTGTAGTTAACGTAACCCAGCAATCGCTTCCGCGTTTTGCTTGCAGGACAACGAACAATGAATGCAACAATGCCCCGAAGATTGCCAACAAACAAGTGACACGGTTAGCTGGACTTGCTGTGAATACAAAGTCTCTCTGGGCCAGCACAGTTCCCGAATACGTTTTGAGACTGGCTGTGAGCTGAACGGGACCGCCGAATAGCTTCTCCGAACTAACTTGAAATTGGGGGCTGGCGGTACTTCCAGGACTTATGGTCATCGTGATGATATCATTAGATCTCTGACCTTTGGCGCTCAATGAGGCACCAGCGGTTTGTAAGTCCATCCAGACGTGTGAGTCCAGTGGGAACGGCTTGCCACTATCATCCGTGATATTAATCGTACGGGTTGTCGGGTTATGGTAGGTCAGTGATCCCTCTCTAGTGCTTAGTTGACCCCGGAAGCCGACATCGAGAAACACTGGAGATATCCTGTAGCCGTCTGCAAGTGCGATTAGGGGGGCGAGACCGGTGCGTGCGGAGTTGACACGCACCTTTACAAATTGGTGCTGTTCGCCCTTGAGCTTGAATACTGTTGGCCTGTAAGAAATTTGATCTCCCGCCATCGAAACCGTCGTGGCCTTTTTAGGTGGAGGTTCGAGGTACACGTCTATTGTGAATGTTTCTCCTAGCAGGCTGCTGAAAAATTGATCGGCAGCACGGTTGTCTTTCTGATTCTCATCGTTTGTGATTGTTGAGCAGGTTGATTTCTGGTGTTTGTAAGCTTTTTCGGTCTAACTCCATGCCTGCCGGACACACATCGATCTGGACTTACAGCGCTGACTGAGAGCATAGCTGGAATGTTGTGTCGTGCGCCCGTCGATTGCGCTCCCACCGCGCCGTGCCAGGTTCTGCGCCACATGGGGCGTCACTCCCAGATGTCGACACTCGGCCACGAAATCCCGAGTGTCGAAGCCCTTATCTCCGCCTACGGTCACCGGCTTCCTTCCCGGAATCTGCTCCAGCATCACCAGCGCCGCATCGCGCTCTGCCCTTCCGTTGGCCACGAACACTTCTGCGGCGACGATCAGTCCGTTGCGATTCTCGACCAACAGATTCCCGCTGTAGCTCAACTTGGACTCCTTCCCATCACTTTTGCGCGCCAACTGCGCCTCGGCATCGACCTTGGGCCCGCGCCTGCTCCACCACTTGCGCCAGGAACTCCTTGGCCACGTCGGCCTCCAGCAACCGGTCGCGGTTCTTGGTGAAGCTCGTCGCATCCCAAACCTCCTCGTCCAAGTTCAACCCTACGAACCAGCGAAACAACATGCTGTAATCAATCTCTTCCATCAGCAAACGTTCGCTGCGGATCGAGTACAGCATCTGCAGCAATTGCGCTCGCAGCAGCTTCTCCGGCGGAATCGACGGACGCCCTACGCGGGCGTACATGGCGTCGAACCGCCGCGACAACTGGGTAAGCACTTCATCCACCATGGCCCGGATGGTGCGCAGCGGATGATCTTTCCGCACTCGCATCTCCGGCGACAAATAACTGAACATGTGGTTCTGCTGATGATCTGCTCCTCGCATACCTTCTCGTACCATAGTCGGCGGGGAATGAGGAGTAGTTTTTCAGCAGCCTGCTAG
>WNGJ01004561.1_pt1 | contig 16973 bp, 14 predicted proteins | sample 5400611 | NCBI WGS metagenome assembly WNGJ01 (sample SAMN13153375, study PRJNA577476) | soil metagenome | isolation source: 40 cm soil or saprolite under Garry oak tree replicate 1 | place: USA:California | collected 2016-06-15 | reverse complement strand
CTAAAAAACTATGAGCTTGCCTTTTTTGACCCAGGTACATAGCGGTACAGCGTCGCGCGTGAGATATGCAGAGTCTTGCATATATCCGCGATCTTGTTGTTTGGATTGGCCTTGAGTTCTTGCGCCATCTTGATCTTTTGCGCTGTTGCTAAGGCTTTTGGTCTGCCTCCCAGGTGTCCTCTTGCCCTGGCAGCGGCCAGCCCCGCTTGTGTCCGTTCCCTGATTAAATTCCGCTCAAATTCCGCAAGAGCACCAAAGATATGAAAGATGAGTTTCCCCCCGCTTGTTGTGGTATCAATACTCTCAGTGAGACTCTTAAACCCAATCCCCCGCTTTTCAAGATCAGTAACAACCTCGATTAAATGCTTGAGAGAGCGGCCTAACCTGTCCAATCGCCAGACCACCAGGGTATCACCTGGCCGAAGATACGCTACAGCTTCATCCAGTCCCCTTCTCTCTTCTTTTGCGCCGGAAGCAGTATCAGTGAAAATTTTTGAGCAGCCTGCTTTTTTCAGGCTGTCCAGTTGTAGGTCTAATGTTTGCTCAGTGGTTGAGACGCGGGCATAGCCGACAGGAACATAACCGATATTCATACCTCACCTTTATCATACAAAAACGAGCAGACTGCGGAAAAGCTTAAAAGATTGCCAACTGCCCTGATTTCTTCTGCTCCTCCCGTTTGTAGTGCAGCCCCAGGACTGCTTTATACAACACCCGCGCCATAAGAAACACCTGGTCTATTTCTTCCGTTTTTGGGACTCTCCCCAACTCATTATGCAGGGCAACGGCGATCTTGGCTTTTAATAGTTTCTTTTTCTGCTCAGGTGTCGTCATATCTTCTTGATTGTCTCAAAACTCATACCACTTGTCAAGTAGTAAGATTATGTTTCTGAGACGGGTTAGTGAGACCATGCGCCGCGCTTGACAGTGTTTCAAACCACCGCTCTACTGTTTTGTCTCAAAAAGGAAGCAGCCTGTTGAAAAAGGGGAAAAAAGATGATAGGTAATGAGGAGGATAGGTAGATAAGAAAGAAAGCTGATCAGTATGCTAGGAAAGAAAGAGCGACACTTTGCACCCCTGGTCAATGTATCGTTGGAAGAGTTGGTGCCGCAAGATCATTTCTATCGCCATCTAGAGCGAACGCTGGATCTGTCCTTCGTGCATAGGGTCGTCGACCAAACCTATGCGGCTGCCGGTCGCCCCTCTATTGATCCCGTCGTGTTCTTCAAATTGCAACTCGTCATGTTTTTTGAAGGGATCCGCTCGGAACGGCAACTGATGGGTCATGCGGCAGATCGGCTCAGCGTGCGCTGGTATGTTGGCTACGATTTGAACGAACCTCTTCCTGACCATTCCAGTCTGACGCGCATCCGCGAACGCTATGGCGTGGACGTCTTTCGCCGCTTCTTCGACGCTATTGTTGAGCAATGCCAGAAGGAGAAGCTGGTCTGGGGTAAAGAACTCTACATTGATAGCACCCAAGTCAACGCTAATGCCGACCTGGATTCGCTCACTCCTCGCTTTGCGATCGAGGCGCGAGCAGCCATGCAGGCCCATCTGGCTGCTCTGTTCGCTGAAGAAGACGCTCAGCACGAGCAGCAGGAAGTCTCAGCAGACGGTGCTGACCCGCCACAGACAGATGCCACTTCACCACTCACCATCGACCCCGCGCCTCTCCCACTGCCCGTCGTCCTCTCCGAAGCAGAGCGAGAGGAACTTGCTACCGAGCATGCGGCTCGGCACGACTGGATCGCAGAGGAAGGTCGGCAACAACGGGAGGTGCATGGCCTCTACCAGAGGACAGCGGACTTCAAAGTCAGCACCACGGATCCTGATGCAACCGCGATGCGCCTGAAAAATGGAGGCATCCACCTGGGCTACCACGTGCACTATGTCGTCGATGGCGGCAAAGCGCGCGTCATTCTCCAGGTGCTGGTGACGCCTTCCGAAGTCATGGACAACCAACCCATGCGTGACCTGCTCTTTCGCACCCGCTTCCGCTGGAAACTGCGGCCTCGCCACGTGACCGGCGACACGAAGTACGGCACCATCCAGAACATCAAAGTCCTGGAAGACGCAGGCATCCGGGCCTATGTTCCTTTGCCGGATTGGGAGCACATGACGCCCTTTTTCGGACCCTCCAAGTTCACCTACGATGCGGCGCAGGATGTGTATGTCTGCCCTCAAGGTCAACCACTCCGTCCATTTCGTACCGAGCAGAAGGCGGAGAAGGTGGAATACCGCGCAGACGCGGCTACCTGTAATGCCTGTCCCCTCAAAGCGCAGTGTACCTCTAGCGAACAGGGGCGACAACTGCACCGCTCCTTCCATGCCAGCTATCTCGAACGAGTCAAGTGGTATCACCAAGCCCCAGCCTATCAGAAGGCAATGAACAAGCGGAAGGTCTGGGTCGAACCCTTATTTGCTGAAGCCAAAGACTGGCATGGCATGCGCCGCTTCCGCTTGCGGCTGCTCTGGCGCGTCAATTGCGAAGCTTTGCGGGTCGCGGCTGGTCAAAATCTCAAACGCCTGCTCAAATAGAGAGGCCATCTCCTTCATTCCCTCATCCTACAAAGGCAATCCTCTCCCTATGCTGGGCGGGTGATGAGACGTGCATCACCATCAACCGTTAAATGAGTTCCAAAACCGACCGTTTGATGCGTCTCGAAATCGTCCGTTTGTTGAGACATATTACTCTGCTTTTCTAGGTTGCGGTACACCGCCTCCACAAGCACACGAGTCCCTCTTGGCGAATCTCAAAACCCATCTCATAATCAGAATCTCAAAAGGTCAGACGGTTAACGGGAAACCTGAGACAAAAGGAGGAGGTCACACAATTTCCACCAACAGAATGTAGGGATTTACAGCCAGCTCGCTGATGATGAAGTGTCACGAACAAGCTGGGTCATATGGTGTCACCCTGAACGAGCCGCAGCCCTGAGCCCTTCGCTGCCCCTTCGCTACGCTCAGGACAAGGCTCAGGGGAAACCCCGCGAAGGGGCAGCGAAGGGTCTGGCTAGAGGGGCACAGAGATGCTGAGCGAAGCGAAGCATGACATTAGCGGTTTTGGTTGTTACATTTCATTATCGGCCCCTGAGAACCCCACCACATACCCGAATGAATGAAGGCATACCCATGTTTTTTCTCCACCCTCTAATCACCCCAGCCACCCATCCTCTTCTCCAGCGCCTCCAGCGTCATCCCTGCAAGTTCCACCAACTTTCGCCTGCTGGCCGCGCCATGTACAATACGAATATCACGTTTGGGCAGACCCAGGCGCTCGGCAAGCAGCGCAATCAACGCCTCGTTGGCGGCTCCATCCACCGGAGGGGCCGTCAGGCGCGCTTTGAGCACGCTCTGTTCCCACGCCAAGCTGTTCTTACTGCTGCGTGGAACAACCTGCACCGTGATGCGCATAATTTCAATCCCAGACGGGCTTCCCAGGCCTTTTAGGCATGTGCTACACCTACCAGCCAGACGGCAGCGCCTGCAGCAGTAATATCGATATCGTGGAAAGCATGAACCAGGCTACAAACCACGACACATCAATTATCCATACCGGGCGCACAAAGCGGCGTATGGGAACGATAAACGGATCGGTGATACGCGCGAGAAAGCGTATAATGGCATATCGCTCATCGATGCGGAACCAGGAAGCAATCGCACGCACAAGCATCGCCAGGATGAGGAAGCCGATGCCAAACTGGACAAACCAGTGTACGATGGGTACGGGCAAACCGAACATACGTCACTCCTGAACAGTACGTACCTCGACGACCGTGAATCCAAGAATTTTGCGGCGGAAAATCTCGGTGACGCGCACACCCTGCAGGTCTGGCAGGGTCGTGAAGTGCTTCTGTACGAACTCGCCGAGCGGCCGCGCCGCCACCAGCCCCGCCAGCGAGGCGGCCACCGTCGAGGTCACCCGTGTGCGCATGCGGCTGGACGTCATGCCAAGCATCGTGCCGATAGTCATCAGTGAGACGCCGACCGCGAGGTTGGTCCCGCAATTGGGGTGAATAGCCAGGCTCGCTTCCCCTGCCTGCAAGCGCCTCAGCGCCTCATCAAGCGCGCGTCGTAACAGGCCGAGATCCACGTTGCCGAAGATGATGAACCCAGTTGAACTGGAGCGAGCACTGATGCTCAGGTCTGGCACCATCCCGCTCAGGACAGTAATCGTTGCATGCTCCAGGGCATGATTCTGGCGAATACGACGGCCGAACATTATGTCATCTAAATTCATTGGAAGTCCCCTTTTTTAACGCGTTCACCAAAAATTGCCCGCCCGATGCGAACAATGGTCGCTCCTTCTGCAATAGCTATACTATAATCATCGGTCATGCCCATCGAGAGATGTTGCCATGCACACCGGGGCAGTTCAATGCGCAGCTGGTCTCGCAGCATGCGCAGCTTGCGAAAAACCGGGCGTACCTCCTCGGCGTTCTCTACCAGCGGCGCAATCGTCATCAACCCCTGTACCTCGATGTGAGGCAGGGCAAGTACCTGGCGAGCCAGCTCCGGCGCCTCGGCCAGAGGTATCCCTTCTTTGCTTACTTCCCCCGAAACATTGACCTGGAGCAGCATCGGCAGGCGTTTCCCCTGCTGGTCCGCGTACCTATCGAGTGCTCGAGCCAGGTGCAGGCTATCCACGCTCTGCACGTAGTCGAATGTCGCCACCACCTTGCCGGCCTTATTGCTCTGCAGGTGGCCGATCATATGCCAGTACATACCTTCAGGATGAAACGCCTCGATTTTAGGCAGTGCCTCCTGTACGCGATTTTCGCCAAAATGACTCACCCCCAAATTATACGCCATGCGTACAAGAGCGACAGGCATTGTTTTTGAAACCGCAACCAGCGTCACTTCCTCGGGCCTCCGTCCAGCCTGCCTCGCCGCTTCTGCGATAGTAGAGCGCACGTGAGCAACATTGTCAGCCAACTGCGCATCATCCATAATACAATCTCCAAGATTCTTTGCGGGCGCCTCTGGGCGTCACATGAAGGGGCGTAGCCGCGACATGTATGGCGCCGGGGGCGGGGGACAGCCTCGCCCAGGATACCTCCCCACCCCGGCGCGATGAATCGCGGTCCCATGATAAATCGGGGACCTACAACGCCCTCATTTCCTTCCGTTATCTTACCGCTTATTTTGTGGCCGCAAAGCCAGCAATGCCGGGAAGCGTCCCGTTATGCCACGCTCTCCCCGGTATGAAAAGAAGCGATCCAGGTTGCAGCTCGTACACACCTCTGGAAGCTCGACATGCTCGGGCAGCAGCCCTGCCATCAACAACTGGTTGCGGTTGGTCTGCCACAGGTCCAGGCGCAAAGAAGGACCGCCATCAGGTCGCTGCTGTATAGAAAATACGGCCGACTCCCGTACCAGGTTGCGGTACTGCTCGGCCGTCGGCATCTCGGCGAACTGCGCCTTGCCCTGAAAGAGCTGCTGGACCTCTGGGGAGACTTCGTAGCAACAGGGTCCTATAGATGGGCCAATGCCCGCCCGTATATCGCCCGGCCTGGAACCAAATTGCTCGCGCATCGCCTCTACCGTCGCGGCGGCCACGCCCCTTGCAGTGCCGCGCCACCCTGCGTGCGCCATCCCCAGCACCTCTTGTACAGGATCGTAGAACAGGATAGATGGGCAATCGCCGAAGGAGAGTGCCAGCGCAACGTCGCGCCTCCTGGTGATGATGGCATCGGCCTTGCGCCTGGGTTTGAAAGTCCATACCACTTCCTGCTCTTCCACACAAAACGAACGGTATGGCCAATCTGAACGCCAGTCATCCCATGTATCATCTGCTCCCAGCGTAGCCACATCCGCCCCGTGCACCAGCCACAGCGTCGCGCAGGGATACGTCTCCAACTGCAGCGTCTGCAGCGTAAGCAGGCGATTACGAAATACATTATCGGGGTTATCACCGCCACTCATCGAAATATTGAGACCGCGATAAGGTCCCTGGCTGTAGCCGCCCAATCGCGTGAAAACACCATGAGTTAACTCTGGAAACTGCGCAAGAAGGTTGAATTGCAGGTAACATACATCACCCTGCCTCTGCTCGATCACTTGAACTCCTTATATATAGATATGCTAAGGCAAGGTTCACTGGTGAAGAAGAGTCCTTGATAATGTGAACAGTCACACCATGTCACCCTGAGCGAAGCGAAGGGTCTGTCGCGATCAGCAGCGAGATGCTTCGCTTCGCTCAGCATGACAGGGCTGGACCTTTCTGTTGAGGAGGAACTGTCACGTTCATTTGAACCATGCCTAAGAATATTGTATCATAGATACCCGCTTAACCTGTCCCGGTCACGTTGCAGCTCTGCGTATCTCCCAGGCCAAAAATGCTGTTCATCACCGGCTGGATAGTAACGCAGTTTGGTATGATCACGTCCTGGTTCGCCCGCGCCGTCGGATCGTAGATCGTCGCGTAATCCCCAAAATGCTGATTGCCCGCCCCCGGCCCCAGCGTAATGCGCTGGATTGCCGAGCTGGGGAGGCCCCGCGCGTAATAGGCGAACGTGATAATCTCCTGCTCGCTCAAATCCGTGTAGACCTGGCCTTTCAAATCCCCAATCAATTGTGACAGGTTGCTTAGGATACTTGTCACATTGAGCTTTTTCTTGAGCGCCTCCAACACCTGTTGCTGCCGCTCTGTGCGGCCAATGTCGCCCACCAGGTCAGCATGACGCGAGCGCACGTACTCCAGCGCCTGTAGTCCATTCAGGTGTTGTGGACCTGGCGCCAGGTAGAGGCGTTTCAGCGCATAGGGGTCGTTTGGGTGGTTGGTGCTCGTATCATCTGGATAGGCATCGTCGACGATGGGATGTGTCAGGTCGATATCGATGCCTCCCAGAGTATCGATGACCTTGGCAAACCCGCTCAATCCCACCCACGCGTAGCGATCGATCGTAATACCATAATCCTTCTCGACCGTCAGGCGTGCCTCCCGCACCCCGCCGTCGAAGCTGCTGTGCTGGTTGGCCCCCAGTTCAAAGGCCTGGTCGATCTTATGCATGCCGCCTACATCCGGCACGTACACCCACGAATCTCGCGGAATGGAAACCAGGTAGACGCTGTTGTTGACGGTGCCGATATGCACGACCATCATAACCTGGGTGAGCACAGAAGGAAAATTGTATTTCCCATCGTCATCACTCCCCAGCAGCAAAATGTTCCAGGATCGTCCCATAATGCTGCCCGTATCCGGCGTCACATTGCTGTTGGGTTCATCCTGGCCGCGACTGACCTGGTGGATGATCTGTGCCAGCGGCGCCTGTACATTGGTATTGAAGTAGTAATATCCATATGCAGCCGTGCTGCCACCCAGCAGGAGGAGCAGCAGGCAGATCATCAACACGACGCGCGGCCACCTCCGCCTGCGCTTCGCCGGGGGCGGCTTCACCGGGCCCGCTCCATGCGCAGTCGTCATCGTAAAAGCGCGATTCAGCGCGCCTGCTCCGGGCTCACCTGTCTTCGCCGGCGGTACCAGGCTGCTTAAAGGTGGCATACCCTGGTTCCACTGCTCGGCTGGTCGAACCCCCCCTTGTGGCTGCAATCCCTCCATGGGCTCCAGACCGCCTAGGGACTGCGAACTCCATGGGGGCTCCGCACCCCGTAGGGGCGGGGGTTGGGCAGGGTCGGGTGTGGGCTCTTGTGGCCGCCCGTCCGGGGGATAAGAACCCCGCCACGGTGGCAGAGCATGCCCGCCGCCCGCAGAATTGATATGCCCCCTGCGCCACGGCGGTAATTTAATTGTCTTTTCGTCGTCCATAATTCCTATCTAAGCAAAACGTTAACATTCCCCAAGGCACAGTATTAGTATAACAGGTTGAGATAAAGAAATGTAGGGGCCACCTGGCCTGGCACCCACAAGGGCCCATCCACCCCACACCGCCACCCCGTGCCACTACATTTTGCATAGTTCCTGCCCCGCCCCTGTGCCTACCGCGATGTCGTTTGGGGGTGTCTTGTGGGGTACCGTTACGTTTTATGATGGTGTTGTGGTGCCTGTGATCTTGCCTTGGTTGGATTGTTGCGAATGTATTGGCGTGTGTGTTGAAGTTCATTCATACGAATGACACGTTCGTAATAGCCACTCTGCCAGATACGACAAGGGGAGTACATATCCTTCCCGGCGGATTTAAGGTGCTGGAGCCAGAGGACTGTGGTGAGTGATTTGTAGGCAGCAATTATCTTCCCTAGCGTTAGTTCTTTCCCTGGTGTGCCGTCCAACCAGAGAATGAAATGAATATGATCGGGCATGATCACAAACTCATCGAGTGTAACATTGGGGAAGCGCTTGGGGAGAGTTTGCCACGTATCCAAGAGAATGTAGCGCAGCTTAGGTATAGCAAAGAGTGGGTCGGGTGGAAGGGCGCGAATGGTGACGAAATAGGCACCAGCCTCCGTATACTTTCGAGTGGACAATCGTAGGCTTTTCCCACGAATTGCGCAACGAGATGCAATCCTCAAGTGAACTAGGAGGGCTGTCCCTTTGGTAGCTCTAAGTGATGCTGGTGGATATAGTCGAGATAATTTTTGTAGAGCTGTCGATGGAGGAGATAATCCTGGTATCCCTGGAAGTGCATGGCAGCATAACGAATGGTGGCGCTCCGATCAAGCTGGAGGGTCTGACAGGTGCGCGTATAGTCTTCCAGGAGGTTGAGCAGCTCGCCACATTGCTCTGCGGTAGCACCATTGATCCCATATAAAACCCCCTGTGGGAGCTCATGCAGAGCATAGTGCACCATCTTGGCAAGAAAAGCTTCCTTGCGCAAGAGTATGTCGTGGTTCTCTGGATCACGCTGTAAATAGCGCTTGATCAAGGCGCCCTCTGAATAGCCATCCTGGAGGTGGTGCATGCGGTTGTAGTTGTACAGGCATACGGTGTATTGCAAGAGCACGCTCACGGCTTGCAGATTGCCTGACTTGATTTCTCGCTGGAGCACGGGGTAAATCACCTGTGCAAACAGAGGCATACGTATCTTCACCTGGCTCTGTTCGAGGCGCTCTAGCAGGAGCAAGAGATCCTCAAAGGCTATCTGTCCCATGTTGGGAAAGCGAGCAAGGAGCTGTGCCAGCAAGTGGCTTCTGGTTCGATGATTTCTGGGAGTGTTCTCTATCTCAAGATAGGCTTCGAGAAATGGCTGCATGCTGCGGGCTCCTGCATTTGTTCTTCTTACTGTACCTGATTTTTCCGTCAAAGGCAACGGCCAAAGAGGCTTTGAGGGATCAAAAGAGAAGAAGCAGAGGGGGAAAAAAGGAAGGGTAGGAAAAAGAGACAGGGTGATCCACTCGGAGAGGCGAGCCGTTCCGAGAAGAAGGCAACGAAGCCTGCCTTAGACCATCGAGAGACCAAGAAAGGCGGCGAAAGCCTGGGGAACCCCGAACAGGCTGATGGTCACCCGGCCAGCCGTTGGGGCGCGGGCATTGCGGGCCAGCCGCTCTTGCCATGAGAGGCGATAGTGCGCCCGCTGCGCCCGCGACAGGGTCGGTGGCTGTGGGGCTGGGCTGGTCGCTCTGGGCAGGGAGGCCTCTGGAAGGCTCACCTCGACACGCTGGTTGCGCACGAGCTGCGTGCTGGCGCGCCGATGCTCTCTCCGACTCCAATCCTTCCAGAGCACAGGGGCTGAGCCGACTCCGAGAGGATGCAGTAGCACACTCACCTGGCGAGGTTTTTTGGTAGCTCTGCCATTCCATTGGCACTGTTCGCGCAGAGCGCAGGGGCGGCAACTGCGGATGCTGGCGGCATAGACGACGCGCAGGCTCCCATCGGCTTCTCTGCGCCGTTCGTGCGCAACCAGGGATTGACCGGCTGGACAGCGCAGCGTCCCGTCAGCCTGGAGAGCAAAATCTCGACCAGAGAAGCGGCCCGCTTTCCAGGGCAGAGCCACTGCGGCTTTCCCATACCCCTGCAGAGAAGACGGGCAGGAGTTGGCTTCCTCTGATCCATCTGGGCAAGCAGGAGCAAACTCGGTGGTGCGCACAGGATCAGGATGAAGTTGGTGACCCAGTTCCAGACGCAGGTTCCACACCCATTGGCTGATCACCTGCCAGACTTCCTGCCCACAAGGGGAGTGACTACACCAGCGGTCGGGTTCTTGCTCCTGGTCTTCATCAGCAAGGGTGTTCTCGAAAGCTCCTCGATGCAGATACAGCGCCACTACATCGGCAGCCGTGAAAGCTTGCTGTGGCAGCTTCGTCAAGAACAATTCGTAGATGAATCCGCCTCGCTCGACGCCAATCCGGCTCTTGATCTTGGTGGTAGGATGGGTCGCCACCACGAGGCGGCAGCGGTCTCCTTGCGACCCCACGGGCAGGTCAGGACAGTCGTAGAGCGTGCGCACCGGGCCACTTTCTGCCCGCGAGAACTGCTGATCGGCTGGTAGGTGCAAGCGCGCCTGGACCTCGGGCCGATCAAGGAGTTGATAGTCTTTGCCACGCATCACATAGGAGAGACCCAGCAGATCGGCAAGGATCGCAGTGTTACCATACTGCCCATCCAGACGAGTAACTGCTCGCTCAGGCGTGTAGCCATGAGCTGGCAGATACCTCTGGATAGCTGCCACCGCCCGGCGCAGTTCTTGGCGGTACTGACCGTTCCCGGAGTTACCAAAGGTGCCGAGCCATTGATGCGTATGCGCTTGCAGTACTGTGGTACGGGTACGGACGACTTCCCCGCGCTTGCGCCCTGTGTAGCCGGGGGCACACAACTCCCGCAGCCGACGCTGGGGCGCAGGTCGATCCTGGGTATGTGGCAAAGCGCGTTGACGGGCTGCCTCGCGTGTGCCATCGACATCAAAGACGAGCCAGTGGTTGCCTTGCCGATCCCAGAGCCCTGCTTTTTGCTGCTCCTCTTTCACGAGAGGACGAGCCAGTACGTCTTGCAGAAACAAAGTGCGCAGAGCTTCGACTGGCTCAGGGGTCAAAGCGGCGAGAAAGCGCGAGAGCGTTGCGCGGGCAGGTAAGAGATCACGTCCGAAGAGCGCCATGAAAGCGGCTGCGAAGGGATGCAGGCGCTCGTAGAAGGTTTCGAGCGTACGCTCCCCACTGACAGCGTAGCCAAAGAGCACCGCGAGAAAGTCGATCACTTCGTAATGGCCGAACCGACGACGGGCAAAGTGCACCTGCTCGGTAATGGCTGAGAACACTTCCTGCTTGCGGAGGTGGTGGACCAGCAGGGCGACTTCGCCCAACCAGCAGGGCGTTGAGGGCATAGACTCAGAAGAAGTCTGGATAGTCACCGCAGAATCGGCGATACTGTTCATGTCTGTCTCCTTGTTGGGAACGATTTTCTTCTTCCTCATCAAGGAGACACATTCTCATACTGGTTCGCTACTGCTTACATCTCGTTGCGCAATTCGTGGGCTTTTCCTGGTAAATCGATCGGGGTTGTAGTGCTGATGATCCATGTTTGGCATCCTCTCTCAAATAGGTTGGATGTAGGTATGCGATGCATGATAAATGAATTGTCGCGAATATACAAGGGCCTCCTCTGTTCCGGACAGTTTTGAGGCTACCGAAGCTGGCACCCCTAAACGAGGGCATGGTAGACACAGGTGTAGGGCAGGGGCTAGGTAAAATGTAGTGGCACGGGGTGGGGTTGGGAGTGGATGGGCCCTTGTGGGTGCCAGGCCCCACCGGCGCTTGGATGGTCCTCTCGCTGGGCACCCCAAATATGTCAGAGAGAGTGTGGCCCACTGCCCCCAGTCCTGTAGCTCTTCGCATGCGGCCTCATACGCCCAGCACACCTCGAATAAATATTGAGTAGCAAACATGATACAATACCACCAGAATTACATATTTCAAAAGGGGAATCTCCCATGAATCTAGAGCATATCCAGCAAGCTCTGCGCGCCGAAGGCCTGGACGGCTGGCTCTTCTACGATTTTCGCCGCTCCAACCCCGTTGCGCATCGCGTCCTGTCACTACCCGACGACGAAATGTATACGCGCCGCTGGTTCTATTTTGTGCCCGTCGCAGGGGCGCCCAGCGCCCTGGTAAGCGCCGTCGAATCGCATGTCCTGCGCTCATTGCCGGGAGAGCGTCATATCTTTCAAACCTGGCAGGAGATTCATGCCCACCTGGGCAATGTCTTGCGCCATGACATGCGTATAGCCATGGAGTACTCACCACTGAACGCCATCCCCTACATGTCGCGTGTAGATGCTGGAACGGTAGAACTGGTGCGTTCGTATGGCGTGGAGGTCGTCAGCTCGGCCAACCTCGCCCAGTTCTTCGTCGCCCAACTCAGCGACGAACAGGTGGAGAGTCATCGCGAGGCTGGCCGGCGTCTTATCGCTGCAAAAGATGCCCTCTTCGCTGCCCTGGCCAGCGACCTGCGCGCTGGCGCAGCCCTTGACGAATACAGCGTGCAGCAGCGTTTCACCGCCCTGCTGCAGCAGGCCGGGTTAGTTCTGCCCAACCCACCGCACGTGGCCGTCAATGCCAACGCCAGCAACCCCCACTACGTGTCGACGGACAGCATCCATGCTCCCATCCGGCGGGGTGACCTCGTTCTGTTTGACTTCTGGGCCAAGCTGCCCGCGCCCGGCTCGATCATCGCCGACTATACCTGGATGGCCTTCGCGGGCACGCGCGGCGAAATCCCCGCGCGCCAGCGAGAAATCTTCGCCATCGTGCGCCTGGCGCGCGATACCGGTATCTCCTTCATACGCGACCGGCTTGCCGCGGGCCAGCGTGTCGAAGGCCGCGAGGTCGACGATACCGTGCGCGCCGTCATCAACAGAGCCGGCTATGGCGGGTATTTCATCCATCGCACGGGCCACAGCATCACCACCGTTGTCCACGGCGATGGCGCCAACAACGATAACTTCGAGACACAGGATGACCGCGCCCTGCTGCCACATACCTGCTGCTCGATGGAGCCGGGCATCTACCTGCCCGAATTCGGTGTACGCAGCGAAGTAGATATCCTGGTCCTGGAACGTGATGTCGAAGTAACCGGCGTACCCATACAGGAAGAAATCGTAGCCCTATTATAATGCCTAACTATCAATCCGTCGTAGCCGCGCGATTTATCGCGCCTGGGGTAGAGTAGGGTTACAGACCCAACACGTCAAGCCCCTACAACCTTGCTCGCTCCTCACCGTATATACTGCAAACTGATACATTGTTATAACTAGAACTCATGGAGGCTCAACATGGCTGATGAATGGGAACGCGGCCCCGAAGCTGAAAGCAATCAACCTCATCAGGATGACATAGACAAACGCATAGAAGATATCAGGCGCGTAGTAGTGCAGGGCGCGAACGAAGCGCAGCAGCGCATCAAACGCGTAGTAGATAAAGCGAACGAATACTGGCAGCAGACCCAGGCGCCACCGCCCGCGCCGCGCCAATCGACGAGCATCGAGGAGCAGCGCCTCCGTCAACTTGCCAACGCCTGGAGCGCTGGAAACTGGCGCGTGGCGCGCGACCTTGGCACCTATATGGATATCGTCTCCTGGACCAGCGACGAAGTGTGGGAAGTCACGCTGCAGACCCGCTGGGAGACGCGCGGCATGGAGATCGTGAGCGAGCCCTACTCCGGTCGCCCGCTGGACAAATTGCAGCCCATATTGCCCGTCTGGGATTATCAACTGCCCCCCGTAACCGGCCTCAAAGCGCCAACCACCCGCACGCGCCTTGAAGGATTGGACGAGGTTCTGGCCTGTACCGTCTGCAATGGCATGGGGCGTGCCCTGTGTGCCACCTGCACCGGGCGCGGCTGGGTCGTCTGCCCCGATTGCAAAGGCCGCACCAAGAAACGCTGCTCCACCTGTCGCGGGCGCGGCTACATCGCCGATTGGGCACAGCGCGAGAAGAAGCCCTTCTTCCAGAAGCAGGCCGAGAATCTCGCCACCTCCGTCAATGAAAAAGTCGCAGATGTCTTCGAGGGCATCCGCCAGCAGGGTGTGCCCATCCCCAACCCGGCCGATACAGACCCGGCTGCCAAAGGACAGACCGTCCCTTGCCCTGATTGCGTCAATGGCGAAGTGGATTGCACCTGCGGCAACGGCAAGCGCGTCTGCGCCACCTGCCAGGGAGGAAAAACCGCCCTCTGCACCAACTGCGGCGGCACCGGTAAGATCGTACGTCATCGCGAGATCGTGCGCCGCTTCGACCTGCGCGAGCAGACGCAGATCGTGGGCAACAATGCCATTCCTGAACAAAACCTTGTCAAGGCCAATGGAGAATTGATCTACAATGCCGAGGTCAACGAAACACTCCATCCCGATGCTCCACCGGAAAACGTGCCAATGGATGTATGGCAGGTAGCCGCGGGCCTGGTAAAATCTGCTACCACGAGTCAGGAAAAGTTCAGCCCTGATCCGCAGGCGAGTTCTCGCGCCAGCCTACAGGTACTGGAACTGGCGCGTATCCCCTACACCAAGGTCGATTACCGTTTTGAGAACCAGGACTACGTCTTCTATGTGTACGACAGCGAGGGCAAAGAGAAATTTTACGCGGACCGCTACCCTGCGCGCTGGGACCGCATCGAGCGCCTCGTTCGCTCCATCACCAGCGACCTGATGACGCCCGCGCCTGGACCTTCCCAGCCCAACAACCCCAATCCCGCCCCCGGCTATCGCGTACCCATCGAAGTCCCACCGTACACGATCACCGAAGAGGACGAGGAACCGCACAATAACTAATCCTGCTCTCGGCCTCATCCTACAGGTCTGGGTCACTTATGGTCTCCCAGACCCGTAGGGGTGAGCCTTTATGGTCGCACGTGCGCCCATGCCTTGTTTCGAATTAATATTTCTTCACGCGACACTGAGATACTGCACACTGAACATCTGCTGCGCATCGGTCCACACGCGCTCGACGGTAAATCCTGCTGCCCTCGCCAGCCGTGCAAATTCCTCTACTGTATACTTGTACGAACTCTCCGTCCAGATGCTCTCGCCCAGCTTGAAGGCAATCTCGACCTTCCCAATGCGCACTACCTGGTCGGTAAGGCTGACCAGGTGCATCTCGACCCGGCTCTGCCCAGGATTATAGAAGGCATAGTGCCCAAATTGGTCCAACTGGAAATTAGCGTCTAGTTCCCGGTTGATGCGATCGAGCAGGTGCAGGTTGAATCGCGCTGTCACTCCTTGTGAATCGTTATAGGCACGGTGCAGGATGTTGCAGTCCTTCTTCAAATCCACCCCGATCAGCAGGCCGCCTCCCATGCATACCTTCGCGATCTGTTGCAGAAAGCGTTTAGCTGGCTCACGGTCAAAGTTGCCAATGGTCGATCCGGGAAAGTAGGCGATTCTACGTGAGACGAGCTTTGTAGGTGAGGGCAGTGCGAAGTCACTCGTGTAATCAGCACACACGGGCAGCACTTCCAATGCTGGATAGGCTGGGGTCAGTGCTGCTACTGAGCGCAGTAACTGCTCTTTCGCAATGTCGATAGGCACGTAGCCAGCCGGGTCTTGCAGGGCATCCAGCAGCATGCGGATCTTCGTACTGCTGCCGCTGCCATACTCGATGAGTAAGCAGTTCGGCCCAAGCAGGGCGGCCATCTCGGCCATGCGCTCCCGCATAATGCTGAGCTCGGTCCGTGTGGGGTAGTACTCGTCCAATGCACAGATTTGCTCGAACAGGCGCGATCCTGCGTCATCATAAAAGTACTTACTGGGCAGTTCTTTTCGCGTGTCTTGCAGCCCCTGCAGCACCTCGTCGCGAAAAGTGTGGCGCTGCGGTTCGAAGTCATAGAGCTCGAGTGGGCTCTGCTTATGCTGGTGGATATCACACCTCCTTTGCGAGTCGGATAAAGCATTGTCACCCTGAGCGAAGCGAAGGGTCTGGATGTTGGTGGATATCACACCTCCTTTGCAAGTCGGATACCCATGAATTGCCATTGGGCATTGGCAGGAAAGAAGTTGCGGTAGGTGGACCGCATATGTGAAAGGGAGGTAGCGCAGGAGCCGCCGCGCAGGACGTACTGGTTGCACATGAACTTTCCATTGTATTCTCCGATCGCCCCCGGCCCCGGCTTGAAGTTCGGATAGGGCGCATAGGAGCTTTGGGTCCATTCCCACACGTCGCCATACATCTGCGCCAGGCTCCCACTACTGGTGGAAGCATTGGGTGGAGCAGGGTGGTACAGACCACTCTCAACGAAATTCCCTTTCATGGGAACATGTTGTGCTGCCACCTCCCACTCGGCTTCAGTTGGGAGGCGTGCATTCGCCCAGCGCGCATAGGCATCGGCTTCGTAGTAGCTGACGTGACAGACAGGCTCAGCTTTGTCTACCTCGCGCAGCCCTGAGAGGGTCATCATCCACCAACGACCATCGCGCTTTTCCCAATACAGCGGCGCCTTCCACTCTTCCGCGCGCACCGTGTTCCAACCTTCTGAGAGCCACAGGAGGGGGTTTTCATAGCCTCCATCTTCCATGAACTCAAGGTATTCACCATTGGTGACCAGGCGAGAGGCCAGTTGGAATGACTGCACGAACTGCCGGTGCCGGGGTCCCTCATTGTCAAAGGCAAACCCAGCGCCCTCGTGTCCAACCCAGTAGATGCCTTCAGGAAAGGACACCCACTGCATTGGTGGGGCGCTCGCAGAGCTCACGGGTTCTCTTGCCCGGTAGACCGGGTAGAGGGGATTGCAGGAGAGCACATGTTTGATATCGGTGACGATCAGTTCCTGGTGCTGCTGTTCATGATGGAGGCCAAGCGTAAAGATGGGCGCGAACTCTGCCAGCTGCCTTTCATCGAGCCTCTCCAGGAGTTCAAGGACACGCTCATCGACATACCTGCGGTAGGCATACGTCTCCTCGACGGTGGGCCGGGAGATCAGCCCACGTTTGGGCCGGCAATGCCGTTCTCCCAGCGTATTGTAATACGAGTTGAAGAGGTACGCGTACTGTGGATGAAGCGACCGGTAATCAGGAACTGCCGGAAAGAGCAGGAAGGTCTCGAAAAACCAGCTGACGTGGGCGAGATGCCACTTGGCCGGGCTGACATCTGG
>WNGJ01004764.1_pt1 | contig 16980 bp, 14 predicted proteins | sample 5400611 | NCBI WGS metagenome assembly WNGJ01 (sample SAMN13153375, study PRJNA577476) | soil metagenome | isolation source: 40 cm soil or saprolite under Garry oak tree replicate 1 | place: USA:California | collected 2016-06-15 | reverse complement strand
TCACGTATTCGGGCACCGGTGGTTATGTCGGCATTGTGGGCCAGAATTACGCCCCCGGCGATGACTGGCCAAAAGTGGAGCTAGGAAATTTCTCCAGGACCATCAACTTCGACGCCCGAGCCATGAGAGAAGAGCAGGTTCGGCGGCAGGGGAACTACCCGCAACGCGGCGGCGGCGGCATTCCGCTCCAAGGGGAACAGCGGCAGATCAACCTCGTGAGCGGCAATTATGCTTGGAATCTGCAGGGGGCGAACGTCAATCCACAGCCGGCTGCCGCGCAAACCCGGCAGCTCGAGATCTGGCTCGACCCTCACGGTTTCCTCAAAGGTGCGATGGCGGCGAAGGACCTGGTATCGTTTGAGCGGTATGAAGGCGGCCCTGCCCGCGAGGGCGGTTTCGGAGAGAAGAGGAAGATCCTCGCTTATACGATCGGCAAGTTCCGGATCCAGGGGTCCATCGATGATCGGGATGAAGTCGTGCGCATTCAGACATTCGTTCCGACGCCGTTGCTTGGGGATACCGTCGAGGAAAAGACCTATGGAGCCTACAAGCAGTTTGGCGGTGTGAAATTTCCTACGAATTTTCATCACCACACGAACTGGGATCATGAAGAACGGCCCCAGGGGTACTTCGGAGTCCGCGATGGGGGCCATAATTCATTCGGCATCACGATAGCCAACGTCCAGCCGAACGTCTGTAGCGAGGCGATCACGGTGCCCGAGGCTGTCCAGAAGGCTACGATTCCGCCCGTTCGAGTAGAGTCGCAGAGGCTGGCTGACGGAGTGTTCTACCTGACAGGCGGTTCTCACCACAGTGTAGCTGTCGGGTTCAGCGATTTCGTGACCGTCGTCGAGGCACCGCTCGACGAAGCGCGGTCCCTGGCGGTGATCGCGGAGGTGAAACGGCTCTTTCCCAACAAACGGATCAAGTACGTCGTCAGCACGCATCACCACTTCGACCACTCCGGCGGCCTGCGCACCTACGTGCATGAGGGTGCGATCCCCATAGCGCACCGGGACATTGTGCCCTACTATTACTACGCTGTCATGGACCTCGCGCCACGGACGCTGGAACCGGACCGGTTGTCCCTCTATCCGCCGGATGAGTTCCAGGAGACCTTCGTTCTTGAAGCGGTACAAAACGACAAATACACAATCAGTGACGGAACACGAATCATGGACCTGCATCTCGTCGAGGGCAATCCGCACGCGGTGGGCATGCTGATGGTGCATCTGCCCAAGGAGAGAATTCTGGTAGAAGCGGATCTGTTCAATCCGCCGGCGCCGAATGCGCCCTATCCAGCCACTCCCTCACGGGCGGCCACCAGTCTCTACAATAACGTGCAGCGGCTGAAGCTTCAGGTTGACCAGATCGCCCCGATTCATGGGCGGCTCGTTTCGTGGGACGAATTCGCAAAATTCGCCAGTTCGGGCAAATCCAACTGACGGGCCAGCGATGGAGGAGAAAAAAGCAGGAGGCCGAGCATGGGGCCTCCTGTTTTGTTCCTGGCGCAATCAGAACAGAACCTTCAACGCAAATTGAATCTGCCGCGAAGTTCCCACGATCGACGTAATCGTGCCGGCGTTGGAGTTCGGAGTGCCGCTGCTATTGAAGGCGCCCAAGGTGGTCACAGGGAAGTTGAAATTGGTGTGATTGAGAATATTGAAGAATTCCGCGCGAAACTGGACAACTGCCCTCTCGGTGACCTTGGTATCTTTCGACAGATTGACGTCCAGAGCCGAGTAGCTGGGTGACGTTCCGATATTCCGCCCGGCGTTACCCAAGGTGCCGATCGGTTGAAGCTGGAAACAGGCCGGATTGTACCAATGAATTCTCGACCGGTTTGCCGTGATATCGCAGCCTGCGATGCGATTGGGACGCGGAGTTGCGAAATTGTTTCCGAGCAGCGCGGTGTCGAATCCGGTGGTTATGGTAAACGGCACGCCGGTGCGGAAGGCCTCAATGCCGCTCAACTGCCAGCCTTCAATGGCTCGATTCCCCTTGAACGGCAACCGGTACACGGCGTTAAGCGTGAGGTTATGGCGAATATCGTAACTGCAATTACCCTTGTCGGTAGAGCCATCATAGGGATTGTTCCACGCGGAGGTTCCGTTATTGCCGCCAAGGCCGCCGTAGGTGTAAGCGAGGTCGACGCAATGCGAGAAGGTGTAAGAAAAGTAAGTCTGAATGCTGTTGGAGAACCGTTCATTGACGCTCAGCAGCATGGCGTTGTAGCGCGAAAGACTGCTGGGCTGCGTGAGCGATAACGTGCCGAAATTGGGATTAAGTCTGGGATTGCTGACACCCATGCCGTTCACGACTTTTCCGAAGTGCTGCACTCCATTGGCATCTAGTTCGACTCGAGGCGGATTGTAGTCGCGGAAGGAAAGCAGATTAACGCCGCGGGAGCCGACGTAACCAACAGTCAGCGTCGTATCGCGAAAGAGTTCGCGCTGGACGTTTAAATTCCACTGCATCTGGTAAGGAGTCTTCTGGATGTCGTACACCGTGCCGAAGGTCAGCGCGGGCAGTGGTTGCTGTCCGATAGTCCCCTGGAATGGAATCGGAAATGAAGGGTTTTCCTGATTCAGCGAGTTGAACGGCGGCGTGCCGACGTACCCGGCGAAAAAGGCGTAGGTCTGATAGGGGTCGTGGAACAGGCCGAAGCCGCCCCGTAGCGAGGTCTTGTGATTCCCGAAGACGTCGTATGCGAAGCCGAACCTTGGGTCCCAATTCCACAACGAGGGGTTGGACTTGAATGCATGAGGAACGTTGGTGTACGCGGTATCCGCGACGGGATTGACCACGTTGTGGAGGCGTGAGTTTGCGTGTCACCTTCCAATCGTCTTGAATGTAGGGCGCAAAGGCGATGTCGCGAAAGTCGCGATTGCCGTAGGCTTCGCCGTTCCGGGCGCCGGTAAAAATCCGAGGCATGCCGCTTAAGAGCTTATCAAGACCGGTGAAGGTGTAGTTTCCGTTCCAATACGTGTAGCTGTAAGAATTGATCTGCTGCCGCCGGAGACGCCCCCCGAACCTGAGCGAATGCGAACCCCTGGTCCAGAGGACATCATCGGTGATGGTGAATTTATTTTGCAGAAAGCGAAACGGGTTCACGAAGTTCGCGCCCAGCGGAGACAATCCGGTCACCGTAATCGTGACGTCCTGCCGTCCGCGAAAAGCCTGCTGCAGCGGAGCATAGGTGTTCGGCTGCGTCTCGGTTGTACTGGGCCTGGTGAAAGAGAATCCGAATGAGTTGAGCAGGTTCGGCGAAAAAACATGGTGCTCCTGGACGGTGGAGTATTGATTTGCCGACCGGTCGAGAGTCGGCCAAAGCGGAATCGGCTGGGTAACGGTTCCGGCGCTCACGAGCGTCCCGACGTCGTTGACGTAGCGAGCAAATAGCGAGTCCGTCGAAGACAAGGTGTAGTCGAAACGCCCGAAATAGTAATTCTCTTCCGCCGTTTGGCCGCCCACCGTGATGAGTGTGCCGATACCGACGCCTAAATCCGTGGTGGGCGCCGGATACAGGTCGACGATCGATTTGACGCTCGGCACGGCTTGAGCGCGAACGGCCAAGGTCGGGACGAAGGCCTGGAAACTTTGATCCAGGTGTTGCCGAAGCCCTTCATAGTTGAAAAAAAAGAATGCCTTGTCTGGTTTCACAGGGCCGCCAACGCTGGCGCCGAATTGATTCCGGCGAAATGGCGCCGGGCTCTTCTGCTCAAAAAAATTGCGCGCGTCGAGAGCGCTGTTGCGCAGAAACTCGTAAAGAGATCCATGGAAGGAGTTGGTTCCGGACCTGGTCGCGGAGTTGATCACGGCGCCGTTGCCGCCGAACTCGGCGCTATAAGTGTTGGTGAGCGTCTGAAACTCGGCAATCGCTTCTATTCCCAGCGACGTGCCGGTGACGGCGGCTCCGGTTCCTCTCTGCCACCAGTCCTGGATGTTTTCGCCGTCGAGCAGGATCGCATACCCCTCCGGGCGCGAACCGGAGATGGCGTATGTCGCTGCACGTCCGACGAGCGCGCTGCTGCCTCCCGCCGGATACGACACCGCCGTAGGTGCCAGCAGGATCAGTTGTTCGAAGTTCCGGCCGTTCAAAGGCATCTCGCGCATTTGAGTCTGATTCACAAGCGAGGAAACGCTGGAGGACGTGGTCTCGACTGCGGAGACCTCTTCGGTCACACTAATCGTTTCCGCGGCTTGTCCGATAGGCAATTGCAGATCGACCACCGGCCGGCTTCCCACTGTTAGAACGATCCCGCGCCGCACTACCGTTTGAAATCCAGCCAGCGATCCCTGAACCTCGTACTCGCCGATCGGCAACTCTGGAGCGACGTACCGGCCTTGATCGTTGGACAAGACCGTTCGGTTAAAAGCGGTTCCTATATTTCTCACAGTGATCGATGCCCCAGCAATCGCGGCCCCGGACGGGTCGAGGACCGTACCGGAAATAGCTGCCGTCGCACCTTGCGCGTGCAACTGCCCGGCTCCGAACGTTATGAAAATGGCGGCTATGATTGTCCGTGAGATAGTTTTCATGGGATTTACCTGATCGTCAGAATTTTTTTCTACCGTCGAGCCGCACGCATCCTAACATTACGTTCGCGTGAGGTGAAGAATATTCAAGCTATCATTACACGCGTCAAAGGAACCGAGCGAGGCCCCGAGTTGTCGAAACAATCTTTACTTTCGATCGTCCTGATAGCTGGCGCTTTTTACACAGGCTACGATTTCGGTGCTGCACCACAAAACGCTCCGTCGAAAAAACAGGATTCGCCGTGTCCCTCCATCGCCAAGAAATTTCCCAATTTTGAGCTGAAAGAGATTTCCGCCGAGGCAGTGGCGTATCTCAAAAAGTATTCTCTGCCGGTCGGCGACCGGACTGGGTTCTGCCGCTACCTGGAACATATCCAACATGACCACGAGGTCAAGATCGAGGAAGGTCTCTTGGATATGATGGGCGATTATTTCTTAGCAACTCAAAAGATCGAAACCGGATATTACTTCAGCTACAAGATCGGTTTCCCCGATCGAGAGATACCGCAAGTCGTTCTCGACCGCGCCTCCTCCGAGAGCGAACAGGCGGACTTATTTCTCAAGGCCATCGATTCTGATTCGGACCGAGCGAGGAAAGCGCTGCTCGAAAGACAAATCAAAACTCTGTCAGCTTCGACCAGAAAAGAAGGCGCCCTCAAACTCATTCGATTGCTGTTGGAGAAGTCCTGGGTCTTCAATCCCGAGATTCAAAAATACCTTGGATCCGAAAGCTACCACGACGACAGCTACGTTTTCGTGGATCGAGGTTTGAGGACAACATCCTACGCCCACATGGGCGCGACGCTGGATTCGTATCTGAATAGGCCAGGTGTTGACGCATCGGCAACGCGGTTTCCTGAGAAAGCAAAACGTGTTCTTATCATTGGCCCTGGTCTTGACTTCAGCCATCCGGAAGTAGGGGAGGAAATCCCGCAACAGTCATACGAACCTTTTGCCATCTTAGACATTCTCTTGAAATCCAAGAGGTCCGACTTTGAAGATATTCACGTCGACTTGTTCGATATCAGTCCCCGCGTCGTCGAGCATTGGGAAGACCTTGTGAGGTCAGCAAACCGGGCCAACCCGGCGAGATTATCCCTGGTCAGCGGACCGGCGATGTTGAGAGGGGGAAATCCATCATCAAACGACGTGATCACAAGCTACATCGCTCACTTTGGAAACTCTCTTCCAGGCGTGACCTCGGAAATCTCGACGAAAAAGAGCCGGCGGCCCGTTCCCAAAACACTGGATCCAGACTCGGTATCTTTACGTACGTTGACCATTCCCTCCGCCGTGGTGAAAAAATTTCATCCTTTTAAGGGCGATCTGACCACGACCGATCTTGAAAAGCTGGCGGCCAGGAACGGCGGTAAGTACGACCTCATTTTTTGTTTCAATACGCTGGAGTATTTCAACGAGACCGAGCGGGCGTTGGCCGGAATTAATATCCGAGAGTCGCTGTCGGCGAATGGAATTTTCGTCACCGACAACCGTTTTGAAATAGATTCGGGAGAGCGTCCCCTACAATCCGAAAAGCCCGCCTCAGCGGCCAAACCGATTTTCGAAGCATCATTCTTCGAAATGGCTGCCGACGTCACTACTGTGACCGGCCGACACATCGTCATTTACCGAAGAGGACGTAAATAACAAGCTAACGAAGAGCCAACGGATTCGTGCCCTTACTTCGATAAATTACGGTTTCCGAACATCCACGCGTGGGATTCCAAAGAAGGTCATTACCGGGATCCCGAGTTTTCAATCCGGCGTCAGGATCTAGGTAAGCACGGTTCTCCGTACAAGAAGGATCGTTGATCGCGGCGCGTGCGGACCGTCAGAAAACGTGCCTCGAATCGGCCAATCCGAGCAGGTAGTCATTGCGAACAATTCGGACAGTGTTACGATCCTGCCTGCACGCAAACCCCACCACTTTCCTACAGTAAGATAGCCGACTGTTCTTTTGCCTCGCGCACTTCTTGTGTTCTTCCGCTATTCGTAAATCCGCCAGGTCAAAGTGAAGAAGATTGATCGTCCGGGTGGCCCGCAGCGTGTCCACACGGCTATTGAGGGCCAACGGATCTCTAGGTGTTTGACGTCACCGATGTTGTGCCAAGCACATGGACGTAGTAGGGCAGGTCATCCTTCATAGCGAGACTGTCGTAGAGGAAACCGCCGTGCTCGGCCAACAGTTCCCTTGTGTTGGAGCTGCACGCGTACCGGGTGAACCACCCCACCGGCTTCTGACTTTGTGTCGCAACGCCAGGCGCGCAGAAATCAAACAGAACGGCGCCCACGGCAAGCTCATTTTCCTCGCTGGGGGGTTTTTGCCATAGTACCTGCTTGACCGCGCGGGGTAACGGATTACTTGTTAGAACCCTGGTCATGCGGCACCGTGCAGGTCGCTTTTGCCGTGGCAGTATTCCCCGCCAGATCCTTCGCGGTGGCCGTCAACGTATAGATGCGGTCTCCAAGCGTCCCTAAACGTTCGGCACGGAGTTGAACGACCCTAGGCTCCAGACCCGCTCCAGTGATGACAATATCGGGATCGTGAGAGCCGGGGGGTTCGTTGCTGGTGCCCGTCACCTCGAACGAAACCAGTCCAGATTGGCTGCCACTCGCCGTTACAGTCGCCACCTGGACCAGTTTGTGATTTGCCGGCGAAAGCGTACAGCCGGCAGCCGGCAGCCCTGAAATCACAGGGGCTGTCCCCAGGGAAGCGCAGCGAGGGAAGATGAAGGAGGCGATCCGGGTGCTCCAGTTAAAATCGCCGCTTGTCTGCAGGTACTGATTTACAAACCAGAACGTACAGTCATCAACCGGGTCGACGCTCATAGTGGTGTAATCCCCCCAACGCCCCCCAGAGTCGGGCTGCGAACCGCCGCCCTCCATAATGCTTTTTTCTACCTCCATCGTGCCCAACGGGTCGCTCGGGACACGTCCCGTATACCGGATCGCTGGATGCATGGCGCTGCTGGAAACGCTGTAACCGAGGGCGATGTCACCGGCCTTGTCCATCGCGATGCTGCCGTTCCACCTGAAGTTTGAGTCCCGCGCGTAGGTCCCCTGCTGGTTAAGAATCGGGGTGCCTCCCGGATTGCGTAGCTCGTACCAGCGCACGCCTACGCTGGCCGTCCCCAAAGCGATCGCGTGATTTACGACGAGGGATTCGTGGTCGCCAAAATTCCGGTACGCAAGGCGGTACATTAACAGGTCGCTGAGGGAGTCCAGCCTTTGCGTGGTTCCCAACTGCGGAATTGCAAAAAATATGTCGATCGGCAGACTAAAGGGTGACACTGGGATGCTGGTCGGACCGGCGAGGGTGGTGTTGGCAGGGTTCTCCCAATCCACATGGAACTTCCAGAGTTCCAGCGACGCGTACTGGCCGTTAACAGGCGGGGATAGGCCAAAACCCAAAAGGTAGTTGGGCGAGCCCGGTGGCGGCGGAGTCGCTCCATCGAGATCCGAGGGCAGCAGGTTCGCGTCGATGTCGGGGCTGAACGGACTGAACTGGACGCACTGCTGCGTCGCTGCCGCTCCCTTCAGCATGCGACTGCGGTCGAAGGCGCATATTCTTGGTCCGAGAAATGTTTCGTCGTCGTACATGAGAAATGTCACGTAGTAGGCGTCGGGCCAAACCCCCAGCTTGGGGTAGTCTGGGAAATTTGGCATCTGGAAGGCGTATCGGTAGTACGGCCCGGTGGCGTCCGAGGTGGTAGAGACGGCGACGCACTGCAGATATGGCGTACTGCTTACGGAGAACTGCGTCATCACCCAGCGGTTTTTGGCCTTGTCATATTGGGCGATCGGATCCCCGTCGTTGTTGGTCTCGCACCCGCCGCCGAAGCCGGACCATAAAGTGTTGCCGGCGGCCGGACCGTAAACCACCGCTCCCGTCTCTTTGTCAAACACCGCGAATGATGTGTTGACCCACTCGACGAATTGGGTGGCTCCCACTACGCCGTTGCTGTCTGACGGCACACTATCCACTCTGAAGGCCCCTCCCGGACCTGTAAAACCAGCCCCGACGCCAAGGATGTTTAGACCCGCTATCGTGTCCACAAGTGGTCCCGGTGACGACTGAACGGTGGGATCCGGAGCGGTGCGGATAGGGACATTGGGGCGCTTCCGGAGCCGGAACTTTTGGCGAGGACGTCTGAAATCCACCATTGGCGGAATCGTCCGTAGTGCGGGAGACACATCGTGTTTCAGTTCAGAGGAGACCTCCGCGACGTGATTGCTGGACTTCGTGGATTGAGACTGCACGGTCTGCCCCCACAGGACGTAGAGTGAGGACACCAAAAACATCCAAACCCCAATGCGGCTAAGCCCTTGCAATGTGGCCTCCCTATTAAGTCCAAATCGGAATTGCTCTTGCCGCCTTGCTCGGCAAGAGGAATTCGCGCTGGCGAAGAGTTCATGCTTGTTCATTGAGGTCCCTCCTTTTTTTGTAGCGGGCGCCCGGCCGCCCAAACGTTGAGTTGCACAGCGCAGCTTTTTAAAACTGTCATCCAGTCCGAACGCTTATGTAGCAAGTCATTTCCTCTTAAGCCTTGCTTTGGCGCGATGACCGCTCATTCTCCTGCTTTCGTTTGCAACCTGTTCTTAGGGCGTCTTAATGTGGCCTTTCTTAAGCCGCGCGTCTATTGCGTGAATTTACTAGCCGAACCGACTAGTCCTTTCGGACTAGCTTGAGTGAACGAGGCAATAGCATGCGGGATGAGGTTCGGGAAAAAACTGACCAAGATCATCGAACGAGAGTGACGTCTGCAGTGGGTGCATAGCGTCGGTGGCTCTCAACATCAATTGTGCCGACCGCCGTGCGCGGTCGAATATCGGGACGATCATCTCGGACTGCGTGGTGCTGAAGGTCAGGTAACGCGGGTCTGCCCCAACATCTCCGATGATGACGGTGCGTCGCTCCGCGACGACCATGCCGGTAAGACCCTTAGTGATTGAAATTCCGAGTGTGCAGACGCACCGGGTCCGCTCCACGCGATGTTCTTGATCACGCCTCTGGCGTGGTATACGTTAGAGGCCAACCCAACGGTAATTGGCTCTACGCCGGATCGTGTCGGCGATCAATTGGAGGGAGGCGATGCGGCTGCCCGATGACCTTGCAGCGATCCGTTCCAGGTCCGCTATGATGAGTTTGGTCAACTCGACCATTTCACGTACAGTGAAATCATACCCTGCATAGCTATGCCTTTGATCTTCACTCCCGAATGCATCATCGCCGTGGCCGTCGCGCTTATTGTGACGCTTGTCGCGAAGCGTGCGGGACTTCCCCGCCGCCTGCTGTGGTTGTTGGCCACTGTGATTATGATCGCGAGCTTATGGCTGTTCGGTATTCATCCATTGGGATTTGCCGTGTCGTGGGGCGGCTGGATCATGTTCCTGCTCACCGTATTGATTGGCCGTTTGATCGAGAGGATAAGTTCGGCAGCAACGAGGAAATCGCTTTTGCTAATGATGAAAAGCAAAATGCTCACGAGCAATCGCTTTTGTTGACGAGCAAAAGCGAAATGCTTACGAGGAAATATTCCCGGGTGCCAATCATTGCGAAACTTTGCGAGCAGCGGTGTGCTGTGGGGCGTGCACGGGAGTGTTCCAAATGTCCCTGCAATACTCTTGAATAGCGCGGTCGGAGGAAAACTTCCCCATGCGAGCGGCGTTCAGAATGGACATGGTCGTCCAACGCTGCCGATCGCGATATGCCTGCGCCACGGCGGTCTGACAATCGATGTACGACTGGTAATCAGCGAGAACCATGAATAGATCGAGGTTGAGGAGCGAGTCTACCAATGGCCGGAACAAATCCTTCTGCGCGTGGCAGAAGTTTCCAGAAGCGACGCAATCAATTGCTTCTCGAAGCTCCGGGTTTGAATCATATATTGCGCGCGGATGATAACCCTCAATCCATAACTGCTTCACCTCGCGTGCTGTCTTACCAAAAAGAAAAAAGTTTTCAGCCCCCACTTCGTCGCGAATTTCGATATTGGCACCGTCCAATGTCCCGATGGTCAACGCACCGTTCATCGACATCTTCATGTTTCCGGTTCCCGATGCCTCCTTGCCGGCAACGGAAATCTGTTCGGACAATTCCGCCGCAGGATAGATTTTTTGAGCATTCTGAACATTGAAATCGGGAACGAAAACAACCTTCAGCCGGCCTCGGATATCGGGATCGCGATCGACCGTCTCTGCCACGCAGTTGATCAGCTTAATGATCAATTTCGCCATAAAATAGCCCGGCGCCGCTTTGCCTGCGAAAATTACGGTTCGGGGTTCGATGTCGAGCGATGGGTTGTGCTTGATCCGGTTGTAGAGCGTCACAACATGAAGCAGGTTCAGGTGTTGCCTCTTATATTCGTGTATGCGTTTGACCTGAACGTCGAAGAAACTCGCCGGATCGACAACCATCTGTGTGACGCTTTCGATGTACTTTGCAAGGTTCACTTTGTTGCTCTGCTTCACTTCATGCCATTTTTCTCTGAACGGCGCATTCATGGCGAAGGCTTCGAGCTTCCTCAGCTCATCGAGATCGTGTACCCAGCCGGAGCCGATGGCCTCTGTAATGAGATTTGCAAGCCGCGGGTTAGACAGCAATACGAACCTTCGATGGCTCACACCGTTCGTCTTGTTGCTGAATTTATGGTGCATGATGTCGAAGAAATCCGGGAGGACTTGCTCTTCCAACAGTTGTGTATGCAATTCTGAGACGCCATTGATGGCGTGACTCCCGACGCATGCGAGATGCGCCATCCGCACGTATCGCTCTCCGGTCTCATCGATCAGCGATAAGCGCTGCACTTTGCCTTCATCCTTCGGAAACCGGACACGCACTTGATCGAGAAAACGCCGGTTGATGTCATAGATGATTTCGAGATGTCTCGGTAATAGACGCGCGATCAAGGCCACAGGCCACTGCTCGAGTGCTTCACTGAGCAGAGTGTGATTCGTATAGCTGAATGTACGTTGAGTGATGTCCCAAGCGGCGTCCCATTCCATCAGATGATCGTCCACCAACAGCCGCATCAGTTCGGGGATCGCGAGCGACGGGTGCGTATCGTTCAATTGCACCGCGAACTTCTTAGGAAAGCCATCCAGTGTTTGATCGCGCTGCAGGTGCAGCCGGATCATGTCTTGAAGCGAGCAGGATACGAAAAAATACTGCTGTTTCAGCCGCAGTTCGCGTCCCTGCGCGGGCTGGTCATTGGGGTAAAGAACCTTGGTGATATTTTCCGAATCGATCTTGTCGTGTACCGCACCGTAATAATCACCGGCATTGAAGAGACGGAAGTCGAAGGAACGCTTAGCTTCCGCTTTCCACAACCGCAGTAGATTCGCCGTATCGACGCAGTAGCCGAGCATGGCAGTGTCGTAGGGAGTTCCCTGCACAACTCGGTCGGGAATCCAGCGTACGCGATATCGCTTCCTCTGGTCTCGATATGCTTCGGTGTGACCGCCGAAGTTCACATCGAATCGAATGTCCGGCCGGGCGATTTCCCACGGATTGCCCAGACGCAGCCATTGATCCGCGACCTCCAGTTGCCAACCATCACTGATTTCCTGATCGAAGATGCCAAATTCGTAGCGAATTCCATAACCAATCGCGGGGACTTGCATCGTGGCCATCGATTCCATGAAGCATGCAGCGAGACGGCCCAGACCTCCGTTACCAATGCCCGACTCCTCTTCATGCTCGATGAGATCGTCCAGGTTTAATCCGAGTTCGTTGACCGCCTGACGGAAGGCTTTTTCACTGTTGAGCCTCAACAAATTCATCCTGAGCTGCGGCCCGATGAGGAATTCAGCGGATAGGTAACAGACTGTGCGGGTCTTGTCTTCGTAGTAGTGATATGCCGATTGCACCCAGCGGTCTAGCAACCGGTCCCGGACCGTATACGCGATGGCAATGTACCAATCGTTGGGCGTTGCAACTTCCGGAAACTTGCCGAGCAGATAAAACAGGTTGTCAATGAGGTCTCGTTTGATCTCAGATGCATCGAGACCCGTACGCACGTTCCTTCTCATGTGTCGCGGGCGCGCGAAGCGCAAGCGCGGCAGCGCGCAGCGTTAAGTATTGACCGTTGGTCCGCATTTTACATTGCAACTACGGCAACTTTTCAGCAAGCGAAATATTTGTTATGTCGAGCTTGGACGGTTGAATGCGTCGCAAAATTCTTACGTTCTTCTGCTTGGCGGCATGGGTGGCGTCGTACCGGTATTCGCACAACAAAAGGCCGGAGGCGACCCAATTAGCAATGACGCGAGCTTCGCGAAATACGAGCAAATTGCGGAGAATGATGCAGGATTTCTCGCGGCACGTCGCCAGATGGGAACGGCAACACGTCGAGCCGAACGTCGATACTTCGAGATTCGCTAAACCAGTCTGAGACGACTAGCGTCATCGACTGAGAGGATGCAATATCGTAGAAGCGTTAGTACCACCGATGGCACGCCTCTCGACCGATAAGCTCGTCGCGCTCAAACGCGCATTCACCGAAGACGTCATGACTCCGCGGCCAGCCGCTCAAGCAGTCGCCGTTACCTACGGCACGGCGTAGCGATGGCACGACAAATCGGGTGATGAGATCCGGGAAGCCCGGAGCAGGCTCGTGCCTAATACAGCCCAATGGAACATTTATGGTGGAGGACGAGCGCAATTTAGTGACACGGCCCGTATGAATGGTCACGCTGGATTGATTTCCCCACAGCCGGTATAACCTGAATCCCACGCCGGGGCACCTTTAACGCATGTCAACATTGGATCTGGCTTTGGCGTGGAATGGTTCCCCATCGCGCCGACGATCTGCTGATGATGGAAGCAAAGCCGATTGGCTCCTCCTCAGCCAGCTTGATCTGAGGCCATCGTATATGCGAATGTTCCATTTTCGATTGATACTGGCCACAGCGCTGCGACTGCACCGCATGCGGCTCGCTATTTCCAAAATTGTCATGTCCGTCCCCGAAAGTAGGGACACGATCCGTTGAATTTCTTCCTCACTGAAACCATGTCCTTGTACTGCCATCGTCGCTCTCCGATACTTTAAGTCCATTGCATACGACAACTCAGCTAGCTTGGGCGTGAGCACGAAACTTTCCAGTTTGACTTGGGACGTAACTGACTGCAAAACTGTGAAAAAACTGGTTGAGGCAGAGCGCTTGTAAGCCCCTGCCACCAAAAAACAAGGAGGAAATGGCCGCTCGGAGGCCAGAAAATTCCTTTTAAAATGTGGGAATAGCGTTTACACCGCATGATCCGCCCGCTCTACATTTACTGGATGGAGCAGTTAGGTGCAGTAAAGAGAGAGGCAACACTTATGTTGGCCGTCGTTTCATGGCAGTGCGATTGTGGCGTGTGCGTCAAGGCCATGTATTGAGACGGACGGCGTAACGACGGTGCGGTGTCCCAACTGCTTCTGCAAAATTCCCCACATCGTTGACGGCACGATCACCGCGCTTTGGATCAGGAAAGATGACTCGACCGATGGGCGCCGGCATGAAGTTGCCAGTCTCATCGTGCGTTGAAGCCGTCCGCCATCTGGCGCACTACGAGGGGATTTTTTGCTCGGGGTCAAGGCCATTTTTGGCCTGAATGGTAGTCCGATTCCGCCGACAAGCCATTCAAAATGCGTTCTTGTCCGCGCTGGTCCTACGTGTGCTACCGTACACAGATGCACGGATGCGCGTGAATCAGGGGGTCACAGACCGTGCCGCATAATGGCCAAGTGAACGAGAAATTCGGAGTGTACAAAAGCTTCTGCTGCGGTGCAGAGATTGTCATCACCAAAGGTGCAATCTTCCCAAGATGCCCGGACCATCCCCGGTACACCCTCTGGAAGCTGCTTCCAGAGGAGGACATGACCCAGTTGACGGATAAGAAAAAATCGCAGTCAAAGCCAGCCGCTTAGCCCTGCCTATGGAAGCTCCGAAGCAGCAGATAACGCACATTGACTATCGTCGTCTACTGGGCCAGACGGTAGGACCGCCGTTCCTTGCCCAACGCGCTCCTGCAAAGTTCGCCATATCGTAAGCGGCAAAGTCATTCACTCTGTCGTTTTTGATCAACACGGAAGTCTGTACCCCTATGACTGGACGGCCATTTCTGACACCACGTCTCAATGAGAGCCGGGCACTGGGAAGAACGCGAAACGCGAGCACTATCGCATTTTGCAGGCGATCTCGATTGAAACTTGAAGCGACTTTAGCCTACTGTACTTAGGCCGTGGACGCGGATCAGGACCGAATCGAGGACTCCTACCAAAGCAATCTCATCGAGGAACAGTTTCGCCTAATCGTTGAGGCTGCCCCTAACGGCATTATCGTGGTCAATGAGCGCGGCAAAATGCGGCTTGTAAACGTAGAGATTGAGAAAATGTTCGGGTATCGCCGAGAGGCCTTGATCGGCAAGCAGGTTGAGATGTTAGTCCCAGAGCGGTTCCGTGGTCACCACCCTTCCTTTAGAACTGACTTTATGAAGCACCCGGAGGAACGACCAATGGGTGCCGGTCGTGACCTGTTCGGCCTGCGCAAAGATTGCAGCGAGTTTCCAGTTGAGATTGGGCTAAAACCCATCAAAACGCGTGAGCACACGTTAATTCTCTGCACCGTTGTAGACATCACGGAACGCAAGCGCGCAGAGGAGCGCTTCCGCCTGGTTGTTGAGTCCGCCCCAAATGGGATCGTCATGGTCGATCACGTCGGCAAAATTCTGCTGGTCAACACTCAGATAGAAAAGTCTTTCGGTTATAGCCGGACTGAGCTGATCGGACAACGCATCGAGATGCTCGTGCCGGAACGGTTCCGCGGAAAGCACCCGGAATACCGCAAGGAGTTCATGGCCAGTCCTAACGCCAGGCCGATGGGTGCAGGACGAGATCTCTTCGGGCTGCGCAAAGACGGCACCGAATTTCCCATTGAAATCGGCTTGAATCCGATTGAAACAGAGCAAGGCACATTAGTTCTGAGCACGATTGTGGACATTACCGAGCGCAAACAAATTGAAACAGAACGTATCGAATTACTTGAACGTGAACAAGCCGCTCGAAAGCAAGCTGAAGATGCCAACCGCATGAAGGATGAGTTCATTGCCATCGTGAGCCATGAACTCAGGACCCCTCTTACCTCTATTCTAGGATGGACTCGGATGCTGCGCGCCGGCAAGCTTGATGAATCTGCCGCTAACAAAGCGATCGAAACGGTGGAACGCAATGCGAGATCTCAAGCGCAGTTGATAGAAGACTTGCTGGATGTCGCGCGCATTACTACAGGGAAAATGCGCCTCGATGTCCGTGCGGTTGACCCTGCTGCTGTCATTAAGGCAGCCGCAGACTCATTGCGTCCGGCTGCAGACGCTAAAAACGTCCAGATTCAGACAATCCTGGACTCAAGAGCTGGACCGATTGCGGGAGATCACGAAAGACTTCAGCAAGTGGTTTGGAACCTTCTATCTAATGCTATTAAATTTACGCCTAAGAACAAGCGGGTACAGATGCAGCTTGAGCGTATAAATTCTCATATTGAGATTACCATCAGCGACAACGGCCCTGGCATTAAGCCTGATTTCCTTCCAATTATTTTCCAGCGATTTACTCAAGCGGATAGCCCAATTACGCGCAGTCATGGCGGACTGGGCATCGGCCTGGCAATCGTGAAACATATCGTCGAGCTTCATGGCGGCACGGTTGCGGCGGAAAATAAAGAGGGAGGACCTGGAGCTATCTTTTCCGTCAAACTCCCGCTGATGGTTCTTCGTCGGGAGGTCGGCCCCGAGGAGAGAGCTCATCCGCAAAGTTGGAACGAAATACCGATCGAATGCCCTCCTGAAATTGATGGCCTCCGAATTTTAGCGGTAGACGATCAGCCTGACACGGTCGAGATGCTGGAGGCTATTTTTGCCCAGTGTGGTGCAGAAGTACGGAGCGCAACCTCGATGGCTGAAGCCTTAGGAGTACTGGATATATGGATTCCCAACGTTATCGTCGCCGATATTGGAATGCCCGATGGCGATGGATATGACTTCATTCGACACATCCGATCCCTGCCTGCAGAAAAAGGCGGCAAGACGCCAGCAGTAGCCCTGACGGCATTTGCAAGAGTTGAAGATCGTGTAAAAGTCCTGTCAGCCGGATATCAGATGCATGTGCCTAAACCGATTGAACCAGGAGAACTGCTTACAATTGTGGCCAGCCTCGCTGGAGTCATGGATAAGAAGTGAAGCCGCGCGCCGGCCTGTATCCTCCGGCAGATTGACATTAATACCCGTTACATGACGGCAGCGACGTCGCTACGAGAAGATCTTCTCAGGTACGATCCCATTGTTCTCTTTCATCGAGGCAATCCTTTTCATTGCGGAGAAGATCAATTTCGCCATGAAGACACACTTCTGCAGGACGGAGAAGGTCTTCTCCGCCTTCGACACGAGTTTCTTTGCGTCAGAAA
>WNGJ01026946.1_pt1 | contig 16981 bp, 19 predicted proteins | sample 5400611 | NCBI WGS metagenome assembly WNGJ01 (sample SAMN13153375, study PRJNA577476) | soil metagenome | isolation source: 40 cm soil or saprolite under Garry oak tree replicate 1 | place: USA:California | collected 2016-06-15 | reverse complement strand
TCAACTTCGAGGTCGTCAAGCAGTTCGTCGCCCAGGTGCGCGAGCGCGCGCTCGGCCAGGAGGTCTTGAAGAGCCTGCAGCCCGGACAGCAAGTCGTGAAGGCAGTCCACGACGAGCTGACCGCCCTGATGGGCTCGGGCAGCTCCCAGCTCGCATTCACAGGTCGCCCACCGACCGTGATCCTGCTCGCCGGTCTGCAGGGATCGGGCAAGACGACGGCCGCGGCCAAGCTTGCGCTTCTGCTGCGAAAGGAAGGCCGCAGCCCGGCGCTTGTGGCCGCCGACCTGCAGCGGCCCGCCGCGATCGACCAGCTCGAGCAGCTCGGCAAGCAGATCCAGGTTCCGGTGTACCGCGGCGACGGCACGGATCCGGTCGCGGTCGTGCGCGAAGGGCTTCGGCAGCTGACCGCGGACGGCGTCGACACGATCATTCTCGACACCGCGGGACGCCTGCACGTGGACGAGGAGCTGATGCAGGAGCTCGAGCGCGTCCGCGACGAGGCGAAGCCAGCGAACGTCCTGCTCGTGGTGGACGCTATGACCGGGCAGGAGGCTGTGAACGTCGCGCTTGCGTTTCAGGAGCGGATCGCGTTCGACGGCGTCGTGATGACGAAGCTCGACGGCGACGCGCGCGGCGGCGCGGCGCTGTCCGTCAAGGCCGTCACCGGCCGGCCGATCAAGCTGATCTCCGTCGGCGAGAAGCTCGACCAGCTCGAGTACTTCCATCCCGATCGTATGGCCTCGCGCATCCTCGGCATGGGCGACGTGTTGACGCTGATCGAGCGCGCCGAGCAAGCTGCCCACGAGGACGACCAGAAGGACCTCGAGGCCCGCATGATGAAGGGCCGGTTCACCTTCGACGACTTCCTCAAGAGCTACAAGATGCTGCGCCGCATGGGACCGATCCAGGGCGTGCTGAAGATGATCCCGGGCCTCGGGAAGCAACTCGAGGGGATGGACGAGGTCGACGAGAGGCAGCTGGGTCGCGTCGAAGCGATCATCCTGTCGATGACGCCCCAGGAAAGAGGGCTGCCGAAAGTGATCGACGGCTCCCGGCGCAAGCGCATCGCAAACGGATCGGGCACGACCGTGGAGGAAGTCAACCGTCTGCTGGACGCGCGCAAGCAGATGGAGAAGCTCATGAAGGGCGTGAGCAAAGGCAAGATGCCCGATCTCGGCGCCCTGACGGGACAGGCCCCGGCAGCCGCTCCGCAGCCGGGTCAGCGAAAAGCGACAAAATCCAACAAACGCAAGAAGCGACAGAAATCGAGGAGGTAATCGTTTGGCCGTACGCATGAGGTTGACGCGTGTCGGATCGAAGAAGAATCCGGTATACCGCGTCGTCGTCGCCGACTCGCGCTCGCCGCGCGACGGCAAGTTCATCGAGATCGTCGGGCGCTACAACCCGCAGCACGATCCTTCGCTGATCGAGTTCGACGAGGCAAAGGTGAAGGACTGGCTCGGCAAAGGCGCCTTGCCGTCGGAGGCCGTGCGCAAGCTGTTGAAGGTGAGGAATCTGACCCAATAGTGGCCGACCTTCTCGAGTACCTGGCGAAGCAACTCGTCGACGACCCCGATGCCGTGCGCGTCGAGCGAGTCGACGAGCCCGACGCCGTCGCGACGGTCCCGTGCACAGCTCGGAGACCGTCGTCGTGGGACGTGTCGGCAAGTCCCATGGTCTCGACGGATCCTTCGTCGTCGAGAACGCGAGCGAAGCCCCGGAACGCTTCGAGGTGGGGGCGGAGCTGATCGTCGGGGGCGAGCCCGCGAAGGTCGTTGCGCGCAGGCACGCGCGCGGGCGTCCCGTGATCCGCCTCGACCGTCGCGTCGCGCGAGGAGCCCAGCTCGAGGTGCCGCGCGAGTCGCTGGCGCCGGCCGGCGAGGACGAGTACTACGTGTTTCAGCTGGTGGGACTCAGGGTGGAGGAGGAGGGAGGCGACGAGCTCGGCACGGTGACCGACGTGATCCCCGGTGTCGCGAACGACGTGCTGGAGCTCGACTCCGGGCTTGCCCTCCCGATGGTGGAGGACTGCGTCCGCGTAGTCGATCTCGCGAACGGCCGGATCGTGGTCTCACCCGGCTTCTCCGGACGCACTAGCTAATCTGGTTCGCCCGTGCAGCTCGACGTCTTCACCCTCGTTCCGCATGCCTTCGCATGGCTGACGGAGCAAAGGCCGGTGGCCACCGTCCTCGGCACCGAGCTCGACCTGCGGCTCTTCTCCTATCGAGACACCACGCCGCTGCGCGCCGCACAGGTCGACGACGAGCCGTACGGCGGCGGCGCGGGCATGGTGTTGCGGGTCGACGTCGTCGCAGCTGCGCTCGACACCGTGTACGACGGCGTGCCCGACCAGCGCGTGATCGCGTTGACGCCGCAGGGCCGCCAGTTGACCCAGGAGGTAGTGGAGGAGCTGGCCGACGAGGAGCGGCTCACGCTGCTCTCCGCCCGCTTCGAAGGTTTCGACGAGCGCGTCGTCCAGCATCTCGCGTCGGACGCGATCTCGATCGGGCCGTACGTTCTCTCCAACGGCGATCTCCCGGCGATGGTCATCGTCGACGCGATCGCGCGCAGGCTTCCGGGAGCGATCAAGGAGGAGTCGGGCGCGTTCGAGAGCTTCTCCTCCGAGCTCGACGGCGGTCTCGAGTATCCCCACTACACGCGCCCTCCGGACTTTCGCGGCTGGCGCGTGCCCGAGATCCTCCTATCGGGCGACCACGCAAAGATCGAGGAATGGCGACGGGAACAGAGCCGGCGGCGGACCGTCACGTGAGCGACCACTACGCGTTGCTCGGCGTGCGACCGGACGCGTCGCCGCAGGAGATCGAGTCCGCCTACCGTCGCGGTGCGCTCGAGCTCGGCTACCAGGACGGTGCCTGGCGTGAGTTGAGAGACGCGTACGACGTCCTGCGCGATCCGGAAGAGCGCGCGAGGTACGACTCCCAGCGGGACGGACTCGGTCCACCCAAGGGAGCGCCGCAGAAGAAGACACACAACCCGCTCGACCGCCTGTTCCCGAATCTGCCGCACGGGTGGCGTGTCGCCATCGACTGGGTCGTGACGATCGCCGGCGCCGTCGCGATCGTCCTCGCGATCAAGGCCTGGATCGTCAACCCCTATCGCATCCCGTCATCGTCGATGGAGCCGACGCTGCACTGCGCTCGGCCCGCCCAGGGCTGCGAGGCGGCCACGTCGGACCGTGTCCTGGCGAACCGCTTCATCTACCACTTCCGCAGCCCGCGGCGCGGCGAGATCGTCGTGTTCCTGACGCCGAGCCTGGCGAAGCAGGAGTGCGGCTCGGAAGGAACGTTCGTCAAGCGCCTGATCGGGGTGCCCGGCGACGTGTGGGAGGAGCGCGCCGGTTACGTCTACATCGACGGGAAGAAGCTGAACGAGCCGTACGTCAAAGCCCTCAGGCGCGATACGCAGACCCTGACCATGCGGGACATCCCGCCGAGGAACACCTACACCCGGATCCCGAACGGCTACTACCTGATGATGGGAGACAACCGGAGCTCCTCCTGCGACTCTCGCCGGTGGGGCCTCGTGCCGCGCAAGAACCTGATCGGCAAGGTCTTCGCCACGTACTGGCCACCGGGCCGGATCTCCTTCCACTAGCGACTTCGTCGCTCTGAGCCACGAAGTTGGTCTTTCGCTAGGATTCCGCCCCGGCCCTCGGGTCGTCTTCCTATGAGCAAGGTGATCGAGACACTCGAGCGCGCCCAGTTGCGCGACGACATCCCGCAGTTCAAGGCGGGGGACACCGTGCGCGTCCATTTCAAGGTGATCGAGGGCCAGCGGCAGCGGATCCAGGTCTTCGAGGGGATCGTGATCAAGCGGCAGGGTGCCGGCGCCCGCGAGACGTTCACAGTCCGGAAGCAGTCCTTCGGCGTGGGCGTCGAGCGCACCTTTCCGCTGCACACGCCGAAGATCGAGAAGATCGAGGTCGCGGCTGTCGGCGACGTCAACCGCGCCAAGCTGTACTACCTGCGCGGGAAGGTCGGCAAGAAAGCGCGCATTCGCGAGTTGCGCCAAGACGTCGTCCGGGCGCCGAAGGGCGCAGAGCCGGCCGAAGTCGCTGAGACCCAGGACGATTCCGCAGAGACCCCGGCCGACCCCGCCGAGTAGACAGCTATCCTCGGCGCCGTGGCGCCCACGAAAACCGGCCAGAAGCTCCTGAAGTTCGACCGGCAGCTCGGAGCCCGGCTGGTAGCGGGGACGGATGAGGCGGGTCGTGGCTGCCTGGCGGGCCCGCTGGTCGTAGCGGGAGTGCTGCTCGACTACGGCTCCCTGCGCGACCACAAGGTTCGCCCGCTCGGGTTCCTCAACGACTCGAAGCAGTGCTCGCCTGAACGCAGGGAGGAGCTCTTCCACGCCGTCCTGGGCTGCGCCGAGCAAGTGGTCGTGCGTGTGATCCCGCACGGGGCGATCGACCGCAACGGCTTGCACAAATCGAACCTCGCGGCGATGCGCGAGATCCTGCACGCACTGTCACCGCCGGCCGAAGCGTGTCTCGTCGACGGTTTCCGCCTCGGTCCGACCGCGCCTCCGCACAGGGCCGTCGTCGACGGTGACGAGAAGAGCGCCGCGATCGCCGCAGCTTCGATCGTCGCCAAGGTGACGCGCGATCGGGTCATGCGCAGGATGGACGCGCTCTTCCCGCACTACGGTTTCTCCTCGCACGTCGGCTACATCACGCCGGGCCATTCGAAGATGGTGCGCGAGCGTGGGCCATCGCGCATTCATCGCCGCTCCTTTCAGGCGATGTGCTACCTGAACGAGGCGGAGGTGGCGGCGCTGTCCGCCTGACGGCCTACTCTCGTGATTGGTGACCGAGCACGGCGCCTTCGGTGAGGATCCCTTCGGTCGTGGAGCAGAACGAGCCGCGCGCTTCTTCGGAACGCCGCGATACATCATCGGGCAGACGCTCGTCGTCATCGCCTGGATCGCGCTCAACTCGGTCGCGCTCATGGCGCACTGGGACCCGTACCCGTTCATCCTCCTCAACCTGGCCTTCTCGACCCAGGCTGCGTACGCCGCGCCGCTGATCCTGCTGGCGCAGACGAGGCAGGCTACGCGCGACAAGGCCCTCGGCGACCAACTCGAGATGCACCACGACCAGGTCGAGAAGCGCGCCGCCGAACGTGTTGCCCGGGTGAAGACCGAAACGGACAAGGTCCAGGCGTTGCTCGAGGCGAACACCGATCTGACCCGGCAGGACAAGGAGCTGACCGAGCAGGTCGCCGCCCTGACACGTGAGATCCACACGCTCCTGACGAAGCGCGCGGCTGACGGACCCTAACCGCGGCGGCAGGCGTATCACCGTCAGAAGGCGACGACGGGAGGCCCAAAATGGCTAGACGCTTGCTTGCGACGATCGCAGTCTGCATGGGTTGTGCCGCGACGGTGGCGAACGCGGGTGGGGCGGGCGGGCCGGGTGCCGGTGTTCAGCAGGGCTGGGACGGGCTCGCGAACGGCGCTGTTCGGTACGTCGCCGTCCCGGCGGTCGACTCGACAGCCATAGAAGTCATCCGTCGTCAGGACGGCCGTGTGCTCCGGTTCATGGCACTCAAAGGGACGTGGGGGATACCCGTCGTTGCGTTCGACGGGACTGCTGACGGCTTGATGGGCGACGGCCGAACGCTGCTCCTCGGCGAAGCGACTGCAGGGCCAACGCTCCGAAAACACAGCACCTTCGCACTGGTCGACGTGAAGAAGATGAAGGTTGTGCGGAAGCTCCGGCTTCCAGGGCACCAGGTCTTCGACGCGCTTTCGCCGGATGGGCGCTACTTCTACTTCGTCGAGTACGTCTCTGCGCAGGACTTCACCCGCTATCGCGTGCGCGCTTACGACCTGCACGCCGGCCGGCTGCTCGCACAGCCCGTCACCGACAAACGCGAGTCGGAAAGTGCGATGCAGGGCGCGCCGATCTCGCGCGTGACGTCGGGGGATAGAAGCTGGGCCTACACGTTGTACGGGGGCTCGGACAAGACGTTCATTCACGCGCTCGACACAATGCATGCGGGTGCGGTGTGCGTCGATCTCCCGTGGAAGAGCCAACCGAAGCACCTCTTCGAGTTCCGGATCCGCCGCGCCGGGGACGGTCGACTGGTCGTGCGAGGGCCTCGTGGCCGTACGTTGGCGGTTGTCGATCAGAACAATCTGCACGTGGTGAGTGCCGTTCGAGTTCCATGACAGACAGGCGCACTCCCGCGACGTAGCCTCGCGGTGTGCCTTTGCGTCCCGGCAAGCGCGCCGAGCAGCGCGCCGTGTGGTGGTACCGCATGCGCGGGTACAGAATCCTGGCGACGAACGCCTGGGCCGCCGGCTACGAGCTCGACATCATCGTTCGCCGCGGACGCCGGCTCGTGTTCTGCGAGGTGAAGGAGAAGAGCGGGGAGCGGTTCGGCGATCCGCTCGAGATGGTGGATGACGAGAAGCAGCGTCGCCTCCGACTTGCGGCCGACGCCTGGCTCGCACGCCATTCGGAGACCGCGGGGCTTCAGGTCTCTTTCGACGTGATCGCCGTCCGGGGCGGCCAGCTGGAACGGGTGGCCGAGGCTTTCTGACTCCGGCGTCGAACTGGCGCGGGTGGCCCCGACGCAGGACGCCCTCTATGCCGAGCTCGATCTCGCGCTCTCGTGGTCCGAGCGTGACCTCCCGGAGCGGGAGCGGACGAAGCACGTCCACCGGCTCCACCCGTACCTCGGCAAGTTCATCCCGCAACTCGTCGAGATCCTGCTGGGGAGATACTTCCGGCCGGGCCAACATGTGCTCGATCCGTTCGCCGGCTCGGGCACGACGCTCGTGCAGGCGCTCGAGAGCGGCTTCGATGCAACCGGCGTCGACGTGGCGGCCTTCAACTGCCTGCTCATGGACGTCAAGACCCGTTCGTACAACCCGTTCGTCATCGAGCAGGAGCTGCGTGCGGTGCACTCGCGCGTCGGAGAAACGTCCAGTGACCGTCCCTCTGCATATGTTCGCCGGTGGTTCGCGCCGCAGGCCGCTCGCGAGCTGCTCGGATTCCGTGCTCTGATCGACGAGTACGAGCACGCAGACGTGCTTCGTGTTGTGCTCGCCCGCGCCGCAAGATCGGCACGTCGGACGACCCACTTCGATCTCGAGTTTCCGCGGCAGCCGCAGCTCGAGCCGTACTGGTGTCACAAGCATCGACGAGAGTGCCGGCCGGTCGAGACGGCAGCGCAATTCCTCCGCCGCTACACGCTCGACACGCTGGCGCGACTGAAGGAGTTTTCGCGCGTTCGCGCACGGGGCTCCGTCGCGTCCGTCATTCACGGCGACGTGCGCGCAGAGCGCTTGCCGGGCCGCTATGACGGCATGTTGACGTCGCCTCCGTATCCGGGCCTGATCGACTACCACGAGCAGCATCGCTACGCATACGAGTTGCTCGGGCTCGACGACCGTCGCGAGCTCGAGGTGGGCGCAGCCGCCGCCGGGAATTCCCGCGCTGCTCTGGCCGCCTACTCCGACGGGATCGTCGACGTGCTCCTCAACGCCAGACCGGCGCTGCGACGAGGCGCGCCGATCGTGATCGTCGTCAACGACCGCCGTGAGCTCTACCCGGAGATCCTCGAACGCGCAGGTCTTCGGCTCGAAGAGCGTCTTCGTCGCCACGTGAATCGTCGGACACCGGTCTCGCGACGGACGCACGGCCGTTCCTGCCCGGGTGGCGGACAGTCGACGCGGGTGGAGGTCACGCGCCTGGAAGCCCAGGTGACGTGTCGACCGTCGAAGTCGAATTGGGCGTGCAGGGCCACCGGCGGAGCGAAGGCCGCAACGGGCCGCGAGCGACCAGTGAGGTCGGCGATGGCAAGGGTGCTTGTGCCCGGCGTGCGGAAGCGCTCGAATGCGATGCGGTCGGCGGCGATGCGGATCCGCGTGTCGGTCCCGCGTAGAGGGAGCACGTGAAGACGCGGGTCCGAAGGCGAGAGCCAGGCGATCGTCGTCGGGATCGCCCGTGCGAGCTCGACGAGCCGATAGGAGACAGCGAGCTTGCCGTCTCGCTGAAGATCGAAGCCGAGGTCGACGTCGATGCCTGCCTCTGGCCCGATGCGCGCGCGGGTGACGACACGGCGGGCGAGCCGGTCGTAGACGACGACCTCGTTCCGCTCGGTCCAGGCGACGAACCGCCCTGCGATCGCGACGTCGCGACAACATCCGCTCGAGAGCGCGGCGTCTCGGACGACCAACGGCTTTCCTGAACGTCTGACGTCGCGCACCACGACTCTCATCCGCTGGCCCGTGCAATCGATCTCGAGATAAGCGGCCAGGCCTCCGTCGAGTGCGACCGTATTGCCTGACGTCGGCACCGTGCACGTCCGCGGCCGGATCAACGTCCGGAAGGGGCCGTGGAGGGGGCCGACGAGTGCATCCTCCGCTTGGGGGCAGACGAAGTTCGGCTGCGGCTTGCAGCTGGGGTATGCGCGCTCGAAGGCGAGGAGCGTGGGAGAGGCCGCGAGCGGCCGGCCGAGAGCGAGCGAGTCGCTGCGATAGACCACGCGTTCACCGCGGCGCTGCGTCCATTCGTGAAGCGAGCCGGTTGCGCCCGCCGCCTCACTCCAGACGACTGCGTCACCGGCGAGGGCAGGACCCTGCCACAGCACTTGGGACTGGTCCGTGCCGAGCCCGGCCAGGAGCGAAATCGCGGCGACGAAGGTCGCACCTATCACCATCACCTAGTAGATACGTCGCCGAGGCGGTCCGGTTAGTCACAGATTTGACACTGACCTGGCACGGACGTGTCACGGATCTTGCCGTAGCGTCGAGGCTTGCTCGCGCGCGCGGTCACCTTTGCCCTCGTCGGCCTCGAGCCGCGGCGGGTAGAGGTGGAGGCGCACATCCAGGGCGGTGCTCCTTCGCTGACGATCGTCGGGCTCGCCGACCGTGCCTGCCAGGAAGCGAAGCAACGCGTAAGGAGCGGAATTCTCTCGGCGGAGCTCGACTTTCCGGGGGGACGCGTCACGGTCAACCTCGCGCCGGCGGAGCTCAAGAAGGAAGGTTCCGGGTTCGATCTGCCGATCGCCCTCGCGTTGCTCGCTGCATCGCATCAACTTCCGCGCGCGCGTCTAGCCGAACACGCTTCGTGCGGCGAGCTCGCTCTCGATGGACGCCTGCGTCGGGTCGGCGGTGTTCTCGCCGTTGCCGAGGGTGCGCGGCGCGACGACCTGGAGCGGATCGTCTGTCCGTACGAGGCGTGTGCCGAGGCTGCGTTGGCGGGCGTCGAGCCTGTCGGCGTTCGTCACCTGTCGGACGCAGTCGCGTACCTCCGTGGAGAGCTCGAGCCGCCCGAGTTCGTCGTGGGCAACGGCAAGGCGAGGCGACGTCCGCTCGACCTCGCCGACGTCCGCGGACAGGAGCGCGGCCGGCGCGCGCTCGAGCTGGCAGCGGCTGGTCGTCATAACCTGCTGCTCGGTGGTCCCCCCGGCACGGGCAAGACGATGCTCGCCCGCCGGTTGCCGGGAATCCTGCCGCCGCTCGAGGAAGAGCAGGCACTCGAGGTCACGCGCATCCATTCGGTCGCGGGCCTCGTCGACCCGGACCATCCGCTGATCGGGTACGCGCCGTTTCGCGCGCCGCATCACAGCGCGTCGACGGCCGCGATCGTCGGCGGCGGGCCGAGATTGCGGCCGGGCGAAGCCAGCCTCGCGCATCGCGGCGTCCTGCTGCTGGACGAGCTCGCGGAGTTCCAGCGTCCCGCGCTCGAAGCGCTGCGCCAACCGCTCGAGGACGGCGAGCTCGTCGTCGCACGTGCCGCCGGCAGTGTGCGCTTTCCGGCCAGGTTCCAACTCGTAGGGACCATGAATTTGTGTCCGTGTGGGGCGCGCGGAGATCCCGGTGCGCAATGCAGCTGCTCCGCGCAGAGGCTAGCGCGCTATCGGGACAAGCTCTCGCGAGCGTTGCTCGACCGGTTCGACCTGGTTGTGACCGTTCCCAGGGCTCGAGCTCTCGAGCTTCAGGCCGGCCCGGGGGAGGCTTCCGATCCCGTTCGGGCCCGCGTGGTCGGGGCGCGACTGCGGCTCGCGGATTGCACGCCGAAGCGAACGGCTGCCGCCGACGAGCTCTTGACGCGGGCCGTCGAGCGGTTGCCTCTCTCCGGCCGCGGCCGCGCGAAGGTCGCCGGCGTCGCGCGCACGATCGCCGCGCTAGCCGCCTCAGATGCCGTTCTGCCGGAGCACATTGCCGAGGCCCTCGCGTATCGCGCACCCACCGAGCTCGCGACGCCGTGACGCACTTGCGCAGGCGCGAGCTGCCGCCGCTGCTTCGCGCAATCCACGATCCACCGGCCCGGCTCTACCTTCGAGGAAGCGGTGAAGGAACGCTGCTCGGCCAACCGGCCGTCGCGATCGTCGGTGCCCGCGCTTGTTCGCCGTACGGCGCCCAGGTGGCGCGCATGCTCGGTCGCGATCTCGCTGCGGCCGGTGTCGTCGTCGTCAGCGGGCTCGCGCGCGGTATCGACGGCGAAGCTCATCGCGGTGCGCTGGAGACGGACGGTCGCACCGTTGCGGTTCTCGGGTGCGGCATCGATCGCGACTATCCCGCGGCGCACACAACGCTGGCGCAATTGATCTGCGAGCGCTCGCTGATCGTCTCGGAGTACGAGTCCGGTGTCGAGCCCGCGCCCTGGCGTTTCCCGGCTCGCAACCGGATCATCGCCGGCCTCTGCGCCGCGACGATCGTCGTCGAGGCACGCGAACGAAGCGGCGCGTTGATCACCGCCGACTTCGCGCTCGACGAGGGCAGAGAGGTGTTTGCGGTCCCTGGCGAAATCACTTCCGCACTGTCGGCAGGAACAAACGCGCTCTTGCGTCTCGGAGCAACGCCCCTAACCGCAGCGGCCGACGTCCTCGAATCGCTCGGAATCCAATCGCCGCCGGGGCGCGCGGCGCACGACAATCCGATCCTCGACCTTCTGCCCGCGACGGCGGACGAGCTCGTACGAAAGACAGGACTCGCCGTCGGTGAAGTGATCGCGGCACTCGCCGAGCTCGACGTCGCAGGACTCGCGGCGGAAGGAGACGGGATCTACCGCCGGCTCGCATAGCATCGCCTCCGTGAACACGCCATTCTGGCTCGACGAGCCGACCCCCTCGGTCGACGCGGGTTCGCAGGACGAGGTCGATGTCGCCATCATCGGCGCGGGCATCACCGGCGTGGCCTGCGCGCTCGCGCTCGCGCGCGGCGGGCTCAGGGTGCGGGTGCACGATGCTCGGGGAATCGCCGAGGGCGCGAGCGGCCGCAACGGCGGCTTCGCCCTCCATGGGGGCGCAGCACGATATGACGTCGCGCGCGAGACATACGGCGCCGAGGCAGCGAAGGAGCTCTGGCGCCGAACCGAAGGCGCGCTCGACCGGCTCGAGACGGTTGCCGGAGATGCGTTCCGCCGCACCGGCAGCCTTCGCCTTGCGGCCGACGACGAGGAGCGTGACGAGATCCGACGGGAGTACGAAGCGCTGCGCGAGGACGGATTCGCAGCGGAGTGGCGCGACCAACTGGCGCATTTGCGTCCCCAGTTTCGCGGTGCGATCTTCCATGCGACGGACGGCTCGCTGCAGCCTGGCCGGTTCGTCCGTGGTCTTGCGGAGCAGGCTGCCGCGGAAGGCGTGGCGTTCCGCGAGCACCACAGGATTCCGTCTCTCGACGAGCTCGACGCCGAGCAGGTCGTCATCGCCACCGACGGATCGGGCCGCGGTCTCCTGCCCGAGCTCGATGACGCGATCTGGCCCGCGCGCGGCCAGGTGATTGCGAGCGAGCCGTTGCGCGAATGGCTCTTCGACTGCCCGCACTACGCGCGACACGGCTTCGACTACTGGCAGCAGCTAGCTGACGGACGCATCGTCCTCGGCGGCTTCCGCGACTTCTCGATCCTCACGGAGATGACGGACGACGAGACGACGACCGAGCCGATTCAGGAAGCGCTCGACGCCTTTCTCGTCGAGTTGCTCGGTTACATGCCCGAGGTGACGCACCGCTGGGCCGGGATCTTCGGTCTGACCCAGGATCTGCTGCCGCTGGTCGGCCGCGTCCCCGATCACGAGGGCATCTGGATCGCCGCGGGCTATTCGGGCCACGGCAACGTCCTTGGCTTCATGTGCGGCGAGCTCGTCGCGTCGGCGCTCCTCGGGGAAGGCGACGACCTGCTCGAGCTCTTCTCGCCGGCGCGGTTGCTGGTGTCCGGCTGAGCTTTCGACGTTTTCCTGCGTTTGTCGTTTCGTTAAGCCTCCGTTGCGAGCCACGACAAGGCGGGTGCCGACGCCTACGTTCTCATCCGATGAGCACGACGAAACGCGCGGCGATCGCAGGCGCCGTTCTCTCCCTGGCCGCTGGGGTGCTTCCCACTGTCGCCTTGGCGCATCCGGCCGCTCCGCTCGTGCGTGTCCTGACGATTTCGTACCGGGCTCACGACGGTCTCTCACGGCGCGCCTACCTGATTCTGCCCGCTTGGTATGGGCCGGAGAAGCACCCACCGATACCACTCGTGATCTCGCCGCACGGGCGCGGCGTGGGCGCGCGGGCGAATATTCGACGGTGGGGCGACCTGCCCGCACGAGGTGGCTTCGCTGTCATCAATCCCGAAGGTCAGGGCCGCAGGTTGACACTCTTTTCATGGGGTGACCCGGGAGAGATTCGCGACCTCGCGCGAATGGGGGCGATCGCGGAGCATGCCATTCCCTGGCTGCAGATCGATCGTCATCGGGTGTTCGCGTTCGGCGGCAGCATGGGTGGTCAGGAGACGCTCCTCCTGCTCGCCCGATTTCCGCGGTTGCTCGCCGGCGCGGCTGCCTTCGATGCGCCGACGAACATGGCGGCTCGCTATCGGGCCTTCGATCTCCTTCGTTTCGGAGAGGGGCTGCAGAGGCTCGCGCGGCGCGAGATCGGCGGCACACCCGCGACGAATCCGGGGGGATACGAAGCCCGCAGCCCCCTCGACTGTGCGAGGAAGATCGCGTTCGCCGGGGTGCCGCTTCAGATCTGGTGGAGCACACGCGACAGGACCGTCAGCGACCAGTACCACGAGTCCGGCCTGCTCTACCGTCACATCAAGCGTCTCAATTCGAGCGCGCCCGTCAGCGAGTTCGTCGGAGGTTGGGCGCATACGACAGAGATGACGGCGCACGGCTACCTGCCCTACGCCCTCTCACGATTCGGCCTGATGCCTCGACGCGCCGCTCCACCTTCGCGTATCCAGCCAGACGCGGCGGGCGAAGTCCTCGTTTAGTCCTCGTTCAGCCGTCTCGGTGCGCGGGAAGCCAGCCGTCGCGGTATCGCATCGGCTCCGGTGCCGGAAACCGAGCGTATGCCACGTCCGCGTCGGTCGTTTCCTTCTCGACCCCTGTGCCGTGACGGAGCGCCGCCTCGTCCACCGTGTAGGCGCCCCAGTCGTCGGTCCCCTGCAGGCGCTCCGGCGCCGACGATCGCATGCCGTGTCTCGGGAGGACAGTGGACGAAGTCCCACTGCCGCAACGGCCGCTCCTCGCCCTCGATGATGAGGAGCGCGTCGCCGGCGAGCAGCAGGAAGTCTTCTTGGTCGGTTTCCCAGTGGTACATCGTCATCGGCTCCCCGGAACCGAGCACAGTGAGGCCGATCCCGATCTGCGGGAAGTCCCCGTCACCCGAAAGGCCGGCCTCGAACCCGTGCCCCCGGTACCACCAGCGGACGTCACGCATGCTCAGGACGAACCAGCCCTCGCCGCCCGCGAACAGTCCGTGCTCGGTCTGTTTGAGCTGGGCCTCGGGAACCATCCGGCGGATCATAGGAGGTGCTCGTCGCTCCGATCTAACGACGCACGGTTCGCCGAGTAGCATCGACCGGTGCAGTCGCGAGGGATTCACCACTTGGATCTCGTAGTCTCCGACGTTGATCGGAGCAAGATTTTCTACTCCGCGCTTCTTCGTGGTCTCGGCTGGAGCGGCGTACTCGAGCTCGAGGGCGAGCGTGGCGAGACGATCTGGTACTTACAGGCCGCGGACACCTGGCTCGGCCTCCGCGAGAAACAGTCTGATGCGCATCCGGTCCCCTACGATCGTTATGCCGTGGGTGTCCATCACCTCGCCTTCGAGGCGTCGACGCGTGACGCTGTCGATCAGTGCTGGGAGTGGGTTCTGTCCCAGGACGTCGAGACCGAGAGCGCTCCGAAAGAGTTTCCGCAGTACGTCGCCGGCTACTACGCGGCGTTCTTCTACGACCCCGATGGGATCAAGCTCGAAGTTGTGCACGAACCAGTCCGCGCGCCAACCACGTCTGTTTAGTCGAGGTGGGCGTCTCCAAGGGCGAAGCTCCTCAGGGCCACGGCCAGGTGTCGGACACCGTGCCGGAAGTGAGTCGCGGGTGAGAAGGCCAGCGCCGCGACCGGGCACATGGCGCGTCACAGAGCCTCACAGCCGTCCGTTTGCGCCGTAGCCACTTCATCCACGGCCAGGTGTCGGACACCGTGCCGAGAGTGTGACGGAGTTTCCACAGGAGAGAGCCGGCAGTCGGGACTCGATACGCTCGGCAGACGTAAATAGGTGTAGGCCAATGCGACACCGCACGGTGATCTTTCCCATCGGGGTTCTGGTCGCGTTCACCATAGCGTTTGTGATCCCGAGCGGTGCCGCAGCCGACCTTGCTCTGTGGTTCGCCTTGCCTCGCGCCCATTGGGGACAACGGATTCAAGTCCATTCCCCCGAGCGTTACGCACCATTTTCCGGCGTGAGGGTCTATCTGGTTCCAATCGCACTCGCCCGGTCCGCGCGCGCCCAGCGACCCACCGGTCCACCCCGTAACCGGAGGATCATTCTCCTCGGACCGTTACATCTCGACAGTCCAGGGATAGCGAGCCTGTCGTTCACGGTCCCGCACGTCCCGCCTGGCGATTACAGGATCGGCTTCTGGTGCAGGCCATGCGCGCCGCCCGCTGGTGCTTTCTTCACGACTGCCCAGCCTGGCCAGCAGTGGGCACCCAAGCAGCGCCGCATTCTCCGCATTCGTCGGTAGAAGGGGCCTGAGCTTCTAAAGGTCGAAGTTCGGCAGGTCTAGCTCGTCGGCGCGTTCCATCGCCGCAAGCGTGATGGCGAGGTCTTGGATCGCGAGGCCGGTCGAGTCGAAGACCGTGACGTCGCGCTCTGACTTTCGCCCCTCAGCAGTCCCCGCCAGAACGTCACCGAGCTGCGTTACATCGTCGCGCCCGAGCACGCCGGCCTCGACTGCGTGAACGAGCTCACCGTTGTGACTCGCCTGCTCTCAGCTACGCACAAACAGAAGATTATGGGCTATGCTCTGGGTAGGCGCCGGAATGGCCGGAGCCGCGAAGGAGGAACCGATGAGTTTTGACATCTACTGCCGTGTAAGCGAGGTCGGAGGTCGCGGCGGGGAGTCCTTCGCGTCGCCCGAGGAGCAGGAGGCCGCCGCTCGTGCGTGGGCGGAGCAGGCGGGCGTGGAGGTGGACGAGGTGGTCGAGGAGCTGGATGTCTCCGGAAGCCTCGCAGCGGACGCCCGCGAGTTGGGCCGGCTAATCCGCAGGGTCGAGGCGGGCGAGTCGGAGGGCGTGATCGTCCGCTACGTCGACCGCTTCGGTCGAGACATGGTCGAGAACGCGTTGGCACACGACCGGATCGTTGCGGCGGGGGGCCGCCTGATCGCAACGGCGTCCGGCTACGACACCGCGCATTTGAACGCTGATACGCGGATGGTCTTCCACATCCAGTCCGCTATTGCGCAGGCTCAGCGCGAGCGGAATCGTGAGTCTCGGATGGCGGGTAAGGAGCGTGCGGTTGCGCGCGGCGTGTACGGCGCATCTGCTCCGTTCGGATACGACCGCGACGACGACGGACGGCTCCAGCCGAACGGGGACGCCGACGCTGTTCGTGAAATCTTCCGTCTGCGGGCGGAGAGGGTGGGGTTCTCGGATATCGCGCGCAATGCGGTCGGCGCGCTGACGCGCTCCGGAGTCCGGCGCGTCGTCATGAACCGTGCCTACGTGGGTGAGCAGCGGATCCCCGATCCGGCGAAGAAGGGCGATCCGAGGGTCATCCCGAAGTCGCACCGGCCGCTGGTGACCGAGGCAGAGTGGGAGGCGGCGAACGCCGTCAAAGGACGGGCGCCGACGCATAACGGCCTCGGTGCGAAGACGTACCTGAAGGGGATCGTTCGCTGCGGAGTCTGTGCAGGAACGATGCACGTCTGCGCGTACGGGAAGGCACGCGACAAGATGACGTACGCCTGCACCTCGGGCTGCGGCGGGACGTCGATGTCGGTCGCGAAGGTCGAACCCGCCGTCCTGCATCAGCTAGACCTTGCCGTCGCGCAACGGGCGCCGCAGGTAGCCGCAGTCATCGAGGGGGACAACCGCCACGCCGACGCGCTCGCCTCTGTAGAGGAAGCGAAAGCGGCCCTTGCGGAGTACCGAGACAACATCGAACTGCAGCAGGTGCTCGGCGTATCGGACTTCATTGCCGGACTGCGCACCCGCAAGGAGGCGGGTGCCCTCCGGGACGTCCCCCGTCCGGAACCGGTCGGGAGCCGGAAGATGACCCTGGAGGAGTTCGATGTGGAGGATCGGCGCCGTTTCTACCGGCGGGTCATCGCGGAGGTGCTGGTGTTCCCGCGATCGGAGCCCCAGCGACTGCGCCTGCGCTGGCAAGGGGCGGAGAACAGCATCGTCGTACCGCCGTTCAAGCCGGTGAAGCTCGCGCAGGCCGATCCAATCGCGGAGCTGCAGAAAGCCGCCGCGAAGGGCGATCGGGACGCGAAGCGCTATCTCGCGGCGAAGAAGGTCGCGCCGGGAGGCGCAGAGGGAGTCATCGCTTGAAGCGGCGCTACCAGATACGCGATCAGGATTTCGGCTTGGCGATCTACGAGGCCGATTTTGCGGCGGAGGCGCTGACGGCGTTTCTGGCGGACATGGTCGGCGCAGCTTTGCTGCCGAACGACTACAAGGTCAATGACTTCGGAGACGGCACCGCGTCCGTGCTCTGGAGGGGCGTC